>Ga0209275_10000146_pt1 | contig 23667 bp, 18 predicted proteins | sample HubBroMetageREF2_FD_188344 | JGI IMG/M metagenome (GOLD analysis project Ga0209275, IMG submission 188344) | Reference soil microbial communities from the Hubbard Brook experimental Forest, New Hampshire, USA - Hubbard Brook CCASE Soil... | ecosystem: Environmental > Terrestrial > Soil >... | reverse complement strand
CAGGGAAGAGAATTACGCGGGAATTTTGCGGGATCAGCTTTTGCGCAGGGGCCACGAGCGTAGTGTAGAGTTGCTCGCCGCTTTCGGCACTAGCACGTAACACGTCCTGGCCCTCGATGATCGCCTGGCGATAGCTCTTTACCGTCGGGTCGATTTGCGATTTGGCCGGCAGCGGAAAGTACGCGACCTTTGCGGGCGTTACGACCCACAGATACGAATGATTCTGGCTGAGCCAATAGATGAGCAGGGTAGCGTGAAGTTTGCGGGCAAGCTCGCGGGGCGATTGGTTAGCGGCGGATATGGCGGGCGATTTGCTGCTGGATGCCAAGCCTTCCACCAGCGTCTGCGAGCGGGTCAGGTCCGCGATGCGCAAAGCGTCTTCCACGCGGTGGTGCTGCATCAGGAAGTCCACGTAATCATCGTAAAAGTCGATGGCACTGGAAAGAAAAGCAAGTCGCAACTCGTCTTCCTGAATGGATCGCCGCGCAGTTTGAATCGTGGTAATCGAGCGCTTGTATTCCTGCTCCGCTTTCCCGGGCTGATTCTCTTCGTCGTACACTTTGGCTAGTCGCGCTTCCACCTCCCAGCGCAGCGCCGCGCTCGCCGACGGGTCGTGAATGACTCTTGTAAGAAGTTCTTCCGCGCGATGGTACTGCTTTCGCCCTGCCTCGATGCGCCCCGCGACCAGCATCGACGTCATTTCTCCCGCATGGTCCCCTGTAGAGCGAGACAATTCCAAGGCCTCGCGATTGTGCTCATCGGCTCGTGCAAGTTGGCCGGTGACAATCTCGATATTCGACAATGTGTTTGAGATTTCCGTGACTAACCTTCTTTCGTCCAAGTTACGGGCGAGTTGTAAAGCCTGCAGAGAATCTCTCTCTGCAAGCGGGTAGTCACGCTGGTAGTATTCCACTGCCCCGATGTTGGCTTGGCAGACCGCCCTGTCCTTGACGAGACCGACCTTGCCCGCAGCTTCTTGGGCACCCTGAAACACATTGAGGGCCTCTTCAAAGTCGCCAAGCTCAAAATAGCTCCAGCCCGTGTTTAATTGAATCTTCGCCGCGAGGCTCTTGATTCCCGCATCTTCTGCTATGCGCAAGCCCTCACGATTCCAATCGACGGACGCGCCATACCGCGCGTCCTCGGTCTCCAGAATGCCTAGGCTGCCGAGCGAGGATGCCTCCAGGTACTTATCCTTTTGCTCGCGACCAACTCTTAGGGCAAGGCGATATCGGTCCGCTGCCTGCTCAGCGTCGCCTTGAAGATCGGCTAGAGTTCCCTCACGCAGCGCTACATATCCGAGCAATTCGGTGTGATTCACAAGGGCGAGAGAATGAGCCTCTGCGAGGCACTGTGCTGCTACCGGAAAATTTGACAAATTCATGTTGGCAGAGGACTGACTCAGCCTGCGCCAAATCGCCGTGTCGCTGCTTTTTAGCGAAGGAGGGAGATCCTGCTGAAGAAGTTCCAAAGCCTCCTTATTCATGCCTTGCCAGACAAGAATTTCTGCCTTTAGCGCCGTAAAACGCCAATACCAGTCCGAGTTCGGGGTGGAAGCTACTCGCAACGCACGGTCTACTCCATCGAGTGCACTCTTTAGCTCCCCACGCCTCAGCTCTCCTAGGGAAGTGCGATAGGCACTCTCAGGATCGAATTTTGTTGGAAGTCTGCAGGCCCCGGCGCTAACCGCCAGAATACAGCCTAGGAGTCTCAGGGAAAGTGTGTGCCGTTGAGGCTGACTTCTGCGGCATTGAACAATCCTTCGTATGGTGACCCCAGCTCTAGTCGCAGCATCGAGAGCCGTTTGAACCCGGCCTCTGCCAACACTTCGCCGATGTAGATCTTTCCAAAATGCGCGACGGTAATCACATGCCCTTGAAGGCTCGATCCCGGACAATCGGCCTTTACACTTTTCACGAGAGAGCAAAGGATTACTCCGTTGGATTCCTCTGCCATTCTCCCTGATTTCTTCAGCGCCGCAAGTTGTTTGCTAAGAGACGCGTAGTCTTTGTTCTTCAAGAACAACTCGTGGTCGAATTCGATCTCCACCGGGCATCCCGATATGCGCAAGTTCTCAAACTTCGTGCCCACCGCAATGATGTGGCCTTCTCTCGCCTTGGCGTCATGCTCGGAGGTAAGGCGCGCAACGACGCGGTCCGCAGTGACAACGTCAAGAATGTTCAACCCTTCAATGACGGCAGTCGAGTGCGAATGGTGCTTTCCGTCAACGCTCTTGCTGCCGGATACGCTCGAATAGGCCTTTTTCACCGATACTAGTTGTTCGATCTGAAAGTTTTCTGCATGTGCGCGGCCGTGCCCGCCAGACAGCGGCAACGATGCACCGGCCAAAGCCTCGATCTGTTGCGTGATGGGACGCGTGAAGTGACCGCTGAATGCGTGTCCTTCGCCGTGATAGTGGAAAGTTGGATGTTCGAATGCAGCCATCGGCGATTCTCCGGCTACCAGAAGTTAACTGCCTATGCCCAGGTTACTCGTCAAATTCTATAGCAAAGCGAAACCGCTGTACTTCCTTACTGCCTTCACTTTTTGTTGATGTATCGTTCTTGTCAACAACAAGCGTATATTGCTCAGAACTCAACAGACCGCCGGGGATCGCCAAGTGCAATTCTTTGTTGGCCAGATCGCCCGGAAGTGAAATTTTCAAAATGCTCTTGCCGGATTCATCCAGAATGCGCCCTTCATAAGAAAGAGACATGCTGGAAGGAATAAAGTCGAAATCCAAGCCAAACGCTTCCTTTGGTCCCACAGAAATCTTTGTAATCTCCCCCGCGCCGCGCGTTGATCCTTGCACGCGAAACGATGATTGGAACGCCTGCGCTTCGCTAACAGCCGACCGATCCTTCTCGCTGCGTCCCGTGACCGCTTGAAACGCTATGATCGCCACCAGCGAAGCCATCACCGGCACTGCGATGGCCGGCCGGAGCCATGCAAACCAACCTGAGAAACCACCCGGCGCTGGATTTGCTGCTGGCACGCGCACAACTGGAGCAGGCTCGTCCCGAAAAATCTCTTTACTCGCACCGACGAACGCGCTCGCCGCCTTGACATCTTCCGCACAATCCGCGCAATCGAAGTAATGCTCTTCATACTCGTCGCGAAGTTCCGGTGCGAGCTCGCCTAGCACATATTTTTCCGCAGCTTGTAGACGTTTCGCGTCGAGATGATCCATATCCATGTTCCTAAGAGTAGTGCGTCAGACTGCCGAATCGTTTCACTGGACGGCCTTCGCCGCTGAACTTGGTGGCGCCTTCGGTAAGTCCTTTTGATACAGCAACCGAAAACGCTCTTTAGCCCGGTGCAGCCGCACTCGCAGATAATCCCTATCGACCCCAAATCGCCGGCAAACCTCGTCCTTATCCCCTTCTTCCAGGAAAATTGCTCTCAGCAGGTCGCGATCCCTCTGGCCCATCTCATCCAGGATCGTCCGAACCTGCTCCTTGGTCTGACTCGAGATTAACGAACGCTCCAGGTCGATAATCTTATCGGGCGGTTCCAGATGCCCTGTTTCCAGCGGCTGACTCTTATAGGATTCCCGGATGTTCTCGTGCAACACATTCTTGCAAATCGAGTTAACGAAGGCCCCAAAGCGCTCCGGCTGCCGCACGCCATCCCGGCGCAGCGTCACCAACACCCTCGCGAATGTCTCCTGGCGTACGTCGTCCACCCTCTCCGGAGGGAGTCTCCGCGCGCGCAGCATGATCCCCAATATCTGTCCAAAATAGGAGACAAAGTGCTGCTCGGTCGCCGGGTCCCCACCACGCAGACGGTCGACGTACTCCTTATCAAATAAATAAAGCTCCAACAGGCCCCTCGTCAGCAGTGACGGGAGTATAGCCTTGGCTCCGTTCAGGGGCAATCACGCTTTCTTTTCCTAGAATGAAACGATTCTCCCGCCAACAACACTACTTAGCAATAAGGGCCCTAGAGGCCCTAGGGCATCCCTAATGCGTGGGGAATGGTCACCTTCCCCATGGCCCCTCGGGCGCATCTTGGCACTCCCTGACCACCCCAGGGTGCGCCCTTCCTCCCCTTCGGGGGAATTACGGGAGTGGAGGAGACACAGTGAATCAAGTTTGTACTGTCGAAAATCCCGAAGACGCGGCTACTTCCTTTTCCGTGGACGCCAAGCGGAAGTGGCCACTCGCTGCGGACAAGAAATTGAACCCAAACGAAAATCTTAGCAGAGCAAATCACAGGACAAGTGACGCAGCGACTGCAACTTCCTCTCTGACCGCACTGAGTGTCGAGTTTGTGGCCGTGCCCAGCGAAGCCAAGCGCGTTCGCGACGTCATTCCCGCAGACCTCGAAGCTGCCCTTCAAGTGCTCGACGGTTACAAGGGTTGCATGGTGCTGGTTTCCGATCAGGAAGCGCGGCTCGTCATCGTCATTACTCTTTGGAGCGGCAGTGAAGCACTGAAGCAATGTCGCGAGAATGCCAAGTGGGTGAAACGCCTGCTCACTCCCTATGTCGATCGCTGGCTACGCACGCAAACTCAAATAACTTCGTTAAAAGGAATACAGGAATTTACCGCCGGTTCCTGTCGTTGAACTTTTTTCACCAGAAAAGTAACGGCAAGCTGCTCGGGAAATGAATTACACGAGTGTCCGGAGATAAGGCTCAACAGCACCATGTACGCAAATAATTTACAATCGATCACACCTCGAGGGCTCAAGGACCCAGCGACAATGGAACCCATTGCAATGCAGAGTTGCAGTTCGAATTCGTGTGTCCAGCCCTCGGCAGTTTTGGTAGCCGGGCGAACCCTCTGTCTGGAACATTATTTCGAGTGGTGTTATCAGCAGCTGGAAGAACTGGAATACCGCATCAAGCAAAGGTCAGTGGGATCTTCCGAAGAACTGGCGCTGCGAGTTCTCGCCGAGGAATGCTCAAACCGCACTTTGGCGGTCAGTTTGCAATATTCCCCGCTCACCAATCAGGATCGCTCGCGATTGCTCGACATTCTTTTGTGGTCCGGAGATCTCTTGTACTTGTTGCGCTCGCCACGCGCCAGCCTGCCCGAGTCCGCAAACTATATTTCCAAGCGTGGCACTCGCTCGTTACTCGTCGAACGTGGCCAGCGTAAATAGGCGTCTCAGGGATCGCGTGGTGTGATTTAGGGCTTCAGCGAAGCTGACACTTTCTTCGCGTATTCCTTGGCCTTTGCCATTGCCGCCGCTTCATCCACGGTCTGCAATTTGCCGTCTTTCAGCAGAATTTTCCCGCCAACAATCACCGTCTCCACTTCACTCGATTTCAGCGCATATACGATTGCCGAGTAAACCTCATATATAGGAACTGCATTCGGCACGTTAAGATTCAGCATGATGAGGTCCGCTTTTTTCCCTTGTTCCAGCGAGCCGATTTCCTTTTCCATGTGCAGCGCCCGTGCGCCTTCGATTGTCGCCATCTCCAATGCGCCTTTTGCCCCCAGCGCCCGCGGATCCACTCTCGCCGTCTTTTGCAGTTTCGACGCCAGATCCATTTCTTCCATCATGTCCAGATCGTTGTTGCTGCCGGCGGGCCCGTCAGTACCCAAGCCAACTCGCATTCCCGCGGCGCGTTCATCCACCACCGGCGCAATACCGCTGGCCAGCATCATGTTGCTCGCAGGATTATGCACACAGCCCACTTCCCGCTGGGCCAGAATCTTCATGTCCGCATCATTCACCCAGATGCAATGAGCGGCGACTACATCTGGCCCGAGAACGCCAATTCGTTCCAAATATTGCACCGGCGTGGTGCCATTCTTCTCCCGGCTATCGTCCAGTTCCTTCTTCATCTCTGCCACGTGGATCAGGATCGGTGCATGGTATTTCCGTGCCAGCGCCGCGGAATCCTTTAGCGTCTTTTCCGAGCAGGTGTAGATCGAATGCGGCGCAACCGACGCGTGAATCAGCGCATCCCCTTGCCATTTCTTCAGGAATTTCTCGGTGTACGCTGCCATTTCGTCTTCGCTCTTATTGTCCGGCGCAGGGAAGTCGATCCACGTTTCGCCAACGAATCCGCGCAGTCCCGCCGCCTTGGTTTCTTCGGCGACCGCATCTTCGAAGTAGTACATATCCGCAAATGTCGTAGTGCCGCCGCGAATCATCTCCGCCATCGCCAGCCGCGTGCCCCAGCGCACGAAATCCTCGGTCACGTTCTTCGCTTCCGCCGGGAAAATAAATTTCCGTAGCCAGTCGTCCAGCGTCACGTCATCCTTCAGTCCGCGCAGCAGCGTCATCGGAACATGCGTATGCCCGTTGATAAAGCCCGGCAAAATCAACTTTCCTTTAGCGTCGATAGTCTGTTTTGCGGTAAGGCCCTTGGGATACGCTGAAGCGGTACTCAGTCCAATGGAGACGATCGTGTCGTCCTTGATTGCGATATACCCATTCTCGTGAATGGTGCGATCGCCATCCATCGTCACGATCGTGCCGCCATTAATTAGCAAGTCCACGGCGATCGCTTCCTTCGCCGGCGTTTGCGCGCGCGCCGAGTGTGAAGCCAACAAGCTGGCTGACGAAAACAGCGCTATGGCGAAAAATTGTAAAAAAATTGAGTGACGCCGGATCATAACGACACCTTTCCAATTTGCTAAAGATTGCTTGCGTCGAATGGCTTGGGAAATAGCGCACTCATGCGCATGGTTTCGAACTTGCCGGCCAAGTTCGACAGAATTACCGGAACATCGCCACAGAATTCCCAGATCAGTTGGCGGCAAGCACCACACGGTGGCGTAAGCGCATCGGTATCCGTCGCGACAGCGATGGCGTCAAACTCCCGTTCACCCTCGCTGATCGCCTTGAAAATAGCAACCCGCTCCGCGCAAATCGTCAGGCCGTACGTCGCATTTTCCACGTTGCAGCCGCCATAAATCTTCCCCGACTTTGTACGCAAGGCCGCGCCCACTAGAAAATTGGAAAATTTCGCGTGCGCGTTCTCTCGCGCCTTTTTCGCCGCAGCAATCAACGCTTCATACTCAGACACGCATTTCCTCCGTAGCAAAACGAGCGCAGCCGCTCAAAGTTACAGGGCAGAGCTCATTTCGCGGATCACCACGCGTAACAACGAAATAAACTGAGCCTTCACTCGCTGCGCCGTTTCCAGCACTTCATTGTGATCCAACGGTTGATCCAGCACCCCGGCCGCCGCGTTGGTCACGCAAGAAATCCCCAACACCCGCATGCCACCGTGCCGCGCCGCGATTACCTCGGGCACCGTCGACATTCCCACCAGATCCGCACCTATCGTACGAAGATACCGAATCTCCGCTGGAGTCTCATAGCTCGGCCCTTCCAACGCCGCATAAACACCTTCTCCCAGATCAATCTTGAGCTTCCGACCCTGGGCCAGTGTGAGTGCCCGAAACTGCTTGTCGTATGCTGTGCTCATGTCCGGAAATCGCGGGCCAAAATTCTCGTCGTCCGCCCCGCAAAGCGGATTCACTCCTTGCAGATTGATGTGATCACTTATGACTACCAGCCGCCCCTGCGTAAGCTCCGTCTTAATTCCCCCAGCCGCATTTGTCAGAATGACCGCTTGCACGCCCATCCTTGCGAACACGCGAATCGGAAACGCAACAGCCTTCGCGGAGTACCCCTCGTAAAGATGCACGCGTCCCTGCATGCCGGCAACCGCAACCCCTTCCACTTCGCCAATGACCAGTTGTCCAGCGTGCCCGATTGCGGTCGAGCGCGGGAAATGCGGAATCTTCGCGTACGGAATTTTTGTCGCATTCTTGAATTCATCTGCAAACGCGCCCAAACCCGAACCGAGCACCAAAGCAATCTTTGGCCGCAACTTCGTTTTTGTTCGGATGAACTTGGCCGCAGCCTCGGCTTGCACAAACTCAGTCGAAGGACGCGCGCGTTTTTTCGCGTCAGCCTTTGCGCCGACACTCATGTCAAAATTCCCACGATGCAAGCAGACATCAAATTCGCCATGGTTCCCGCCAACATCGCGCGAATTCCAAATCGCGCCAATTGCCCGCGTTGCTCCGGTGCCAGAGCGCCAATCCCACCGATCTGTATCCCGATAGAACTGAAATTCGCAAACCCGCAAAGCGCGAACGTAGCGATCGTGAACGATCGTGGATCCAGCACTTCCTTCAGCTGGCCCAGTTTCGCAAACGCCACCACTTCATTGATCGACATACGCGTGCCCAGCAAATAACCGATCGTTCCGGCATCTTTCCACGGAATTCCAATCATCCACGCCACCGGCGCGAAGATCCAACCAAAGAATTGTTCCAGGCTCGTGGGAAACCACGGCACATGATGAGCGGCCAACCAATTGTGCGTGCCTCCCACCATGTAATCCAATAACGCCAGCAGCGCAATAAACGAAATTAGCATCGCGCCAACATTGATAGCCAATTGCAAACCGTCCGAAGTTCCCCGCGAAATCGCTCCGAGAAAATTAGCCTCTTTTTCCATCTCCGGCATCTGAACACGGCCCGCGGTAAGCGGTTGCTCCGTCTCCGGCACCAACATTTTTGCCATCAACAAAGTTCCCGGCGCGGTCATGATCACCGCCGTTAGCAGATGCTTAGCCTCAACTCCAGATGCAATGTACGCAGCCATAATGCCGCCCGACACGTGCGCCATCCCACACGTCATCACGCACATCAATTCGGATTTGGTCAGCTTATTAAGAAACGGACGAATCGTCAGCGGCGCCTCGGTTTGCCCCATGAAGATGCTCGCCGCAATGTCCAGCGATTCAGCGCCGCTCGCCCCCATCACCCGCGTCATCACCCAAGCAAATGCACGGATGAAAACCTGCATCACGCCAATGTGATACAGAAACGCGAACACCGCCGCGATAAAAATAATTGTCGGCAAAACTTGAAACGCAAAGATGAACCCAAACGACGAGCCCTTCACTCCCAGCTGCCCGAACACAAACTCCGAGCCCGCAAACGCGAAGCTCAGCAGTTTGTTTACAATGTCGCCGAGAAATTCGAACAGCCTTCTTCCAATTCCAAATTTCAGCACGAACACGCCGAATGCCAACTGCAGCCCCAGTCCCCACAAAACTGTTTTCAGTTGTATCGCTTTGCGAGCTGTAGAGAATAGGTACGCCAGCCCAAGCAGTACTGCCATGCCAAGCACACCGGCGAATCTTGCCATTCAGTCTCCTTTACAACGTGCGAGCGAAGACGAGTTTCTGAAGCTTAAACAGAATGCTCCTGGGCGCCAAGAATGCGGCGAATAAGCGGAGGTGCCGGCGGCCTTTTCGCACCGATCTGAAAGCCGTTGGCGATAAGATTCCTGGCGTCACCCAGTTTTGCCTCGGAATTGTAGCGGATTGTCACCAGCTTTTCGCCAGTTTCTACGCGATCGCCGATGCGTTTGTGAAATTCCAGCCCCACTCCATGATCGATTTTGTCTTCCTTCTTGCCGCGCCCGCCCTCCAGCATCGCCAGCGCCGTCCCAAAATCTCTGCATCGTGTCGCTTCAACGTAGCCAGACTTGCTGCTGGTAATTTCTTCCGCGAACTTCGCCCCCGGCAGCAGGGAAGTATCGTCAACAATGCACGCATCGCCTCCTTGCAACCGAATGCAATCGCGAAACTTTTCCAGCGCCTTGCCGGAGCGGATCATTTCCTTCGCAAGCACGCGACCCTCGTCCACAGACTTGCTGCGTTCGCCCAAGTAAAACATCCAAGCCGAAAGTTCTACACTGAGATCCCGCAAATCCGCCGGTCCACCTCCGCGCAGTACCTCGATCGACTCGATCACTTCGTTCGAATGTCCCGCCATCCGTCCAAGCGGCTGGTTCATATCCGTAATCAGCGCCACCGCCTTCTTGCCCATGCGCCGCGCGGTGTCCACCATCACTTCGGCAAGGCGCACCGCGTCTGCCTCATTGCTCATGAACGCGCCCGATCCCGTCTTTACGTCCAGCACCAGCGCATCAATTCCTTCCGCCAATTTCTTGCTCATAATCGAAGCGCATATCAATCCAATATTTTCCACAGTCGACGTTGCATCGCGCAGTGCATAAATCTTTTTGTCCGCCGGCGCGATCTCGGATGTCTGCCCAATCAACCCCATCCCGCATTCGGTCAGCACTCGACGAAATTCCGCCAACGTCAAAAAGGTGTTGAACCCTGGGATCGCTTCCAACTTGTCAAGAGTCCCGCCGGTATGCCCCAACCCCCGTCCGCTGATCATCGGCACCGCAAGGCCGCCCGCCGCCACGATCGGCGCAAGGATCAACGATGTCTTGTCCCCGACTCCGCCCGTGGAATGCTTGTCCACTTTTTTCATCGGCAAATAGGAATGATCCACCACCTCGCCGGAATGCAGCATCGCCTCGGTAAGTGCCGCGGATTCCATCGCACTCAGCCCGCGAATCCACACCGCCATCAGCCACGCCGCCATCTGATAATCAGGAATGTCGCCGCGGGTGTACGCGGAAATCAGATAGTCGATTTCCTCGCGGGAGTGCTCCCCGGAATCGCGTTTTTTTCGAATGAGGTCGACGGCGCGCATGCAAGTGAAAAGGAAGTGCGAGCCTAACATCGGCTTGTACACCCGTCAACGCAACTGCGACATTACGTCAGTTGCCATTTGATTCGCCGCCCGCATTGATACGGCTTGCCGATTACCGGCAGGTAGTATACTTTCGCGCGTACGCTCACCAGGGGAAACCAATGACCAAGTTACCGCGCATTGCCGTGATCGGCAGTGCGAATGTGGATCTCACTACGTTCAGCGATACTTTCCCGCGTCCCGGCGAAACAATTTTCGGCCAGCGATTTGATTTGGGATTCGGCGGCAAGGGCGCTAACCAGGCGGTTGCAGCGCGGCTGTGCGGCGCTGATGTCTTGATGGTCGCAAAGTTGGGCAACGATTTATTCGGCGAAGCCACCATCAAAAATTTCAACTCGCTGGGCATCGACACCACCCACGTGCGCATCGTCGACGGAGTTTCCAGCGGCGTAGCGCCAATTTTCGTGGAGCCCAACGGACAGAATCGCATCATCGTGGTGAAGGGCGCCAACGATACGCTGAAGCCCGCCGATATCGACGCGGCCACCGATGCCCTGAAAAGTCTCGACACCATCGTGCTGCAGTTTGAGATTCCACTCGATACCATCTACTACGCCGTTAGCTTCGCCAATAAACATAAGATTCGCTGCATCGTGAATCCCGCGCCGGCACTGCCCGCCAGTCTCGCGGATCTGTCTGCGGCCACTTACTTCGTTCCCAACGAAAGCGAAGCCGAAACAATTACCGGAATTCCCGTTCACTCCGTCGAAGAAGCCAAGAAATGTGCTGCCGCGTTACTGGAAAAAGGCTTCAACAACGTGATTCTCACGCTCGGTAGTCGCGGGTCTCTGCTCGCTGGAAGTGGCTCTGCCGAGCTGTTCCCCCCATTCGCAGTTACACCCGTCGACACGACCGGTGCGGGCGACGCGTTCATCGGCAGCTTTGCGGTGTTTCTCGGCGAAGGTTTGTCCGAGCGCGACGCACTAACGCGGGCCAATCTCTACGCCGCCCTCTCCACCACTCGCGTTGGCACCCAGAAATCGTTTCCTACTCGCGCGCAATTTGAAGCCGAATGGACCAGGCGCGGTGGGAAACCGTAACAAACTGCACTTCGGCTGATACGCTAGTCCGTCAAAGGAGCCGTAATGTTCGTTTTGCAAAGTTATCCATGGGCAGTTGCCTTCTGTGTGATCACCATGCTGTGCTGGGGTTCGTGGGCCAACACCCAGAAATTGGCTCGCAAAGGCTGGCGCTTCGAACTTTTTTACTGGGACTACACCATCGGCGTTCTGCTGTTGACTTTAATTTTGGGTTTGACACTCGGCACCAATGGAACGGAAGGACGCCCATTTGTCGCGGATCTTCAACAGGCTTCCTCCTCCAGCATCCTCTCCGCGCTTTTAGGCGGAGCGATTTTCAACGCAGCAAATATTCTTCTCGTTGCCGCTATCGACATCGCTGGCATGGCCGTCGCCTTTCCGGTCGGCATCGGACTCGCGCTCGTCCTCGGTGTCGTAGTGAATTATGTCGCCGACCCCATAGGCAACCCCGCGTTGCTCTTCGGCGGAGTCGCGCTGGTCGTGATGGCCATCATTCTCGATGCCACCGCCTATCGCAAAATTCCCGGAGGTGCCGCCGGGGTTAGCACCAAGGGTCTCGTGCTCTCGGTGGCTTGCGGTCTGCTCATGGGCTTTTTCTACCGCTTCGTGGCCGCTTCCATGTATCCGGATTTCACTATGCCCCTGCCGGGCAAGTTGGGGCCGTACGCAGCTGTCTTCGTTTTTGCGGTCGGAATTTTCCTGAGTAATTTTGTTTTGAACACCATGGTCATGAAAAAGCCCTTTGTCGGACAGCCTGTATCCTTCTCCGACTATTTCAAAGGAGACTTCCGCACTCATTTGACCGGAGTACTTGGCGGAATCATCTGGGGCATCGGCATGTCCTTCAACATCATCGCCTCGGGAAGAGCCGGGTTCGCAATTTCGTATGGCCTCGGACAGGGCGCCACCATGATCGCTGCATTCTGGGGCGTATTCATCTGGAAGGAATTTCGCAGCGCCCCGGCAGGCACCAACAAACTTATCGGCTCCATGTTCGCGTGCTTTCTCGTCGGAATCGTGCTCATCATCCTTGCGCGCCTAAAAACCTAAAACCCCCAAGGTTCATACTAATTCCGCAACATCAGCGAGAATTGCGCAGCTTTCACAAGACAATCTTTCTCGGCACAAATCATGGCAAGCGATAATTTTGATTTGACGGCCGATCGACGTGTTTTTCGAAGTCGCCAGCGTGCTACCGAATTCCGTATATTCTTCCACAGCTTCAGCTTACAACCTTACTTTTACCTTGACACTCCTGCAAACGGACCACTAACCTACGAGCACTTTTGTTGGTGGGGTTTAAACTCTGAAGAGCGCCCAGCTACCGCCGTTTCTCTATTCGGACCCATTGTCCTTGCCAACTTGCACACTGCGTCCGTTCCTACAATGGTGTTCGCCGAAGCGCTTAGCACGCACGGCCCATTTCAACACGCCCACACTACCGTTTGTAGCAGCCTTAGCGATTTTTCTTTTTCTCGCCACAACGCTGAGTGCCTCGCCACGAAAAATTATCATCGACACTGATCCCGGCACCGACGATGCCATGGCCATTATGTTGGCCTTGAATTCTCCTGAATTGGATGTTCGCGCATTCACCGTCGTCCCTGGTAACGTCACTGCAGAGCAGGGACTCGACAACGCGCTGCGTATGGTTTCACTCGCAAATCGCTGCGATATCGCCATCGCCGCGGGCGCGAAGCATCCCCTCTTCCAAAAGCTCATCACCGCGGAGTTTTGGCACGGCAAGAACGGCCTCGCCAACATTGAACTTCCTCCCAGCAAGTGCAAAGTCGATTCGCGTTGGGCTCCCGACCTGATCATCCAGATGGTCCACGCCTCGCCGCACGAAATCACCTTGGTCCCGGTTGGGCCGTTAACAAATATCGCTCTGGCCCTCGAAAAAGATCCTTCGATCGCCCCACTAGTTAAGGAAGTTATCTTGATGGGTGGCTCCATTTCCGGCGGCAACGTCAACGCGGCCGCCGAAGCCAACATCTACAACGATCCCGAAGCCGCACAGATCGTCTTTCAGGCTGGTTGGCCATTGACCATGGTGGGCCTCGATGTCGGCGACAAAACTCTTTTCTCGCGCCAGCGTCTGGAACAGTTAGGCAAGACTCATGGCCCGGTCAACGACTTCATCTACGGTGTCGCGAAATTTCTGGTTGAGCTTAACGAAAAATTCGGTGATACCGGATCGCCGATGTATGATCCACTCGCTGTCGGTGTAGTCATCGATAGCGCCATTGTTAAAGCGCCTCTGATGCACGTGGATGTGGAGACACGGGGAGAGTTCACGCGAGGGGAAACGGTGGCGAACCGGCACGGCGCCATTGAACGCAACGTCTTGCATCATTTTCCAGACGGCGACCGCTACGTCATCGAAGGCTTAGACAAAGTGGAGCCGAACGCTAAGGTTTGCACCGAAGTGGATGCTGACAAATTTCTGAATTTATTTGTGTCTAGGATACAGGGGAAATAATCCAGGGGGTGTTTGCTATGGGGTTAACGGTTTTGTTCTCGAAAGGAGCTTTGCTCATGAGGGGTAGATCATTCTTTGCGGTAATCGCATTCATGGCTGTCCTCGGCCTCGCACCTGCCGTCTTTGGCCAGGCAACCGGCAGTTTCTCCGGCAACGTGACCGACAAGACTGGCGCACCTATCGCCGGCGCCACCGTCACGGCGACATCGCAAGGCACGGGCGTTGCACGTCAGGCGCAAACCGACGAATCCGGCCACTACTCGATTCCGCTGCTGCCTATCGGCGTTTATACCATCCGCGCGGAGTTCAAAGCCTTTCAGGCTGGCGAAAGCAAAGATCTGAAGTTGCAGGTGGATGAAGCCCGCGAATTAGACTTCACGCTCTCCGTCTCGTCGGTTTCTTCCACCGTCGAAGTATCGGCTGCAGCCGTCGCGGTGGAGACTTCCAATCCGTCACTCGGACAGGTCATTAACTCGCAAGAAGTCGCACAACTGCCCTTGAACGGCCGTGATTTCGTCCAACTCGCTACGCTCACGCCAGGCACTACGCAGGAAACCAATCCCAACAGCTTCTTCAACGGCGGCCCCAGCAGCGAAGTTTCCGCGCGTGGCTCTTTCTCGTTGTCGGTTGGTGGTTCGCGTCCCAATAGCACCGACTGGCTGCTCGACGGCGTGGATAACAATGAATTGACCGCGGGCGGTATCGCCATTTTGTCCAACATTGATTCCATCCAGGAATTCAAGGTGCTCACCTACAATTACTCGGCGGAATACGGCACTCGCGCGGGACCAACCGTCCTGGTCACCACCAAGTCCGGCACCAATCAGTTGCACGGCTCGCTGTACGAATTCCTGCGCAACACTTCTCTCGACGCCAAAAGCTTCTTTGCCACGTCCACGGAAAAGTTCAACCTTAATCAGTTTGGTGGCTCTCTCGGCGGTCCTATTCGCAAGAACAAGACCTTCTTTTTCCTGGATGGCGAGCAAAAGTATCAGCGCCGCGGCATTACCTTTACAGGGCTGGTTCCTACCGCCGCTATGCGCACTGGCGACTTCACGGACGACGCTTTTGGCAACCCTCGTACCACATTACTGACCAACCCGAACGTAACCGGCGCACCAAACACGAATTTTCAGTGCGACGCTTCAGGCAATCCGCTGCCAGCCGCTGCGGATGGCAGCCAAGCGGCCGGCACCCCGTGCAACAAGATTCCTGCGGGCCTAATAAATCCCATCGCGGCAAAAATGATCAATTTGTATCCGCTGCCCAACGCCAACAATCCTGCACTTGGCATCAATTACGTCAACGAGCCGGTGCGCAAACTCGACGAAACCAAGTTCGACGTGCGTGTCGACCACAACCTATCCGCAAAAGACACTCTTTTTGCCCGCTTCAGCTACGATCAGGCGGGTTCCTACGTTCCCGGCGGCGCCCCAGGATTTGCCGAGGCTTCACCTTTCGCCAGCAACCAGGGCATCCTCAACCACGGTCGAAATGCCGCTATCGGCGAAACACACATCTTCTCGCCTACAACGGTGAACCAATTTAATTTTGGCTATAACCGTATCTTCAACTACATCACCTCCCAAGGCACCGGTAGTTGCGAAGCCACTGCCGTGGGTATTCCTGGAGCAAACCTGAACTGCACAGGTTCGGGCGGCACCTGCGTTCCCGGCGGCGTCAGTTGCGGCCTTACTTCTACACAGATGGATGGTGGCTATTTCTCGCTCGGCGATCGCGGCTTCTCGCCTTTCCAGGGCGGCACCAACGTCTTCTCCTTTAACGATTCGTTGGATTTGATCCGCGGTAAGCACGACATCAAAGTCGGGATGGGAATCCGCGCCATGCAGATGAACGTCTTGACCGAAGGCTTCGGCGACGGTTATTGGATTTTGACCGGCGCTTGGACGGGAGAACCTCAGGCGGATTTCCTGCTCGGTTTGCCCAGCCTGGCCATACACGATCAAACATTCAACGGTGTTACCCGCGGCCGCCGCTGGAAGAACTTCCGGCCCTATGTGCAGGACGACTGGCGCGTCACCAGGGACTTGACTGTCAACCTCGGTTTAGCTTGGGCTCTAGTCACTCCTATATCCGAATCGGACAATCGTCAGGCCAACTTCAATTTTGCTACCGGTCAATTTGCGATTGCTGGTCAGGGTTCCGACAAGTGGGTCGGCATCCAGTTTGATAAGCGCGCTCTCGAGCCCCGCATTGGTCTAGCCTACAAGGTCTTGGGCAGCGACAAAACGGTCGCTCGTGCCGGTTACTCCATTTATCACGATTCGTCCTGGAACCAGGGTGCGCAGGGTTTGTGGCAGAATCCGCCCTATTACGCGGAGTCCGACAGCTTCAACTTTTCGCCTGGCTGCACCTTCGCTACCGCAGCGTGCGCCACAATCTATGGGAAAACTCCCAGTGCAAACAGTCTGTCCAATGGCTTCCCCCTCTTTACCGCTCCACCGGCCCCGGATACTTTCACCGGAACAATTCAATCCCAAAACCCCAACTTCAAGTTGGGGACTGTGCAGCAATTCAACGTCAACATCGAGCAGCAAATCCCCGGCCAGATTGTGCTCACCGCCGGTTACGTAGGCTCTCGCGCCTCACACATTCTGATCGATGGCAACAACCTCAACGTCAACACGCCGGGCGCTTGCGGAACCGTGCCTGGGTACACGCTGGGCTGCGGGCCGGGTGGTTCCTTCGTCACCTCGCCGTACCAGGTGAATCCTGCTAATCCCTTCTTCTTCTCCACCATCGCGAACATCACCGACCAGGGCGCCGCTCACTATAACGCCTTGCAACTTAAAGCCGAGACTAAGAGCAGCCGGTACGGTATTTACGCCCTCATCGGTTACACCTATGCGCGGGCTTACGACAACGGCTATTCCGACGGATTGGGCTCCTCCATCGGCGCCACGTATTATCCGCTGCCCAATTGGTCCAAGCTCGACTGGGCGCTCTCGCAGATCAACTTGAACAGCAACCTCACCGCCAGCGTCATCTACGATCTGCCCTTCGGCAAAGGTAAACATTTCGGCAGCAATTGGAGCACGCCGGTGAATACCCTGATCGGCAACTGGCAGGTCACGGTCATACAGAAGGTCACGACTGGATTTCCAGTGTTCGTCGTCGACAGCCTCAATGGATCAGGCGTCAACTTCTCAAACAATGGCAACAGCTTGGTTCGCCCCAATCAGGTCGCGAACCCCAACCTGCCGGGTACTGTAGCTGCAAACCCCAGTTGCATTGCTCCGAGCAAGGTGGGAGTCATTTCTGCATGGTTTAATCCTTGTGCCTTTACGATGCCCGCAGCCGGCCAACTTGGTAACGCTTCACGTACCCCGCTTAGCGGCCCCGCTTTCGTCAACACCGACTTTTCGCTGATTAAACAATTCCAGTTGCCTTGGGAAAACATGGGTCTGAACTTCCGCGCGGAATTCTTCAACCTCTTCAACCACGCGCAGTTTGGCTTGCCCAACACCGGTTCCACCGGCTATGCGGACATCAACACGCCGAACTTCGGCTCCATATCTTCCACCGTCAACAACCCACGTCTCGTTCAGTTCGGCTTAAAGCTCACCTTCTAGGCCGACGCGTGGCAAAACTCGTTTACTCTAAATTTGGCCGACTCGCCGCAATCTCGGTGGGTCGGTCGTTTTTTGGGTTTACTCTCGCCGCCGTTCTGGCTCTGGCCTCGCTTCCCGCGCGCGCACAAGACAAAATCAAAGTCATCGTCGATCAAGACGCCCGTGGCCCCGGTACCAGCGACCAGCAAGCCATCCTCGTCTTTCTGCAATCGGATAAATTCGACGTTCTTGGCATTACCACCGTCAGCGGCGATCAGTGGGTAAAAGAAGAAACCCAGCACGTCTTGCGTCTCCTTGAAATTGCCCAGCGAACCGATGTTCCTGTCTATGCCGGCGCTGAATTTCCACTTCTAAATTCCAAAGAAGAAACGGAACGTTGGGAAGCTCTCTACGGCAAGTTCGAATACAAAGGTTGCTGGACCGACAAATTCGAAGCCCAGCGCTCCACCATCTACGAAGAGCCCTATCACGCCCCCGACGTCGTTCCTCCAATGCGCGAGGGCGAGCCACACATCAAGGCGCAACCCGGTACAGCCGCCGAATTCATCGTGCAAATGGTTCACAAGTATCCCGGCCAAGTGGTTCTGTGGGCTGGCGGTCCTCTCACCAATTACGCGCTCGCGCTCAAGCTCGATCCCGAGGTCGCCACGCTTGCCAAAGGCTTTGTGCTGATGGGCGGCGGTCTATACGCCGATAAAGGCGCCATCGATCAAGGCGCTATTGACGCGCGGCGCGAGTTCAACTGGTGGTTCGATCCCGAGGCGGCTCGCATCGTTTTGCGCTCGCCGTGGAAAAAGCTCACCATCACGCCGATTGATATTTCCGTGAAAACGCGCCTCACTCCGGAAATTCAAGGCGCAATCACCAAAGTAAAAACCCCCGTTACCGAATATCTGGGTAAATATTCCCTAACCGGCTACATGTGGGACGAAATCGCCGGCGCGGCGCTCATCGATCCCTCCATCATCACCGGCCAAAAGCAACTCTTCATGGACATAGACATTGACCATGGCGCCAGCTACGGCAAAACGCTTTTCTGGGACTCTTCGGCCACGGTTCCGCCGTATCTCCATCTCGCCACCGTGCAATTCGATATCGACGCCGAGAAGTTCTACAAGCTCTACATCGACTTGATGACGCGGCCGGTGGGTAAGAAGTAAACGAACCGTCCGCCAGCCCACAATTTTGCAGAGAAGGATCATCCACAATGAGAAGACTTTGCTTTGCCTTGTGCCTTGCAGCTTTGGCGTGCTCCTCAAGCCTCGCCCAGTCGCGCCGAAAAATCATCATCGATCAAGATAGTCAGGGCCCCGCGGGCAGCAACATCCAGACCCTCGCCCTGCTGATCCAGTCGCCTAAAGCAGAAGTCCTAGGAATCACCGTCGTCACCGGCAACCAGTGGCGTGACGACGAGGTTGCTCGTGCCCTTCGCTTGCTCGAGATCATGGGCCGCACGGATATCCCCGTGGTGCCTGGTGCAGTGTTTCCCCTCGTCCGCACGCAAGCCGAAGCCGCCCTCTGGCAGGACCGCTACGGAAAAGCCGCCTTTGCCGGTGCCTGGGATCCGCGCTGGTATCACGAACCCTTCGTCGTCCCGCAATTTGCCGAAGGCAATCCCACTACCAAGCCTTCCACCGAAGATGCCGCGCACTTTCTTCTCCGCATGGTTCGCAAATATCCCCACGAAGTGACCATCTACGAAGGCGGCCCCATGACCAATCTCGCCCAAGCCATTTCCATCGATCCGCAATTTCCCGAACTCGCGCAGGAACTCGTCTTTATGGGCGGAAGCCTCAGTCCGCAAACCGACAATCCCGAATTCGCCAATAATCCCCGCCACGAATTTAATTTCTGGATGGATCCCGAAGCCGCCAGCGCCGTACTCCGCGCTCCATGGAAGAAAATCACCTGCACCCCTACCGATATTTCCGTCAAGACCAAGCTCACTCCAGAAATGGTCAAAGAAATTGACGCAAGCGGCACGCCTCTGGCCAAATATGTAGCCCGATTCTTCCACCCTGGTGTGGGTTCCGACTACATGTGGGACGAACTCGCCGCCGCAGCCTGGCTCGATCCGAGCCTTATCACTAAAAGTGAAACACTTTACATGGACGTCGACATTGATCACGGAGCGGGCTATGGCAACACGTTAACTTGGTCCGAAAAAGCCAAGCCCAAGTATCCGTTACAGAAAGTCGAGATTCAGGTCGACCTCGATAACCCTCGATTCAATCGCATGTTTGTGGATTTGATGCGCGTGCCTACTCCGCCTGCAGAGCAATCTGCTCACTGATGCGGCTGCGGCGGTGGCGCACTCTGTGGTGATGAACCGGGGCCGGCAGACTGCCCTCGCAACGTGTACACAAATTGTTGAACTTCGTGCCGCTCCCGTTCATTCTCCCGCGTCTTTTGCTTGGAGATTTGCTCGTAAAGAGCGATCTCGTCGTGAGCCTTCGCCCGCTCTCCGGTCAGTCGATAGACCTCCGCCAATCGAAAATGCGCTTCGTCAGGCATCGCCGTAAATTCAATAGCTTTGTGATACGCAGAGATCGCCTTCGGAAAATCCTTTTGCTTCGCATAAAGAATTCCAAGCTGCAGATAGGCTTCGCCCAGATGCGGATCGATCGCAATCGCCTTCATCAGAGACGACTCAATTGTCTTGTCCTGCTCCGTTCCACTGGCATCTTTGGTCAGCGCCACGGCGTAGTAGTAGTGCGCCAAGTCATTCTGAGGCGCAACTTCCGTAAATCGTTTCAGCCGCTCCGCCCAGCCCTCGGGCTCCGTCTTCTCAGCAGCCTGCAGCTTGCCTATAAATACATAAGGCATCGCATCCGTAGGATTCAGATCGCAAGCACCAGCAAGTTGTTGCGCCGCTTCCTGCGTCCGGCCACGCGCGTACGAAGTAACTCCGAGTCCCACCATCACACGCGCTGATCCCGGAAACAGCTGATGCGCCTTCGTAAATACCTCCGCCGCCGGATCAAATGCCCGATGCAACAAAAGCTCCGCCCCCCACGCAAACAGGTTCGATTCAGAAGGCTCCATCTCCGCGGCCCGCTGGTACTCCCGCACCGCCTCCAACGGCCGCCCTTCGCTCTCCGCAATATCACCGAGCAGTTCGTGAAGTTCCGCAGTGTCCGGGCCAGTTCGCAACGCGCGAATCCGCTGTTTCTCCTCCTCGATATTTCCAGCATTCAAGGAGACAGTCGCCTTCGCCAACGATTCTTTCGTTCGCAGCACGACATCCGATCCATGTCCCCCAAGATTCGTCGGATCCGTGACACCCGCCACCGTAAAACTAGGTTCGTCAGAAAATTCAATCGCTTGCGCTGGCTTTTTGTTTGATGCGTCGCTCGCATCGCGTTCAAGCGATAAAGATACAGTCATCGCTTGGCCATTTTTTAGCGATAAGGCCTCTTTGCTTACGTCGCGCCAGCCCAATAGGGTGACAGTCAGCGAATAGGTGCCCGCTCCAAGAGAATGAAAGTCATAGTGCCCATAAGCGTCTGTAGTTGTAATTAGGACGGACTTTACTTCGTGGTTATAAAGATGGACAGGAGCGCCTACAACAGGTTCATTGTGCTGATCCGAAATTACGCCCTCGATCTTTCCCGAATTGTCCAAGGGCGCGTTCTGTAACAGTGAGCCATGCAAAGACAAAGTCAGGAAAACACTTACGGCACCAATAAGGCGAGCAATCGGATGAATTGGAACGAACATTGAAACTCATTCTAGCGCCTTTTCTATTGGGTGATGAAGTTTGAGTACATTCCAATTATTGCCCCAGTTGTGCCAGTTCTTTCTGCGCTTGAGGATTGTCCGGATGCGCCTTGAGCAGATCGAGAAGCACCGTGCGCGCTTTCGCCGTATCTCCTTCAATCGCATAGAGCCGCGCGAGATTTAAATATGACTGCTCAAATTCCGGTGCCACGCGGATCGACTCTTGAAAACTCTTCTCTGCTTCCTCCGGCCTCCGGGTCCGCAAGTAAAGCACTCCTAAATTATTGAGCGCTTCAGGATAAACAGGTCTAGCCGCCAGCGCCTTGTGGAAGAACTGTTCCGCGGTTTCGGGCTGGTCTGTTTGCGCTGCAATCAGTCCGACACCATAATTGGCCTCCGGATCATCAGGATTCAACTCCAGCGCCCGACCGAAGGCTTCTTTCGCCTTGTCCCACTGTTTTCCTTGCCGGTACGCGTTTCCCAAATTATCGAGCGCTACGATGTAGCTTGCATCAATCTTCAGTGATTGCTGGAAATCGTCGATAGCCTCCTCCGTTTTCCCTTCGCGCGCCGCCAATATCCCCAGATTATTCCAGGCCCTTTGCAGCGTGCCAGGATAATTCGGCTTCAGCTCTACCGCGCGCCGAAAACTTTGTCGCGCTTCGGCAGATTTCTGCTGCAAATACACGCTGCCAAGACCGTAATACGCTTCGGAAGCCGATGGGTCATCGCGCTGCGCAAGTTGAAAAAAAGCCTCGGCCTGTTCCATATATCCACGCTCAAAATACACCGAGCCATACGACAGATAATTACGGCCAAATTCATAATTGCCCATCACGCCCGGGAACGGCAAAGCCTTCGCCATACGTTCAGCCGCTGTTTGCGGAATGCTGCGTGCATCCGTCTCGATCTGTTGCAAAGAAATCAGCCCCTGGTAAATCTTGGCGATATTCCCATGAGCATCCACCAGAAAAGAGCAGGGAAGTGGCATGTCGCGATGCCGGTCAAATAATGACCGAAACAGAATGTTGTAGACGGCGATGACATCCTGTGTCGAGCGCAGAACTGGAAAAGCTAGCGAACGGAAGCTGTCAAGGTTCGCCGTCGGTTCGGAGCTGCCACTGTCATCCACATTCATTGCCAGCACTTGTAGCCCTTGGTTCTGCCACTTCGCATAGACTTGCTCGAAATTCTGCAAGTCTTTCTGGCAAGACGGAGAAGCCGTCGTCCAGAAGTACAGGAGCACGGGCTTCCCGCGCACTGCACCGAGAGTCTGCGTTTTCCCGCTAAGGTCTGAAATAGAAAACTCCGGTGCCGCCACTGGCGCGAGTAGCCACGTAGCAATAGATTCGGGAAGCTCGACCCCACCTGCCTTGGAAACCGTAGGGACCGCCGAACCAAGTGGCACAGCGCGAAGAGGCTCAAACTTGGGCGCAGCGCCTTCTTGCACCAGAATTCTTTGCCCGATCGGCAACCCGTCCAAATTCTGCACCAGTCCGCTCGGCCAGCGAATCGACGCCTTCACCGGCCCCTTCTGCTCTCCCAAACCAAAAAACAATTCCTTGCTGTGTTGCGCCAGAAACCCAGATCCCGCTTGCACAAACTTTGTTTGCCTGCCTGCTGCCGTTTCGACACTAACAGCCGCTCCAATCCCGTCACGATTGCTCTTTTTCCCCTGCAATCGAAACGTAATCGCCCCACCGGCTTCAAGCATGGCGTTCTTTAACAATCGAACTTGCGGCCCGCTTCGGTTCTTGAGCAGCACTTCCACACGCCCGTCGTGATCGAAATCAGCCAGCGCAAATGTTCTGCTGTCTTCGATGAAGTCCAGGCCCACCACTCCAGATACATCAGAAAACGTTCCGTCGCGATTGTTCACATAAAACACGTTTCGTTCGTAACCACTCCATGTCCCATCCGCTCGAATCAGTTCATTAATCGCGTTCCAGCCAAGTTCATACTCGCGACTAGGTTTTGCATCCTGTGGAGAATTGGCCACCACTTGTCGCCAGAAAAAACTATTCAAATCGTCTCGGTTCGGCCCCGAAATCATCCCATTTGCAATATACAAATCCGGGAAGCCATCCTGATCGAAATCCCACGAGTCACTCGACCACGACCACCGGCCCATGCCTGCATTCGCACCAGATGTTTCGTCCTCAAAGCCTCGCGTCCCCAAATTTCGGTACAACGAATTGCCCATGGCATGCTTGCGATACAGTGTCCGCGCCTTCCCGCCGGCGTTCTTCTGAAAAATATCTTGCTCCGTA
>Ga0209275_10000145_pt1 | contig 23728 bp, 18 predicted proteins | sample HubBroMetageREF2_FD_188344 | JGI IMG/M metagenome (GOLD analysis project Ga0209275, IMG submission 188344) | Reference soil microbial communities from the Hubbard Brook experimental Forest, New Hampshire, USA - Hubbard Brook CCASE Soil... | ecosystem: Environmental > Terrestrial > Soil >... | reverse complement strand
CTTCATGTCGCCGGCGACTTTACCCGCGAGGTCTCCCTGGCGTCGCGGAGGTGATTTCGGCTCGAAGGCGTAGACGATCATGCGTTTTCCACGGATGTCGTCCCAGCGCAAAGGCGTGAATCGAGACTTCAGAATGATGTCGGAAAACAGAATGTCGTTCTTGGGATGAACTTCGCCGGGTTTCTGCGCTTTCTGTTCGTACTGGCGAATTTTGTGTTCGATTTCTTTTTCTTGTTTTTGCAGATCGCTCGGCGACACCGGCTTTCCGTCGTGGCTGATGTGGAGGGTGAAAAACTCGTACGGTGTGGGCGTGATGTAGTAGATATCCTCGTGTTGGCTTCGGACTTGTCCTTTTTTGTCCAGCGTGTAGGTCGTGATCCGGTCCGTGTAAGTGTATTGGCTGAGCAGGGATTCGAGATCCTTCTGATGCTGTGCGACGCGGGTGACGAACGGATCGGTATCAGGGAAGAAATTCTGCGTTTGCTGAGCTGGTTGGCTCTGAGTATAGCCTTCCAGGCAGAGCGGCAGGGCAACAATCATGGTGGCAAAGACCATGGACGGGGTGCTGCCCGCGCGGACTGAGATTCGCGTGTGGCATCTGCTTCTGACGGCTGCTAAGAGCACTTTCGTTTCTCCTTTCCATCGGTTGATTGATCTCATCATTGGTGGAGATTAACCCAGGCTAGCGTGACTGGTTGCTGCTAGTCTGCGGGCAGCTTGAGTGATGCGATAGGCCGCAGGTTCTGCGCGACGAACTGAAGTGGAACGGCGACGTTCTTGGGCTAGAATACTGATCATGCTCAAGCGCGACGAGCTCGGTTTCCCATCGTTCTGGCAGCTCCAGATGATGGGATGGTCGTGTCTGTATGTTCTGGTACTTGTGGGATCGATTCCCGATTTGTTACATCGCTCAGGAGCTTTCCGCGGCGAAACACTCGCCATGGTTTTCATGTTCATGGGCAGTTGCGTACTGCGTCCTATTTGCCGAGCATTGTGGCGACGCGCGCTTCCGTGGCTGGCCTTCGAGATCCGAGTGTTTGCCTGGTCGCTGTTAGTGGGAACGGCGGGCGCATTCGCCGCGGAGCTCTCGGTGTTAGGCTTCCGCAAAATGGATTGGGCCGAATTGGCCGGGAACTCCGTTCAGTTCGCGGTGGTGCTTTTCTTGTGGTGCAGCCTGTACTTCAGCATCAAGCACTGGCAGCAATCGGCTCAGGAAAGGGAACGCCTGCTTCGGGCCGAGGCTGAGGCGCGCGAGGCCCGGCTCAGTGCTTTGCGCTACCAGTTGAATCCGCATTTTCTGTTCAATTCTCTGAACGCCGTCTCGACCCTTGTCCTGGATGGCGACGTTCCCGCTGCGACCCGCATGCTGGCGCAGATCGGGGAGCTTCTAAGAACCAGCCTGGATAATGAGACGGTTCTGGAAGTGCCACTCTCCCAGGAGATTGCCTTCACCGAGCAGTATCTTGCGATCGAGCAGATCAGACTCGGAGAGCGCTTGAGAGTTGACCTGGCGATTTCTCCAGCAACGCTTGACGCTCTGGTTCCGAGTATGTTGCTGCAGCCTTTGGTGGAGAATGCCGTGCGGCATGGCATTGCGCCCGTCGTCGAAGGCGGAACCATTGCAATCCGAAGCCAGTTTCACGATGGTCAATTGCAGATCATCGTCAAGAATTCGGGTGCAGTTGCGGCGAGGGAAGACACGCCCATGAACGGCATTGGCTTGTCCAACACGATTGAGCGTCTAAAGACGCTTTATGGTATCGACCAGAAGTTTACGCTGGTGTGGCCTCGAGCCGGCGGCTGCGAGGTGACTGTGGAACTGCCCATTCGAAAAAGTACCCAAGGACAAGAGGTTCTCTTGTGCGCGCGTTGATTGTTGATGATGAACCGTTGGCTCGCCGCGGGGTTGCACTGAGGCTGGAAAAATGCAGCGACGTCGAGATCGTAGGCGAATGCGGAGATGGTTCGTCCGCGGTAGAGAAGATATTCGAGCTTTCGCCCGACGTTGTGTTCCTTGATGTGCAAATGCCGGGCATGGACGGATTCGAGGTTCTCCGCACCCTGCCCAAAGAGAATCTTCCTGGCGTTATCTTTCTCACAGCGTATGAACAACACGCCTTGCGGGCATTCGAAGTTCACGCGCTGGACTATCTGCTCAAGCCAGTGGACGACGAACGCTTTGCCGCCGCGGTGAATCGCGCGCGGAGGCTTGTGGATTCGACTTCGAGGACCGCGATCACTGAACGTATTTTGCGAATGCTCGACCGCAACTCCGAGAAGTATGTTTCACGCTTCACAGTGCGGACCGGTTCACGGATTCAGATCGTGCTGGCGGAGGATGTGGAATGGATCGGGGCTGCCGGAGATTATGCGGAGCTGCATACTCGCAACCGCTCTCACTTGTTGCGAGAAACCATGAGTTCGTTGGAACAAAAGCTTGACCCCTCGAAGTTTCTTCGCATCCATCGTTCGCGAATCGTGCGCAAAGCCTGCATTCTGGAGCTTCGATCCATCGAAAACCGCGAGTTCACCGTGAAGCTTGCAGACGGTTCCGAACACCGCTCCAGCCGCACCTATGCCGACCACCTCGAGAAATGGCTGTCTTCTGGAAGAGGTTGATCGAGACGACTCGAAGTGTTTGATTTAGAGCCTTAAATCTGACTCCTCATGAAGCACTGCGACTCGGGGAATGTGATCCGCGAGGGCTAGATAAATCTCGTTTATGTCCTCCATAAATTTAAATTGCAGAGATATTTCCGATCCATGTGATAAGAACTATGCATTGGACGCTGGCGGGATTGGTCTTTTACTGTCGTGCTGAGTAGCTACGGATTCACCGAGTTTACCCGCAGATGAGCGGTTCGGGTGGAACGTGAGCAGTTTTGTGAAATGCGGTTTCCCCAATAGATCTGTCAAGGAGCGATGCGATGCGTGCTTTTCCGCAGAGCCGGAAGAAATTGTCTCTAGCCGAGAGATTCTCCCGTTTGGCCGTCCGGTTGCGCGATCCGGAATGGCAGCGCTACGGAAAGCTGTTGCTTCTTGGGAAAGCCGCCGGCGTTGCTGTGGTCTTGCTGTTCATCACCGTCGTTTCAGGTCTGCTCTTCGGACGCGTCTATGCGGCCGATGTTGAAGTCAAAGCTGCGGACATTGTCAATCCGATTAATACCGTTTGGACGCTGATCGCGGCATTCCTGGTGTTCGGAATGCAGGTCGGATTCACCATGCTGGAGGCCGGCTTCTGCCGCTCCCGCGAGACGGTGAATGTCCTGATGGAGTGCATCGTCGACACCTGCCTGTGCGGCTTGCTCTTCTGGGCCTTCGGCTTCTCGTTCATGTTCAGCCACGGCAATGGCTTCATCGGCTACCATTGGTTTTTCCTGAAAGACGTTCCGGCAACCTACGAAACTACGGGGGTTTCGTTTCTGGCATTCTGGCTTTTTCAGTTTGCCTTCGCTGACACCTGCTCGACGATTACCTCGGGAGCGATGATTGGCCGCACTGGCTTTGTTGGCGACCTGCTGTACAGCGTTGCCGTCTCTGGTTTCATTTATCCGATCATCGGTCACTGGGCATGGGGTCCCGACGGTTTCCTGGCTTTGATGGGCAGTGACGGTCACTTCTTTCCTTCACTGGGCACAGGCTTTCACGACTTCGCCGGATCCACGGTCGTACACACCATTGGAGGTGTAATCGCGCTGGCTGGGGCCATCGTTCTCGGCCCGCGGCTAGGACGTAAATTCAAGCGCGACGGCGGCGGTCCGATGCTTCCTCACGATTTGACGATCGCTGCCACCGGTGGCCTGCTGCTATGGTTCGGCTGGTATGGCTTCAATCCCGGGAGCACGCTTTCAGCGATGGATTTTGAAGGGATCGGCCGGGTGGCAAGCAATACAACGCTAGCAGCTTGCGCGGCCGGGCTGACGGCGATGATTTACGCTTACATCCCAAACAGAAAATGGGATGTGAGTTTCACCATTAACGGATTTCTCGCCGGGTTGGTGGCCATCACTTGTCCATGCTACTGGGTGAGCCCGACGGGAGCGATTCTTCTGGGCGGCGTGGCTGGCGTGGTAGTAGTCGCGGGCGTCGAGTTGCTGGAGTGGCTGCGCATTGACGATCCCATCGGCGCTGTTCCCGTGCACGGGATGTGCGGCATTTGGGGGACGCTCTCACTAGGCTTATTTGCGTGCGGCAAATACGGATCGACCGGCCCGGTCGCGCCCGACAACTCAGCGGCGCTTAAGGGCCTGCTCTACGGCGGTGGCACACAATTACTAACTGCACAGGCGCTTGGGAGTCTGATTATCACGACAAGCACTTTCGCGGTTGCCTACTTCGTTATGTACCTGGTCAATGCAACCGGCACACTGCGGGTTTCACACGAGGGAGAGCTTTACGGCTTAGATTTGCATGAACACGGGATTTCCGCGTATCCGGAATATGTTATTTCCTCCGCCGGCACGCCGGTAGGACTTGCACAGGAACCCGCCCCCCGGTCGCCAAGTGCGATGAAATTCGAATCGGCGATACTGCAACAGAACGAGAACTAGTAACGAGGATTCCCGCTTCCGAGGTTTTGGCGTACGATTGACAATAATTACGATGACCAAAATCGAAGCCATCATCCAGGTCTCCAAGCTGGAAAGCGTAAAGAATTCGCTGCACGAGATCGGAATCGAAGGCATGACCGTGCTTGAGGCCCGCGGCCATGGAAGGCAGAAGGGACACACCGAGTTCTACCGCGGACGGGAATACACTGTCGATCTCATTCCTAAGATCAAGCTTGAGTTGGTGGTCGCCGACACCATGGTTGAAAAAGTCGTGCAGGCAATTTCTACCGCCGCCCGCACCGGCAAAATTGGTGACGGAAAGATTTTTCTTTCGCACGTGGATGAGATCATTCGGATCCGCAACGACGAGCGCGGAGAAGATGCACTGTGAAACCGCAAGTGTGGGCGCGAGGAGCGTAGATCGAGTCAACATCCCCCCAGCCACAAGAACGCTGCGAAGTGCGTGAGGTTCGGCCCGGATCAAATAGTATGACCACGGCAGGCTCATTAAGCAGCGAACTACGGGATCTCTACGCGGTAGAATCGGCGCGAATCCGAGACGAATTTGCCACCAGTGGAAACGGCCGCGCGGCCATCTCCCAACGGAATATTTTGGTGGAAAGGATCGGCCTCCATCTCTGGAGAGACATCTTCTCGGAGGAACAAGGTCCACAAAAGTTTGCTCTCATCGCATTGGGCGGATTTGGACGCGGTTGGCTATTTCCGCACTCTGATATCGATTTGCTGTTTCTTCACGCCGACCACGAAACCGAAGATGCTTTCAAGGATCGGGTTCGAAGCTTTTCACAAGGCTTGTGGGACCTGCGACTCAAGGTGAGTCCGGCCACGCGCGTTCTGCGGGAATGCGATCGCTTCGATCCCGCCAATGTTGAGTTCGTTATCTCGCTGCTCGATTGCCGCTATCTCGCGGGCGACCGCGATCTTTTCGCGCGGTTGCACGACAAATTCATCCCAAATTTGATGATCGCGGAGACGCAACCGCTGGTGCAGAGGCTGGCTGACGTCACTCGCAAACGCCATGAAAAGTTCGGCAACACGATCTTTCATCTCGAGCCCGACGTTAAGGACACTCCTGGCGGTTTGCGGGATTGCAATGTGTCGCTTTGGCTGAGCCTGCTCTCCTCCATGGAGAAGTTGCACGACTGGCCCGATCCCAAGTCACTGCTGTCAACGTCGGCGCGTAAACAGTTCGAGCCGGCCGTCGATTTTCTGATGTCGGTACGGTGCTTCCTTCATCTTCGGTATGGCCGCGACGACAATATGCTGTCCTGGGAGGCGCAGGAAGAGGCTGCCAGGCGCGGAATCGGAGTGTATGACGGTCGCGAACTCCCTGCGGCTGACTGGATGCGAATCTATTTCGGCCACGCCCGCTCGGTCCATCGCACCGCCACGCAGTTACTGGAAGAGATTCCTGCGGCGTGGTCTTCGCTGTCCCGGCACTTTCACAATTTGCGGGCACGAGTCTCCGATGCCGACTTTTCGGTGGTCGATGGCCTGGTTTTCCTGCGCCAGTCGTCGGCCCTGCAGGATCCGGAAGTGTTGCTCCGTCTTTTCCATTTTGTGGCGCATCATGACGTGCGGCTCAGCACGACCACGGAGTACAAGATTGAGCAAGTGTTGCCGTCGCTGGCCGCAACGCCGCCCAGGGGAGCGGAGCTGTGGCTTTATTTGGGAGAAATCCTCACCCAGCCGTACGCTGCCCACGCTCTGCGGGCTATGCATTCCCTGCGCTTGCTGACTGTACTTTTGCCGGAATTGAAGGCGATCGACTCGCTGGTCGTGCGCGATTTCTATCATCGCTTCACCGTCGACGAGCACTCTTTTTTGGCGATTGAGAGCCTGCACCGTCTGCGGCAGTCACATTCGGAATGGGAAAAGCAATACGCAGAAATCCTGGAGGAACTGGAGCAGCCTGAATTGCTCTACTTGTCTCTCTTGTTGCACGACACCGGTAAGGGCGCACCTTCCGAAAATCACGTCGAAGGCAGCCTTGCCATCGCGGGAGAATGCCTGGAGCGTTTGGATCTGGAGTCGTCCGAGCGCGAGACCGTGCTCTTTCTGATTGGCAATCACCTGGAAATGTCGGCCGCACTGCGCCGCGACATTTTCGATTCGGTAACGGTCGCGGCGTTCGCCGACAAAGTCGGCACTCCCGAGCGGCTGAAGATGCTTTGCCTGTTCACCTACGCGGACATCAAGGCGGTTAATCCGGAGGCGCTGACTCCCTGGAAGGCGGAAAACGTTTGGCAGCTTTATATTGCGACCGCGAATCAACTTAACCGCAGTGCCGATCAGCGACTACACTCGGGCGCCGACCTCGATGACGAGAAAGTCTCCCGCCTGCACGTTCTGGCTCCTGGCGCAGGCAAGAAAGTGAAGGCTTTTTTGGAGGGGTTGCCGCAGCGTTACTTGAGAACTTATGCGGCGAACGAAGTGTTGCATCATCTGGAAATGTCGGAAAGTCCGGGGAAACATCCCATCCAGCTTGATCTAAAGCGGGGCCGCCACTGGTTCGAACTGACGCTGGTTACGAATGACCGTCCGTTTCTTTTCGGTAAAGTGGCCGGAACCTTGGCCGCATGGGGCATGAACATTGTGAAGGCCACGGCTTTCTCGAACCAGGCAGGAACGGTCGTCGACACATTCTATTTTACGGATCGTTTCCGGACCCTGGAACTGAATCTCTCGGAATGGGAGCGCTTCAAGCGCGGAGTCAGCGACGTCTTGACGGGAGAGGCGGATCTCGAGCGCATGCTGAAGAGCCGGATGCAGGCAGAGGAGAGGAAAAACACGCCCAAGGTAAAGATAAAGACTTCGATTGAGTTTGACGAGAAGTGCTCTTCAAACAGTACGCTCGTACAGGTGGTGACCCAGGACCGGCCGGGTCTTCTGTACACGATTGCCTCGTGTTTCTCCCATCACGAGTGCAACATCGAAATTGCTCTGATTGACACCGAAGGGCAAATGGCGATCGATGTTTTTTATCTCACCGCTCACCGGAAGAAATTGGCGGGCGACCACCTGAAAGAAGTGGAGACCGCTCTGGGCGAAGCGTTGCGGAGTGGCCACTCGCAGGGACCGCCGTCAACGTTGAAGCCAGTGAGTCGCTAAAGGGACAGCCTTTCCGGCGAGTCATCCGGGTGCTTCTCGCCTTCCTCGAAAAATCCATTGCCACCATCGAAATTCTTGATTGTACTTACCTGCCCGGGAGAAGGTACACAATGTAAGATGACACGCAGTTTCGCTTCCGTCGATCACGATGCCTGCGGTGTGGGGTTCGTGGCCCGGCTTGGAAGCACAGGTTCGCGTGAGGTGGTGGAGCGGGCGCTGGAGGCGCTTCGTCGGCTCGGCCACCGCGGCGGCTTGGACGCGGACGGCAGGAGTGGCGACGGTGCCGGTCTGCTTACCGCCATTCCCGACAGGTTTATCCGACATTGCGCGCGGGAAGCCGGAATCGAATTGCCATCCGTCTATGCGTTAGGGGTGGTCTTCTTGCCGCGCGAGGGTGAAAGCGCCGCGCGCGAGTTGATCGCTCAGCTTGCAAGAACTCGTGGGCTCCGATTATTGGGATGGCGTATCGTGCCGATTGATCCTTCGATCGTTGGCCCTCGTGCGCTGGATACTCTTCCCGTCATCCGGCAATGCTTTTTCGCTCCCGTGGACGAAGCTGCCGATCTGGAATCAGATCTCTTTAGGCTGCGTAAAGAAGTGGAATCCAAGGCACTGGACGATACTTATTTCTGTTCTCTCTCTTCCCGAACCGTAGTCTACAAAGGATTACTGACGCCGGAGCAATTGCCCGCATTTTATTCCGATCTGGCCAATCCAGATTTTGTCAGCCGTTTCGCGATCTTTCATCAACGTTACTCGACCAACACGAATCCCAGTTGGTCGCTGGCGCAACCGTTCCGTTTTGTCGCCCATAACGGAGAAATCAATACGATCAGTGCGAACCGCCGATGGCTTCGAGCCAAAGAGTCGTCGCTGGGCCAGACGCTCGGGCTTCCGGCGACGGTGCGGTTGCTTGAGCAGCGCGTGAGCGACTCCGCGAGCTTCGACAATGGACTGGAAATCTTTCTGCGCAAAGGCTACGATCCGGTGGCCGCGATGTGGTGCATGGTTCCTCCGGCTCACGAGCGCGACTCGGGCGAGCACTCGGATTTTGAGTCTTTTTTACAAGCCCATGCGCGGGAGCAAGAGCCATGGGATGGTCCCGCTGCGCTGATCTTTACTAATGGCTTCACCGTGGGCGCCAAACTCGACCGCAATGGTTTACGGCCGCTGCGGTACACGCTGACCTCGGATGGTTTACTTGTCGCGGGTTCGGAAGTGGGCATTGCCGATTTGCACGACAAGCAGGTGATTGAACGGCAGCGACTAGGTCCGGGCGAAATGCTGGTGGTTGATCCCGCAAAGGGCAAGTTGCTGCGTCCCGGTGGTGTTCCAGAACTTGGTGAATGGCGACGATTTGTTTCCGACAAGACGGCGGTGCGGATCAACCCGTCTGATCAGGTTGCTTCCGCGCCTGCGCCGACGAATGCCTTAGCGGCGCTGGGCTGGAGCAAAGATCAATTTCGATTGCTGTTTCAGCCGCTCGTACAAAACGGACAGGAAGCGGTCTGGAGCATGGGGGACGACGCACCCTCGGCGTTTTTGTCGAGCATGCAGCGCCCGCTGTGGGAACATTGCAAGCAGCGCTTCGCGCAGGTTACGAATCCGCCAATCGATCCCCTGCGCGAAGCCCACGTGATGTCGCTCGATGTTCATCTCGGCGAAACTCTGCTGCTCCCTTCTCCGTTGCTTGACTACGGCCAACTTCAAATGATCGAGGAGAAGCTTCAGCGAGTCGAGCATCTTGATTTCACTTTCCCGATCGCCGATGGAATCGAAAGCGCGAAATCCGTTTTGAAAGGCCTCGAGGAATCCGCGATTGCAAGCCCCCAATTAGTTCTCCTCAGTGATCGTGGCGTGAGTGCCAATAAAGCAGCCCTGCCCGCATTGCTCGCTCTGGCTGCGGTTTGGAAGTCAATGGTAAACGCGGGCGGCTGGCGTGTGCCCCTGATCATCGAAACCGGGCAAGTCGTCGATACGCATCACATTGCTCTGCTGATCGCGGCAGGCGCCAGCGCAGTACTGCCTTACGCCGCGTTGGAACAGGCGGCGAGTCTGCGTCCCGACGGCGCGGCCGCATATCGTCTGGCGGCGGAAAAAGGATTGCTCAAAGTAATGGCGCGCGTGGGCATATCGACTGTTGCAAGCTACCGCAACAGCCAGCTTTTTGAGACCATCGGTCTGGATGACGAGCTTCGGGCAAGCTTTTTCGAAGATGCCGGCGGCGCTCTCGGCGGCGGGGGACTCGACGAACTTCTTGAGGATTGCATTCAACGTCATGCCGCGGCGTTTGGAACCGAAAATTCGCAACTGCGCGATCTCGGACTGTACCGCTTCCGGCACCAAGGCGAACGCCACTCCACATCGCCGGATCTGGTCCGGCGAATGCATCGCTACATCAAATCGCCTACCCAGGAGAATTTCCAGGCGTTCACCGAGATTGCTGGAAAAAGGGAGCCAATAACCATCCGCGATCTCCTGGAGATCGCACCTGGCGTCCCAGTGCCTCTGCAAGAGGTTGAATCGGACGCTTCCATACTCAGCCGTTTTAGCACACAAGCCATGTCACTGGGAGCGATCTCTCCTGAAACCCATCGCACGCTTGCTATTGCCATGAACCGGCTGGGTGCGCGCAGCAATACCGGAGAAGGTGGCGAAGATCCGGAAGTGTATGATCGACAGCCCGAGGCCAATAACCGGGTTAAGCAGGTGGCCTCAGCGCGATTTGGCGTGACTGCGGATTACCTCGTGCACGCGGATGAGTTAGAGATCAAAATCGCGCAGGGCGCAAAGCCCGGCGAGGGCGGCCAACTGCCTGCGGGCAAGGTGACGGCATACATCGCGCGGCTGCGGCATTCGGTGCCGAACACGATACTGATCTCGCCGCCGCCCCATCATGACATTTACAGCATCGAGGACTTGGAACAGTTGATCTACGATCTGCGGGCGGTGAATCCGCATGCGCGTGTTGGAGTCAAGCTGGTCTCAAGCACCGGCGTGGGTATCGTCGCCACGGGCGTCGCCAAGGCTGGGGCTGACGTTATCACGATTAGCGGCCATGACGGAGGTACGGGAGCGTCTCCCCTGACTTCCATCAAGAACACGGGGATGCCTTGGGAAATTGGACTGCGCGATGCGCACGGTGCGCTGTTGCGTGCGGGTTTGCGTCGCCGGGTTCGCTTGCGCGTTGATGGCGGATTCAAATTTGGACGGGATGTCATCGTCGGCGCGCTGCTGGGGGCTGACGAATTTGGTTTCGGTACGGCGGCTCTGCTGGCCCTGGGCTGCGTTATGGCTCGCCAGTGCCATCTAAACACGTGTCCCGTGGGAATTGCCACTCAAGACGAAACCCTGAGGATGCGCTTTACCGGAAAACCGGAGATGGTGGAAGATTACTTCCGCGCTGTGGCTGCGGAGGTTCGGGAACTGCTCGCGGCCATGGGAGCCCGCTCGATCGACGGGATCGTGGGCGCCTTCGATCGACTTCAGCCGCGCAACCCGCAGGCTGCTCGCGCCCTGGCAGAACTGCTTGAGCCGATCGTCACGCCGCCGCAAACGCCCTGCCGGCGCGAGTCCGCTGGCGCTCTTCAGCTTGCCTTGAGCCGGGGGATGGCGGAGCGGAACACCAATCGTTTGCAACGTCTCTGTATTACGAACGCTGACCGTGCCGTGGGAACCCATCTGTCTGGCGAGACCTTGCGCCGACGCACCGGAATCATTACGCCAGTTGAGTACGATTTTGTGGGTACGGCCGGCCAGAGTTTCGGTGCGTTCTTGATCCTTGGAATTACCCTGCGACTATTCGGCGAGGCCAACGACTATGTAGGCAAAGGTTTATCGGGTGGCAATATTGCCATCACGGCAGGCAAAGAAGCTTCTCTGCGCGGAGATGTATTAGCGGGCAACACCGTGCTCTACGGCGCGACGAGTGGGGAATTGTATATTTCGGGACGAGCAGGAGAACGATTTGCCGTACGCAACAGCGGTGCGCTTGCTGTAGTTGAAGGCGTTGGCCAACATGCGTGCGAATACATGACGGCAGGCGTTACGGTCATCCTGGGGCCTGCCGGGATTAACCTCGGAGCCGGGCTGACGGGCGGATTAGCTTACCTGCTCCGCGATTCCGTCAGCGGCCACGTGCACAACGAGCAGTCCGTCAGGATGGTCCGCATTGAACTCCAAGAAGAGCTGTGGCTGCGCCGCGTCCTCCGCAGACACGAACGGCTCACGGGAAGCCCGCGAGCTGCGCAGTTGTTGCGGAGCGAACGGCCGCTACCGTTCAGTCGCGTCGAGCCTCTTTCCTCGTCCTGTTCGATCGCGGAGACTTGGGAAGCAATCCTGAATCGCTTCGAGAGCCGCAAGACTCCTGTTTTCGATATCTCACGACTGCTTCCGCTTGAGGGCCTGCCGTCGTATCGTAAACAGCGAGCGCTTCAGGGAAATCGATGACGTTTTCCGCATGAGCTGATCTGCCGTCCAGCTATAATCACACACTAATTATGGACTTTGACCAACTAGTCACATTTCTACAAGTCGCCAAGCTCGGCAGTTTCTCGCGCGCTGGAGAGAAAGTTTTCCGCTCGCAATCGGCGGTGAGCAGCCAGATCCGGCTGCTCGAACAGGAATACGGAGACAAGCTTCTCGACCGCTCTGGAAAGTCGGTGAGGCTTACGCCAGCTGGAAGAGTACTGTTCGCTTATTCCGAGCGGCTTTTGAGGATGCGCGATGAGTCCTTGCTGGCGGTCGCCGATCAGGGCGCGACACCTCGCGGAACTCTCTTGATTGGAGCCAACGAAGCCACCTGTCTTTACGTCTTGCCGGAGGTGTTCGCTGAATATTGTCGGCTATATCCGGGGGTTCAAGTCAGCATCTACCGCAACTTCAGCTACAAGATCATAGAGAAGCTGGAGAACGGATCGATTGACGTGGGCATTGTAACCTTGCCCGTCAAATCGCCGAGCCTGAAAGTGCACTCTATTTTTCGCGATCAGCTGATGCTTATGGTCAATCCGCAGAATCCTCTGGCCAAGCATAAACACGTATCCGTCGCGGACATCGTGACTCAACCGTTGCTGTTACCAAGAACCGGCTACAGTCGACGGGTCATGGACAAGCTTTTCCGGCCTTACCGTGCTCACTTGCAAGTCAGAATGGAATTACCCAGCATTGGGATGATCAAGAGCTTTGTCGCCGCCGGGCTTGGCGTCTCGCTGATCAGTTCAAGCTTCGCTCGGGACCAGGTGCTGGCCGAACGAGTCAAGTTGATTCCTCTCCAAGGCGTGGAGCTGTGGCGGGAACTGGGGCTGGCTTACCGTCGGGATCGAACTCACACGCGGCCTACGACTACGTTCATCGCTACTGTCAGGCAACTTTCCTCAGGCGCAAAATAGCGGTTCCGATCCTCCGATCGGCCCACGAAAAAAGGGCACAAGGGGTTGTGCCCTTTTCTGAGAGAGCTTGAAGTAGATGTAACCGAGGCAGCTTCCTCACTGCCGGATGAAGGTCATTCCGTGCGGACTGACCATATTTGTCACGATCGGAGTGAGCACACCGCTGTGCGTATCGAGCCGGCCTACAAACGTCGGCCCTGCGGAGTAGGCTTCGCTTGGTCCAAAAAATGGCGCGGTGATGGAATAAACCGTCTCGGCATCACGATCAGAAACCAGAATCACGCCCTGTGATGAACTTGCCAAAACCGTATCGTCGATTTGCGTGGAGTTGCCCCCCGAGGTCAGCGCCAGGTGAAACACGCCCTGATCTGCGAATCCGGGGTGGTGAACGAAGACCAGTTCGGCATCGGCCTGACTATCAAGGACCAAGTCGCCCTCCGGATCATTGATCATGGAATCCGGATCCTGGAGATTGAGTTGAATCGGCTGGCCGGTGGTAATGTCGATGGCATTGGCGTCACCAAGAAGCACCGGAGTTACGTCAACTCTATTGCCCCTTAGAGTGGCCTTGACGATAGCCTGCTGGGTATTGGGGTTGTTCGAGGGATTAGACGCGCTGATATAGACGTCGTCTCCGATGAACGCCATATCGTCGTAACCGCCACCGTGTGCGGGCTTCGCGAAGGTATATTTTTTCGATTTCCACGTGCTTGGATCGAAGATAACCAGGTTCGGGCGGGCGTCTTCGTTTTGCAGGGCCCACAGGAGATTGGTTTTCGGATCGACCTTCAGTCCGTCGTTGTGGCCCTTGACTCTGACTTTATGAAGCACGGTTCCGTCCATCGCATATTCGACAATCGTGCTGAAACCAAAGGTTCCATCGGGCTTGGCATTGTTTCCGTAGCCAATGAACACGCGATTGTTCCAAACCGTAATCGAGTCGGGCTGGTAATAAACTTTTGGGACGCTGGTTGCGAATACCGAGACGGTGTAGGGAGGCACAGCAGTGGCCTGCGCTGCAGCCGTCGCTGTAGCTGCCATCACTAAGCAGAGAATTGCGCAGATCCCAAAGACTTGGGAGCATAAGTTGCCCCTCTGTGTCACAGATACGGATCTCATGGGGGTCTCCTCGCGAAGAATTGTGCAAAGCGGACGCAAAGGGAGTGTAGGTCTTTCGCGAGCGGGCTTGGTTAACGACAGGTTAATAATTGGCTACCGTTTCGCTCTTGCTGGAACGGGTGGCATTACGGCCCATCGTGAGGCAGCATGCCTAATACTTCACGATTGCAGCAAACGATTTCGGATCGAGGCTGGCGCCGCCGACCAGGGCGCCGTCGATTTCTTCTTCTGCCATAAGCGTCTTGGCATTCTCAGGCTTGACGGAGCCACCGTAGAGGATGCGAAGGTTGTCCGTGAACTCCTGCCCGAAAGCTTTGGCTGCTTCTCCGCGGATCAAGCTATGGGACTCGGCGGCAAGCTGCGGCGTGGCGGTTTTGCCGGTTCCAATGGCCCAGACTGGCTCGTACGCGACGACCAGTTTGGCGGCTTTCTTGCCAGAGATGGCGTGGAAGGCGCGAAGACATTGGCGGCGGAGTACATCTTCAGTAAGCCCAGCTTCGCGTTCTTCCAGAACCTCGCCGACGCAAACGATTGGGGTCAGGCCCGCTTCAAGGGCGGCTTTGAGTTTGAAATTCACCATGTCATCAGTCTCCCCGAAATACTGGCGGCGTTCGGAATGGCCAATGATCGCGTGGGTACAGCCGACTCCGAGCAACATGCTGGGGCAGACTTCGCCGGTATAAGCGCCTTGCTTTTCCCAGTACAGATTCTGGGCGCCGATTGCCACATTCGATCGCTTGACAGCATCCACTGCAGCACAGAGATCAATGTAAGGCGGACAGACGACGATTTCATCGCGATCGTGGTTCGCTACCAAGGGAAGAAATTCGCGAAAGAAATCGATTGCTTCGTCAGGCGTTTTGTACATCTTCCAGTTGGCAGCGATGAGCTTCTTTCTCATGGGGATCCCTTTTCGACTCGGTATGAAAAAACGGGGTTGAGATTCTGCAGTTGTGCGGCGGCGCGTGTGTATGTTCGCAAAGTCGCAGCATCGAAAAGAACAAATCGAACCCGACTTACATGGTTCGTGGTGGCCAGAGCCGCAACTGTGGAAGAAATCGCGATAGTTGCGGCTTCAGAAGAGGGGTATCCGAAAGCCCCAGTCGAGATTGCAGGAAAAGACAGAGACTTGATAGCGTGCTGATCGGCTAGCCGGATCGATTCGCGGTGGCAACTCGCCAGCTTTTCAGCTTCTCCGCTTTCTCCGTCGCGATAGACCGGACCCACGGTGTGGATCACGTGTTTCGCAGTTAGGCATCCGCCTGTGGTGATCACCGCCTGCCCCGCAGGCAGGCTTCCAATCTGACTCACAATTCGCTTGCACTCGGCAAGTATCGCATGTCCACCAGCTTCGTGAATGGCTCCGTCCACTCCGCCTCCCCCGAGAAGAGACGAGTTGGCTGCGTTTACCACTGCGTCGGTCGTCTCGTGAGTAATATCGGCCGGACCGTGAAATTCTATAGTCCTCCCCCGGTCCAATAAAATACGAATTTCCGAACGCGGCACACTGGTCTCCAGGCAGGTCAACGCTTCTCGGTCAGCGCCTCAACCCCTGGAAGCTTCTTGCCTTCCAGGAATTCAAGCGACGCGCCGCCACCGGTCGAGATGTGCGTCATCTTGTCGGCAACTCCGGCGGCATGTACGGCGGATACTGAATCGCCGCCGCCCACAATCGAGATCGCACCTACGTTTTCTGCGATGGCGTGAGCGATCTTGGAAGTTCCCCTGCTGAACGGCGAAACCTCGAATACACCCATGGGACCGTTCCAGACAATGGTGCGGGCGCGGGAAATCTCTTCCGAGAAGAGTTCTACGGTCTGAGGCCCAATATCGAGGCCCATCATGTTGGGCGGGATCGGTTGCCCGCTGTTCACAATGTGGACCACGGCGTTGACGTCAATTCGGTCAGCCACGATGTGATCAACCGGCAACAGGAACTTCAGCTTGAGGCTCCTGGCTTCTTGCAGAAGCTCGCGGGCGAGGTCGAGCTTGTCTTCTTCCACGCGCGACTTGCCGACATTTTCGCCCTGAGCTTTCAGGAATGTGTAAGCCATGGCCCCGCCGACCAGGAGGGTGTCCACTTTGCTCATCAGGTTCTGGATCACGGCAATCTTGTCGCTCACTTTAGCACCGCCTAGGATGGCGACGAACGGCTCCTCCGGGTGCTGCAGCGCTTTGCCCAAGTAGCGGAGTTCCTTCTCCATGAGCAGTCCAGCGGCAGACTTCTTCACAAACTTGGTGACGCCAACTGTCGAGGCATGGGCGCGATGGGCGGTCCCGAAGGCATCGTTCACGTAGTAATCGGCGAGGCTTGCAAGTTGCTTGGAGAATTTCTCGTCGTTGGCTTCTTCTTCGGCGTGAAAGCGAAGGTTTTCCAGAAGCAGCGTCTGTCCTTTTTCCAGCTTGCCTGCGATTTCCTCAGCTTCCGGGCCGACACAGTCCGGAGAGAATCCGACGTTCTCGCCCCGGGCCAGTTCCTTGTCGAGGAGCATTCGCAGACGCTCAGCCACAGGTTTGAGGCTCATTTTGGGATTAGCCTTGCCCTTGGGACGGCCGAGGTGGGAGGCGAGAATGAGCCGCGCGCCGTGCCGCAGCGCGTACTCGATGGTGGGCAGAGTTTCGCGGATACGGGTGTCGTCCATGACCCGGCCGTCTTCCATGGGCACATTGAAATCCACGCGCATGAGGATACGATGATCGTTGATGGCAAGATCGCGGATGGAAAGCTTGGACATTATGGATTTCCTTAATGCAGCACCGCGCTTCGGCCTCCTATGGCTCCCCGCGAGGGCAAGATGCCCTCGCGGCAGCCGGCAGGATGCCGGCGCTACAAAAGCTTACAGGCCTTTCTTGCCGAGATAGTTGATCAGGTCGTGGACACGGCACGAGTAGCCCCACTCATTGTCGTACCACGAAATCACTTTGACCAGGTTTCCGCCGACCACGAGAGTCATAGGCGCATCGACGATGGAGGAGCGCGAGTCGCCGCGGAAATCAGCCGAGACCAGTTCGTTCTCTTCGTATCCCAGGTAGCCCTTCAGGGGGCCTTCTTCCGATGCCTTTTTCAAGGCAGCGTTCACTTCTTCCTTGGAAGTCTTTTTCTCCACCAGCACAACCAAGTCGACAACCGAAACGTTCGGTGTAGGAACGCGCATGGCGAAACCATCGAGCTTGCCAGCCATCTCGGGGATGACAAGCTTCAGTGCCTTAGCCGCGCCGGTCGAGGTCGGAATCATAGAAAGTGCGGCGGCCCGCGCACGGCGCAAGTCTTTGTGCGGGAAGTCAAGGATTACCTGGTCGTTGGTATAAGAATGAATGGTCGTCATCGAGCCGACGATGATCTTGAAATTGTCATGCACCACCTTCACGACCGGCGCCAAACAGTTGGTGGTGCAGGAGGCGTTCGAGATGATGTGATGCTTGGCTGGGTCGTAAACCTGTTCGTTGACGCCGAGCACTAGAGTGACGTCTTCATTCTTTGCCGGAGCGGAGATAATGACCTTCTTCACTGGACCGCGGAGATGCTTCTTGGCATCGTTAGCGTCGGTGAAATGGCCGGTGGATTCGAGCACGACCTGTGCGCCGACGGATTCCCAGGGAAGCTTGGCTGGGTCTCTCTCCGCGAAAACCTTGAAGGTCTTATTGTCGACTGTGATGCTGTCGGGACCGGCAGAGATCTGGTTGCGCAGGTTGCCGAGAATGGAGTCGTACTTGAGCAGGTGGGCGAGCGTCTTAGGGTTCGTGAGATCGTTGACCGCGACGAATTCAATGTTGGGGTCGTTGAGCGAGGCTCGCATTACGTTGCGCCCGATGCGTCCGAAGCCGTTAATCCCTACTTTAATAGCCATCTTGCCTCCGTCAGGATATGAAGATGCGACTGAAAAGAATGTGTGGCCGGGAACACAAAATGTTAACAGGGAAAGAGGAGGTCAGCAAATGCGGCATCGGCGAAATGCCTGTGGACGAGGCAGATAGCCAATGGGTAGAGGCCGACTCAAGTAGCTTGCGAGAAGAAATTATGGATGCGACGTGAAGCCACCGATCTCGATGTAGACGTTCTTCTTGCTCCAGAGAAACGAAATTCGCGTCAGCCAGTACTTCTTTTCGATCGTCTGGCGGGCCCGCGGCCAGTCTTCGGGAGGGAGCACGCGCGCTATGGCCACGAACTCCGGACCGGTAATTTTGCCTCGGATGGTGCAAGGCGCGACTCGTACCTGGGGATTGTTCCGGATACGCTTGTACTTCCCGGAATCGCTGCGAGTCATCACGTAAAGCTTGTCATCCTGTTCTCCAAACCACACCGGAGTGGCTACGGCGGCCCCGCTCTTGCGAAAGCTAGTAAGGCTAGTATATTTCTGGCCCTGGATTTCGGGCGGGATCGGCATAGGGACATTGTACGGGAGTGCGATCTTAGAAGTCTGAGGCGTGAAAGCGTCGGTTCGTCATGGCACTGCAGACAGCCCAAGTCCGAGGTTTTCCACAGCCGAGATGTTTCAAACCTACGTCGGTCGGGGGAAAGTGCGCTGTCAGGCTTGGTACCCTTGTGACGGCATACGTTGCCCGCGAGGCTGCGGGTGTGTTACAAGCCAGACATGCGCAAATGGATGAGCGAGCGCCTGAAGCGCCGCAAAAAGGAGCCGGAGAAAGCAGGAACTGATCCTGCACAGGCCCCACTGCAGCCTGCGTTCTATGACACGAAGCCGGTGCACCCCGAGCCAGATACCCAGAGACAAGCGGCCGCGGCGCCGCTGCAACCGGAGTCAGCACAGGAAGTGCCGTCGGTCGAGCCACAACCGGCTCAACCACGGCAAGCCGAAAACGGAGATGTAGCCAAACGTCGCAGACGGCGAGGTAGAGGTGGGCGCGGCCGCGGGCGCAACGGCGCTCCGTCGGCTGAGTCGGCAGAGACGGGTGGCGAGCCACAGCCGTTGCAAACTGCCTTGAAAGAAAGTCCGGCACCGACGGCCGCAGCTTCGCACGGTCGTGCAACCGCAAAAGCTCCATTAACTCCGCCCCAGGCCGAGGTGCCGCGTGCTTCTAAAGGCGTTGTCGTGCTGGCGATTGGGTTGCCAGGGTCGGGCAAGAGTTCATGGTTTAAGCGCCACAACATCACCCCACTCTCAAGCGATCTTTTGCGCGCGCTTCTGTTTGACGATCCCACCGAACAGCGCTTCCAGGATCTGATTTTTTCCAACCTGCGTTCCATGCTGAAGGCGCGGTTGATCGCGCGGCGGCCGATGAATTACGTGGACGCCACCAACCTTTCGCCTCACGAGCGCAGCGGGTGGATCAAGCTGGCCAAGGATTATGGCTATGAAGTGCAGGCAGTTTTCTTTGACGTTCCCGTGGAAGTGTGCCTGGCCCGCAATCAACGCCGCGAACGCAAGGTGCCGGAAGACGCGATGCGGCGCATGGCTGGAAAACTAAAGCAGCCGACGTTTGAGGAAGGATTTTCGAAGATCACCGTAGTGAAGGTGAAGCAGAAAGATTCGGCCAATTCTCAATGAGTGCTATAGTCTGCTTTCGACAGTTGTAATCAGGCTTTCGTTGGCTGTGCTCGAATCTAAACGAAACACCCTTATTGGCAACCCTTTGGGTTGTTGTCCCAGTACTCGTCATGCCCAGTGTTGGGAGGAGGAATGCCGTGCTTTTCCTGCTCGAACATTTCATCAAGGCGTTTCAGCGGTGGGACGCAAAATGCCGCACGAATGGAATCATTCATGTTTGGTGACACGGAGTGATGCCATCCCTGATAGGGAATTTGGAAGGTCGTGCCGAACATTGAGGTCTGGTGGGACAAAGTAAGATACCGGTCGAGCGACGTAGCGGCGAGGTGTTTGGCCTCAGTGATTCCTTCAAACGCCGCAGCGGTGAACGCCAAATGCGCCAGCAGTTGATTCTCAGGAACATGAGAATGCGTTAGAACAACCCCGGCATCGAAAAAGTCTTGAGGCTTATGAATTCCGCCATTCTGCATCAGTTTTTTCAGTAGCTGCTCCCTGTCAGAGTAACGCTGGTTCACCTTCTTCTGCTCCGCAGAAGGAAGCGCATTGAAGTCGATTTGCTCGTCCCGCTGATCCTGCTCGAAAAGATCGTGGATGCTGGCCTTCAGGGCCGCCTGTTGGGCAACAATGCACTGCGTAGTCAGAACTAACGACATTAGGCCGAGAAGAGCGGCGCAGCTGTTCATTGGGTTCTCCCTCTACCGATGTGTTACGGGTAGAAATCTATTTCTGCGAGAACTGCTGTAATAATATTCGGGAGCAACTTGATAAAAGACCACACTCACTGACCGAGAGGTCGACGATTGTGTCAATGTAGGCGCGGCGTCGTCGCCCTCTCGGCCTCAGTTCTCGAGCGGCTGCCGACTGCCTTATCCCCTCAGGTAGGGCAGTAGTTCCTTAAACGCCGGTGCCCCTGACGAGCGCAGCAGTTCGTAAATGATCATCTCGGTCGACGAGATCACGGCGCCTGCCGCGCGCATGCGTTCCAATCCGATCTTCCAATTCCATTCAGTACGCGAACTCACGGCATCCGAAGCCACGTGTACAATGTAGCCTTCGCGGAGGGCCGCCAGCGCGGTTTGAGCCACGCAAATGTGACTTTCCATTCCACACAACAAGACCGTGTTGCGATTGCCCGGCAACCGCTTCAGCAGGGAGCAGAAAACATCGCTGCCGAAGCAGGAGAACATTTGCTTGTCGATAGCCTGGGTTTCCGGCAGCAGGGAAGCGATCTCGGGCACGGTGGCGCCCAGCCCCTTGGCATATTGCGTCGTCATAAGAGCGGGAAGCTTCAGGATTCCGGCGAGCCGAATGAGCAGTTGGGAGTTCCTGATGAGCTGTTCTTTTTGAAAGATTGGGGGCAGAAGTTTTTCCTGGATATCGACCACAAGGAGCGTGCAGCGGTCTGCCTCAAGCGGAGTGCGTGCTAACTCGCTGTAGTCGCTGGTCAGCGGAGTAATGTTGCCAAGTGCGGTAACCATGAATGTTCTCCTGCATGAATCTTAAACCGTAAGCTCGCGAAGTGACAGTTCGTGCCCGCACGCGCAAAGCCCCGGTAAGCCTGCTCCGCGAAAAAACGGAACAGCAATTGTTGACCACAACGCGATAGCGCCAATAGAATCAAGACGGCGAGTTATTCCGCCCTACAAGCGCACTCTGCCCCCTCGTTCAATGGTAGGACACCTGCCTCTGGAGCAGGTTATCGGGGTTCGAATCCCTGGGGGGCAGCCAGATTCTATCCAGTATTCATGCATGTTTCCCAACTTCCTATGTCCGTCTTGTGTCCGCAAAAGTCAAGAAGTGTTGTAATCCGCCTTCGGCCCCCTGCGAACTGATTACCTGGGTTCTTAAGGCTTCACGATGATTGTCTGATGATTTCGTACCAGGGAGGAACGGCTGGTGAGGGCATCCCAGCCAGTTGATCCGTTCAGCGGCTGACTGATGACGGGACAGCGCCGACCAGCCACCAATCGTCGGAAACCGGCTTAGCATTTTCGCTCCGGAATTCCAAACTTTCGGATTGCGGACAATAAGTCTCGCTCCCAACCGTAGCCGTGATTGTTGAACCACATTAAAATGTCCCCCCTGAAACCACATTAGAAGTGTCTCCTTTTAGAGTTCCGTGGTGTTCCGTGAGTTGAAGGCTCATACGGCGCTGGGCGAGGGAAGGGGCGCTGCCCCTTCCCCCGCGCCCCATCCCCGGTCCTACGGCGCAATCTTCCTCCAGCTTCGAATCATCCTCGGCATCGACGCAACCCGATGGGCAGGACCGTCAGTGAGTGGAACACATACTGGCGTAAATTGGAGAGGGAGCGGATTCAGGTAGCATCGTCGCGGGCGTCATTCAAGAGCTAGGTGGTCGGACACAATCCAGGCGCAAGCGGCGTCAGAAGAACTTGCTCTTGAATGCTTCGTGTCGCTGGCGGGCCACGTTCAACAGCGTATTGAATTCATGCTCATTTCGCAGTCCGTTCAAGAGCGGATCAGTCGTGAAATACGGATAACAGAAGAACCCACTTTCAATGCTTCGACGCAACACCCGCAGTGCGGAGGGTTTGTCTCCCAATATTGAGTAAGCTTGTGAAATCTTGTACATGCCTTCGGGATCACCAACTCCGCGTTCGCCGATCTTGTTCTCCAAACTGCGTAGGATTTCCAGTCCCTCCGCATCGCGATGTGCGATCGAATTACTAAACGCTTTTCCGATTAGCGTGTACAGGGAAGGATCGAGCTCGTAGGCACGATCGAAATCCTTGGCAGCCTGTCCTGAGTTCTTCTGGTAGTATTCTCCAAATCCACGATAGAACAAGAGGAAAGCTGAGTCGTCGACGTCAGGCAAGCTGGCAATAAACTTGTCGTACTCTCCTAGATATAAATATGTGTTCAAAGCGGAACCATTCGAAACCTTAACCAGTGGGTCGATCTGCAGGGCGCGCTCACACTCCGCGACTGACTCGTTCAGCATGCCTGCAAAGCGGTAAGCATATCCCAGTTCCCAATTCACCGCTGCGTGGTTCGGATTCGTTTTGAGAGCATCGCGCAGCAATGGCATCGCTTGCTCAACTTTCCCTGTGTCGATGAGTAAGTTCGCAAGGAAGATTTGTGCTTCCAGTTGCGACGGCTGTATCGACAGAGCTCGTTCATAAGCGGCCTGCGCGCGGCGGTATTGCTCACGGCCGCCAAACTCGAACGTGGCATCAGAGGTGTAGGACGCTCCCAGGTATGCCCAGGCGGAAGCGTAGTTCGGGTCGATCTCGGTTGACTTCTCTAGCATCTTGATTGCCACGGGGAATTGGTGCTGGCCGTGGAGGTCGACACCTCGCAGGTAGTACTCGTAGGCAAGCGGATTGACTGGCGCATCGGGCTTGATCCTCTCCGCCTCGGACGGTGACAGGTTGAGCTCCAGGTCTTTGATAATCTGTTGGGCTACGTTGTCTTGGACTCGCAATAGTTTGTCGTACTTCAGATCGATCGTGCCCCTGCCCAGAATCTTCTCGGTCTTACCATCGATTAATTGATAGGTAATGCGCAGATCGTCGCCGTCGCGGATGAAGCTCCCTATCAGTAGAGTGTCAACGTTTAGATCTGTCGCAACCTTTTGAATGTCAATGACCTGGTTTCTATATTTCTCGACTGCTGCGGAAGGTCTGGTCGTCAGTGCGCTCACGTAGCCGAGCTTGGTAATGACGGCGTCCGCAAGCGAGAATCCCAGAAAATCGTCGTCAGGATTTTGCCTAAGGTTCTGAAGTGGAAGAATTGCCAAACTGCGATGTGCGACAGCCTGGCTTGTCCTGGGTTGCGTCGGATGTAAGAATCTTGTGATTGCTAATATCGCGACGCTTAGCAGGGCGACTGCGGCAACCGACAGGACTGTCCATCTGGTCGTCTTGCGGTCTCTCCACTTGAGCGGTGGCGCGACCAGCGCGTTTTCCGTCCCGTTCGCGTCCGCTCTGTCTAGCGGCATTACCTTTTGCCCGTTTCGGTTTGCGGCTGCGCTGATCAATTGCGGCGCCGACACAGTCAAAGCCAAACG
>Ga0209275_10000144_pt1 | contig 23801 bp, 23 predicted proteins | sample HubBroMetageREF2_FD_188344 | JGI IMG/M metagenome (GOLD analysis project Ga0209275, IMG submission 188344) | Reference soil microbial communities from the Hubbard Brook experimental Forest, New Hampshire, USA - Hubbard Brook CCASE Soil... | ecosystem: Environmental > Terrestrial > Soil >... | reverse complement strand
TCACTTGAAGATTCGAGCGCCACCGTTTTCAATGTGCCGGAGAATTGGTTTCTGGATTCCGCGTTGACCAAGCACACTTCGTCGAGGTTCATGCGGGTCGAGGACGATTCGCTGGCCGTCGCGATGGAATCTTCCTCAACGGCAACGGGTGGATGTGTGCTCACGGGGGCGCTCTCCTTGAAAGAGTTGACAGATACTGCGTGAATCACAGGCATCTGCGCGCCAACAGGTTGAGCCGATGGAGCAAAAGATTGGAACTGAAGTAAGAGCGCTGCTACGGCCAAAACCATGGAAGGGGTCTCCTGTAATCGCCTAAGGCGATGGAGGAGTGCACGGGCGGGACCAACCTGGCACCGCCGACTATCTCTCTTGTTTACAGAAGATTACGCGGACAGTGACCCGGTTTAACCATCGCTTTGCGGGCGTGGAAAGGAATTCCCTTTCCGTCTACCAGTACTGCTGTTACCCGGCTAACTGCCTGAATCGCGGGAACCTACAAGTGCCGGTTTCGCGGGATTTTCGCTTTTGCCTGCGTGCAAAGGAGGTGCGGGTTTGCTGCGGTCGCGCGCGCGGGGCGGACTATAGCGTTGTCAGGCTTTCGCGGGCTGCAGTGATTGTGCGGGAGATATCTGCGTCGGTGTGCGCGGCGGAAACAAACAAGGCTTCATACTGCGAGGGCGGCAGGAAAATTCCGCGCTCGAGCATTGCCTGGAAAAACTTTCCGAACCTTGCGGTGTCGGATTTCTTGGCGTCCGCGTAGTTTTGTATCGGCTGGTCACAGAAGAATAGTGTAAGCAGCGAACCTGCCACGTTTACTTGACCTGGAACTTTCGCTTCCTTCAGCGCGTTGCGCACACCTTCGGCTAGGCGTTGCGTTCTGCGATTCACGTCTTCATAAAATTTCGGCGCCTCGAGCTTCGGCAGAGTCGCGAGCCCGGCACGCATCGCCAGCGGATTGCCTGAAAGTGTGCCGGCCTGATAGACCGGTCCCAGAGGCGCGACGCGTTCCATGATGTGCCGCTTGCCTCCATAGGCCGCGACCGGCAAACCGCCGCCGATAATTTTTCCCATCACCGTGAGATCGGGATCGATTTTGTAAACGCTTTGCGCGCCGCCGTAGGCCATGCGAAAGCCGGTAATCACTTCGTCGAAAATCAGGAGAGCGCCTTCCCTCGTCGCGATTTCGCGGAGCCCTTGAAGGAATCCTACCGCGGGCTCGACTACTCCCATATTCGCGGCGACCGGTTCCACGATGATCGCGGCGATTTTGCCGCCGTGCTGGCGAAAGAGGCTCTCGACCGCGGCGAGATCGTTGTAAGGCGCATTTAGCGTCAGTCGCGCGAAAGCTTCGGGCACTCCTGGACACGCGGCGATTCCTAGTGTCGCGAGGCCCGAGCCTGCTTCGGAAAGAAATCCGTCGGAGTGGCCGTGGTAGCAGCCCTCGAACTTGATGACCAGGTCGCGTTCCGTGAATGCGCGGGCCAAGCGGACCGCGGACATGGCCGCTTCCGTTCCCGAGCTTACAAAACGCACCATCTCTACCGACGGAACCGCGCGTGTGATTTTTTCACCCAGCTCGATTTCTAGCGGCGACGTCATGCCGTAGCTCGTGCCGCGGCCAGCCTGATCGGAAACCGCGGCCACCACGTCTGGATGCGCATGTCCCAAAATCAGCGCGCCCCAGGAGCAGACATAATCGAGATATTCGCGGCCATCCACGTCATAAAGCCGCGTGCCGAGCGCGTGGTCAATCACCAGCGGAGTACCGCCGACGGCGCGAAATGCACGGACTGGACTGTCTACGCCGCCGACTAGAGTTTTCTTGCCGCGCTCGAAGATCTCCGTGGAACGCGGGCGCGCGTTCGCTATACTCGCTGCCGCATCGCCGCTTGCAGATTTTTCCTTCGCGCTCTTTACCGTCTCGCTCGTCATGATTTTCCGTGGGACTCTTGATGCGCGGTCACGTCAGGAATTCTTCAGCCAGCGCGCAGCATCTTTAGCGTGATAGGTCAGAATAATATCGGCGCCGGCCCGTTGAATCCCCGTGAGGACTTCCAGCACAACGCGCTTTTCGTCAATCCAACCATTGCGCGCTGCTGCCTTCACCATCGAATATTCTCCGCTCACGTTGTAAGCGCCCAGCGGCACATCGAAACGCTCGCGCACACGTCGCACCACGTCCAGATAGGGCAGCGCCGGCTTCACCATAATGATGTCCGCGCCTTCCTCCAGGTCCAGCGCCACTTCGCGCAATGCCTCGCGGGCGTTGGCGGGATCCATCTGGTAGCTGCGGCGATCTCCGGATTGCGGCGAAGACTGCGCCGCTTCGCGAAACGGCCCGTAAAAACTGGAGCAATATTTCGCGGCGTAGGAAAGGATCGCCACTTCTTCGAAATTATTCTCGTCCAGCCGCTGGCGGATTGCCGCCACGCGGCCATCCATCATGTCCGAAGGCGCCACCAGGTCCGCTCCGGCGCGCGCGTGCGAAAGCGCCGCATCGGCCAACAACACCAGACTGGGATCGTTCAGCACTTCGCCATCTTTCATCACGCCGCAATGGCCGTGGCTGGTGTACTCGCACAAGCAAACGTCGGCAATCACCAATAGGTTAAGTTTTGCTTTGCGAATCGCTTCAATCGCGCGCTGCACGGCGCCATGCGCATCCGCGGCTTCGGTGCCCAGCTCGTCCTTATGTTCCGGCAGGCCAAACAGAATCACGGCGGGAATTCCCAAGCCGGAGACTTCGCGGCATTCCTCCACAATCTGATCCACGGATTGCTGATAGATGCCGGGCATCGAACTCACTTCTTTGCGCACGTTCGTTCCGGGGCACGCGAACATCGGGTAGACCATGCCGCTGGCGCTCAGCCGCGTTTCGCGCACGAATCCACGCAAAGCTTCGCTGCGCCGCAATCGCCGCGGCCGGTGAATGGGGAATGTCATGCGCTCCTCATAATTTATTTTTGCCGCTGGTAATATTTCGCGATTGCGTCCGCCAGGCCGGCTGAAGACGAATCATTTGCTTCGATCGCTACTCGCGCGCCCGCTTCGCGCAATGTGCGAGTGGTGGTGGACCCGATCGCGGCAAATTGTACGCGTTCAGAGAGCGCGTTCAATTCCGCGGCAGGCACAAACGCGGCCAAATTGTGATAAGCCGAGGGGCTGGCAAAAACGATCGCTGCAACTTCAGCCTTCCGCACGGCGCTGAGAATATCCGGATCGAGCGACGCAGGCCGCAGCGTGCGGTATGCTACTACCTCCTTCACCTGCGCTCCGGCTTCACGCAACGCATCCGGCAAACGGTCATCCACGCGATCGCTGCGCGGCAGCAGCACACGCTGTCCAACCAACTGATCGCGCAGTTCCGCGGCCAGCGCTTCTCCCGTCTGAGTTTGCGCCACATAATCCACGCGCAAATCCAAGTTCTTGGCAGCCTGCGCCGTAACCCAACCCACGGCCGCAACCTTAGGCCTCAGCGCTTGCACAGGCTGCACGTGCGACAACTCACAGGCGCGCAGAAACATAAAACGCACCGCGTTCTGGCTGGTAAAAAGAATCCAGTCGAAGTCCTTCTTGTTTTTCATCGCCGCGTCCAGCTCGGTGGAATCTTCCGGCGGCGCAAAGCTTACCGTGGGCATCAGGAGCACTTCGGCGCCCAGATTTTCCAGCGCGTCTACAAGCTCCTGCGATTGCTCCTGCGCGCGCGTCACCACAATGCGCTTGCCCGCGAGGGGTTCGCCGGGGTGTTTTTCACCGCCGAAGGATTTTTCAGGCTTGGGCAACGGACCTCCCCACTGAGCGCAGCAGCCGATCGGCGCCGGCTGCCAGCAATTCCGCCGCTACTGCGCGGCCTAGATTCTCCGCATCCGCTGCGGAGTTGCAAACTTTTTCGGCGCGCCCGCAAATGCATTCGGCGCCATCTTCAGACAATACGCGGGCATCCAGCACCATCGCTCCATTCTCGATGCGCGCCCACGCGCCGAGCGGCAAACGACAGCCACCCTGCACTTCAGCGAGCAGAGCGCGCTCTGCCTTCACCGCTCGCATCGTATCCTGATCCATCAGCAGATCCAAAACCTTGAACTCCTCGCGGCGCGGCTCGCAGAATTCGACACCCAGCGCGCCCTGCCCTATTGCCGGCAGCATCACGTCCGGCGAAAGGACTTCCGTGATGCGCGACGACAATCCCAGACGATCGATGCCCGCCTTGGCCAGCACGATTGCATCATATTCGCCCGCAGCAACTTTGCGCAGGCGCGTATCCACGTTGCCGCGCAACTCCGCGATCTGAAAATCCGGGCGATACAAGCGCAGTTGCGACGCGCGCCGCAGGCTGCTAGTGCCGATCTTCACGCCCTCTGCCAGGTCCGCTAGTTGTTCGCCGCGATACGAGACCAGCGCATCTCGGGGGTCTTCGCGCTTGAAAACCGTGGCGATCCGGCAATGGGCCGAAAACTCCGTCGGCACGTCCTTCATGCTGTGCACGGCCAGGTCCGCGCGGCCATCGCGCAGCGAATCTTCCAGCTCCTTGGTAAAGATGCCAATCACGCCGATTTGTTGCGCTGGTACGGACTCATTCTGATCGCCAGAGGTCCGGATCACAACGATTTCCGAGTCGAGGCCGCACGTTTTCTTTAGCGCCTCGCGAAAATGATTGGCCTGCCACAACGCCAGCGCGCTGCCGCGCGTACCGATGCGCAGCGGCTTCACTTTTTGCGATCCTCGAGCCCGAACAAGTGCCGAATCGCTTCCAGCCCCGCCAGTCGCCCGCGCATTCCGCGGCCGTGTTGCAATTTCTGTTGCGGCTCTTCCAGCAGGCGCTCGATCAATTCTTCGGTGATGCGCGCGATGCGGTCGCGCTCCTGTGGCGTAACATCATCCATCTCTTTCAGCTTCTCGCGTATCACCATTTCGCGATGCTGATGAAACTGTTCGCGCAGGTCGTTCACGATAGAGCCAGCTTCCAACGCGCCACGCCACGATTCGAATTTGTCAATGTGCTCGGCGATGATTGCTTCGGCGCGGGGAACTTCGGATTCGCGCGCTTTTTTGTTCTGCGCGACGATTTCGCCCAGGTCATCGATATTGTAAAGATATAAATTGTAAAGTCCTACGGCGGATTCCGCCACATTGCGCGGCACGCCCAAATCCACTACGAAGACGGGCTTGCCTGAACGCGCAGCGATGGCTCTTTCCAGAAGTTCGCGCGTCAAGACTGGTCCTGTCGCGCTTACCGACGTAACAATAACGTCCGGCACGCCCAGCACTGCCTCCAGCGATTCCCACGCGACGGCCTCGCCGCCCACGCGCTGCGCGAGTTCCGCCGCGCGGTCGAACGAGCGATTGACCACTCGCAAATTTCCGATGCCGCGATTGCGCATGTGCTCGACAACCTGCTCCGCCACCGCGCCCGCGCCCAGAATCAGCGCCGAATGACCTTTCAAGTTGCCGAAAACGCGCTCTGCGAGTTTCACCCCCGCCAGCGCCACGGACATCGGCCGCGCGCCCACTTCCGTCTCGCTGCGCACGCGCTTGCCCACTTCCAGCGCGCCCTGAAAAATTCGGTTCAGCACCGGACCGGTGGCGCCGTGATCGAGCGCCTGATTGTAAGCCGTGCGCAGCTGGCCCAGAATTTCCGCTTCGCCCAGCAGCATGGAATCCAGGCCCGCGGCCACGCGAAACAAATGCCGCACTGCATCCGGGCCTGCCCAGCGATAAAAGCGGCCCTTCAACTGGTCGTAGGGGATTTTGTGGAACGAAGTGAAATATTCTTCCATCGCCTCTGCTGTGGATGGCGCGAAATCGCCCGGCACGCCGTAGAGTTCGCTGCGATTGCACGTGGAAACCACTACGGCTTCTTCCAGGATTCCGCGTTCCTTCAATTCGTCGGCGGCTTGCAGAGCTTGCTGCGAGGTAAAAGCAATCCGCTCGCGCAGCTCGACCGGCGCGGTGCGATGGTTGCAGCCAATCAGCGCCACTTGAATGCGGATCACGCCGACGCGGTTCGGATTGGTGGCGGTTGGCATCAGAGGAACCGGTGAAACTTCGTGAGATACAAATTTACGAACGTGTAGCTGAACAGCACGATGAGGAAATTCATTGCGCAGAGCAACGCCGCCCGCGCGCCGCGCCAATTCGCGTTGCGCGAGAGCAGTAGGTACGCCGCGTAGACGGCCAGAATCGCCAGCGTGACAATTACTTTCGGATCGCCGAAAGAATAGCTGCCACGCAGGCGGTGCTCCCAAATTAATCCCATCGCCACGCCAAATATCAGCGCCACCAATCCTACGTACACGCTGCTGCGCGCCATGCTCTCAAGCACGTCGAGCGCCGGGAAACGCCAGAACGCAACGCTGAGCCGCCGCGAACGCAGCACGCGGTCCTGCACCAGATAAATCACGCTGAGCACAAAAGAAAGCGCGAACGCCGCGTATGCCCACGTATTCAGCGTCACGTGAAAAGCGAAAATGGCACCGCGCGGGACCGAAGGCACGGGGAGAGAGCGCGGCGTGAGCAGCCCCAGTAAAGTAATCCAGCAGACCAGCAGCAAAGTGACGAACGCCCCCACCGACCGTTGGCGGTGAAATAATTCCAGCCCTAAATAAGTGATGCCGAGCAGCCACGCGAACAGCGACATCGAGCCGTACAAGTCATCATAGGGAACGGTGTGCAGCGCGAGAGACCGCTGGTAGAGCGACAAATACTGCACTAAAATTCCGCCGGCAAGCAGCACGGACGCCCCACGCCCCACCCAGATATTCGGCACGGACAGATTCCGGGCATAGCAAATAAAGCTCGCCACGTAGAGTGCCAGGCTCAAATAACCCAAATGGTTTGGCATGAAGTGCGAAAACTCCCAAGCCTGCGTATCAATTATAACGCCGAAAGTGCCCTGGCAAGGCACGTTAGAGCCGCGGGGGTCGGCGTGCGGCCCCTAGCCCCTTCTGATATCATTACACGGAAGCTATGAATTCTGCACAAAACAGCAAGGAACTGTTTTTGCGCGCGTGCCGTTTTGAGCCGGTGGAGCGCGTGCCGGTGTGGATTATGCGGCAGGCGGGGCGTTATTTGCCGGAATATCAGGCGGTGCGCAAGAACCACAGCTTTTTGCAGATTTGCAAGACGCCGGAAATTGCTGCGGAAGTTTCGTTGCAGCCTTTTCGGCTTATTGGTGTGGATGCGATCATCGTGTTTTCGGATATTTTGATTGTGGCCGAGGCCATGGGATTGCCGCTCGACGTTCCAGATTCTGGGCCGGTGCTTTCGAACCCGGTGCGCGATTTGGCCGCGGTGCGCCGCTTGCGCGATTTTGATCCAGAACGCGAAACGCGCTTCGTCGGCGATGCCATACGTGCGATTTGCAAGGAGGCTGGGCCAGACGTGCCGGTGATCGGATTCGCCGCGGCGCCGTGGACACTGGCTTGTTACATGATTGAAGGCCAAACGCGCGGCGATATTTCGCGTGCTAAGGAAATGCTGCGCAGCGAACCGCAGATGCTGCGCGAACTTCTGGAACGCATTGTGCGCGCAACAGCACTGTATTTGAAATCGCAAATTGCGGCCGGTGCTGCCGTGGTTCAACTTTTCGACACGTGGGCTGGAGAGCTTTCGCGGGCGGAGTATGACGCCTTCGAGCTGCCCGCGACGAAAATGGTGTACGACTTGCTCGGGCATCCGGAAGTACCCAGAATTTTGTTCGCTAAAGGCTCGGCGCATCTGCTCGAGAGCCTGCCGGGAACGGGCGCGGGCGTGGTTAGCGTGGACTGGCGCACGGATTTGGCGGAAGCGCGCACGACATTCGGGCGGAAGTTTGGGCGCAAAATCGCGTTGCAGGGTAACGTAGACCCGAACATTCTGCTGGGTTCGGAGAGAGCTGTGCGGGACGCCGCGCAAGCCGCTGTGGAAAAAACCGGGGGCCTGGGCCACATCCTGAATCTCGGCCACGGAATTCTGCCCACGACTCCGGTGGAAAACGCCAAAGCGTTCGTTGCGGCTGGAAAATCGGCGCGCGTGCCGGCCCGCGCCGGGATCGCTTAGCCGCAGGACGCGCGTAATAGCAGACGTTACAATGAAACCAACAGACCAATTCGAGATCGCCCATATTACCGACGCCACGCTGGAAAAATATAATCGGCCCGGCCCGCGCTACACCAGCTATCCCACCGCGCCCGTGTGGAAAGATGATTTCGGCCCCGACGATCTGGAAAGTTTCTACGCGCGCGCGGAAAAAGCCGCGACGCCGCTGTCTTTGTACATGCACATTCCCTTCTGCGAGAGCCTCTGTTTGTTCTGCGCTTGCAATGTTTCTATTCAAAAAGACAAGAAAGTCGCGATTCCCTACCTGGACGCCCTCAAACGCGAGATCGAACATGTGAGCCGGCGCGTGTCGACAAATCGCCCGGTGATTCAATTTCACTGGGGCGGCGGAACACCCACCTATCTGACTCCCGCGCAAATGGAGGATCTGTTCGGTCACGCGCGCCAGCGCTTTTCATTTGCCCCGGATGCGGAGATCGGCATTGAGATTGATCCGCGTGTCACCAATCGCGCGCATCTGGAATCGTTGCGCCGCCTGGGATTCAATCGCCTGAGCATGGGCATTCAGGATTTTCAGCCGAAAGTGCAGGAAACGATTCATCGCGTACAGCCGTACGAAATGACGCGAGATTTAATTTTGGCGGCGCGCGAACTTGGTTTCGAGAGCCTGAATGTGGATCTGATTTACGGCCTGCCCTACCAAACCGCCGAAAGTTTCAAGGACACGATTGATAAGACACTGACGCTCGCGCCAGATCGCGTCGCGATGTTCAGCTACGCGCACGTGCCATGGCTGAAAAAACAGCAAGGCTCGTTTGCGGAGCATTTGCCGGAAGGGATGGAAAAGTTTCGCATCTTCCGCACGGGGCTGGAACGATTCCTCGGCGCGGGCTACCTTTACATTGGCATGGACCACTTCGCGCGCCCCGGCGATGAGCTGGCCGTGGCGCAAAAGAATCGCACGCTGCACCGCAATTTTCAGGGCTACACGACCAAGGCCGGCGCGGACCTTTATGGCATGGGCGTCAGCGCGATCAGTTCGATTGGCGCCGCTTACGCGCAGAATCGCCGTGAAGTTCCGGCGTACCAGGAGACAATTGGCACACGCGGTATCGCTACCATGCGCGGCTATCGGCTTTCGGCGGACGATTTGCTGCGCCGCGCGGTGATTGGCCGCTTGCTATGCCACACGGTAATTCCGAAACACGAAATCGAAGGCGAGTTCTCGATGAACTTCGACGAATATTTCGCGCCGGAACTTCAACGCCTGGAAGAAGCGCGCGACGAAGGACTCGTGGTCCTGGATTCGGCGGAAATTCGCGTCACTGCGCTCGGACGCATTTTCATCCGCAATGTTGCCATGGCCTTCGACCGTTATCTGCACGAGCAGCAAATGGATCGCCGGCCGCTTTTCTCGAAGACGCTCTGAAGTGCCGCGCCGATGAAAAATCCCCCACAAGTAGCAGTGATCGGTGCTGGAATTTCGGGCTTGGCCTGCGCTTATCGCCTGCAGCAGCTGGGTGTGGACGTCGCAGTATTCGAATCGAACTCAGCTGCCGGCGGCATGATCGATTCCGTCGAGAGAGACGGCCTTCTCTTCGAGGCCGGCCCTCAGAGCTTTCAGGGCACTCCCGCATTGCTCGAACTGATCCGCAAACTCGGGCTCGAAGCGCAACTGCAAAAGGCCGATCCGCGCGCGCCGCGTTACGTCCTCTTGCATGGCCACCTGCGGAAAATTCCGATGTCCCCGCAGGCGCTGCTGGCATCCACCCTTCTTAATCCTGTGTCGCGCTGGAAAATCGCCTCCGAGCCTTTCAAGAAATCACAGCCGCCGACCGAGGAGGAATCCGTCGCGGCTTTTGTGCGGCGCAAATTCGGGCACGAGATTCTGGAATATCTCGTTGCGCCTTTCGTTTCCGGCGTTTATGCCGGCGACCCCGAAAAATTGAGCCTCAAGGCCGCCTTCCCCACTCTTGATGAATGGGAGCGCCGGTACGGCAGCATCCTGCGCGGCGCGATGAAGTCGCGACCACCAACGGAAAAACGTACGGCAGCGCCACCGCTCTGTTCTTTCACGCACGGTGTGGCGACTCTTCCACGCGCGATGGCTACACAACTTGGAGACGCGCTGCATTACGAAGCTCGCGCAGTGTCGGTTGATTTTGCAAACCAGCCCGTCGCTGCAGCAGCAGCATGCGAAATTCGCATCGTGCAAAACGGTCAGGAGCGGCCCCTCAACGTCGATGCCGCGGTAGTCGCGACGCCCGCATATGCAGCGGCGCACTTGCTCGAAACCTTCTCGCCGCACCTGGCGCAAATCCTTTCGGGCATCGCCTACGCTCCCGTCGCCGTTGTCGCTTGCACCTACTATCGCCAGCAGGTTGGAGATCCGCTCGAAGGCTTCGGCTTTCTGGTGCCGCGTGGTGAAAAAGTTCGCACCCTCGGCACGGTGTGGAATTCGTCACTCTTCCCTGGACGCGCGCATGAGGGCAGCGTCACGATCACCAGTTTCATCGGCGGAGTTACAGATCCGGACATCATTCAGCTGCACGAAGAAAATATCGCGGCAATTGTTACGGAAGAAAATGCGCGCATTCTGGGAATTACCGGACCGCCCGTGGAGGTCGCCGTCTGGAAATATCCGCGCGCTCTGCCGCAATACAATCTGGGCCACGGACACATCGTCGAAACGATTCGCGACGCGGAGCGCGCTTTGCCCGGACTGTTTTTCGCGGGAAATTACCTGGAAGGCCCAGCCGTAGGAAAATGCGTTGAGAACGGCTTTCAAACCGCGGAAGCAGTGCGAAAGTATTTACAAACCGCGCAATAATCCCCCCAACGTCATCCAGCGCTAATCATCCGACAGCGGCATCTTGTGCCGCATCGCCAGCCGTATGCGCCGCCGCTCCCCTGCTTCGCGATAGCGCCGCCGCTCGTCTTCAGTTTTCACTATCAGCGGAGGCACCGTGCGCGGCTGCTGATTCGTATCCAGCGCAACGAACGTGACGTACGCCGTGCTGGTGTGCCGCCGTTCTCCGGTGAGAATATTTTCCGCGAATACTTTCACGCCAACTTCCATGGAGGTGTGGAACACACGATTGACGCTGGACTTCAGCACAATCCATTCGCCCACCTTGATCGGAAACCGAAAATCCAGGTAATCCACCGAGGCCGTCACCACGTGACTGTTGGAATGGCGATTAGCTGCGAGTGCGCCGGCAATATCAATCAGATGCATCACGCGTCCGCCGAGCATATTGCCCAACAAATTCGCGTCGTTCGGCAGCACGATTTCGACGATTTCCGAAGTCGATGCGCTGACGGTTTTTCCCGGTGCGGGCGTGCCAGCCAACTTAGCTGTAGCAACCGCAGCTTTTGCCGGGGCTTGCTTATGATTCTTACTGGTCTTGGTCATTCGCTTCGATCATTCCGTCCAATCAGAGAAAGTTTGGCGCAAAATGTGCGCGCTTGGCGCGCGCCCTCAAGCCCGCTATAATACGCGTTTTCAACCTATGACCCAAACACAGAAGCCACGCCGGGAAGTTCTGGAGCAATTTGTCGCCGAAAAACCCACGGACGCTTTCGCGCGCTACGGACTGGCGCTGGAATGCATGAAGCTCGGTGACAACGATGCCGCCACCGCGCATTTCCAAAAGCTCCTGGAAGCCAACCCGAAATATGTGGCCGGTTACTTCCAATTCGGCCAACATCTTTCACGCATCGGCCAGCTGGAACAGGCACGCAAGTTACTATCGGATGGAATTATCGTCGCGCAAAATGCCGGCGACATGCACGCCCGCGACGAAATGCAGGCGGCTCTGGCGCTGCTGCGTTAGACACGGAGTCGCCCGAACGCGCACTACAAGATCATGACAGACTCGCGCATACCGCTGTTTCCCCTGAACGTCGTCCTGTATCCTGGCGCTACGCTTCCGCTGCACATTTTCGAGCCGCGCTACAAGCTCATGATTCAGCACTGCGTCACGCACAATCGCGAATTCGGCGTAATCCTCGCCGGCGAAAAAGGCGTCGCCACCGTCGGCTGCACCGCCGCCATCACGCAAAAACTGAAAGATTACGAGGACGGCCGCCTCGACATCCTCACGCAGGGCCGCGCCGTGTTTCGTGCGCTGAATCTGCTGCATGAAAAGGATTACCACGAAGCACTGGTGGAATTTCTGACAGACGCGCCTGCAGCCCTGCACAAACTTGCCAGTCAGCAAGAGGAAGGTGCGCTGCTTGGCCTTTTTCAAGAGTGCCACACGCTACTCTATGGCCAGCTGTGGACGACTTCGGGCGTCGAATCGCTCTGGCCGCTTTCGTTTCAGATGGCCGCGCGCCTGCCGCTCGAACTTGAGCAAAAACAAGCGCTCCTGGAAATCCGCGTCGAGCCCGATCGCCGAACTTTTCTGATCGAGCGCTTGAAGGACATGCTTCCCCACCTCGGTCACCTGCATCACGCGCGCCGCGGCGTCGCCGGCAATCGCCATCATCTGAATTAGCTCATCGAAAGGAAAGTATCCCCGCAGCCTCGCTTCCTTTATAATGGTGTTGAGACGCTCATGCTGCCGGGCGCCGCGGCTTTCATACATAAGTGGGGCCTCATGAATTCACTGCCGAAAACCCTCGGTGAGCTTCGCCGCAGTCAGTGGTCTGAAGAAAGAGTTGCGCAGCGAAGCGTGCGCCAGGAATTGCGCGAAAATCTGTTGTGCAAGCTGGAGAGGGGTGATGAACTCTTCCCCGGCGTGCACGGCTATGACGATACGGTTCTGCCACAAATCGTCAACGCCATCCTCTCGCGCCATCATTTTATTTTGCTCGGACTGCGCGGCCAGGCGAAATCGCGCATCCTGCGGGGATTAGTCGGATTCATGGATCCACACGTCCCGGTGATCGAGGGCTGCGAAATTCACGACAATCCCTATATTCCCATTTGCCGCGCCTGCCGCGAACGGATTGCGGCTGAAGGCGACGCGACACCGATCGCCTGGCTCGCGCGCGAACATCGCTATGTGGAGAAACTCGCGACGCCCGACGTCACCATCGCGGACATGATCGGTGACGTGGACCCCATCAAAGCGGCGCGCAGCGGCCGCAATCTTTCCGACGAGCTAACGATTCATTACGGCCTGCTGCCGCGCGCCAATCGCGGCATTTTCGGCATTAACGAGCTTCCCGATTTGTCTGGAAAAATTCAGGTCGGCCTATTCAACATCATGCAGGAAGGCGATATTCAGATTAAGGGCTATCCGGTGCGTATGGCGCTGGACGTCCTGCTGGTCTTCACCGCGAACCCGGAGGATTACACCGCGCGCGGAAAAATTATCACTCCGCTGAAGGACCGTATCGGCTCAGAAATTCGCACGCACTATCCAGCGACGGTTGCCGAAGGCATGTCCATCACTTCACAGGAATCGTGGACCAAGCGCCCGCAAACCATGCGCGTCGAGATGCCGCAATACATTCGCGAGATCGTGGAGGAAGTGGCGTTTCAGGCGCGCGAGGATAAGCGCGTGGACCGCCGCTCGGGCGTCAGCCAACGTTTGCCGATCAGCACGCTGGAAAATGTGCTGAGCAGCGCCGAACAGCGTGCCGTGCGTAGCCGCGATTCTGCTATCGTCGCGCGTGTGGCCGATGTGTACGCGGCGATACCTTCCATGACCGGCAAATTCGAGTTGGAATATGAAGGCGAGCTGCGTGGCGCTGAGAATATTGCCCGCGAGTTGATTCGTGCCGCGGTTGGCAAGACCTACACGCAGTATTTTACCGGCGCGAATATGCAGCCCGTGATTCAGTGGTTCGAATTGGGTGGCGAGCTGAAAGTTCCGGCGAACGCTTCCAGTTCCGAGGTTCTGGCGCAGCTGAAAAAGATCCAGGGTCTGTTCGACAATCTGAGCGTGCTGGAAGTCAGCCAGAAAGATGACGCGGCGATCGTCACCAGCGCGGCGGAATTCATCCTCGAGGGACTCTGGGCGCACAAGCGCATCAATCGCAGCGAAGAACGCGGTTACTTCGCCGACACGCGCAAGACTCCCGAGCCGCGCGACCCACGCGAGCCATCCGGCCGGATGCCGCGCCGCCAGTTCAACTAGACGCGACCGGTTGAATGCTTTGCAGGCTCGCCAGGCTTTGGCGGATAAATGAAATATACAAAATATTCGAAATACGCTCCCGACGCTGCTGAAGACATAGATCTTCAGGAGCTGATGAGCCGTCTCTCCGATTTCTTTCTGCAAAGTGGCTACGAATCGCAATTCGGCATCTACGAAATGGATCCCGAACGCTCGCGCGAAAAAATGATGGATGAGCTACGCGAGGCCATCCTGCGCGCGCTGCAGGAAGGCGAACTGCTTCCGCCCGAGTTGATGGAGCAGATGCTGAACAATCCCAACCTCTCCGAAAATCCCGAGCTCAGCGACGTTATCGAACAAATCATTCAGCGCATGGAAGAAGAAGGCTTCATCTCGCGCCCGAACCAGCCCGCGCAGATCACACCGCCTCCTTCACAAACTCCCGGCGGCCAGGCGGGAGAAGCTCAGCCCAACGTGGAAGCGCGCTTTGAGATCACGGACAAGGCGCTGGACTTCCTGGGATTCAAGACGCTGAAAGATTTGCTGGCGTCGCTAGGCAAGAGCAGCTTCGGCCGCCACGACACGCGCGACCTCGCCACCGGCGTCGAATCCGGCGGCACCTCGAAATTATATGAATTCGGCGACACGCTGAACATGGATATCAGCGGCACGCTGTTCAACGCCGTGCAGCGAAACGGCGCGCAAATTCCCATCGAGCTGGATTATCCCGACCTGATGGTTCATCAGTGCGAATATCAGAGTTCCTGCGCCACAGTGCTGATGCTGGATTGCAGCCACAGCATGATTCTCTATGGCGAAGATCGCTTCACGCCGGCAAAGCGCGTGGCCCTGGCGCTTTCGCACCTGATTCGCACGCAGTATCCGGGTGATTCGTTGCATTGCGTTCTATTTCACGATAGCGCCGAAGAAATTCCGCTGGGCAAACTAGCGCGCGTGCAAGTCGGCCCCTACTACACGAACACGCGCGAAGGCCTGCGCCTGGCCCAGCGCATTTTGTCGCGCCAGAAAAAAGACATGCGCCAGATCGTGATGATTACCGACGGCAAGCCGTCTGCGCTCACTCTGGAAGACGGCCGCATTTACAAGAATGCCTTCGGGCTCGATCCGTTGGTCGTCACGCAAACGCTCGAGGAAGTCGCGAAGTGCAAGCGCGCTGGAATTCTGATCAATACTTTCATGCTCTCCAGCGATTACAGCCTGGTCCACTTCGTCCAAAAGGTCACCGAGCTCTGCCGTGGCAAAGCCTACTTCACCACTCCGTACACCCTCGGCCAGTACCTGCTGATGGATTACGTCGGCAAGAAGACCCGCAATATTCACTAGCTGCGGCCGCGCCGGTTCGTTATTGCTCGATTCGCGGCTGCATCCGCGCATGTGCCAAAGCATCGGATCTCTGAGAGGTAGAATTGGTTCGTGAGCCTCAAACGGCGCATGCGTGAGTTTCTAGGAGGAAGCAAGATGGCTGCATTATCAGCCGGCGCCAAAGCTCCGGAGTTTGCGTTGCAAAGCGCGGACGGAAAGAAAGCAAGCCTGGCGGATGCGCTGAAAAAAGGGCCCGTGGTGGCTGCGTTTTTCAAAGTGAGCTGCCCCACGTGCCAGTTCACTGCGCCGTTTCTGGAACGCCTGCACGAAGCTTATGGCGGCGAACATTTCACGCTTTGGGGAATTTCGCAGGACGACGCTGCGGACACCCGGGAATTTAACCAAGAATTCGAAATCGAGTTCCCTACCCTGATTGACGACAACGGCTACCGCGTCTCCAATCAATACGGCATCACCAACGTCCCCACCGTGTTTTTGATCGCGCCGGACGGGAAAATCCAGGAAAGTTCCGTGGGCTTCTCAAAAAAAGACCTGGAGAAAATGGCCGCTGCGGCCGCCCGCGCTACCAGCACGCCACCCACGTCATTCTTCAAGCCCGGCGAAGTGATTCCGGATTCCAAGCCCGGTTGAGGCTCCAAAAACTAGGTTCGGTCTGAACCATTCAAGTCAAAAATCAATCGCCGTTAATATTCTTACAAATCAAATCCTCGCACGGTGCGAAATCAACGCGGCGCTGGATGCGCTCGCGTGTATCCGTATCCCGCCAAGTCCCCCGCCATTGAGGTGACCTGCGGCAGCCAGCAGATTTTGAGCCAGCGCTCGGAGCGCGCCATCTTCCAACTCAGGAAATTGACTCCCGTCGCGAACAAAGCCGCGGAAGCGTAATACGCCGGCGCGGGCAGCCGCAACAAGGGTCGCACCATGGGATCTCTCTCGTTGAAGTTCGGCAGCTTGGATTCGGACCGCTGCATGTCCAGCCCGGCGGCGGTGTAAACTCCCGCGGTCAATACCCAAAACGATTTTGGCAGCGCGGGCTGCACCGCCCTGCGCACCTCGCGCGGCAGCGGCGTCAGCACATTCCCGCTGGGAATTTTGGCGTCGCCCGCCGGCTCACGCGCTAGACTCACCGGAACAATTTGCGCGTGTGCTGCGGGTAGCGCCGCCACGAGAGACATTAACATCCCGAGAACTGCGATCCCACCTTGCCGGCCACATCGCATGATTTTCATGCAATGCATAATGCACGCGCTGTTCCGGTTCACGCCCCGCACGCGAATTTCTAACTCGAAGTGATTTCGTTGGCAGCGCTGAATTTAGCGGAAGATGCAGACACGAACCAACGGGAGAAAGTCCCACAATAAATCGCGACGAAGACGCCCGGTCCCGAGTTGGCCGTCGACCACCGCACCGCTATCTAGTTCGATTCCGGCGCCACCAGTTTCTTCTTGTGCTTCGGCTCTTTCTGTCGCTTGTCGGGGATCGTTCGTTCCGTCGGAGGCATGCCCACGCCTAGGCGGGCGAGCCTTCGTGCTTCCTTATGCACGCGTAGCCGGTCTTTCTTCTTTTTGGCCATGATTGGTTGCACAGACGCTACCATAAATCCGCGCGCATCTCTGCACTCCCGGTGAGCCAGCGCGCCGTTTCGCATCCACCCCGTCATCGGCACCCATCTGCGGCGCCCTTGCGTCCAAAGCCAATGAATGTAACGCTTCCCAAGCATGACTCGCACGTTTACAAACGCGTTTCGTACTGCGGCGACTTCGCTCTGGCTCATCATGCTCGTCGCTCTGGCCATTCGCCTCGGCTACATGTGGCAGTTTCAGCACATTCATCCGCGCCAGGGCGTCAGCGTGATTCCGTTTCTGTTTGAGTCCGGCAACATCGCGCACTCGCTGGCCACCGGCCACGGATTCAGCTCGCCGTTTCGCGTGGATACCGGCCCTACCGCATGGATGACACCGCTGTTTCCACTGCTGCTCGCCCAAATCTTTCGCCTGTTCGGCGCTTACACTTTTCATGCCTGGGCCGCGACCGTGCTGCTGAACATCGGCTGCTGCACACTCGCCTGCATCCCAATTTATTTCACAGCCAAGCGCATAGGCGGGGTCGCTCTCGCTGCCGCGGCCGCGTGGCTGTGGACGATTTTCCCCAACGCGATTCTGCTGCCGGTCGAAAGCATGTGGGACGCATCTATTTCCGCGCTGCTGGCCGCGACGATTCTGTGGGCTACGCTCGTGCTTGCCGAATCGCAGCGCCTGCGCAATTGGTGCGCTTACGGATTGCTCTGGGGAATTGCGCTGATGTTCAATGCGACGCTTGCTGCGCTGTTCCCGTTTCTCGCGGCATGGTTGGTATACCGCGCTCGGCAGGAAAAACGCGAGTGGTTTGGGAGCGCCGCAGCCGCCGTCGCCGTAATTATTCTCTGTTGCGTTCCGTGGACCATCCGCAATTATCGCGTCTTCCACCAATTCGTTCCGCTGCGTTCCGTGCTGGGATTGCAACTCTGGCTCGGCAACAACGATCAAACTGAGAACATTTTCCGCGGAGATCTGCACCCGATTTACAACGCCCCCGAACGCGACAAATATATTTCGATGGGCGAAATCGCTTACATGCGACAGAAAAAACAGGAAGCCATCGCGTACATGCTCTCGCATCCCGCCCGCGAAGCTTGTCTGATCACCTATCGCGCGATTTCCATCTGGTCGGGGGGCACGCCGTATCCGCTGGAGGATTTTCTCGGCACGCCTTCGCCGCGATTCCGCTACGTGTTGGCGTTTAATCTCGTGGCGGCTCTCGGCACGCTCTGCGGAATCATCGTCCTCTTCTGTGAACGCAGCCCATTCGTCATCCCGGTGGCCGTATTTCCGCTGGTCTATCCTTGGGCGTACTATCTCACGCTGGCGTTGCCGCGTTATCGCCTGCCCATCGATCCGATCGTCATCCTTCTTCTCGCCATTTCGATCCGGCGCCTGGCGCAACAGTTCGTGCGCGCCAAATCTCCCGCCGTCGAAACGAAATCGCAACCTTCATCGCCGCACAAGCGCAAGAGAACACGCCCACCGGCAGCACGATGAACCGCGGCTTGAAAATTTGAACCTTTTCCCGTTACGGCTTGTCGCCAGCGATCGCAGCACCGCTGCTACTCAGCCTGGTGATAAACAATTTCAAGAAGCGCGCGGAATCTATGCCCACCGCAACCTGCGCGTTCGGCTTCACTTCGTCCACGCCCACGGTTTCCAGGTGATCGCCCTTGTCCACGACGTGGTCCACGGTTCCCAGCCGGTTCGCCACCGTTTCTCCGCGCGCGATGCGGCCCTCGGTTTCGACATCTATGTGCATCGCTCGCAATTTGACAAAAGTAGGATCAATCGCCACGCCCACCGCCAGCGCGTCGTGAATCGCTCCTCCGCTGAACCCGGCGCCCTGATACAGACCCACCTGAAATCGCGCCACCGCCGCGACAAATTTCGCTTCCACACCGCCGCTGCGCTCGATCTGGTCCACTTGCGCGCTGCTGATCAGCGTTATTTCCGTGACGTCCAGACCTACCATCGTCACCGGCCAGCCCGCGCGGAAAACTAGATCCGCGGCATCCGAATCGCAATACACGTTGAATTCTGCGGCGCCATTCACGTTGCCACCGGAAATCGAGCCGGCCATCAAAACCACTCGTTTCACGAGCGGCACAATCGTCGGGTCCTTCAAAATCGCCAGCGCTAGGTTGGTTTCCGGCCCCACGCCGATGATAGTGATCTCGTGCGGATATTTGTGCACCAGTTCGATGATCAAGTCGGGCCCAAAACGAGGATCCGCCTTGCACTGCGACGGCGGCAATTCCGCGCCGCCCAAGCCGCCCGGCCCATTCCAGAAAGGCTCGATGTTCAGTTTCGCATGCAGCGGGCGTTGCGCGCCTACCGCCACCGGCAGGTCGCAGCGATTAGCCAGTGAAACCACCTTCATTGCATTTTCTAGCCCGACCGGGGCGGTCACGTTTCCAGCAACGACGGTCAGCGCTTCCACGCTCAATTCAGGCGATCGCAGAGCGAGCAGAATCGCCAACGCATCGTCCGTACCCGGATCGGTGTCAATAATCACGCGCTCCGCTGCCTGGGCCCTCACCGGTTGCGCCGTAGCGAACGACAGCAACAATGCGCACAACCCCAATATTTTCAGACTGCCCGAGATTTTCATTCAGAAACCCCCGAAGGGTTATATCACGAGGCGACGCAGGGGAGCGGCGTGCATCCCGCGTGCTGATGCGGGGCGCCATTCGGCGTACAGTAAGTACTGGGAGTGGGCGCTTAATCGCCTGATGCGCGCGGCGCGGTGCACCGCACGAATCCCTGAGCGCCGGTGGCGGAATATTCGAACGATGCTGGATGGAACGTCCGGAGCAACATCATGAGTGAAATCGTCGAAGTAGGCGAGCAGCAGAACGGCCAGCAAATCGAGGTGAATTTGCAACAAACTCTGCGCGTCACTCTGCCTGAAGTTCGCACCGCAGGCTTTCGCTGGAGTTTGCGCACTTCCAGCGAGCGCATCCTATCACCTGCGGACGACGATCTGGGCTCTGCACCCGAAAAAACAGGCGGAGTGGCACAACATCACTGGGATTTCCGCGCTGATACAGTGGGCACGACGGAATTAGTCTTCGAATATGACCGACCGTGGGCGCGTGCGGCCGCAGCCGCACGCACCTTTTCGGTTTCGGTCCGGGTCAGGGGAAATTCCCAGGATGCGGCACAGCAATCGGCCTGAGCCGGCCTGAATCATCGTGATTCTGCGTGAATGGTGATGGTTTAACGGTTTCAGTCAGCTCAACGCGTTCCAGCCGACCGTGCTTTGTCCGCTGCGATCTGCGCCGACGCTTTCGCCACCAATCGGGTCGTCCAAAAATCATCCGACAGGCCGGTGTCCGTCAGATACACATAAGGAACCGTGAAATAGCCTCCCATGCCCCAGCCGGGACCCCAGGAGTTCCGGACGATGAAGCGCTGCGAGCTGTCGTCATATCCCACAGCCAGCACCGCCTGGCCTCCCAGCACTTTTTCGCCCGAGGCGGGCATGGGCACGATTCCCGTCTGCTCCACCTGCGTGGTCTCGAAACTTGTATACACGGTGAATCCGTAGACGAACGGATCGCCCGACGCAAGACATCCCTTCATCTGTGCGAGGACTTGCGCGACCCGTTGGTACTGCACTGCTTTCTCCAGCGGCGCGTCATTGTACGCCTTGGCGGCGGCTTCACGGCAAACTCCGCGATGTTGTAGGGCCAGTCCGATTCTGGCGGCGCGCCAATGGTGCCGACGCTCTTGATGCCGTCGCGTATTTGCGCTCCGCTGTCTGTCCCGACCGTGCCCTCCATCACCCGCTCGTTGTAATAAATGAACAGCCGCGACGGAACGAGGTCCGACAGCCCTTCCTTAATCCGATCGAATTCCAGCGCTCCAGCAATCGCGTCGGCCGTGCAGCTGCCCAACTGGCCCTGGTCGTACACCGTTTTGGGGCACTGTGGACGCAGGTCCACGCTCGGCGGGGGTGCAGCCATCTTCGCCACGGGCGCGGCGTATAAGAAATCTCGTTGATCGGGCAAATCGGGAACCCATCCAAAGGTATGTCCAGGCATGGTACTTCCTCCTGGGCCGAGGCTTCGCGCATGTCCGATATTTTCCGGGCCGCTACGGATCCCCTGGCCCTTCCATGTTTGAGAGTTACTTCACTGCTTAATAATAGTGAACAAAGAGGAAGGAACGCTGCAGGACTCGCCACGCACGGTTCAATTTTCTGTTCGGAGGGTGCAACGCGCAGATAGAAAGACACTTACCATCGCAGCGTACATCCTTCATACAACTGGATCCCGCAAAAATAGTCGCGCGGACTCGGTATCAGTTCGTATCCGGAGATGCACTCGATGCGTAATTCTGCGTCATAAAATTCGAGTGGTGGTAGAGGCGAGCGAATCAGTTTTCGATGCTCGTGCTGCGAAGGACGGCGTAGCGCGCGGTCGCGATTTATTGAGGAGCGCCGGGAATTTCGGCAGCGATGGCCGTTTGCTCTTGCCATGCGTCGGGCGAGGACAAGTTACGTCGCAACAGCGAGGGCGCGAGTTCGTGTTCCCATCGCGCCAACACCAGCGTCGCCACTCCGTTACCCAGCATGTTCACGATCGCGCGGAACATGCTCATGAAGCGATCGATTCCCAAAATCAAAGCCATCCCCGCCACCGGAATCGTGGGGATCACTCGCAACGTGGCCACCAGCGCGACGAACGCCGTGCCCTGCACGCCGGCCGTGCCCTTCGACGTCAAAACCGCCACCCCGAAAAGTAACAACTGCTGCCGCAGCGTCAAATGAATCCCGGTAGCTTCGGCGACGAAAAGCGCCGCGAGCGTCATATACAAACTGCTGCCATCGGTATTGAACGTGTAACCGGTGGGCACCACCAGTCCCACCAAAGCTTTCGAGCAACCCAGCTGCTCCAATTTTTCCATGAGCGTCGGCAGCGCCGGTTCCGAAGAGCTGGTGGCCAGAGTGAGAATGATTTCCTCTTTGACATAATGCAGGAATTTGAAGATGCTGAAGCCCGCCGCCCAGGCAATGCCGCCCAGCACGACCAGCACAAAACAAATGCAGGTGATCCAGAAAGTCGCGACCAATTTTAGCAGCGGCCCGAGCGAAGAAATTCCGTACGCGCCGATCGTGTAAGCCATCGCGCCGAACGCGCCAATTGGCGCAAAGCGCATCACGATATTGATCACGCGAAACACCGCGCGAGTGAGCGACTCAATCACGTCGAGCAGCGGCTTGCAACGGGCGCCCATCGCCGACATCGCGCAGCCGAACAGAATCGAAATCAGCACCACCTGCAAAATATCGCCCTTGGCGAACGCGTCCACCACCGTGGTGGGAATGATGTGCATGATGAAATCCGTCACGCTTTGCGACTTGGCCGCGTCTGTGTAACCCGCCACCGCGTTGCTGTCGAGCGTCGCAGGATTCACATTCAGAGCGGCGCCGGTATGCACCACGTTGCCCACCACCAGGCCGACCAGCAACGCCAGCGTGGACACAACCTCAAAATACAGCAGCGCCTTGCCGCCCACGCGGCCCACTTTTTTCATGTCCTGCATGCTGGCGATGCCCGTCACCACCGTGCAAAAAATCACCAGCGTGATAATCATGCTGATCAGCCGGATAAATCCGTCGCCGAGCGGCTTCATGGCCACGGCGCTGTGCGGTTTCAAGTAGCCGAACGCGATCGCGATGGCCACGGCGACCAATACCTGGCCCCACAAGCTGCGATAGAACGGTTTTTTGGGCGAGAGGCGGACAACGTTGGGAGATTCCGGAGGCGCGTTCGAATGTGAAGTTCCCATATTCAAGTCTTTCCAGTCGCGCGGTTCGCGGCGCCGCGCCGGGCCAACTGGCGGCGGAGTCTAGCACACTCGCAGTAACAAAAATCCGGCGGCGGCTTTCATGTCCACGCAAGCGAGCACAACCAAAATTTCCTGCGTCGCCGTCGCTGCCATCGGATCGCTGTCAAGATGCCCGCCGGAGGTGAATATCTTTCCTTTCCTAAAATCTCCCGATTGCTATAGTGTCCCGCTGTCATGCATGATTCCGCGGTGAACGAGACGAAACACACTGCTCGGGATTTGCCTCAACCTCTAACACGCAATCAAATTCGCGGTTTTTGGGCGTCTTGGGGCGGATGGACGCTCGACGGAATGGATTCCTTCGTTTACGCGCTCGTGCTGGTCCCGTCACTGCGCGAACTGCTGCCACGTTCTGGCATTGAAGCCACCAAGGGCAACATCGGATGGTATGGAGGTTTGCTATTCGCGCTATTCCTGATCGGCTGGGGATTGGCGTTTCTGTGGGGACCGATCGGAGACAAATTCGGCCGCGTGCGCACGCTGATGCTCACGATCGTCTGGTATTCGGTTTTCACTTTTCTCAGTGCGTTCGCCACCGGCGTGTGGCAGCTCGCCGCTTTGCGTTTGCTGGCCGGCGTGGGCATTGGCGGAGAGTGGGCCATGGGCGGCACATTCGTAGCGGAGGAATGGCCCGAGAGCCGCCGCCGCATGGGCGCGAGCCTGATGCACACCGGATATTATGTCGGCATTTTTATCGCGGCGCTGGCGAACTACGGCATTGGCAGCCACTACGGCTGGCGCGCGATGTTCATCGTCGGCGGCCTGCCGGCGCTGCTGCTGGCGCGGATTCGGCACGGCGTCACCGAGCCTGCCGCGTGGACCAAAAAAGAAAACGTCGTCCACAGCTGGGCTGTGTGGCGCCCCTTCGCGACGCTATTTTCACCCGCGTTGCGCCGGCGCACCATCGTGA
>Ga0209275_10000143_pt1 | contig 23801 bp, 21 predicted proteins | sample HubBroMetageREF2_FD_188344 | JGI IMG/M metagenome (GOLD analysis project Ga0209275, IMG submission 188344) | Reference soil microbial communities from the Hubbard Brook experimental Forest, New Hampshire, USA - Hubbard Brook CCASE Soil... | ecosystem: Environmental > Terrestrial > Soil >... | reverse complement strand
GAGGACATCACCCTTCCACCAGCCAGCCCGTCGCGCCGCGAGGCCCGCCGTCAGCAGATATTGGATTTTTTCCGCGCTGGAGAGCGAAATGCGCGCGGTAAATACGTCGAATTCGCGCTCTTCGATGCGCGCGAGCAAACTGCTGTAGGTGCGAACGAGCGCCCAGAGTGTTGCACGGCTGTCCGCATTCACGCGGGAGATAAGAGGCGCGCCTTCCTGGTACATCTGCCACGCGCGCTCTGCTTCGAACGCGAGCAGTTCTTGCAGCTGGGGCGTTACGGGACCGTGCAATTCTTCCGCGCGGATCCCGAAACGAACGAGTTCTTCCTGCGGTAGATAAATTCGCCCCATTTTACAATCGCTGCCCACGTCGCGAATGATGTTTGTCAGCTGGAATGCCAGGCCCAGACGCTCGGCCAGATCGGGCGCTTTGGGATCGCTGAATCCGAAGACGTGCAGGCATGTGAGGCCGACGGTTCCCGCCACGCGATAGCAATATTCGCTGAGGCGATCGAACGTCGCGTACGTCGAGACAGTCAGATCCATTTCCGCGCCGAGAATGAGGTCGTGAAAATATCGCGTGGGGATTTGGAAGCGTTCGATGGTGTCGGCGAGCGCCGGGAGTACAGCGTGGGAACTGGTGTGGCCGCCGATTGCTTGATCCAGCATACCGCGCCAGCGCGCTAGAGCCTGGCGTTTCGATTCGAGGTCGCCGGGTTCGTCCGAGACATCGTCAATCAGGCGCATGAAAGCGTACAGGGCGCAGAGCGCGTTGCGCTTTTCCTTGCGCAGCCCGAAAAACGCCAGATAGAAGCTGCTGTGCGCCGCGCGCGCGATGCGATTGCATTCCGCGTAAGATTCGCGCACCGAGTCGGAGTACGGACGGAGCTTGATGACGCTGCGATCGCGCGGCACAACATCATTTGAATTTTCACTCGAAGTTGGCGCAATTTCCGTCGCGTCGCTTTCGTTTGCGGCTGCAGCCGCGTGCTGCGACTTTCCGCCGCGCGAAAATGCACTAAGCGCAAGCGTCTTGCCCAGAAGTTTGGCCTGGGTCCATTTGCTGAGTGAGGGCCGATGCTCCAGCGTGTTGTATCCCGACGCTTCAATCGCATCCAGAATCGCGAGTCCCCCGCGGCTGAACATTTCCAGGTCCACGCTCAGAAACGGCGGCACGGTTTGCGCGAGCGGCCGGCCGGCGCCGAACAGCTCTCGCGTGCGCGCGATCAGCGACTTCATCAACTCGGTATAACGCGCATCGAAGCGCTTGTCGACGATATCATCCGCGCTCAAGCCATGCGCGGCGAGCGCTTCCAATGGAATGTAGATGCGGCCCTTTTCCAAGTCGCGCGAAACATCCTGCAAGAAATTCGCCAGTTGCAGGGCGGTGCAGGTGAAATCCGAAAGCTTCTGCCTCAATTCATCTCGGTAGCCGCACAGGTAAAGGACCAGCCTGCCGACTGGATTCGCCGAATAGACGCAGTAGTCGAGCACTTCGTCCCAAGTGGAGTAACGCTGCACGGTCTGGTCCTGCCGGAACGCGCGCAGCAAATCGCAAAACGGTTGCAGCGGAATATCTTTCGCGCGAATCGTTTCGCGCAGCGCGATCAGCACCGGATGCGCCGGCCCCGCGCCATCCGCATAAATCAGGCGCAATTCGTTTTCCCACGCATCCAGCAGCTGCAGCGCCCGCGCCGGATCGGCCACTTCGTCGCCCAGATCATCCGCCCAGCGGCAGTACGCATAAACATTATAGAAATGCTGGTGCAAGCGGCGTGGCAGCAGCCACGATACAACGTTGAAATTTTCGTAGTGGTGCGTCGCCAGCCAGCGCGTGTAGCGCTCGGCTTCCGCAGGAGTGCAATTGGCCTGCGGCAAATTGCGCGCGATTTCAAGTTCCGGTGTGGGCAGCATGGTGCCCTGACTTGCGAAAACGTCAGGGAATTACAGCAGTCTTCAATTCGCCGTTTCTATTCTTCATGTCCTGAAATACTTTCGGCAATCCTTGCAGAGTCACTTCGCCGGTGATGAAGTCGCTGGAGCGAATCTCGCCGCGCGCGATTGTGTCCATGGCTTCGCGCATGAACTGCGGCGTGTGATGGAAAGTGGACTTGATGGTGATCTCTGAATAATGCAGCGCCGCGGGATCAATCTTCACTTCGGTGCCCGTCGGACAGCCGCCGAACAAATTCACAGTGCCACCCTTGCGCACCATTTGCAGCGCCCATTCCCATGTGATCGCGCGGCCCACGGCTTCGATCACAGAATCCGCGCCGCGTCCGCCTTCGGTGAGCTGCCGCACCAGTTCCACTGGGTTTTCGATTTTGTCCACGTCAAACGCAGCGGTCGCCCCCAGACGCTCAGCGGCTTTCATCTGGCTGCGGCGCTTGCCGATGGCGATGACGCGCACCTTGCGCTGCGAAAGAATGCGAATAAATTTCAATCCGATAGGCCCGCAGCCGATCACGACCACGGTATCGCCCGGATGCACGCCTGTCTCGCGAATTCCGCGCAGCACGCACGCCAGCGGCTCGGCCATGGCAGCATCTTTAAAAGAGATGCCATCGGGAATCTCGATCATGTTCTGGCGCACGATACGCCCTGGGATGCGGATGTACTCCGCGTAGGCGCCATTGTTGAAGAGCAAATCCTCGCAAAGATTCGGCTGGCCTTTGCGGCAGAAGAAACAGGTGTCGCACGGGGCGGAATTCGCCGGCAGCACGCGCATGCCTGGCTGCACACCGCCGTTGACGTTCTTGCCTGTCTCTTCGACTACACCGGCAAGCTCGTGGCCGAACAGAGATGGCGGCTGAATCATGCGCGCGTGATATCCGCGTTTCCAGACTTTCAGATCAGTTCCGCAGGTCAACGCCACGGCGACGCGAACGAGTACTTCGTCGTCACCGATCTTGGGGATGTCTACGGTTTCAATCTTCAGATTTTCAGCGCCGTACAAAACTGCGGCGTTCATATGCCCACTGCCCTGCCTATAAGCGCTCATTCGTGCCTTATGACTACTTTCAAAGTATTGTCCTGCGGATGTGCGGCCAATTCCAGTGCCTCGGATATTTGCTCCAGGGGAAAGCGATGGGAAATTAGTTCGCGCACTGGCAGGCGCCGCTCGAAAACCAACGCAGCGGATTCCGCTTGATCGTCTATAGATGCGCTATAACTCCCGAGGATTTCCTTCTCTTCCACCCCCACCGTCGCCGCTGGAAATTCCAGCCGGAGCACCGGATCGTTATGGGCAAACAGTAACACGCGTCCGCCCGGTCGCGCGAGTGCCAGAGCTTCGGGCACCAATGATGGGTTGGGCACAGCCAGGAGGACGGCGTCCGCACCACGGCCGCCGGTGCGGTGACGAATTTCGTGCTGCAAATTCTGGCTCGTCGGGTCGAAGACTTCTTTCGCGCCGAAACGCAGGCTCGCCGCTCGGCGCCCTGGCATGGGATCGCTGGCGTAAACTTCCGCGCCTTCGTATTTCGCGAGAATCATGAGGAGCATCCCGATGGGGCCTTGCCCGATGACCAAAACCTGCTCGCCCTTTGCGACGCGCGCCTTGCGGACGGCTTTCAGGCACGTGTTGACCGGCTCGACGAACGTGGCTTCCTCGAAGCTAACGTCCGCCGGCAGCGCGATCATTCCGCGTTCCACAATCCAGGGCATCGCGCGTACATATTCCGCGAAACCGCCGCCGTTGGGATCGAATCCCGCGGTCAGGCCCGTCTTCTTATAACCCGCGCACTGCGAAAAAAGTTTCTGCGCGCAATAAAAACAATTGCCGCATGGGATGTGATGGAAACTGACAACGCGATCGCCGGGTTTAAATTTCGTCACGCCCGCGCCGACTTTTACCACCGTGCCAGCCAGTTCGTGGCCCAGTATTTGCGGCGCTGGGACGAAACCGTGATGGATTTTCTTGATGTCTGTGCCGCAGATTCCGCAGGCCGCCACGCGGAACAGCAGCTCGCCCTCGCCAATTTCGGGAATCGGCACGGATTCCACGACCACTCGGCCCTTGCCGCGATACACCCCCGCGCGCATGTGTCCGCGCTTAGACTCGTGCGCCTCATGCGATCCGATATGTTCGATGGTTTGGCTCATCTTCTTCTTCAAAGTGGCGCGATCAAGGCGCTGCCACCCCCGTTCGTTTCTCCAAGGTCTGAAATCTGTCTGCTACGGTCGCGACAAACTTGTCCAGAAAACGCGCCAGTGCTTCCGCCGCTGCCTTGCTGTTCTGCCCGAGGCGGACGAGATCTGGGACGGATGTTGGATGCAGCGCAACCTGTCCGAGGACGCGCGGAATGCTCACTTGGCCTTCGTCGGTGAAAATCCGGTTCATATCGAGCGGGAGCTCGTCGTTGACTGTGTCACTGACGGCCCGGATCGCGATCGCTGGAACTCCGTACGCTGCCGACTCCAGAAGTACTTCAAAGCTTTCCATTTCCACGGCGTCCGAATGCTCGCCCAGGTGCCGCTTCTCTTCCGCTCGACCTACCACGCGCTGGGCGCTGTAGAATTGGTCCACTGCGGTCGCGCCACATTCCGCTGCGAACGAAAGCAACGGCGCGCTGCTCGACTGCGGATTACTGCTTGGATCCGGCAACTCACCTTCGGTTCGTACGGAACGCGCCGCCAGAACCTGCCCCACCAGGTATTCAGGCTTGAGCGCGCCCGCCAACCCGGAAGATACACATAGATTGATCGAGTCCGGATCGCTTCCCAGAATTTTCGATGTTTCCAGATGCGCCTGCTTCGGCCCCGCTCCGGTCAAAATCACGCCAACTTCGGCGGCGCCAATTTGCGCGCGAAACACATCAGCGTCACCCCACTTGCTGGCGCGAAACTCGCGCATCGCGCGCCACGGCGCGAATTCATTTTCGAGCGCGAAGGTGACGAGTATTTTCATTTCGTTTTTCTATGCCGCCGCAGCTTGCGTCACGCGTTTGCTACCCGCACGATTCGTAATGTAACCATGCTCTTCAAACCAACGCACCGCACGCTCCAACGCTGCTTCTACTTTTGCCGGCTTGTATCCCAATTCCCTTTGCGCCTTGTCGCTTTCGACAAACATCTTATGGCGCGACATTTTCACGCCTTCCACCGGAATCTGCGGTTCACGTCCCGCCAATCGCGAATAAAATTCATCCGCATATCCAGCCGCCAGCGCAATCGCATGGGGCAAGCGCACGCGCGGCGCCGGACGCCCGGTGATCGCCGAGAGCGCGTCCAAGATTTGCTTCAGCGTCATGTTGCGCGCGCCCAAAATGTATCGCTCACCTATGCGGCCTTTTTCCGCCGCTAGCAGGTGGCCCGCCGCGACATCTTCCACCGCAGTGATGTTCAGTCCGGTATCCACATACGCGGGCATCTTGCCCTGCAGAAAATCAAGAATGATGCGGCCGGTCGGAGTGGGTTTCCAATCGCCCGGACCTACCGGCGCCGTGGGATTCACGATAACCACTGGAACGCCCGCGCGAGCCGCGTCAATGGCAACCTGTTCCGCCAAAAATTTCGAGCGCTTGTAATGGCCGATCATTTCTTCGAGCGTCGCCTGCGTCTGTTCGTTGGGCAGCGCGCCATGCCGCGGCACAGCAATGGTCGCTACGGTGCTGGTATATACGATGCGCTGCACGCCCGCGCGATGCGCAGCCGCAAGCAATCTCCGCGTGCCTTCCACGTTACTTTCGTAAATCTCCGCGGGCTTCGGCGTCCACAAGCGGTAATCCGCCGCCAGGTGATACACGCGCTGCACGCCCTGCATCGCGCGCTCGAGGGAAGCGCCGTCGCGCAGATCGCCTGCCACACGCTCGACCGGCAAATCTTCCAGTACCGCGAGATTGCTGGTGGCGCGAACCAGCACGCGCACGGAATCGCCGGCAGCGACAAGTTGCCGCGCGACGTGGCTCCCCACGAAACCCGTGGCGCCAGTTACCAGCGTGGTCATAAGGAGTGGCGAACCCGATCGAGCCGCGCCGTGGTTTCGCGGCAAATTCTGCAGGTGCGGCCGCGTGCGACCAACATGGCCACGTTTGCGGAAGCATTGGAGATTCTCGCGCTGCGGAAGCCGCAGCGGCGATTTACGACCAGCGACGCGCTCATCGGCTAGGTCCGCTGCCCGCTCTGATTTTGCAATTCCTCAGCGGGAATCTGCACGCCGACAAATTTGCGCCGGCCCTGGCGCATGTTGTCATAGCGCGAGAGGGCGTAGAGCGGGAACGCGTTGCGATAAATGTGATACTTCAGATAAAAGACGCAGGGAAATCCGGTGCCGGTGAATTCGGCTTCGTCCCAGGTGCCGTTTTCGTTCTGATTCGCCACCAGCCACGCGATGGCGCGTTCGACGCAGGCATCGTATGGTCCGCAGACTGCGAGCAAGCCAATGATGGCCCAAGCCGTCTGCGAGGCCGTGCTCTTCCCTTTCCCTTTCAGCGCGGGATCGTAGTAGGAAAGAATCGATTCGCCGAAACCGCCATCGGGATTTTGCACCGAGCGCAACCAATTCGCCGCGGCCTGGCAATCGGCGCCCTTCGACAGGCCTATCGTCTCCAGAGCACGCAGCACGCTGCTGCTGCCGTAAATGTAGTTCACGCCCCAACGCCCAAACCACGGACCTTCGGCCGTCTGATCGTGACGGATGAAAGCTCGCGCCCGCTGAACCACCGGATCATTTGCCGACCAGCCCATCTGGCCGAGGCATTCGACAGCGCGCGCCGTGACATCTGCCGTCGAAGGGTCGAGCATGGCATTGTGGTCCGCGAACGGAATGTGATTAAGGAATTGCAGATTATTTTCGTGATCGAAAGCGCCCCAGCCGCCGTCTTCGTTCTGCATGCTGATCAGCCACGCGAGGCCGCGCTGCATGGAGCGACGCAAGCGTTCGGAATCAGGATCGGCGACGCGGCCCAGCGCCATCAGCACGAAAGCAGTGTCGTCCACGTCTGGATAGTATTCATTCTTGAATTCAAATGCCCAGCCGCCCGGCGCGGCGTTCGGATTTTTCACTTGCCAGTCTCCGGGGCCAAGAATTTGATTGGAGACGACCCAGCGCTCGGCAGCGATAAGCGACGGATGCGCGGGATCGAGGCCCGCTTCTTCGAGCGACACCATCGCGATCGCCGTATCCCACACTGGCGAAATGCAGGGCTGCACGCGCAGCGTATCGTCTTCGGCAATTTCGTACCGCTCCAGAAAATCGATTTCGCGCGCGACAAGAGGATCCTGCGTGTCGGCGCCTTCGGCCAGCAGCGCGAAGATGGAATTCATCATCGCTGGATAAATCGTGCCGAGGCCTTCGCTGCGTTCCAGGCGCTCGACCATCCAGCGGCGCGCGCGTTCCAGCGCCGTCTTGCGGAACGGCTTCCATCCCAACCGCTCGTGCAATTTCAGTCCGCGGTCCATGGCCAGGAACACGTTGCGCCAAGAAATCACGCGCTTATCCCACTTAAAAGATTGCGGCTTGCCGCCTGGAGTTTTGAAAAGTTCGCTTACCGTGACGCCCTCAGGCAGCTGCCAGTCCGGCTTATACGCATAAACGATCGCCAGCGGAATCACAATTCCGCGCGTCCAGGAAGACATCTCGTGAATATTGATGGGAAACCAGTCGGCCAAGAGCATCAGTTCGGGCGGAATTGAAGGGACGATGCTCCAATCCACGCCGCCCACCATCGCCAGATAGAAGCGCACGTAGGAGTTCGTCGCTTCCAGACCGCCCAGCTCCAGAACTCGTTCTTTTGCGCGCAATAGAGCTGGCGAGGTAGCGGAGTCGCCCGCCAAACGCAGCGCGACGTAAGCCTTCACTGTGGCGTTCAGCTCGGAAGGACCGCCCTCGAAGATGTTCCAGCCACCGTCGGGCAGTTGTTTGCGGCGAATGTAAGTGGCAAGCTTGGCGGTTTTATCAGAGTCCAACTGGCCGAGAATGTGCAGGTACAAAATGTAGTCGGATTCAAGCGTGGTGTCCGCTTCCAGCTCAGCCCACCAGTAGCCGTCCTGCGTCTGCGCGGAGAGCAGCCAATTTGTGGCGCGCGCAACGGCCTGCTCGACCTGAAATTCAACATTTCGGCTGCGGACTGTGGCCGTACCGTGCGAACTGCTTTCGTTCGGGGCGTCCACCTGCAGTCTAGCTTTCGGCGTCATCAATCCCTCAGTACTATTTGACTACATTCGCGCCAGGTGCGGTGCGTCTCGGTGCTCCCCACGCTGCGAATCCAGCAACTGCGGGTTGCCGCGATCCACCGGGGTATGATTGTTTGGAGCTATATATGGCCGACAGACGGCAATTTATCGTGCTAAACAGCGGCCCCGCGAAGGAGCTCGCGGAAAATCGGCCTCCCCTGCCACCCAAATCTCAGAGGATCCACCCTAACGCTAATATTATCTTTGGGTTTGCCCCTAGGGTCAACTAAAAACGGGCTGCCCGTTCCCAGAGGATGTAGATGTAGGACGAGGGCAGATGGCTGCTTAAATGTTTCAAAAAGGCAATCATGCGGGAAAAATGTGCAAAACAAATGCTAGAAATTTTCCACATCTGGGAGGGGCGATTGGCAGAAAAGCGAATAGAAACCGAACTTCGTGGAGTTCGCCTGCCGTTTCACTCACCCGTTTTCGCCTGCTCCAATTTTTTGACTCGTTCCGCCAATTCGGGCAAGCGCGACAGCCAGCCATATTGTTCCTTGAATCGCGCGAATGGTCTGGCCGGCGTGCCCCAAACCGTCTGGCCGCGGCGGATCGTCTTGCCGCTGGGGATGCCCGCCTGGGCACCGATGATTGCGTCGTCTTCCAGCGTGCAGTGCGGCGCGATGCCGACCTGGCCGCCGATCAGGGCTTGAGCACCGACGGTGCAACTGCCGGAAATACCCACTTGCGCGGCTACGACCGTATTTCTACCGATGCGCACGTTGTGAGCGATCTGGACGAGGTTATCAATCTTGACGCCGGTTCCAATTTGGGTTGCCTCTAGTGACCCACGGTCAATCGTTGTGTTGCAGCCAATTTCCACGTCATCGCCGATTTCCACGCTGCCGATTTGGGGGAACTTGATATGGCGACCGTCACCGAAGACGTAGCCGAAGCCGTCGCCACCGATCACTGCGCCGGTGTGGGCTTCGACGCGATCTGCGAGTTTTGCGCCGGCGTAGAGCGTTACACGCGGGTGCAGCCAGCAATTTTCTCCCACTCGAGCGCCGCGGCCCAAGAAGCAAAATGCCTCCACGTTTGTTCCAGTGCCGATTTCGACTTCGTCTTCGATTACGACGTACGGGCCGATGCGGATGTTGGGAGCCAGTCTCGCGGTTGCAGAGACGATTGCGGTGGCATGAATTTCCGGACGCAGGGGAGGTTTGGGGAGCAGCCACGCGGCGGCCTTCGCGAAGGCGAGCTTCGGGTTTTCGACTTCCAGGATTGTCTTGCCCAGCAGATTCGTGGCTGGGGAAGCGAGTACGCAGCGCGCCGCTGACGCTGCCGCGCGTTCGATCTGGCGCAGCGAGTCAGCGTAGATCAGATCGTCCGGCTTCGCGCTCTCCGGACTCGCTACGCCGGAGACTTGTGCTTGCGCGTCTCCGTGGATTTTTGCGCTTAGATATTCTGCGAGTTCGCCGGTTGTATGAATCATTAATGCACCTCGTCTGAAAAAATGGATCGTTGCCAAAAAAGTTGCGCGCTGCCGATTGGCGTGCTTCAAAACTAAAACGGATAAAGTGGCGGCTCACCTGGTGGGCGCGTTTTCCATCTTTTGTGTACCCACAGCCACTGGTCGGGATGAGCGCGCACGTAATCCTCGATCACTCGAGTGAAACGTTGTGTGTTCTCGCGCACGTCCGCTTCTTCGTCGCCGGTGCGCGCAAGGTCCACAGGCGGTTCGAACCGGAGCCGATACTTGCGCAGAGAATCGTCCCACGCGAGAAACCCGGGGACCACGGCCGCGTCTGTACGCAAGGCGATGCGCGCCAAACCGGAAGTCGTCGAAGCGGGGATGCCGAAGAAATCCACGAATACTCCCTCTTCCAGAGCGGTGTTGTGATCGGCGAGAATGCCCACCGTGCCGCCGTCTGCAAGAACTTTTAGAATCGCGCGCGCGGATTTATTTTTATCAATCGGGCGATTCCCCGATAAGCAACGGTAACGATTAATCAGCGCATCTACGCGCGGATTCGAGATCGGGCGAACCAGAAAATGAAGTGAGTGCCCGTAAAGAGCGTGCGCGAAGGACGACAGCTCCCACGCGCTCATGTGCCCGGTGAGGAACAGGACGCCTTTTCCGTGGCGTTGTCCGGCGTCGAAATTCTCAGCTCCATCAATCACCACCGCGCGCGCGATGTTCTGTGGCGTGTAGCGCGGGAATTGGGAGAACTCGCCTGCCATCCAGCCGATTTGCTGGATCATCCCGCGGATGATGTTTTTGCGTTTTGCTTCACTCCAGTCCGGAAACGCCAGATGCAGATTGAACATCGCCGCACGGCGCAGCGGCGTGCGAAACGCGTAGGCTGCGGACGCAAAGGACGCGCCCACCCATCGCGCAGCCGGTCGCGGCAGCAGGCCCAATAATTTCAGCCCGATCCAGGCCACGGCATGTTCCAACCTTTCCCGCATAGCGGGCCATTATGCAAGAGCCTGCGGAGCGGATGCCAGCAATCGTTCGCTGATTGTGCATTGAGATTGGCCGTCGCGGTGATACGTCGCGACGACGCGCCGCGCGCCGTGCTTCGCGAAACAAGATTGGCGGCGGGGATGTTAGACTCATCGCGCTTTGCACGAATTGACGCAATCTCGGCGCACGACGAACATCGTAGCGTTAGCCACAGCTGGCGTGGTCGTCTTGGTCTCGCTGTTCGCGAACCTCGGCGCGATCGGCCTGGTGGGGCCCGATGAACCGCGTTATGCATGGATCGCGCGCGCCATGGCGGAAACCGGGGACTGGGTTACGCCGCGGCTCTGGGGCGTTCCGTGGTTTGAAAAACCGGTCCTCTATTATTGGGCGGCGGCCATTGGGTTCTGGATGCATTTGCCGGCGGAATGGGCGGCGCGCTTGCCTTCGGCTATTGCTGCTCTCGCAGCCGCAAAAGCGATCGCGTGGTTTGCGCGGCGGCACTACGGCGCAGACGAAGATTCAATCGCAAGCACGACACTACTTGCGCCCGTAGTTTTCGCAACGAGCGTCGCGGTTATCGGATTTGCGCGCGCGGCAACTCCAGACATGCTATTCAGCGCCGCAATCACGCTGGCGATGGTCTGCGCGGCGGGCGTACTCAGGCGAGCCGGCACGCTGCGCATCCCAGACGGCGCGCCGTCTGAAATTCAAAAACACAATCTGCTGGTGCTTTTGCTTTGGGGAGCGTTTCTCGGCACTGGAGTGCTCGCGAAAGGTCCAGCAGCAGTAATACTTGCGGGCGGCGCGGTGGCGACTTGGGCGCTGGCGACATCCCAGTGGCGCGCCGCACTCCGTCTGGCTCATCCGATTGCCATCGTGGCGTTCTGCGTCGTGGCGCTACCTTGGTACGTGCTCTGCGCGCGGCGCAATCCCGATTTCCTGCACGTTTTTATTTTCCAGCACAATTTCGAACGCTACCTGACGCCGCTATTCCAGCACCAGCAGCCATTCTGGTTCTTCGGGCCGATTATAATTCTCGCGCTGCTGCCGTGGTCGGTGTTCTTGATCGCCGCAGCACAAGAAGCGTTGAAGCTTTGGCGGGAGAAATCCTGGACGAATTCTCCCGGATTTTTCGTCGCCTGCTGGGCCGTCTTCCCGGTCGTGTTCTTCAGCTTCTCGCAGTCGAAGCTGCCGAGTTACATGCTTCCGGCGATTCCAGCCTGGGCGCTAATCGCTGCGATCGGTGCCAGCCGTTCGTTTCAACGAGGCCGCACCAACGCGATCATCCTCAGCGCAGGAACTGGGCTGGTATGGATTGTGCTGGCCATCGTATTCCTTCACGCTACGCACAAGTTCCCTTTCACGGAGATGGGCAGCGCCATCCCCGTGCTCGCCGCAGTAGCGTTGGGAATCGCGGTCGCAGTCGCTGCTGGAATTCTCTACGCCGGGATGCGCAAGGACCTTCGGATGGCCGTAATTCTCTGCAGCATCAGCGCCGTCGCAACGCTCGTAATCGCAAACACCGTGGTCCTGCCGGCGCTCGACCCCCACCTATCAGCGAGAACTCATGCGGCATTCCTCCGCAACGATCTTCGTCCCGACAGAATCTTCACCTACGAGTTAAGGCGCAATTGGAATTACGGCCTGGCATTTTATTTCCACCGTGAAATTCCGGAATGGTCGCCGCAGGATCCAGAAGCAGCTCTGGTGCTCACTTCACGCGAGGGTTTTGAGAAAATAGTGAAGGCTGGAAGATTTCACGGTGTCGAAGAGCCACCGCAACAGGGCATCATCTACGTCCCCATCGCACCCGCTCCGCGCTAGTTGCTCGGAGCGCGCGACGTCGCCGGCAGATTCAACAGGAAGAAACTCACCACCTGGCTTTCATAGTTCTTGCGGTCATCATCGGACATGTCCGGATAGCTGGTTCGATCGCGAATCATCTGCTTGGGTTCCGGCGCATGGGTGAACAGGTCTGTCATGTACCGCGCCAGATCCGGCCGATCGTCCGACACAAAGAAAAGTTTGGGAATCCCCTTGGTGCGAATCAGTTGCGCGGTGACCGGCGGCTGATTGCGAAATTGATAGTTCAACATGCGAAAACCCAGGTCGCAGAGTTGGCTTACGTACGGGAGCACCGTAAGGCCCGAGCGTTTCACTTCGACGCGCACCATATCGCGCGGATCCGCATAGGCATCGTCCACGATGAACGCGGAAACTCGCGGATCGGAGACGGCATTTTCGAGCACCACATATCCGCCCATGTCCACGCCCCAGAGCCCGAAATGTTTCGGATCCACATCGTCGCGCGTGGCCAAGGCTTGCATCGCGGCTTGCAACTCCGCTACTTCCTTATAACCAAGCGTGGTGACGCCGGGGCTGGTGCCGTGAGCGGCGAAGTCAAACAGGAACACGTTGAACTGCTGATCCTGCAGGGCGGTGACCAGCGTCAGAACATCCGAGCGTTGCGAATGATAGCCGTGACAGACAACGATCGTAGGCGAGCCGCGCAAACCCGGATAGAACCAGCCATCGCGCGAGCCGCCATTCGCAACCGGAAAAGAAAACGCCACCGGATGCCCCATCATCACGTTCAGATCAATGTTCGAACCCGTTGCATGCGGAGTACGGAGCAATTGATACAGCAGGAAGCCTGAAACAGCGGCTACAGACACAAATAGGAAGAGCGCAATCGCGAAGAGTCCCGAGAGGAGCTTGGCGATACGCGTTGTTGGATAGCGTAGTTCTGAGAGGAAGGCCATCCGGTAAGCGCGGGCGCACGCAATTCTCGCCTCGGCGAATTGCATGGTAGCACAATTTCGCGCAAGCGCACGGTAGGCTGGTGGTACAGGCAGTTACATTTCAGACATATAGCCTCAACCGCTTTGCCGGTCCGAGTTTCGATCCCACGCCCCCGGCGACGTGGACGTGGGTCAGTTTCCGATTGCGCGATTAATCACGGGACTGCGGACCGATACGAAGGTATTGTCGATACCTTCGTCCAATTGTTTGCTTCCCGTTCCGCTGGCTTAATTGCGCGTGTCCAGGGAATGGTCGCTCAGGTTGCTCAAAAAGGAGGGACTATGAAGCTCACAGGCAAGAAGGCTCTTATTACCGGTGGCAACAGTGGCATCGGTCTAGCCACAGCCCGACTTTTCGTCGCGGAGGGCGCGCAAGTCGCCATTACCGGGCGCGACCAGAAGACGCTCGATGAAGCGATTGCCGAACTTGGATCGAGCGCGCGTGGCTACCGCGCTGACGTCACCGTTGCGGAAGATCGCAAGCGGCTCTTCGCCGCCCTGGCGACAGATTTCGTGAAGCTCGACATTGTCTTCGCCAATGCAGGCATCTCCGGCCGGACTCCCACGGGCTCGACCGACGAGGCCATTTTTGAGAACGTGGTCCACACCAACCTTAGTTCCGCTTTCTTTACGGTGAATTCAGCGGTGCCTCTGCTCAGCGACAACGCCAGCATCATCTTTACTGGATCGGTGCATAACTACCTTGGCCAACCTGGCGTCGCCGCGTATGCAGCCACCAAGGGTGGACTCGTCTCGATGGCCCGTTCCATCGCCGCGGACCTTGCACCGCGCAATATTCGCGTGAACGTCGTCGCACCAGGCGCGATCAAGACTCCCATTTGGAAGCGCGGGCCGCGCGCCTCTGCTTCGGAAGAAGATTCCGCTAAGTTGGCGAAATTCTTCTCTTCTGCGGTTCCGCAGGGCCGCTGGGGCGAGCCGGAAGAAGTTGCCAAAGCCGTGCTCTTCCTCGCGTCGGACGATTCCTCGTACGTCAACGCGGTCGAGCTGATGGTGGATGGCGGAGCCACGGGTGCCCCGTTTGGAGCTCCCATTATTCAAGAGGCATTTACGCCGCCCGGTTTGGCAAAGGCTCACGCGGAAGGAAATCCACACTGAAGTGGATGGCGGACCACCCGGAAGTAATCCTCAGGTCCGGATCAACCGGTAAAGTAAAACCTCCTAGTTTCCCGTAACGCGACGGCATATCGAAGCCAACGTGATATAAATGCTCCGCCGAATTTCACCAAAGCCACTGCGGCTCGAGCCCGCGCTATGGTCCTTTGGAGGGCGATATGAAACTTGTAGCTTGCGTGTTGGCTTGTCTCGTGGCGCTCCTTCCACGAACAGTAGTTGCGCAAACAAGCTCTCACTTAAGCGAGGCTGCCAAGCCGACCGCCGATGAGCGTATTCAGCGCCTCATTTCTTCTATCTCCGAAGAGCGCCTCCAATCCATTGTGGCGAAACTCGCAAGCTTCGGCACCCGCGAGACGCTTTCCGATGCGTCTTCAAGCACGCGCGGGATTGGCGCTGCACGTCAGTGGATTTTGGACGAACTTAAACGTTCGAGCCCAAAACTAGAAGTTTCGTTTGACACATACCAGATCGCCCCACAGGGGCGCATCCCGCGTAGCGTGGAACTCCGAAATGTTATCGCCGTTCTTCCTGGGAAGGCCTCGCGCCGCGTGTATATCAGTGGCCACTACGATTCGTTGAATCTCGGTCAAGGGGTGTCCGCGATGTTCGCCTCTGCCAGGCCAGACGCGCGGATTACCAATCCGCAGCGGGAGGCGACGTTTGATCATGAGGCAAACGCTCCCGGGGCAGATGACGATGCGAGCGGCAGTGCGTTAACAATGGAGCTCGCACGTGTGTTTGCAAACAGCGGAATCGACTTCGACGCCACCCTGGTCTTTGCCTGTTGGGCGGGGGAAGAGCAAGGCCTGATCGGCTCCTCCGCGCACGCCCAGAAACTCGCCAATGAAAAAGCAGAAGTCGAAGCCATGCTCAACAACGACATCGTCGGGGGCATCCGCGGCGGCAACGGAGTTGTAGATGCAGCCGACGTGCGGGTGTATTCGATCGGGCCAGAAGACTCCATGTCGCGCTCCTTGGCTCGATATGTTCAGTGGGCGGCCGACGTGTACGTGCCTTCGCACCGGGTTCGCCTGATGGCGCGCGAAGATCGTTTTGGTCGAGGAAGCGATCATTCTTCCTTTACGAGCGTGGGTTATCCAGCGGTCGTGTTTCGCGAGTCCAAGGAGAATCTCTCAATACAACACAGTGCGGACGATATGCCTGATGGTGTGAACGCCGCATATCTCGCCCAGAACGCACGCATTGACGCCGCTGCCGCAGCTTCGTTGGCGCTCGCTCCTCCCGCTCCGAAGGTCACCGGCGATCGCGGCCAGCCTCTCATTGCGCGCGATCCGTCGGGTTATGATGCGAATCTCCAATGGGCGGCATCGCCCGGAGCCATTGCCTATCACATCTATTGGCGCGACGCGGGGTCAAACGATTGGGAACGCGATCAGATTGTCGGCAATACAACTCATTTCGTCCTCCACAATGTTTCGATCGATGATTTCGTCTTCGGAGTCGCAGCGGTCGATTCTGACGGTCACCAGAGCCTCATTAGCGCCTATGTCGCTTCCGACCGGCCTATTCCGCTTGTGAAGCTTGCAAACTAGCGTTCACGGCGTGATCCCGCAGACGCACAGCTCCCGATCAACAAATTTATCGGAAACTGACCCACCGCCGGCCAGCTCCGCTAGTTGGGTTCTGCCGCCGCCCATGTTTATAATGGCTTGGGGGTTGTTTCCTTTCCCACATGCAGATTGTAGATCTCCGGCAAACTCAGGCGCGGAACCTGGACCCGCTCTTCCAGGAAGAAACTCGTCATTGGCGCGACGAGTTGCATTGGGACTATCGCTCATCGATCGAGCTGATTCGCAGATTTATTGATTCGCGTTCGCTGGGCGGGTACGTCGCAATGGAAGATGGCAGTCCCGCTGGATATGGCTTCTACGTTCTGGAAGATCACAAAGGGCTGATCGGCGGACTGTACGTTTCTTCGCGTTTTGCGCAGGAGCCGATTACCCGCGCGCTGGTTGCAGAAATGGTGACGGCGCTGCACGCCACTCCGCGCTTGGAACGCGTGGAAGCGCAGCTGATGCCTTTCGGTACCGAGCTCGATCCCGTATTTCTTTCGCAATATTTCAAACTGTACACGCGTCAGTTCATGCTGTTGACACTGACCGATGCCAAGCTCGGCGGCGCGCCTCTTTCCACCGGCCTGCGCCTGGAACCTTGGACCGATCGCGCATTTGAATCCGCCGCACGACTGATTCAGCTCGCCTATGCTGATCACGTGGACGGGGAAATCAACGATCAGTACCGCACTGAATCCGGCGGGATGAAATTCCTGCGCAATATCGTGCTGCTGCCGGGCTGCGGCCAATTTTTGCCGGAGGCTTCTTTTCTGGTGCGCCCGGCGACGGGCGAACGGCCCATCGGCATGGTGCTCACATCCACTGTCGCCGAGCGCGTGGGTCACACGACGCAAATCTGCGTGATGCCCGGATATCAGGGCCACGGCATCGGCCGCGCGTTGATGGAAAGCTCGATACAAGCGCTGCGCCGTCGGCGCTACGATTCGCTTTCGCTCACCGTGACCAGCATCAACACTTCCGCCGTGCGTCTATACGAACATCTGGGATTTCGCACCATCAAGAAATTTGCCGCAGGTGTCTGGCAGGTTTAACGAAGTCACTTCTTCACGCGATCTTTCAGCAGCACTTTCAGCTCGTCCATGAATTCTTTCACGTCCTTGAAATCCAGATAGACGGACGCGAATCGGACGTACGCCACTTTATCCAGCTTTTTCAGCTTCTGCATGATGTGTTCGCCGATGTCTTTTGTGGTGCGCTCGCGCTCGGGTGCCTCGCTGACGAACTGCTCGGCTTCATCGACGATCATTTCCAGCTTGCCGACCGGCACGGGGCGCTTCTCGCAAGCTTTCAGCAGGCCTTGCAATAGTTTGGCGCGTTCGAATTTCTCGCGCCGACCGTCTTTCTTGATCACCATGTAGGGAATTTCGTCAATGCGTTCGTAGGTGGTGAAGCGGCGGCTGCATTTCAAGCACTCGCGGCGGCGACGGATCAGGTCGCCCGTGCGCGCCTCGCGAGAATCGACTACTTTATCGTCCAGATTCGTGCAGAAGGGACATTTCACCGCGTTTCTTCTCCCGGTTTCGCAGGATGCGCGCCGAGCGCAATTTCTTCCGCCACGGATTCGGCTTCGTGCTCGGCGGCAGTCGCCATTTTGCGCAAATCTCCCATGGACCATCCTTCGCGGAACAGCAAAGGCAGACCCGCCAAACTACAGGATGCAAAGGTAAGCAGCCATACCATGATGGACATCGTCGCCGCCGGCACCTTTTCTACTCCAAAGATCAGCGTCAACACGACAAATGTCGCGACCTGCGCTCCGCCGCCGACGCCGGGAAATTGCACGGCTGACCCTACCATGGAAAACGCCAAGACCAGCGCTGCACCGGGCAATGTCAGTTCGCCCAGCTTTCCGCCGAACGCGTGCGCCACCCACCAATAACACACCACGATCAGGAACCAATGAATGGCCGAAAGTCCGATCAACGCGCCCAGATCATTCCAGGTGCGGATTCCTTGCAATCCTTCGGCAAATCCTTCCAGCAGCAAAATAATTTTGCCGCGCCAACCGATGCGCCACGACGGCTTTTTCAGCCGCCGCGCCAGCCATTCGGCGCCATGATATCGAAAATAAGTCAGAAGCCCAACCGCCACCAGCAGCGCGACCAGAAGCAAACTTCCCGCCGAGCGCGTCAGTTTGAATAACGCTTCGTCTTCCGCGCTCACCCGGCCATGCTGCTCATACAACAACAGCGCGGATCCAGCAATGACAGCCGTCGCGGCCATGTCGAATACGCGCTCCAAAACGTAAACGCCGAACATGCGCGGGATCGAGAGCCCATCTTTTTTCGCAATCAGCACGGGTCGAATCGGCTCTCCCGCGCGGCCCAGCAAAAATGTGCAAGTGAAACCCATCAGCGTCGCGGCGTAGACATTGCCAAAATGCGTCACACCCAGCGTGCGCGAAAACCTCATCCAACGCAGCGCGCGAATCGCAAAACACACGTAGATCGTCGCCACCGTGAGCAGCAGCAAGGAAAGCCGCGCATCGCGCAGCGACTGCCCCACGGTGGACCACTGAAACCCTTCCAGCGTGATCGAATTGCGAAACTTATAGAACAAACCGCCAACCGCAAGCAGGGCCAGCAGCAGGAAGAAAATCCGTCGTGAAGTGCGCAGCATTGATTTCGCACCGTAACAGCAAGCTTCCAAGAGTGTCAAGGCGGGTTTCGCGTTTCTTTCGCGGCGCGGACTGAAATCCATCACGGCGCTTGTGTTCCCGTCGCCAAGCTAGTTAAGATGCGGCACAATGCAAGTCTCCGCGAAACTACTGGGCCGCTCGGCGCCACACGGCGCCCGGCCAGCGGAACTTTTTGGCCCCGGATTGCGTTACATCTTGTGAGGCTGAAAGGGAATGCAAGTTGCGAGGCTAAAGACGATTGGAGCCGGACGCCCAACTGGTGCAGGGATGTCTCCGGGGCGAGGGGCCGGCCTGGGAGGAACTTGTGCGGCGGCACGCGCGGCGGGTTTTCAATCTGTGCTACCGGTTCACGGGCAACTCCACCGAGGCCGAGGACCTGAGCCAGGAAGTTTTCTTGCGGATCTATCGCACGCTGCCGAGTTACCGGCCAGCGTTCGGAGCGTTTCCCACGTGGCTCACCAGCGTCACGCGCAACCTGCTGGTGGATCATTACCGGCGCACGCGGCGCGACCGGCTGACGGATTCGATCGAAGACGCTATGCCGAAGCTGGAGAACAAGCAATCCGCGGGGCGCACGCCGGACAAGCTGGCCTTGGCGTCGGAATTGAGTGCGCAACTGCAACAAGGATTGTCGCGACTTTCGCCGGAATTGCGCGAGGCAGTAATCTTGCGCGATTTGCAGGGACTCGATTACAGTGAAATTCAAAGCGTCCTGGAAGTGCCCGAGGGTACGGTAAAATCCCGCATTAACCGCGGGCGCATCGAACTGGCGCGCATCTTGGAAGAAATGGGGCTGCGGCCGCAGAATTGATTGGCGGGAGTGAGAGCATGACGGACTGGAACTGCGCACAAACCGAAGAAAGGCTGAGCGATTATCTCGACGGGATTCTTTCGCCGGCCGAAGCTGCGGAATTTTCCGCGCACACGAGCGGTTGCGACGCTTGCGGAAAGCTGGCCGCGCAAGTGGGCGGCCTGGTGCATCAGATGCGCGCGCTCGATCCGTTGGAAGTGCCGCCGCAACTAATTCCCAAGATCCTGGAAAGCACGCTGGGCCCGCGGCGCGCGCAGAGTGCCGGATGGCAACGCTGGTTTGCGTGGATTCCGCAAGTGTGGCAACCGCGGTTTGCCATGGGCATCGTTACCGTTACGGCCACCATATTGATCGCCCTTTACACCAGCGGAATGTCCCCCGCAAAACTGAAGAAGGCAGACCTGAGCCCCACGAATGTTTTTCGCACTGCTAATCGTCAGGTGCATCTCACCTACGCGCGCAGCGCCAAATTCGTGAACGACTTGCGCGTGGTGTACGAAATTCAGACGCGCTTGCAGCCCGATGCTGAGCCTTCTCCGTCCAGCACGCCGGCGCCCGCACCGCAACAAAACTCGCAGCCGCCTTCCGTGAATCCGCAGGAGAAATCGCAGACCTCGCCGCATCCCGGTCACAGCCAGTCGCGCAACGGCACGATGCTCGCCTCTCTGCTCAACACCAATTGGGCGGAAAATTTTGGCGCGATCGTAATTGGTACTAACTCCAGGAGCCCTCGATGAATTGCGCGGTGCACACAGATGTCCCGGCCACCGGTTTCTGCCGCAATTGCGGGAAAGCGCTGTGCCCGCAGTGCACGCGCGAAGTGCGCGGAGCGCTCTATTGCGAAGGCTGCCTGGCGGGTCTGCTAGCAAGTCCGACGGTGCCGGAAACCGGAAAAGCGGAAGTGAACCCGGGACTCGCCGCCACGCTGGGCATCATTCCGGGCCTGGGCGCGGTATATAACGGCCAGTACATGAAGGCTCTGATCCACGTGCTCATATTTGCCGGACTGATCGCGGCGCTCAGCAGCGACCTTCCCGATGCTTACAACGCATTTCTGGGAATCGCTCTCGGCTGCTTTTATTTTTACATGCCCATCGAAGCCTATCGCACCGCGCAGGCCCGCAAGAAGGGAGAACCCGAGCCTGCGAATCTAATCGAAGGACCGGATCGCAAACCGATCGGCGCGTTCGTCCTAATTGGCATCGGCATTCTGGTGCTGCTCGCGAATTTCGGGCTGTTGCAGCGCGAGTGGTTTTCCAAAAGCTGGCCGGTAGCATTGATCGTGGTCGGCGGATGGATCTTGTGGGATCGTCTGCACAAAAATTCCTAGGGGAGGCCACAATGAGCGATCCAAATCGTCCGGTTTGCCACTGCCCCCACTGCAAGATTCACGGCCTGATGGGCCCGCTGATGATCATCACCGTCGGCGTGCTTTTCCTGATTGGCGAATACACGCGCTTCAGTTTTTTGGAACTTTGGCCGATTCTGCTGATCGTTGCGGGTGTTGTGCTGACCGCGCAGTCGCTGGCTTCCACAGAAGGCCATCTCGGCTCGTGAGGCGCGCGTGAGCGACAGCGGGCGACAACGAAGTTCAATCTTCACTGGCTTGCTTCTGATTGTTCTCGGAGTCTTATTTCTTCTCGCGCGGTTCCATCCGGACCTGCGAATCTGGCACCTCTTCTGGCGTTTTTGGCCCGTACTGATCATTCTGTGGGGCATCGCCAAGTTAGTGGATCACTTCAGCGCGCAGCGAGCTGGTGACGCGCGCCCACCGTTGCTGACGGGCGGTGAAGCGGCGCTGCTGGTGCTGGTGGTATTCGTGCTGGCAGGGATGGGAATTTACACGAAGATCCACGACAGACATCCCGACCTTAATATTGATCTCGACGTTTTCAATCACAAGACCTCCCGGAGCGAGGAACTCCCGCCCAAAACAATTCCCGCGGGCGCGCATGTGATGGTCTCGACGGCGATGGGAAGCATTACCGCGCACGTCGGCGATGGGAACGATCTGCGCGTGAGCGTCTCGGAAACGGCAGAGGCTGCGAACGAGTCGGCCGCTGATGAACTTCTGAAGTCGCTGAAAGTGGTGATCGAACAAACTCACGACGGCTACAGCGTTCATCCGGTGAACCAAGAAATGGAGACAGGGCACGTCACCGTGGACTTCGACTTGACGCTGCCCAAGAGCGTGTCGCTTTCCGCTGATTCGCATCACGGTGACGTGTCTATTTCCGGTCTGGCCGGCGCCGTGAGCGTCACCGCGCAGGCCGGCGATATCGAAGTGCACAACATCGGCTCCGACGTAAGCGTGCAACTCGTGAAGGGCGACGCGCGCATTGACGACATCGCCGGAAGCGTGCGCATCACCGGCCGCGGCAACGAAATTGAAATGAACGATGTGGCCGGCGACGCTACCCTGCAGGGCGAATTCTTCGGGCCGGTGCGCATCCGCAACGTCACCAAGACCACGCATTACACATCGCAAGCCGGCGATCTTACCCTGTCACATTTGACGGGACGGCTGGAGCTGGATTCGGGTGAGATTGACGTGTCGGACGTGGGCGGCTTCGCCAAACTCGTCACGCATGATAAAGACATCGAAGTGGAAAACGTCGCGGGGCGCCTGGACGTCGCCGGAACGCATGGGGACATCAAGGTGACTTACGCGCAGCCGCCGCGCGAAGACATCAACATCGCGAATGGAACGGGAGAAGTGGATCTGACACTGCCCACGAAATCGAATTTCGAAATTTCCGCAATCTCACGCTCGGGAGAAATTCAAAGCGATTTCGAGGCGCCGGGATTGCAGCCCGCTGATGAGAACGGCACAGGGCGCCTCAGCGGCAAGATCGGGTCTTCCGGGCCGAAAATCTCCATCGCTACGAGCTACGGGACTATTTACCTGCGCAAGACATCCTGATTCTCGCCGCCCCGCAAACGCTCCAGCGTCTTGAAGAAATCCGGAAATGAAACAGCTACGCACTCGGAGTCTTTGATTACCGTGTCGCCTTCCGCGCCTAGCGCGGCCACCGCCAGCGCCATTGCGATGCGATGATCGCCCTGCGGATCGACCTTTGCGCCGCGCAGTTTGGTATTTGTCGCGCCCACGCCGCTCGCACGGCCTTCCACCCGCAGGCCGTCTGGAAATTCTTCCAGACGCGCGCCCATCTGGCGCAGTCCTTCGGCGAGCGTGGCGATGCGGTCGCTTTCCTTTACGCGCAATTCCTGGGCGTCGTGGATTTCGATTCCCTTCTCCGTGAATGGGCCCAGCGCCGCGAGCATCGGCAGTTCGTCAATCATTTCTGCCACCTGTGTGCCGGAGATGCTGCCGCCCGTGAGCGGCGCGTGGCGCACGGAAACGTCGCCGATCAGCTCTCCGTCGCGCAATTGCACAGACGCGAGATTGATCGAAGCGCCGATCGAAATCAGGAAATCCAGCACGCGCGAGCGGGTGGGATTCAGACCCACGTTGTGCAGCATCAGCGTCGATTCTGGCAGCACCAGCCCCGCACCGATCAGGAACACAGCCGAGGACAGGTCCCCCGGCACGATCAGCCGCCGCGGCTGCAATTTCGGACGCGGTTCGATGCGAACTTCGCCTTTCGCCACCGTAACGTTGGCCCCGAATTCGCGCAGTGCCACTTCCGTGTGATCGCGCGTGCGGACTGCCTCCCGCACAATAGTCACGCCGTCCGCATACAATCCAGCCAGCAGAATCGCTGATTTCACCTGCGCGCTCGGCACCGGCGTCGTGTAGTCAATCGCGTGCAATTTTCCGCCGCGAATTTCCAGCGGGGCGCGGTCACCATCCGAACTGTGAATGTCCGCGCCCATTTGCCGTAGCGGGTCAACCACCCTGCGCATGGGGCGGCGACGCAGCGAGCTATCGCCTGTAATCGTGGAGGTAAACTCTTGTCCGGCCAGGACGCCGGACATCATGCGGATCGTCGACCCGGAATTTTCCGCGTCGATCGTTTTGCGCGGAGCCTTCAGCCCATCCAGCCCTTTCCCGGCGATGCGCACGTGCTCGCCTTTTGCATCCACTGCAATTCCCAGCCGTCTCACGCATTCCAGCGTGCTCGCGCAATCCGCCGCGGAGGAATAGTTGCGAATCTCGCTCGTGCCCTCCGCCAGCGCCGCCAGAATCGCGTAGCGGTGCGAAATGGATTTATCTCCGGGCAGTTCCACGACTCCACTTACGCACCGCTACGCGATTCTGGCGGCGCTGGCGGAG
>Ga0209275_10000141_pt1 | contig 23836 bp, 18 predicted proteins | sample HubBroMetageREF2_FD_188344 | JGI IMG/M metagenome (GOLD analysis project Ga0209275, IMG submission 188344) | Reference soil microbial communities from the Hubbard Brook experimental Forest, New Hampshire, USA - Hubbard Brook CCASE Soil... | ecosystem: Environmental > Terrestrial > Soil >... | reverse complement strand
CGTGGTTTTCAAAGCGCGCCGGGCGTTCGCCGAAAATGCTCCCCGAAACGCAAGAGCCGGCGTAACTATCCAGCTTCTTCTGCAGCGTTTCGCCATATTCGGCGCGATATTCCTCGAAAACGCTGCCATCTACGATGCGGGCGATGATTTCGCGCATGTCGAATTGCTTGGAAGCTTCGCTGGAAAAGATGCCGTAGATTTCCTCGGCGGGATAGTGAGGCTCGGCTAGACGGGCGTGATTGAAGATGGGTGGATTGGGTGCGCCCATTTTGTCGACGATGGCGCGAATGCGTTTGAGACAGGATTCATCGTCGGGCTCGCGGAAATCCACGGTGCCGCTGATTTGTGAATGCATTTTCGCGCCGCCTAATTCTTCGGCGGTCGATTTCTGGCCGATTGCGGCTTGCACCAGCGCGGGGCCGGCGAGGAACAGGCCAGAGCCTTCGGTCATCAGGATGTGATCGCACATGACGGGAAGGTACGCACCGCCTGCTACACACATGCCCATAATCGCGGTGATTTGTGGAATGCCCATGGCGGACATTACGGCATTGTTGCGGAAGACGCGGCCAAAATCGTCGGTATCGGGGAAGACATCTTCCTGCAGTGGCAGGAACACGCCGGCGGAATCGACGAGATAGATCGTCGGAATGTGATTTTCCATGGCGATATTCTGCGCACGGATCACCTTTTTAGCAGTCATCGGGAAGAAGGCGCCGGCTTTTACGGTGGCGTCGTTTGCGATGATCATGAACATCCGCCCGTTGACGCGGCCCAGTCCAGTGATCGTACCCGCGGCGGGAGCGCCGCCCCACTCTTCATACATTTCCCAGGCGGCGTAAATGCCGAGCTCGAAGAAGTGCGTGCCGTGATCGATGAGGGCGGCGATGCGTTCGCGAGCGGTGAGGCGATTCTTTTTGTGCTGGGATTCGATGGCTTTGGGGCCGCCACCTTCACAGATTTTCTCTTCCTGATTTTTGAGGGAGGTGAGCAGTTCGACGATGTGGCGAGAATTTTTCTCGAATTCGGGAGACTTGGAATTAACAGCGGTTTTCAGAACCGAAGACACGAGGAGACCTCACTGGAAAAGAGTGGCGGAGACAGTATACGAAAAGCGGGACGGAAAAAGATAACGCAGAGGCGCGGAGGCGCTGAGGTTCGCGGAGGAAGAGAAGATTCAGGACGGAAAAAACTTTAACACAGAGGGCGGAGCACGGAGGGCACGGTGAGTGCGGGCTGACGTTAGATACCGTGATTGAATTTGGGGACGTCCCCACCCCTGAAGGGGTGAGCTACAGATTAGGAGTGGACTACGCGGGAGTTGATGAAGGTGATGATGTCTTGCGTGGAGGTGCCGGGGAGAAAAATTTCGGCGATGCCAGCTTTTTTTAGGGCGGCGATGTCGGGTGCGGGAATGATGCCGCCGACGAGGACGGTGACGTCGTCCATGCCTTTTTCGTGGAGGAGTTTCATCAGTTGCGGGCAGAGGGTGTTGTGGGCGCCGGAGAGGATGGAGAGGCCGATGACGTCGACATCTTCCTGGACGGCGGCGGAGGCGATCATCTCGGGGGTTTGGCGCAGGCCGGTGTAGATGACTTCCATGCCGGCGTCGCGAAGCGCGCGGGCGATAACTTTGGCGCCGCGGTCGTGGCCGTCAAGGCCAGGCTTAGCAATAAGCACTCGTATCTTCCTATCAGGCATGATGCCTCTGTGACCTCTGTGCGCTTAACTCTGTGCGCTCTGTGTTAAAGGCTTTTGGTGTGTCCATGATATACCTTCGCACGCCGTTCTTAAGCACATCAGCATTGAAGTTGATCAGCAGACCCAACCGGCGCCCCGATAACCGCAAATAAGTCAACAGAGTCGCTTGGTGTACAGGGGCAATAATCTCGATCGATTTTAGCTCGACGATAGTCCTGTCCTCAATTCGTAGGTCAAGGCGAAACCCGCACTCCAGTTTGGTTTGCTTGTAAACGACTGGAATTGGACGCTCCGTGAGCACGGTGAACCCACGAAGTTGGAGTTCGTGAAGCAGGCGGTTGCGATAGGTCGATTCGAGCAGACCTGGACCGAGAATGCGGTGTACTTCCATGGCCGCGCCTATAATGGCGTGCGTTAGTTCATTATCAGTCATATTAACCTATAGCTAAAGATTCTAACACAGAGGGCGCAGAGGGAAGAACACAGAGGACATGAGAAGAGACTAGGTGATGGCGACTTCTTCGTAGGGGCCGAAGACGGTGCGCATCGCTTCGCAGATTTCGCCCAGGGTGGCGTAGGCTTTTACCGCGTCGTAGATGAACGGCATCAGGTTTTGCGTGCCTTCCGACGCTTTGCGCAGCGCGCTGAGGCGGCGTTCGACTTCGGCGTTGGAGCGGTCGGCGCGTACTTTGCGGAGGCGTTCGTTCTGGCGGGCAGCGACGGTTTCGTCGATCTGCAAGATGTCGAGATGCTTTTCCTGCGTGACATAGTCGTTCACGCCAACGATGATTTTTTCTTTTTTGTCGATGGCCATCTGGTAGCGATAGGAAGCCTCGGCAATTTCGCGCTGCGGGTAGCTTCGTTCGACAGCGGCCACCATGCCGCCCATCGCGTCGATGCGGCGAATGTAGTCCCACGCGCCTTGCTCCACTTCGTTGGTAAGCGTTTCGACGAAGTACGAGCCGCCGAGCGGATCAACCGTATTGGTCACGCCGGTCTCATGCGCAATGATTTGCTGAGTGCGCAGAGCGATAGTCGCGGCGTGTTCGGTGGGAAGTGCCCAAGCTTCGTCGAGGGAATTGGTGTGCAGGGATTGCGTGCCGCCGAGAACTCCGGCCAACGCTTGAATCGCGGTGCGCACCACGTTGTTCATGGGCTGCTGCGCGGTAAGCGAACATCCGGCCGTTTGGGTGTGGAAGCGCAACGCGTAGGTGCGCGGATTGTTGGCTTTGTAACGCTCGGTCATGGCCTTGTACCAGATACGGCGGGCGGCGCGGTACTTGGCAATTTCTTCGAAGAAGTCGTTGTGCGCGTTAAAGAAAAAGGAAAGTTGCGGGCCGAATTCATTGACGTCGAGACCGCGGCGCATCGCCCATTCCACGTATTCCATGCCATCGCGCAAGGTGAACGCGAGTTCCTGAATGGCGGTCGAGCCCGCTTCGCGAATGTGATAGCCGCTGATGGAAATGGTGTTGAATTTTGGAGTGTGTTTCACGCCGAATTCGAAAGTGTCAATCACCAGGCGCATCGACGGCTCGGGCGGGTAGATGTATTCCTTCTGCGCGATGTACTCCTTGAGAATGTCGTTTTGCAGCGTGCCGGAAATTTTCTTCCAGTCGGCGCCTTGTTTTTCGGCCACGGCGAGATACATGGCCCAGATGACCGCGGCCGGCGAGTTGATGGTCATCGAGGTAGTGACCTTGGCCAGCGGAATTTGATCGAAGAGCACTTCCATGTCGGCGAGGGAACTGATGGCCACGCCGCATTTGCCCACTTCGCCTTCAGAGAGTGCGTGGTCAGAGTCGTAGCCCATCAAGGTCGGGAGATCGAACGCGGTGGAAAGTCCGGCCTGGCCCTGCGAGAGGAGATAGCGAAATCGCTCGTTGGTGTCTTCTGCGGCGCCGAATCCGGCGAACTGGCGCATGGTCCACATACGGCCGCGATGCATGGTGGCGTGAATGCCGCGGGTATAAGGAGGCTCACCGGGGTAACTCAAGTCGCGCGCAGGATCCCAGCCAGCAAGATCGGCTTCGGTGTAGAGGCGGCGGATGGGATAGCCGGAGACGGTGGTGAATTCTTTTTGGCGCTCAGGACTTTTTTCGAGAGTGGGACTGAGGGTGTTTTCTTCCCAGGCTTTGAGCGAGGAGTGATTGGAATCGGCGGCGGGCTGGGGAACTTTTATTTTGGTGGGGTCACTCATCGTGAAGCGCTCCCGGAGCGTGAGATCGCACATCGGCTGAGAGACAGGGATAGGAAAATCCTATCGCGCAGCACACAAAAACTAATGCTATGCGAAAGGAGCGGGAGGGGCAAGGGAGGGGAACAGCAGCAAGGCAAAAGATTTAACGCAGAGTCGGAGAAGAGGAGGCGCAGAGGCCGCAGAGAAAGACTCGAGCTTACGCGGTTGCTGGGCGGCGGAATGGTTCGAGTTGCCAGTAGGTTAGGGAGCGCCAGAGCCATTCCAGGGGGCCGAAATAGAAGTGACGTAGCCAGATGGGCGAGACGGTCAGTTGAAAGGCCCAGATGAGGAGCGCGATGGCGAATTGCTGCCAACGTTCCACTTTGCCGAACAGGCCGAAGCCGTGGCCGTAGAACAGCGTGGTGCAGACCAGGGTATGGAAAATGTAATTGGAAAACGCCATGCGGCCGACGGCAGCGAGACGGCTGTTGGCGGGGCGCAGCAGCAACGATTTGCAGGCGAGCATGATCACACCAACCCACGCCAGGGCCACGTAGAGGCTGCCAAAATAGTTGTATTGCTGATCGGCGATGAACGCAGAGGGAAACGTCCAGTCAACGGCGGCCTCGTGGAGAAAACCGTAATAGATAATCGGCAGGCCGATGAGCATTCCGCAAACGACCATTGCGGCGTACATCCACGAAGGTTTCTTGGCGCTGAAGAAGCCAAGTTTAAGAAGTGCGATGCCAATGAGCATCAATCCGGCTTCGCGCCAAAAGGAGTACGCCACGAAGTACAGCGTCTTCATGCGCGCCGTCTCCGGAGCACGGAACTTCATTTGTGTGAGCCAGCCTTCACGATAGGCGGCGTTTTCTTCCGCGATTTGAGCGGGCGAGGGCTGCCACATCTGTTCTCGTTCCGCTTGCAGCTGGTCGGGAGGCATTTGCTTAAGCTGGGCACCGTAGCCAGCCATCAGCAGCGGCGCAATGGTCAACGTCAAGCAACCGAGAATCAGCAGCGTCCGCGGCTGGCGTTTGCGAAACAGATAAATCAACAAACCGCACATGCCGTAGTCGTACAGAATGTCGCCATACCAGAGCAGAAAACCGTGCAGCAAGCCAAACAGGATGAGCCAACCCATGCGGCGATAATGCAGCGCGGCGGAGCTTCGTCCCGAAGCTTCCACGTGGCTGGTCATCAGATAGATGCCTGCGCCGAACAGCATCGAGAAGATGGACATGAATTTCAGATCGGCGAAGAGATAGCAGGCGAGCCACACCGCGAAGTTGAGTCCGTGTAAGTCGCCAGAGACGGTGGGATTCGAGTAGGCGGCGGTGACCATGGAAAACGCCTGAATGTTCATGACCAGAATGCCGAGCAGGGCAAAGCCGCGGAGCACGTCGATGGAGACGATGCGCTCGCGGTCGGAAACCGGTTGTGCAGTCGTGGAGACTCCCGAGCTGACAAAGGGCGCTGGAATTGGGAGCGCAGCGGTGGTCATCGGCTAAAACCTTTCTGTTGGGGGCCACGCGACTGCCCGAAACAGAGACGAATCGAAGAGTGCGAAGGTTAGAGCTTGTAACACCCGAAAGCAAGAGCCCACTGGAAACAGCTTTCGTCAACTGAAGAGTCTGATTTAGCGCTGACCTTTGCCATTCTGGTGGTCGAGAATGTCGAAGAGTTCCTTAGTGCCGACGACCTGGCCATTGTTGGTGCCGGGAATGTTGGTGTCCTTCTGGATTTGATCCTTCTGATTGCCAGCAATGCTAACGCTATTAACCTCCAGCGTACGGCCCAGAGCCCGCTCATAGTTGGCTTTGTCTTGCGCAAGATTCGCCAAGGCGCGAAGTTCCGAGCCCTTCGCATTAATCAAATCGCGCTGAGTAAGAATCACGTTGTAAACCGTGGAAGCACCGAGCTGATATTTCTTTTCCTCGGCATCGAAAGTTTGCTGCTGAAGCTCGCGGGCCTTACTTGCGGCTTGCACTTGTGCACGACCTTGTTCCAGCGCGATGGTGGTGTTGCGAACGTCGAGGAGCGCGGTGTTTTTCAGTTGCTGCGTCTGTGCTTCGAGTTGCCGCTCGGTCAGTTGAGCGTGAAGGTTATCCGCTTGCGCAGAACGATTGCGCAAGGGCAAAACTACGTTGAGGCCAACAGAGTACGTTGGGAATCGATTATGGAAGACCTGGGTCATGGCGTCGCCAAAACCCTGCTTGCTGGTGCCGACAACGGGCGCGGTCGTCGCGGGCAAGAAGATAGGAGTGGGCACGCCGTTAGAATCGAGAACAACCACAGGCGATCCCGCGGTATTGACTATCGGAGCACCCGCGCCGGTCACCGGTGCTCCGCTAATGGGGGAGTTTCCAGCGAGGCCAGTGCTGGAGTAGGAGGCGGTGAGGGTCGCGAGAGGCAGAAGCTCATTCTTGGTGGCACGCGAGTCGATCTGCGCATTTTTGAGATTCAGATATTGCTCTTGCAGATCGGGGCGCTTCTCGAAGGCTTCCTTGATAGCGTCTTCAAAGGTTGCGGTCTGAATGCTCGTTGGAGAGTCCGGAGCGTCGGTAGGAATCACTTCGACGTTGATTAAGTCAGAAGCCAACGGATCCTTGGAAATATGATTTTTTAGGACCAGTTCGTCCTGGAGCCTGGTAGTCTGGGCCACGATCAAGTTCTGGCGGTCGGTGGCGAGTTCGGATTCGGCGCGGGTTACATCAAGAGGAGCCATGGTGCCGATTTCGAGCTGCTTCTTATTGTCGTTGTACAGCTTCTCGGCGACGGTGACGGCCTGTTGCTGGACCACCACGTTTTCACGAGCGAAAGCCAATTCCCAGTAGGAAGTAATCGTGTCGGTAACCGTGGTGATAGCCTGCTGGGCAAACGCCAGGTCGGCGATCTTGCGATTATTTTCGGCGATCAGAATATTGCGGCGATTTACAAAGCTGCCGGCGCCCTGAAGAAGTTGTTGCGCGAAGGAAATACCGATCGTCGGTTGGACCGACGGGTTAAACGCGTTAAACAAAGATCCCGACGAAGACCGGGTGTTATCCCAATACGCGGTGAAGGTCAAGCCCGGACTGAAGCTCTGCTGATATTGCGTATTGAAAATGCTTTCGTGAACGGGTAGCCCAGAGAGCGACAAGCCGGTGCCCGATGTTCCAACTCCCGACGTGAATGGGTTGTTCACCGGTGTGATGAGACTGGTGATGGTCGTAGTCGAGGTGATCACCGGGTCGAAGTTCAGCGTAGGAACGATGGCATTACTGAACGGGAAATCAGCCCCACCTATACCGCGTCCCAATCCACCTGACTTGGTTTTGAGAATGTCGGTGTCGGCCATCCATGGGCTATAGCGCTGCACAACGATGTCCATGCTGTTTTCGAGAGCCAGGGCAATGGCGTCCTGGAGACTGAGGTTGAGCTTTCCGTCGTGGATCAATTGCCCCAGGCGCGGCGAATTGGTAAGAACGCCGGGCTCGACGTATTGGCTCTTGTAAGGCGCGATGAGATTGGGGAAAGCCTTCGGAGCCTGCGTGTAGTTGGACTTGCTAACGCCAAGAGAGATAGGCAGCGCCCCTTGTTTGGGGGGCTGTGCTCCCGACGTGGGCGGTGGCGTTTGCAGGGGAGGGGTGCCCTGTTGCTGCTGAGCGAACACTGGTGAGACGGGCGCGCCTGCAATTACACCGGCCAACACGGCGGCAAGCAGGGGTCTTGCGAACGACATCTTCATGGGTATCCTCACCTCGACTTCGGAATGATGAATTACAAACTCGGCGCGAGCGCACTTCGGGAGTGCCGCCTGGTCCCACTAGCTACAACGTTTTTAGTAGGCAAATTGTTTCACAAGTTTGAGAGCGAGAGCGAAAATGCATCGTAACCTGGAACTTGAAAGTCTAGCAGGAGCCGGAATCCTTGACAATAAATGGCACCACAGCTAGGCTCTTGACGATTCGACGTTTAGAAGCGATTCAGGTTAGCCACGCCATGCTGACACGAGACGAACTGCTAGCTATGTTCGAAGCGGCGGGAGCCATCCGTCACGGACACTTTGAGTTGTCCAGCGGACGGCATAGCGCCACGTATGTGCAGTGCGCTTTGGTGCTGCAATATCCACGATTCGCGGAGAAATTGGGGTACGCGCTGGCCGCGCTGTTTTCGGATGCAAAGATCGACGTGGTGGTCTCGCCGGCTCTGGGCGGCGTAGTGATTGGGCAAGAAGTGGCGCGCGCACTGCCTGCGGCGCAGGATGGCATTGGCGGCGGAGTGCCGGCCCTGTTCGTGGAGCGAGACGCCAGCGGCACGATGACCATGCGGCGCGGGTTCACGTTGAAGCCGGACCAGCATGTTTTGGTGGTGGAAGATGTTTGGACCACCGGCGGCTCTACGCAGGAAGCCATTCACGTGGTGGAAGAGATGGGCGGGCGCGTGGTGGCGGCCGGCGCGTTGATTGATCGCAGCGGCGGCAAGATTGAATTTCCGGTGGAATCGAACGCGCTCCTGGAACTAACCATGGAGAGCTATGAAGAAGACGAGTGCCCGCAGTGCAAGCAGGGAAGTGTTGCGGTGAAGCCCGGCAGCCGGTTTGCGCGAACCGCCTCCTAGACGATTGATTCACTCCCGCATGCGTTATTTCAAACTCACGATTGCGTACGACGGAACAGATTTCCACGGCTGGCAATTTCAGACAAATAAATCCACGATACAAGGCGAAATTGTGGCGGTGCTGCGGCGCCTGACGCAGGAAAACGTGCAACTGAACGGCGCGGGGAGAACAGACGCCGGAGTGCACGCGCTTGGTCAGGTGGGCAGCTTTCGAACGCAATCGACGCTGTCGGCGGCGGAGTTTCAGCGGGCGCTGAATGCACTCTTGCCGCAGACGATACGCATTGTGGGCACGGAAGAAGTTGGGCCGGATTTCAATGCGCGGTGGTCAGCGCGTGGCAAGGTCTACCGGTATCGATTGTATCGGGGCAAAGTGGTGCCGCCATTTGAATGGCGCTACGTACTGCATTATCCGTTTCCGTTAAATGAAGAGGCTATGCGCGATGCGGCGACACGCTTTGTGGGCGTGCACGACTTCACTTCGTTCGCGGCGTCGACGGGATCGGAAGACGACGATAAAGAGCGAAACATGGAGCGGGAGATTTACGCGACGGAATTGAAGCGAACGGAAGAAGGGGAAGAGCTGTGGTTCACGGTGCACGGGCGCTCGTTTCTGCGCTACATGGTGCGCAAGATGATGGGGACGTTGCTGGATGTGGGGCGAGGGAAATTGAAGCCTGAGGATATTGAGAAGTTGTATGAGCTGCGGGACCGATCGAAATCTGGGCCGACGGTTCCGCCGCAAGGGTTGTGCATGGTGTGCGTGGAGCACGAGGAAAAGTGGAGGATTGGTGGCGTCGAGGCGGAGACGGAAAAGATTTAACGCAGAGTCGGAGAAGAGGAGACGCAGAGGGCGCACAGCACTGCTTAGGAACGGGATTTGGATCAGGGGCGAAGGATGGTGCGGTTGGGGGGAACAGAGATGATGATGGATTGGGTTTTCAGCTAGAATCCAGAATATAGTGGCGAATCCAGTGGCAGTGGATACGGTAGCGTCGATCGATCCGGCGACGGGCCGAGTTTGCGGGTCGTTTGAACGAACCTCGCCGTTGGCCGTGCCGCAATTGCTGGCAAAAGCACGTGTGGCGCAACGGGCCTGGGCTCGCGCGCCGGTGGAAGAACGATGCGCCCGCATTGCGGCGCTAAAGGAAAAAATTCTGGAAGCACGCAACACGCTGGCCGGCGTGGTCGTTCGCGAGTCCGGTAAGCCACGGGTGGAAGCCTTGTTCGCGGATGTGTTTGTGTCGCTGGACACCGCCGATTATTTCGCGAAACAGGGTGCGAATCTGCTGAGACCGGAAGGAGTTCCGCACCACAACACCGCCGCCAAAGCCAAGCTCGGCACGATCTATTACGAGCCGAAAGGCGTGCTGGCGATCATCAGTTCGTGGAATTATCCGTTGGCGATTCCCGTGAGCCAGATTATTCCCGCAGTAATGGCTGGCAACGCGGTGCTCTGCAAGACCAGCGATTTCACGCCGGAATGCGGCGTGCTCATCGAGAAGCTGTTTCGCGATGCGGGATTTCCCGCGCACCTGGTTACCGTGCTGCAAGGTGGGGGAGAAGTTGGACAGGCGCTGATCGACTCGCGACCAGACAAAGTGTTCTTCACCGGAAGCGTGTTTACGGGCCGGCATGTTGCGGAGGCGTGCGCGCCGTTGCTGCTGCCCAGCGTGCTTGAGTTGGGTGGCAAAGACGCGATGCTGGTGCTGCGCGACGCGAATCTGGAAGTGGCATCGAGCGCAGCGGTGTGGGGCAGCTTTACGAACTGCGGGCAGGTGTGTTTGTCGGTGGAACGATTGTTTATTGAAGAAGCGGTGGCCGAAGAGTTTGTGCGCAAGTGCGTGGAGAAAACGAAAAAGTTGCGGCTCGGCCCCGGAAGCGATCCGGAGACAGAGATTGGCCCGCTGATTCGTCCACAGCATGTGCAACGGATGAACGATCTGGTCGCCGATGCGGTGCAAAAAGGTGCAACGGTTTTGTGTGGTGGACGGCCGCGGCCAGATCTTGGGCCGAACTTTTTTGAGCCTACTGTGATTCAGGGCGTGAACTCGACCATGAAGCTTTTTCAGGACGAGACGTTTGGACCGATTCTATCGATCTGCGTGGTTCGCGACGTTGAAGAGGCCATCGCACTGGCGAATGACTGCGAGTTTGGGCTAGCCGCCAGCGTGTGGACCAATGACGCCGAGAAGGGCAAAACGGTGGCGGCGCGGCTGCACGCGGGAACGGTGATGGTGAACGATGCGATCAGCGGATTTGCGATTTCCGAGGCGCCGCACGGCGGCTGCGGGCTAAGCGGCTGGGGACGCACGCACGGAAAAGTTGGTTTGTTGGAGATGGTCAACGTGAAGTATGTGGATGTGGATCGGCTCCCGGGAATGGAAAAGCCATGGTGGTATCGTTATGGAAGCGAGTTGCAGAAGGCAGCGGACGCGTTTCTGCAGTTCGAGTTCGCGGGCGGATGGGCGACGCGAATTCGTAATGCGCGTGCGGCGATGAAGACGGTTTTCCGGGATCATGGGCTGGCGGAGAAGAGAAAAGATTAACGCAGAGTAGGAGAAGAGGAGACGCAGAGTTCGCAGAGAAGAGAGAACTGGGTTGGAGGAAGAGTGGCTGACGAAACTAAACCGGTGGCTGAAGAATCGAAAATAGAGCTTGATGGCGCGTCCGTACCCGTGGCCGCAGCCGCGGTTGAAGAAGTGGGCCCGAAGATCAAGACGCGGAAGCCGAAGCAGCGGGCTTGCGACGAAAAGAATGACAAAGGAAAGCTCTGCGCGGGGCATCTGAAGCGCTGGTTCGATTTGCCGGCAAAGGTTCAGGCGGTTGTGGGGAAAGGCGCGGAAGTGTATCGCTGCGAATTTTGCCAGACAATTTATAAGCCCGACCCGCAGCAGCAGCCGAATAGTTACACGGTACGATATTAAGTTGGGCAGGGAGGTCGCTCCGCCATGTCCCAGAATGATCTGATTTACGATTGGAATGTTGCCGCGAAAACGGCGATCCGCCCTGGAACGCGCGTGTTGCTGAACGATGAAACGCTGCGCGATGGGCTGCAGAATCCCTCCATCCACGATCCCAACATCGAAGAAAAAATCGAAATTCTGCACCTGATGGAAGCGGTGGGCATTGATGCGGTGAATATCGGTCTGCCCGGTGCCGGACCACGTGCCGTCGAACATGTGGAAGCCTTAGCGCGCGAAATTGCCAATAATCGCATGCGGATCAAGCCAAACTGCGCGGCACGGACTCTGGAGGCCGACATCCGACCGATCGCGGAAATTTCGCAGCGCGTGGGGATACCAATCGAGGCGGCAACATTTTTGGGCACTAGTCCGATTCGCAGGCTGGTGGAAGACTGGACTGTCGATCATCTGGAGCGCACCACGGAAAAGGCGGTGAAGTTCGCGGTTGAGCACGGCTTGCCGTCCATGTACGTCACCGAAGATACGGTGCGAACTGATCCGGAGACGATCAAGCGGCTGTACACCACCGCGATTCGGAGTGGCGCGCGCGCGATTGTGCTGTGCGACACCGTGGGGCACGCTACGCCGGAGGGGGCGTACAACCTGGTGAAATTCGTGATGGAAACGGTGGTTGAGCCCTCGGGAGAAAAGATTCGCGTGGACTGGCATGGACACCGCGATCGCGGTCTGGCCATTGCCAATTCGTTGGCGGCGGTGGCGGCAGGCGCAGACCAGGTGCACGGCGTAGCGCTTTCGCTGGGCGAGCGCGTCGGCAATACGCCGATGGAATTGCTGCTGGTGAATCTGCGCTTGATGGGACTGATCGAGAACGACTTGACGTATCTGCGCGCCTATTGCGAAAAAGTAGCCAAGGCGACGCACACCGTGATCCCACCGAATTACCCGGTGTTTGGCCGCGATGCGTTTCGCACCGGAACCGGAGTGCACGCGGCCGCGATCATCAAGGCGCTGAACAAGCACGATCGGGCGCTGGCGGATGCGGTGTATAGCGGCGTGCCAGCGCACATCTTCGGACTGGAACAAATCGTGGAAATCGGGCCGATGAGCGGCAAATCGAATGTGTTGTACTGGCTGGCGCGCCACAAGATTCCGGCCACCGACGATCTTGTAAATCGCATCTTTGAAGCGGCCAAGCAGTCCTCGCGCGTGCTGACCGACGAGGAACTGCGCTCTTTGTGTGCCGCGCCCGGGGCTGTCGCCTAAGGGTGTTAGGTGGAGACCGGACCGTCGCGTAGAGCACCGTACAAAACCAACTTCCGTAATTCGTAAACGGAACAAATCGAACCCTCATTAATGAAGTAAACTCTGCGGGTGTGGCCTAAGAGTCTCCAGAATGCGAGTGGCGGCTTAGGTTTTAAGGGCAAGCTGCCTTTAAGTACAGTGAAACGCGCTGCGCTTTGCGTTATTCTCTTCGTCATGCCGATACGCTCATCGGTGGTCTCGCAAGTGGCGCGCCCGTTCAGTTCGTACACGCTGGCCGACCAGGCGCAAGTGCGCGTGGCGCTGGAATGGCTTGAGAAAAACGTCACGTGGATTAACGACCAGCAGTCTCGCCTGACGGAAATCCCTGCACCTTCCTTTCAAGAACAAAAAAGAGCCGCCGCGATGAAAGCGTTGCTCGCCGAACAGGGCCTTACCGTGCAATCCGACAAGATTGGCAACGTGATTGGCGAGTTGCGTGGTGCCAGCGACAAAGAAATTGTGATGCTCACGGCGCATCTGGACACGGTGTTTCCCGAGGGTACCGACGTCCGCGTTAAACAGGAAGGCGAACGCCTGGTGGCGCCGGGAATTTCCGACAATGGCACCGGTCTGGCGGCGTTGGTGGGAATCGCGCGTGCCATGCATATAGCCAAGGTGCGGCCGCAACGCACGATTTTGTTCGCCGCAAACGTGGGAGAAGAAGGGGAAGGGAATTTGCGTGGGATGCGCGCGTTGATCGATGCGTACCGAACAAAATTGCGCGCGGTGATTGTGCTGGACGGGTCTGGCGTGGACCACGTCACGACCAAGGCGCTAGCTTCGCGGCGCATGGAAGTGGTGATTACCGGGCCGGGCGGGCACAGTTGGTCCGACTTCGGAATTCCGAATCCCATCAGTGCGCTGGTGCGCGGCTCGGTTCGCTTCATCAACACGAAAGTGCCAGTGTCGCCGCGAACGACGTTTAATCTTGGGCAAGTGGAAGGCGGCACGTCGGTAAATTCGATTCCGTACGAAGCAAAACTTAAGGTCGATTTGCGTTCCGAGAGCGAAGATGAATTGGCGCGACTGGAAACGGCGTTGCGCGAGTGTATGGCCGCGGGCGTGAAGGACGAGATGGACAATGCGCGGGAACGCAACCGGGGCAAGCTGGAATGGAAGTTGACCAACATTGGCAGCCGGCCTGGCGGAGAACTGCCGGCGGACGCGGCTTTGCTGTCGGCGTTGCGTGCTGCGGATGATTACGTAGGAAACCAATCGCGATTGGAGCGTTCGTCGACTGACGCGAACATTCCATTGTCGCTGGGAATCGACGCGATCGCGATTGGCGCTGGTGGAAACGGCGGCGGCGCGCATTCACTGCAGGAGTGGTACGAGCCGGCGGGGAGAGAACTGGGATTGAAGCGGGTATTGTTGACGCTGTTAGGTTCGGCAGGCGTGGCGCCGGAGAAAGGTCAGTGATGGCGGAGAGCCGCGGTACGCGAGTGCTGCGCAGTTTAATTTTTGCTACGATTTGCGGAACAGTCAGCCAAGCTATGCTGGCTCAAACGGCCCCACCGGAACCACCGCTGCACAAAACCACGTTCTACCTGCACGGGCGCATTTACACCAACGATCCAAAACAACTGTGGGCCTCGGCCATTGCGGTGCGCGACGAAAAGATTTTGTGCGTTGGCACCATCGAGCACATTTTGCTGGATTGCGGCGGGGCGCAGGCAGAAGACCCAATTCAGTTGAAGGGTAAATTCTTGATGCCCGGCTTCAATGATGCGCACACGCATCTGGGTGGAGCGGGCCGCGAGAAATTGTCGCTGGCGCTGAACGGAACGACTTCCATCGCGGAAATTCAGAAACTGCTGAAGGATGAAGTTGCGAAGCATCAACCCGGCCAGTGGATTCTGGGTAGCGGTTGGGATCAAACCCTGTGGGCCGACAAGAAATTTCCCAGCCGGCTGCAACTGGATGAAGTGGCGCCAAACAATCCAGTTTTCCTGATGCATATTTCCGGGCACGTGGCGGTGGTCAATTCGCTGGCGATAAAGAAGGCGGAGATTACGAAAGATACCGCGAATCCCAGCGGCGGCGAAATTGAGCGCTTCGAAGATGGCGAGCCGACTGGAATGTTAAAAGAAGATGGCGCCATGGAACTTGTGGAGCAACGCATTCCTGATCCTTCCAACGAAGAGCGGCGCAAGGGAATCGAGATGGTGCTGGAAGAGTTGGCGCGAAACGGCGTGACTTCAGCGCAGGACAATTCGGAGTGGGAAGACTATCTGGTGTATTTGGAGCTGAAGAACGAGAAGAAATTGTCGGCGCGCATTACTGAGTGGCTGCATTTCATGGATCCTCTCAATGATTTGGAGAATCGGCGGTCTGAGGCTGGCACGTCCGATCCATGGTTGAAGACCGGCGCGCTGAAAATGGTCACGGATGGTGCCCTCGGTACGCGAACCGCGGCGATGTTGGCACCGTATTCCGACGATGCCACGACCAGCGGCTTCATGAATATCGATCCGGAAAAATTGAGGGCCATGGCCTTGGAGCGGGATAAGGCTGGCTTTCAACTGGCCTTTCATGCCATTGGCGATAAAGCGAATCGCGTCGCGCTGGACGTTTTCGAATCGGTGCTTCGCGTGAATGGCCCACGCGAGCGGCGCGACCGCATCGAGCACGCACAAGTGGTTGCGCCCGAGGATATTTCGCGCTTCGGAAAATTGAACGTAATTGCCTCCATGCAGCCTTCGCACCAGACCAACGATATGCGCTGGGCGGAACAGCGGCTCGGGCCGGAACGGGTCAAGGGCGCCTATGCCTGGAACTCGTTGCAAAAAACTGGAGCCAAACTAGCCTTCGGCACCGATTACAGTGTGGAGTCCATCAATCCATTTCGCGGCCTCTATGCCTGCGTGACGCGCGAGTTGCCGGAAGGCGGCCCCGTGGGCGGTTGGCAGCCACAAGAAAAAATCTCGCTAGACGATTGCATCCAGGCGTACACGACAGGTTCGGCGTACGCGGAATTTGAAGAAGGGCGCAAAGGGCAAATTAAAGTTGGACAGTTCGCCGACTTTATTGTGCTGTCTCAGGACGTGACCAAAGTTCCAGCCAAGGATTTGTTGAAGACGCAAGTGCTGCAGACCGTTGTCGGCGGCCGCACGATGTATCAGAAGAATTGAATGGCGGTAAGTTCGCCGTCGTAATCCTCTTTCTGCGTCGGCTCAAAGGTGATTTTCGCTTTTTGCCCCTTCCACGCCGTGCAGGCGGGCGCCGCGCCATTCGCGGTTTTGGCGACTGACGTGACCTGTACCTTCGACAAATCCACATAGTGAAACTTCATCAGCACGGAACTGACCGTCAGCGTGACTTTTCCTTCTCCACCAGCAGCACAATCCACGGCAGTGATTTTTCCCTCCAGCGAATAATCGCGTGGGCCGGTGCGCGTGGGATTCGCGCCAATCTGCGAAGGCGTGTTGGGATCCGAAGACGGTGGCGCGTTTTGCGGCGTGATCGTGATGTCCTTCGTGGGTACGTGGGTCGTGCCTTTGTACACCGAAGGCTCGGGGTGATCTTTTTTGGCAGCGTCGGCAATGCGCTGTTGATCGTAAGCCTCGCGACTGGTTACCGCCTGGGAAAATTGCAATGCTTGCGATTGCTCAGCCGGAGTTTTAGCCGCGGCCTGGATACGCGCGGCAAGTGTCTTTGCGTCGGCGGTGTGTTCAAGATGCAGCAGCACATACCCATACGCCACAGCGTAGCTAAGATTGCCGGGTTCGAGCAGCACCGCCTTGCGGCCGGCAGCGAGAGCTTTCTGGTGTGTCTCCGGGCGCGTGGCATAGACCGAAGCCAGCGTGGAATACGCGGGTGCGAAATTCGGATTCATGCTGATGGATTTCTCGAGAGCAGCGACCACGCCGGAGTAATCTTCGAACGAAACCATGCCATGGCGCATGTAGGAACGAGCGTCGAAAAAATACGAAATGAAATTTGTGGAGTTGAGTTTGATGTCGCGAGCGAATTCGGTTTCGGCGGTATCCAGATCCTGCCGCGATAAAGCCAGTTCACCAAGTCCTTCGTGTACCGCAGGCAGGTTGGGATCTTCCTGGAGCGCCGCGTCCAAAGCGGTCTGCGCTTCTTTCGGCCGTTGAGTGTGGACGTAGAACTCACCACGCGCGGCGTCGGCCTCGGCGGACGCAAGAACGCGGCTGGGATAACTTTTCGGGTCGACGTGCAGAGTGATTTTGAAGGTACTCACGTAAAAACTATCCTGGCGGGAGTAGGCGTCCATCGTGGCGGCAAACTTTTTCAGATCGCCGAAAGTTTTTTGCGCGGCCTCGACCTGATCGCCGCTGGCGTCCCAATTGGTAAAGAAGTTCGAGAGAAGATTGCGTTTGCGCGCGTCGGGATCGAGCATCAAGTAGTGCACCATAGTCCAGGACTCCGCGTAGAAGACAGAAGTGTGATTCTGCTCGTTGTAATACGGAGAGTTGTGCTCGACTTGAAGAAGCGTCTCGATCGGGATCAACCGGTTCTGCTGTAAGACCTGTAGTTGGTATCCCGAAGCGATGCCGATGCGGACTTCTTTATCACCAAGGTCGGAATTGCCTAGAAATTCCGCGAGACCTTCGCCGAGCCATAGCGGCAAGCCGCGATAATTCAAGTCCATCAGCGCGTGGGTGTATTCGTGGTAGACGACCTCGTAAGGATTGGGACCTTCGATGTCGGTGCGCACCGCGACGAAGTGCTTGTCTTCGCCGGGCTGGTAAATTCCCGCGGGATGCGTGTGGCCCTTCACTTCCCAGAATGCCGGGAGAAACACCTTCATGCTGTCTTCGTTTTTGAGCGCGAAGATGATGAGAGGCTTGCCGAGGTCGACGCGCATTTTTGGAAAAGCGTTCTGGACCAGTTCGCGGAATTCTTCAAAGTGCTCGGCAATTTTTCGGGCGCTGCCTTCACCGGCATTACTGATCACCGTGAAGTTTGGGGAGCGCACTTCGATCCAGGTGTCTTTGGCGGGTAGAGCCCGCGGGATGAGCAGAGCCAACGCGAACAATATTGCGGCGTGCAACAGCGGGCGAGTTTGGCAGGCCATGGAATCAGAATGTATAGGAATGAGCTGTTGAGTCAATAGGACCGGGTTACGGGTAAAGAGGAAAAAGATTTAACACCCTGCGGAAAAATACTCAGGGCAAGCAGAGTGCACAGAGTGACGAAGCGCAGAGGCCGCAGAGAAAACAGGCGCGAATCACATAGAGGAAATGGGGTTTGCGGATACACTGGCGGGGCGGAAAACGGAGTTGCTGGGAATGGATCGCAAAATAAAAGCAGATCTGTCGCTGATGTTCTGCTCGCTGATCTGGGGCGTGTCGTTTGTAGTGGTCAAAAACGCTCTGGACCATGCGTCGGTATTTATCTTTCTCGCGGTGCGCTTCACGGTGGCGGCCGGGCTCATGGCTCTGTTTCGTCCGCGCGTGCTGACCAGAATCGACCGCTACGAAATTTTCGCTGGGATGCGACTGGCGTTTTTTATGTTTGCGGGCTACGCGTTTCAGACCACCGGTCTGCAGTACACCACCGCATCGAACTCGGGATTCGTGACCGGGTCGAGTGTGGTGCTGGTGCCAGTGCTGCTCGGAGTGTTTTGGGGACGACGGCTGACCGCGTGGATGTATGCGGGCGCATTTGTGGCGCTGGTGGGCTTGTATTTTCTTACCGTCCCGGCGGAAGGCATGCGTTACCTGAATTATGGCGACGTGCTGACGTTTGTGGGCGCGGGATCGTATGCGGTGCACATTATCTTGGTGGGAAATTTTACGCAGGAGCATTCGGTGTCGGCACTCAGCCTGATTCAGGTTGCGGGTTGCGCGGCGATGGCTTGGGTGATGACCGGAACGGGCGCCGCGATCCATTGGCAACCGGTGCGCTTCGAGTGGGGCTGGGAATTGTGGGCGGGGATTACGATTTGCGCGGTATTTGCTACGGCGGTGGCGTTCACCGTGCAGTTGTGGGCGCAGCAGTATACATCGGCGAGTCACGCGGCGATTCTGTTCGCGCTGGAGCCGGTGTTTGCGGCGATTACGTCGTACGTGGTGCTGTACGAGCGGCTGAGCGGGCGTGGATGGAAGGGCGCGGGGATGGTTGTCGTAGGAATTCTAATTGCGGAGTTGATGGGCGCGCCGGCAGCTCCGGAATCGCCAGAGCCAATCTTCGAAGGCAGGATTTATTTTAAGCCGTGGTGGAGACCTTCGTAAGGCAGGCACAAGAAAGAGAAAAGCTTTAACGCAGAGGACACAGAGATCTGAGCGCAGAGGTCACGGAGAGGGATCATCGTAGCGCCGGCAGCTTGCCGGCAACACTCCAAACTAAACCCCATCTCCAGTTCCGTAGTTGCCGAGCAAACGGTGGCGTAGAGGACTTTGCGCCTGGCCGAAACGTCGTTAGTGGGCGTCGGAATAGTATTTCACGTCGACCTTTTCGAACATGGTGGCCGAGGCGGCGTGGGATTTTTCGTGGATGTCGATGTCACCGGCGTGCAGCAGCGTTTGGGCGATGTCGTCCAGTCCCTTGAGCAGAACTTCCTTGCGCGATGGGTTGATATCGAATTTGATTTCGAGGCCGTGCTTGTCTTTCACCGTTTGGCTCGGAAGATCGACGGTGAGTGAGTAGCCTTCTTGCTTTTCGGTGCGCTGGAAAAGTTCTTCGATCTGCGCTTCGGTCAGTTCGGCCGGCAGAATGCCGTTCTTGAAACAGTTGTTGTAGAAAATGTCGGCGTAGCTGGGCGCAAGGATGACGCGAAAACCGTAGTCCCCAATAGCCCAAGGAGCATGTTCGCGGCTGGAACCGCAGCCGAAATTGGCGCGCGCGAGCAGGACTGAGGCACCTTTGTAGCGCGGGCGGTTCAGCACGAACTCCGGATTCGGCTTCTCGCCGGGAAGATAGCGCCAGTCGTAAAAAAGGATCCGTCCAAAGCCTTCGCGCGTGAGCGCCTTTAGGAATTGCTTCGGCACCATCTGGTCGGTGTCGACATTGACGCGATCCATGGGCGCGACCAGGCCGGAGTGGGTGATGAACGGTTTCATTAGTGGTTGACCTCGGGAGTGAAAGAAGGACTGCTGATATCCGATATCAGAAAGCAAGAAAGAGCGAATACGCAGAGTTGGACGTAGTTTCTCCATCACTCCACCGGCGCAACGTCGAATTCGCGGACGTCGACGAAATGTCCAGCGATGGCGGCGGCTGCGGCCATTACCGGGCTGACCAGGTGGGTGCGCGAATCGCGGCCCTGGCGGCCTTCGAAATTGCGATTCGAAGTGCTGGCGCTGCGTTCGTGCGGCGGAAGCACATCGGCGTTCATGCCGATGCACATACTGCAGCCGGCGTCGCGCCATTCGAAACCTGCCGCGGTGAACACTTTGTCCAGTCCTTCTTTTTCCGCCTGCGCCTTGATGCCACGCGAGCCGGGAACAATCAAGGCCTGCTTGATGCTGCTGGCGACATGCTTTCCGGCGACGAATTGAGCTGCGGCACGCAGATCGTCGATGCGGGAATTGGTGCACGAGCCGATGAACACGCGATCGACCGGGATGTCCACAATGGGTGTGCCGGGTTTCAGGCCCATATATTTCAGCGCGCACTCGGTAGCCTTCTGGTCGTTCAGATCTTTGAAGTCGTGGGGATCGGGCACGCGTCCATTGACGCTGGTCACCATCCCGGGATTGGTGCCCCAAGTAACTTGCGGCGCGATTTGCTCGGCTTGCAACTCGACGGTCATATCGAACTTGGCGCCCTGGTCGGATCTAAGCTTGCGCCAGTGGTCGACACATTCCTGAAACGCTTTACCTTTGGGAACGAACGGGCGACCTTCCAGATAAGCGAAGGTCACATCGTCCGGCGCGACCATGCCGGCACGCGCGCCACCTTCAATGGTCATATTGCAAACCGTCATGCGTCCGTCCATGGAAAGGGAACGAATCGCTTCACCGCCGTATTCCGCAACGTGCCCGGTGCCACCACCAATACCAATTTTGCCGATGATCGCCAGGATGATGTCTTTCGCGGTGACGCTCTTGGGACGCTTGCCATTGACCACGATGTGCATGGTCTTGGAGCGGCTTTGCACCAGGCATTGCGTGGCCAGCACGTGTTCTACTTCGCTGGTACCGATGCCGAAAGCCAAAGTCCCAAAGGCGCCGTGCGTGGAAGTGTGGCTATCGCCGCAGACGATGGTCTGGCCAGGCTGCGTGATGCCGAGTTCAGGACCGATGATGTGCACAATGCCCTGATTCTTGCTGTGCATATCGAACAATCGCACGCCAAATTCTTTGCAATTTCTCTCCAGGGCTTCGAATTGGAGTTTTGCGTCTTGATCGATGATCGGCAGCAGGCGGTCTTTCGTGGGAACGGAGTGGTCCATCACCGCGAAAGTAAGATCGGGGCGGCGGACTTTGCGGCCCTCCGCGCGGAGGCCGGCGAAGGCTTGCGGGGAAGTGCCTTCGTGGATCAGGTGACGGTCGATATAGATGATGGACGGCTTGCCGGCTTCTTCGTGGACGACGTGAGTGTCCCAAAGTTTCTGGTAAAGAGTTGTAGGTGTCATGGTATGCCCGAATAGTTTAACACTGTGCTGGGAAAAGATTCACGGCGGCCGAATGTGAGGCAAGATTGGGAGGAAAGATTTACCACAGAGGACGCGGAGGTCGGAGCGCAGAGGTCACGGAGAAAGCTAGGAGGGGCGGGGGCGTAGGCGATAGAGGAGGAACCCGCCAAGATTGGCGAGGAGAAGGGTGGCGGCGGTTTTTAGGGTGTAGGCGGATTGGCTGGCTACCGGAATGATGGGGAAGAGGGAGAGTGCTACGAATAGCGCAGTGACGATTAGGCCGGATGTGGCGGCTACTCGCAGCCACGGCGCGAAGCGCAATGCGGGGTTGCGCAAGGCAAAGATGGGGATCGCGAACAGGGCTAGGTAGGCAATGCCATAAAAGGCGAACGACCAGATCTGCAGGAGTTCGAAACCTTCCTGCTCGTTGACGCCAATCAGAATGATCACGCTCATGGCCAAGGTGATGGCGCCGAGGAACAGGATGGAGAATACCGGCGTGCGGTGTTTGGCGTGGAGGCGCGTGAACCATGCGGGAAGCAGATGGTCCCAACCTGCGCACATCGGCAGGCGGGTGTTGGCGGCGAAATTTAGAGTGAAGCTGGAAAGGTAGTTGGTGAGCAGCAGAAGAATCGCGACGGGAACGACTATTTCTGCGAGTGGCCAGCCGCTGAGTGCCGCGCGAAACGCCTGAGGGATGGGGCCGATGATGTCGATCTGGTCAGGCGAGACGAACGCGAGGATGGCGCTGCTGCCAAAAATGTACAGCAGCGCGATGATGGGCGCGGCGATAAGTATGGCGCGCGTCAGGTGGCGTGCCGGATCGCGCGTTTCACCGGCGAAGATCGCGGTGTATTCCAGTCCGCAGAGGGCGCCAAACGTCATTTTGCTGAAGACGCTGAAGCTGAACAAGGTCAGCGGTGGGACGACAACGCGGAACAGATGGTAGTCTGCTACGGAATTCCCTGCGGCGTGGCGAAAGTAGGGAAGTGCTGCCAGAAAAACGATGGCCAGGATAGTCAGCGCGCTACCAGCGTTGCTGACCCATTTGCCTACGCGCAGGCCGAGATGCGCCGCAAGCATCAACCAGGCCAGCACACATACCGTAGCAACGAAAACGATCCACTTGTGCGCGACTACCGCTTCCGCATCTTTGCCCGCGGCATAAGCGAGGTACGTCACCGTGACCAAGCCTACCGACGCCGCATACAACACCGAAAAGAGCCACAGATTCCACGCCACCAGAAATCCGACCGCATCGCCAAATGCATGCCGCGCCCATTCGTAAAGTCCGCCCTCGATGGGCATAAGCCGATTCAAGTGCGACACCACCAGCGCCTGCGGAATAAAAAATAGCGCGATGCCTAGCAGCCACAAAGCAACGTGGGCAGGGCCAGCCTTCACCGCGGTGCCAAAGAAATCCGGAACCACAACGAACAGAATGGTCGCCAGAATCAGGTCAACGAGGCCGAGTTCCTTGCGGAGCGCCGTGGCTTGCGAATTGATGGGAGAAGCGAGCGAGTCGACGCTAGAACGAGCGGTGCTGGCCAATGATTTGCGGACGCGAGGTCCTGACTCCTGACCCGAGAAAGTGGCGTTAGTCTGCCGTCGCATGCCCGCAGAAGCAAGCGCTTTCAGGAATCTCAAGCGACATTTCGACAGCTAATAGGCCTCGCCAAGTGGAATTTTCCCCCTTTCATTTGGCCTTTTCACGTCGATAAAGAAATCCTCCTCCCATATGAATGGCACGGCAATTAACCGCCGGCGATGGAGGGGACTAGGAGGACGCGGTCGCCGTCTTTTAGGGAGACGGACTCGCCGCCGAGGAAGCGGATGTCTTCTTCGTTGAGGTAGACGTTGAGGAACTGGCGAATCTGGCCTTGCTCGTCTCGGACGTGCCGCGAGAGCGCAGGGTAACGCGTGGTCAGGTCGTTCAACGCTTCGGTGATGGTCGACGCGGCGGAATTGAGCCTGGGTACGCCATCGGTGAAGCGGCGAAACGCGGTGGGGATTTCAATTGTAATGGCCATGCGTAATCTCCAAGTGAGTTAAGAACAAGAACGAATCGGCCGAAGCTTATGCCGACGCCGTAAACCAAAAGCCGGAGCCGGCAAGCTGCCGGCGCTACCAAAGAAACTGCGCTGCTTACGAAAAAGGGCGCCGCTACTGCCTGGTGTTGACGGTGTCGTCGAGTTGTTGTTGCACCAGCGCTTCAAAGGCTTCGAGGCGCGGCTCGATTGCTTCCGTTGCCGGAAAGTCGGCTGCGATGGCATCCGTAGTCTTCAAGCCGTTGCCGGTGATGCACACCACGGTAGTTTCGTCGGGGCGAATGCGTCCCTGCTGAATGAGCTTCGCGGTAACGCCAGTCGTCACGCCGCCCGCGGTTTCCGCGAAGATGCCTTCGTTTTCGGCGAGCAGCTTAATGGAGTCGATAATCTCCGGATCGGAAATGTCTTCCGCCCAGCCTCCCGATTCGCGAATCAGCCGCACCGCAAAGGGGCCATCCGCCGGATTACCAATAGCCAGCGAACGCGCGATGGTATTCGGCTTTTGCGGCTCAAAGCGAGCCAGATTGCGTTT
>Ga0209275_10000135_pt1 | contig 24192 bp, 20 predicted proteins | sample HubBroMetageREF2_FD_188344 | JGI IMG/M metagenome (GOLD analysis project Ga0209275, IMG submission 188344) | Reference soil microbial communities from the Hubbard Brook experimental Forest, New Hampshire, USA - Hubbard Brook CCASE Soil... | ecosystem: Environmental > Terrestrial > Soil >... | reverse complement strand
GGATGTACGAGGACTTCGGCCTGCTCACCGCCGACCAGACGGTGGGCGAGGACGTCACCGACCTGTTCAACCACCTCACCGGTTACAGCAGGCCGTCGGACTACCGTCGGCTGCTCGTCGCGCCCGACGGCATCCGTTCCGGCTTGGTCCAAAGAATCGACGCGCAGGCCGAACGGGCGCGCGCCGGCGAGCCGGCCCGGATCCGGTTCAAGTGCAACGCGATCATCGACGAGGTCATCATCGACTCGCTGTACCGCGCCTCGCAGAGCGGGGTGCCGGTCGACATCTGGGTCCGGGGCATCTGCGGCCTGCGGCCGGGTGTGCCCGGTGTGTCGGACAACATCAGGGTGCGCAGCGTCCTCGGCCGGTTCCTCGAGCATTCCCGGATCTACGCGTTCGGCACCGGTGACGGCGACTCGGACGGCGACGTCTACATCGGCAGCGCCGACCTCATGCACCGGAACCTGGACCGCCGCGTGGAATCGCTGGTGCGGGTCGGCGACCCCGGGCACCAGGCGGAGCTTCGCGGCCTGATCGACATGGCCATGGACGACACGACGTCGTCGTGGTGGCTGGCCTCCGAAGGCACCTGGACCCGGCACCACCTCGACGCCTCCGGTGCCCCGCTGAACGACATCCAGGAATACCTGATCCGGACCCGGCAGGGTCGCTCCGCGGATGGCTGATGCGCCGGGAACCGGCGAAATCCATGCCGCTGGCATGGTGCTGTGGCGCCCATCGGGCGGCGGCAGGGAAGTGGCGCTCGTCCACCGGCCCCGCTACGACGACTGGAGCTTCCCGAAGGGAAAGCTCGCGCACGACGAACACCCGCTGCTCGCAGCGGTCCGCGAGGTGGCCGAGGAGACTGGGCGCCGGGCGGCCCTGGGCCGGCCCCTGCCGACCGCCCGGTACGAGGACCGGGCCGGGCGGCCGAAGCGGGTCGACTACTGGGCCGGCCGGCCGGTGCCCGGCGGCCAGGACTCCTTCCGGCCCAACCACGAGGTCGACACCGTGGACTGGCTGCCGGTGCCCATGGCGCGCGGCAGGCTCAGCTACCCCCACGACGTGCTGATCCTGGACGATTTCGCGGCCGGGCCCGCCGAAACCGAGCCGCTGATACTGCTGCGGCACGCGTCGGCCGGCGCCAAGGAGGCATGGCCGGGCGACGACCTCGACCGGCCGCTGGACGCCAGGGGAGCGGCCGCGTCCGACGAGCTTGCGCTGCTGCTGTCCTGCTACGGCTCCGGTCGCGTGATCACCTCTGCCGCCGAGCGCTGCGTGGCGACGGTCCGGCCGTACGCGGCCATGACCGGCGCGAAGCTCGAAATCGAGCCCGCGCTCGCGGTCGGGCACGCCCATGGAAAGCTGGGCCCTGACGACGGGGCGGGGGAGGCCGCGGGCCTGGTGGCGCGCGTCATCGCCGACGGCCTGCCCGCCGTCGTCTGCGCCCACCGGGAGAACCTGGCGCGGTTGCTGACGGCAGCGTGCGCGGCCCTGGGCGCGGACCCGCCCCCGGGCCACCCGCTCCACAAGGGCGGCTTCTGGGTGCTGCACGTCGCGGGCGGCCGCCTGGCTGCCGCGGAGCGGCACAACGTCGTCGAGGCGTGACAGCCTGCCCGAGGGCGCGTGGCCCCCGCCGCCCCGATGTGCCGCCGGGCGCACGGTCGGCCGGCGCACTGCCCGGCCGGTGGCCGCTCAGGCCCTGAGGCAGGCGGCGTCCCAGTCGAGCGTCGGCGGCAGCGCGCCCTCCAGCGTCAGCAGCCAGCGCTTGACCTCCGTGCCCGTCCCGCCGCTGTAGCCACCGAGCCCGTCCGCCGCCACCACGCGATGACAGGGGACGACCACGGGGATCGGGTTCGATCCCATGATCTGGCCCACCGCCCTGGCCGGCGGGGACGCGCCGAAGCTGTCATGCCCGACCCGGCGGGCCAGCGCCCCGTAGCTGACCGTTTCGCCGTAGCCGACTGAGTCGACCAGCGTCCTGAGCACCTGCTGCTGCAGCGATGACGTCACGCTCCAGTCGATGAACAGGTCAAAGCCGCGCCGCTTGCCGGTGAAGTACTGGCCGAGCTGGGCCACGGCGGCGTCACGCTGTTCGGCGGCGGCGCTGTGATCTTCGGCTCCGCCGTGCGCTGCCCCGGCGGCGTGCTGGGCCCACGCCGGGACCGGCGGCCCGCCGAACCGGATCTGGCTCAGGCCAGCTTCGCTGCAGCCGACGGAAAGCCGCCCGACCGGCGTGTTCAGCACCGCCCACGCGAGTTCGGTCATGGCCTCATTATGCCGGCCGCCACCGACAGTCCGGGCCGCCAGAAATGTCGGACGCCAGCGGTAAAACGGGTGCTGTCCAGATACCTGCGGAGAGGGGCACGGATATGGCCGACAACGTCGCCGACGCCGTCGAGGCCGAGCTGGCCGAGCTGTCGCGCCGGTTAACCCAGCCGGGCCAGCGCGAGTGCCTGCGCTGCTTCCTGCTTCGGATGATCAACGAGTTCGGCTGCGACGGCACGCACCGGTGGACCGTGCACTGGCGGGACCTGCGGGCGCCGCGGGCCACCGGCCTGGTGCCGCGCCTGCAGCGGCGCGGCGGCTGCTGCTGCGATTGCGAAGTCATTTTCAACGTCTTTCCCGACTACCCGGACACCGGCGAGATCCTGCCGTGCGCGGGAGTGCTGCGGGCGGGTTCGGCTGCGCCGTGCGACCTGCGGCGGCTGCGCAGGAGCGCGTGACCCCCGGCCTCTTCGTTATGCCTCACCCTTCTCGCTGATCCGCAGCAGCGCGCCGGCGATCGGCGCGGATGCGAGATCGACCTGCCAGGGCCGGGAGCCGAACGCGGCCAGCCCGGCGGCGACCGCCTCGGCGGTTGGCGGCTGCGGCGGCTGCCATGCGAGCCGGCGCACCGCGTCAGGGGGGAGCAGGTTCTCGGCAGGCAGGTGGTGCTCGTCGGCCAGCGCCGCCACCACCGCCCGGACCGCGGTGAGCCGGGTGGCGGCGTCCGGATCGCGTTCCGGCCAGCGGTGCGCGGGCGGCGGGCCGTCGCTCGGGCGTGCCGATACCGCGGGAAGGTCGCGTTCGGACTGGCCACGGGCGCGGCCGACGGCGCGGAGCCACTCGGCCGTGTGCCGCCTGGCGCCGCGGCCGCCGAAGCCCTGGATGGCGACCAGTTCGGCGCCGTTGCCCGGCAGCGACCTGGCCGCCTCGACGATCGCCGCGTCGGGCAGCACCCGGGTGGGTGACAGGTCGCGCCGCCGCGCGATCCGGTCCCGCTCCAGCCAGAGCTCGCGGACGACCGCGAGGCCGCGCCGGTTGCGTACCCGGTGAATGCCGGAGGTGCGACGCCACGGCTCGGGGCGCGGCGGCGGTGGCTCGGCGCTGAGCTCGGCGGCGAATTCCTGGCGCGCCCACTCGCTCTTGCCCTGCTCGGCGAGCTGGTCGGCCAGGGCGTCGCGCAGTTCCACGAGCACCTCGACGTCCAGGGCGGCGTAGCGCAGCCATTCCTCCGGCAGCGGCCGGGTGGACCAGTCGGCCGCCGAGTGGCTCTTCTCCAGGGTCAGCCCGAGCACGGACTCGACGAGGGTGCCGAGCCCGACCCTCGGATAGCCGAGCAGCCGCCCGGCCAGCTCGGTGTCGAACAACAGCTGCGGCCGGTAGCCGAGGTCGGACAGGCACGGCAGGTCCTGGGAGGCGGCATGGATGACCGCCTCCACGTCGGCCAGCACCGTATTGATGCCGGACAGGTCGGGGCAGGCAACGGGGTCGATGAGCACCGTGCCCGCGCCGCCGCGGCGGAGCTGGACGAGGAAGGCCCGGTGCCCGTAGCGGAAACCGGAGGCCCGCTCGGCGTCCACGGCTACCGGGCCGTGGCCGTGGGCGAGCCGCTGGGTGGCATCGGCCAGCGCGTCGGCGGTCCCGACCAGCGGCGGCATTCCGTCGCGCGGCTCGAGCAGCGGCACGGCCACTATGCGGGGTGCGGCCTCTTCGTCGGGGCCTGGTCCTTCCGCGTCGGGGCCTGGCCCTTCTTCGTCGGGGCCTGGTTCTTCCGCCGCGCCGGTCATGGCCGCCGCCGGGAGCGCGGCGGCCGTAGCGCGCTCACCCCGGGGGGAAGCGGCGGCAGGCCGCACGCCGCGCAGAGCGCGTCGCACCAGGCGGCGATGTGCTTGTCCAGGTCACGCGGCGCGCCGGTGCCCGCCGCGACCGGCGACCAGGATGCGCGCATCTCGAACTCGGTATCCACCGGCTGGCCTTCCTTGGCCCCGAACCCCTCGGTCACCACCCGGGTGACCGTGCCGCTGACCTGCCGGTAGCCGACCGTCCTGGCGTCCAGCGCCTCGGTTAGCCAGCTCCAGCCCACCTGCCCGATCAGCGGGTCCGCGGCGATCTCGGGATCGAGCTCGGCGCGGACGTAAGCGATCATACGGAACGGGCCGCCCCATCCGTCCTGGCCTGCAGGGTCATAGAGCAGGACAAAGCTGCCCCAGCCGATCTCGTTGTCCGCGTCGGGCGCGGGCGACGGCTCGTGCACGGTGGCGCCGATGGCGGCGGCGTACGGAGCGAGCTTGCGCGGCGCCGGCTGGTCGTCGAAGACGATCTCCGGCCGCGCGTCGCGCTGCTGGTCCATCCCCGCCTGGAGATCGCTGACCGCCGAGCGGAACGTGGCGGTGGCGTCCATCTCGGCTCGCTCCAAGGGCCCGGCTGCCGGCCTCATGATCCGAGCATGCGAGACGGGCGCCGGATTGTCATGCCACGCGCCTGCCTGGCAGGAACTGCACTGCCTGCGGCAGCTCGGCAGGGCCCGTGGCGACGTCGATCAGCAGGGTGGCGCCGCACGCGGTGCAGATCCATTCGGGGCACTGGCCGTCGGGCGCGTCCGGGCAAATTCCGGCGATCGCGTGATGCGGCTCGAAGAGCCGCTTCCAGCCGCAGTCGGCGCAGTACCGGGTCATCTCGGCCATGTCCACCTCCTCGCCGCTAGGCTCAGCATGATGCTGGCACGCCATCCGGCCGGTGCCACGGATCTCCTGCGGCGTGTCATGATGGCGTTTTCCGCGGGAAATGCCGCCGCCGGCCCTGGCCGGGGCCTGTGAGATCATCACTGCTGTGAGTCCGAAGCCGGAAGAGTCGGTCTTCCTGAGCGCCTGCCGCAGGCAGCCTGTTCCGTACACGCCCGTGTGGTTCATGCGCCAGGCGGGCCGGTCGCTGCCCGAGTACCGGCAGGCCAGGAGCAAGACGGCGATGGTCGAGGCGTGCACCAAGCCCGACCTGATCACGGAGCTCACACTGCAGCCGATTCGCCGGTACGCAGTGGACGCGGCGATCCTTTTCAGCGACATCGTGGTCCCGCTGCGCGCGGCCGGGGTAAAGATCGACATCCGGGCGGGCGTCGGCCCCGTGGTCGACGAGCCGATCCGCAATCAGCGCGACGTGGACCTGCTGCGTCCCCTCGAGGCCGGCAGCGTGCACTACGTGGCCGAGGCGGTCAAGGCGCTGGTCGCCGAGCTAGGCGGGACGCCGCTGATCGGCTTCGCTGGCGGCCCGTTCACGCTGGCCTCCTACCTGATCGACGGGGGGCCGTCCAAGAACTTCGACAAGACGAAGGCGCTGATGTACGGCGACCCGGCGCTCTGGAACACCCTGATGCGCAAGCTCGCGGATATCACGATCACTTTCCTGCAGGTGCAGACCGGAGCCGGGGCGGCGGCGGTGCAGCTGTTCGACTCCTGGGCCGGTGCGGTAAGCCCGGAGGACTACCGCCAGTCGGTGCTCCCGCACAGCCGCCGGATCTTTGCCGCGCTGGCCGGGACCGGTGTCCCGCGGCTGCACTTCGGCGTGAACACCGGTGAACTGCTCGGCATGATGGGCGAGGCGGGAGCCGACGTGGTCGGGGTGGACTGGCGGGTGCCGCTCGATGAAGCGGTGCGCCGGGTGGAGCCGGGCAAGGCGCTGCAGGGCAATCTCGACCCCGCGATCCTGCTGGCCCCCTGGGAGGTCATCGAGAGGCGCGCGATCGGTGTGCTGAACGCGGGCCGCACGGCCGAGGGCCACGTGTTCAACCTCGGCCACGGCGTACTGCCCGAGACCGATCCCGGTGTGCTCGCCCGGCTTGCCGAGCTGGTGCACACGGCATCCGCCCGGCAGCCGAGCTAGCCGGCCTACCCGGCGGGCGTCGGCCTCGAGCGCCGCCGCAGCAGCCGCCTCAGGCGCCGCCGCCCGGCGTAGCCGGCGGCCGCCACCACAGCGATGATGACCGCGAACGGAAGCGCCGCGCCCAGCGCGGTGAGCAGCCCGGAGACAACCACGCGCAGCCCGCGCCAGCCGGCGGTGAACCCGGCGACGAACCCGTGCTGCCGCGTCTTGGCCTTCTTCTTGACGGCCCGCCGCTGCTGCGGGCCGACCAGCATCACCGTCACCGTCGCGTAGCTGGTTTCTCTCGACAGCGCGCGCTGCTGCGCCTGCAGCGCCTCGAGCGAGGATTCCTGGGTGCTGATCTGCTGCTGGACGGCGAGCAGCTGGCTGATCGAGCCGGCCCGCTTCAGCAGCGCCTGCAGCTGGGTGATCGCGGCCTGCGACGAGCTCACCAGGCTGCTCACGTCGGCCACTTCCTCGGTTACGTCCTGCGCGTGCTGGGTCAGCGAAGTCTGCGTGCCAAGCACGGTGGACAGCGTGCTCAGCGTCCCTGCGTACTCCGCGACCGGAATCTTGAGCTGCAGGCTCACCGTCGAGCGCGCCGGATCCTGCGGGTTGACCGCGGCCTGCTCGCCGGAGACGTAGCCGCCCTCGGAGGTGACGATGCTGGTCGCCCGGGCCGCGGCCGCGTTCACGTTCTTCGCCCGGACGGTGAGGCTGGCGGTGTAGACGATGCTCTGCGTGGCAAGGGTCAGCTGGGATGCCTTGGCGGCCGAAGCCGATGGCGTTCCGGCCGCAGCAGGGGCACGAGCTGGGACGCCGGCCGCGGAACCGTTGGCTGGGGCCTGACTGCCTGCGAACGAGGAACTCGGCGAGCTGGCGGAGCAGCCCGCGAGCAGCAGCGCTGCGCCGGACATCAGCGCGGCGCTGCAGAGCGCGGTGGTGCGCAGCGGCCCGCGGAAGCGGGCCCTGGGGGTGGTGTTCATGCCGCTCGGACGCGGCCAGCCCCACCGCCGGTTCCGCACGCAACGCTACGGTCCGATAACGGGCAATGTGCGCCGAAGCCGCGCCGTGGACCCGGTACCGAATTAGGTTCTAGACCGTTACCGGCACCGCCAAAACATAGCTAGCGGAAAGTAGCGCCCGGTAACCGTCACAGAAACGCTAAGTCAGCGCCGAAGGCCGAAGAGTTATCCGTCAATGGCGAACCCCAGGTCGGGGCACTGCGCCCCCGTGCGCGGCGTGACGCCAGCGCTACGTGGCGTCGATCCCGGTAATGAATTCAGAACCAGACAACACGCAGAAAACGATAGAAATGTCAACTGAGCGGCGGTAAAAGGCCCCTCCGGCGTAGACTGCGATTCCTCGCTTACCCGCTAGGTGTGGAGATACCGGAAGCCAAGGCGATACGACCGTGCCCGCAGCTCGAGTCAGCGTCCAGGTAGCCGTGCAGTCATCGCGCCGGCTGCTCCGAGACACTCTGTCCGCTTGCCTTGCCGTCCGTCCGGATATCACGGTGGTCGGCAAGGTCGCAGAGCCCGATGCGATTTTTGAGCTGTGCGAGCTGCGGCATCCCGATGTCGTGATCATGGATGCCGGTGCCCGGCTGCGCGAGATTTCCGCGCGGGTGGAGGCGCTCATCAAGCGCTATCCCGAGCTGAACGTGATCGTGACCTACCGGGACGCCTCCGAGCAGGATCTCGCGGCCGCGTGCCGGGCCGGCGTCACCTCGCTCGTGCCCGAGTCGAAGGGCCTGTCAGCCGTGCTCGCGTTGCTGCGGCGGAGCCGGGGACGGCACGCCAAGGACAGCCCGGGCGGCCTGACCGACCGGGAGCTCGAGCTTGTCGTGCTAACCGGCTCTGGGCACAGCGTGGCCGAGATCGCGGGCCTGCTCGGGATCAGCCCGCTCACGGTGGAGAACCTGAAGCGCCGCGTCTACGCCAAGCTCGACGTGAGCAGCAGCGTGCACGCCGTGGCCAAGGCGGCCTCGCTGGGCATGCTGGAGCCGCAGTCGGCTCCCGAGGATGCGAAGCGCCGGCCGCCCGTGCCGCGGCGCCGGCCACCCGCCGAAGGCGACGGCGTGGTGCTGGCCGTGGTTACCGGCCAGTACTGCTCCGCCCTCGATCAGGTCGTGTCGGCGCTGGTGTCGAGCCCGCTGCCGTTCGTCCTGGTGCGGGAGCCCGGGCCGGTGTCCGACACGCACTGGGCGCGCTGGCATCGCGGCCCGATCGTGGCCGTGCTCGTTGATCCGGTGCCGCAGGACTGGGACATGGTCGCCGAGCTCGGGGTTCCCGCGATCCTGGTGCACAGCAAGCCGCTCGACCCGCCAGAGCTGGCCGAGGCGCTCGCGTGCGGCGCCAGCTCGCTCGTGTCCGCCGACCGGATCGAGGACCACTTCCTGTCCGTTCTGCGGATGGTCGGCCAGGGGTATCTCGTCGTCGACTCGATGCCGATGCGGCCCCTGATCGGGGCCGTGCGCGCCCGCTGGGACGAACGCGCTCCCGGCAGGCTCGAGCTGCCCGAGCTGACCGCGCGGGAGAGCGACATCCTGCGCTCGCTGTCCCGCGGTCACTCGATCCGGCAGACGGCGCGGGTCCTCGGGATCGCACCGAAGACCGTCGAGAACGTGCAGACCCGCCTGTTCCGCAAGCTCGGCGTGCGCAACAGGTCCGGGGCACTGGCGGTCGCCGATGCCTTCGGCCTGCTCCCCGGCGCCACTCCGGCGCCCGCTGCCCCCAAGGGTTTCCCGTCCCCCGAGGGATATCCGTCCCTTTCCGGGAGTGACTGGCGCCCCTAGTGTGCCGCCGGAGCGGTGATTGCGTCCGCTCCTGCCCTTCGCACCGGCCGAGAGCCATTGCCCGGCCGTGGTGCGCCCTCACTCCCTTCGCAGGAGGACATCATGGCCGGTTCCACTGGATCGCAGACCCGCGTCATCGTGAAGAGCCGGGGGAGCAAGTGGCGCGTAGTCGACGCGGAAAGCCTGAGCGACTTGGACGCTTCGCGCCGGGATGTCGACAATCAGGACGACCGGTCCGCGGACCCCCGCCGCGACCGCCAGGTACCGGTTTTGGCAAAGTAAACGGGTGAGCTCACCATCCCGGCCGCCGGCCGTCGCGATCATCGGCGGCGGGATCTCCGGGCTTGCCGCCGCGTTCTTCCTGCGTGACCACGGGGTGGCCGTCACGGTCCTGGAAGGCTCACCGCGGCTCGGCGGCAAGCTGGCCGTATCCGAGGTGGGCGGCGTGGCCGTCGACGAGGGCGCCGAGGCCCTGCTCGCCCGGCGGCCCGAGGGCACCGACCTGATCGGCTCGGTCGGCCTGGCCGGCCGGCTGGAGCTGCCCGGGACCACCGCCGCGGGGATCTGGACCCGGGGCCGTCTGCACCCCTTGCCGAAACGCCAGTTCATGGGCGTGCCCGCCGACTTGGCCGAGCTGCAGAGTTCCGGGATTCTTTCCGATGCCGGGCTAGCCAGGGCGCGCGACGATCTGCGGCTGCCGGTGACACCGCGAGACGGTGACGTGTCGGTGGGCAGCTACGTCGGCGCGAGATTCGGCCCGGAACTCGTGGACCGGCTCGTGGACCCGCTGCTCGGCGGCGTCTACGCTGGCCGCTCCCGTGAGCTGTCGTTCGAGGCGACGCTTGGCGGCCTCGCGGAGGCGTCACGGCAGCACCGCTCGCTGGCCGAGGCAGCCGCGTCCCTGCTGCCCGCACCCGCGGGACCGGGACGCCCGCCCGCCACGGCCCGCCCGGTCTTCACCACGCTGTCCGGCGGCCTTGGCACGCTGCCGCCGGCGGTCGCGGCACAGTCGGGCGCGACCGTGCGCACCGGCGCGATGGTGCGCGAGCTCGCCCGAACGGCGCACCCAGCAGAGGGGGAGGGCTGGCGGCTCACCGTCGGCCCGACCAGGGCACCGGAATGGCTCGACGCCGATGCGGTCATCATCGCCGTTCCTGGCAGGCCCGCGAGCAGGCTGCTGGCACCTGTTGCCGGCGCGGCGGCAGCCGCGTCGGCGCTGGGCGAGGTCGAGTACGCGAGCATGGCGATCGTGACCCTGGCCTACCGGGCCGGCGCGTTCCCGGCCCGGCCGGAGGGCAGCGGCTACCTGGTCCCGGCGGTCGACCGTCGGCCGGTCAAGGCCGTCACGTTCAGCACGGTCAAGTGGCCGTACCTGCGGGCCGGCGAGGCCGGGCTGGAGATCGTGCGGTGCTCGGTCGGCCGCATCGGCGAGGAAGCGGTGCTGCAGCGCGACGGCACCGAGCTCGCCGGTCTCGCAGCGGCCGACCTTGCCGCCGCCACCGGGGTGCGCGGTGAGCCGGCCGACGTCCGGGTCAGCCGGTGGGGCGGCGCGCTGCCGCAGTACACGGTGGGCCACGTCGAGCGGGTGCAGCGCATCCGCGCCTCGGTCGCCGGCCAGCCCGGGCTCGCGGTCTGCGGGGCGGCCTACGACGGGGTTGGCATACCGGCGTGCATCGCGTCCGCGCGGCTGGCCGCCGACCAGGTGCTCGCGTATCTCGGGTCGCGCCACCCCCGGCCCAGCCATGTCGGCTAGCGGCCGGTGGGACAATGAGGACATGACTGGGGACGAGCAGGGCCGGCCGGCCGGCGAGACCGCGCAGCGGCCCAAGGCGCGGGACCTGAACGAGCTGATCCGGTACACGATGTGGTCGGTATTCCGGGTGACCGGCCCGGGTGCGCTCGAGGCGGCCGGGGAGGCGACCAAGTCCGGCCGGGCCGGGCTGGCGGCCGAGGTCAGCGAGCTGTGCCAGCAGGCCGCCGGCAAGGGCGTGGTCACCCGGGGCTGCTACGACCTGCAGGGCCTGCGTGCCGACGCGGACTACATGTTCTGGTGGATCGCGCCGTCATCGGACGACCTGCAGGAGATGTACGCGCGATTCCGCCGCACCGGGCTCGGCCGGGCCAGCGAGCCGGTCTGGTCGGCGATGGCGCTGCACCGGCCGGCCGAGTTCAACAAGGGGCACGTTCCGGCGTTCCTCGCGGAGGAGGAGCCGCGCGGGTACGTCAGCGTCTACCCGTTCGTCCGCTCCTACGAGTGGTATCTGCTCGAGCCGGAAGAGCGCCGCGCGATGCTCGCCGAGCACGGCATGATGGCCAGGGAGTATCCGGACGTCCGGGCGAATACCGTGGCCTGCTTCTCACTGAACGACTACGAGTGGCTGCTCGCGTTCGAGGCTGACGAGTTGCACCGCATCGTCGACCTCATGCGCCACCTGCGCGGCGCGCGGGCACGGCTGCACACCAGGGTCGAGATCCCGTTCTACACCGGCAGGCGCAAGCCCGTTAACGAACTGCTCTCCGCTCTGCCGTAGCACGAGTGCTCTTTGGGCAAAGTTTTTCATTGCGCAATCTTGCTCAATAGGCAATAATGAGTCTATGGTGGTGACATGGACAGCACCACCATGCCAGGCGCTGGCCCTGGCTTGCGGGAACGCAAGAAGCTTGCGACCAAGCAGGCGCTGGCCCTTGCCGCGATGCAGCTCGCGGTCCAGCGCGGCCTGGAGAACGTCCGGGTGGAAGACATCACCGACGCGGTGAACGTGTCCCGCCGGACCTTCACCAACTACTTCTCCTGCAAGGAAGAGGCAATCGCCTCGCTGAACACCGCCCGGTTCACCCAGGCCGTCGAGGCTCTGCGGGGCAGGCCCGCCGGCGAGCCGCTGGCCGATTCCCTGGCCGAGGTGTTCGCCGCCGAGCACGAGGCCGCCACGCAGCTTGGCCCGGAGCGGATCCCGGCGATCCGGCTGATGATGACCTCTCCCGCGCTGCAGGGCGAGGCCCTCAAGACGCTGGTTCAGACCGAGGGGCCGCTGGCCAAGGTGATCGCCGAGCGGACCGGCGCCGACCCGCAGAGCGACCTGCGCCCGCACGTGACCGCGGCCGCGGTCATGGCCGCGGTCCGGGCCGCGACCGAGCACTGGATCGCCAGCGAAGGCGCCACCTCCCTGCCCGATCTGATCCGCGAGGCCGTGCGGCAGGTCGCCTGACCGCCCGTACCCGGAAAGGGCAGCCGCGATGACCACCGCCGTCGCGCATAGTCTCGAATCATGGCGCAAGCATCCGAAAGCGGGCCGGGATACGCGAGCCCAGTCGACTTCGGCCGGTACGGGCACTACGGGCAGGGCCGGGGCTTCGACGCGGGCCAGTCGTTCCAGCGCCCGCGCTACCAGTTCCGCGGCCGGATCACCGCCGACGGTTCCGGCGGATACCGCGCCGAGCCTGGGCGCTACCACCTGTACATCGCGTGGGGCTGCCCCTGGGCGCAGCGCACCGCGATCGTCAGGAAGCTCAAGGGGCTCGAGGACGTCGTGTCCTTGTCCTACGTCGACGACCAGCGGGACGGGCGAGGCTGGGCGTTCCGTGAGCGGCGCGGCGCCGATCCGGTCAACGGGTTCACCCTGCTGGCCGAGGCGTACCAGGCCACCGAGCCCGGCTACGACGGGCACGTGTCCGTGCCCGTGCTGTGGGACCGGGAGACCGGGAAGGTCGTCAGCAACAACTTCCCCGACATCACAATCGACCTCGGCACGCAGTTCGGTGCGTGGGCCAGCGCCGCGCCCGACCTGTATCCGCCGAGCCTGCGCGCGGACATCGACGCGATGAACGAGAAGGTGTACGAGACCGTCAACAACGGCACCTACCGGGTCGCCGGGGCCACGACCGAGCACGAGTACGCCGAACTGCGGCACCGCCTGACCGCCACGCTGGACGCGCTCGACGGGCGGCTCGCGGCGCAGCGGTACCTGTTCGGCGCCGCCGTGACCGAGGCCGACGTGCGGCTATGGCCGACGCTGGCCAGGTTCGACCTCGGTTATAACCCGCTCGGGAAGATCAGCGAGCGCCGGCTGACGGACTTCCCCGCGTTGTGGGGCTATGCCCGCGACCTCTATCAGATGCCGGCCTTCCGCGAGACCACCGACTTCGCCGCGTTCGCCGCGTTCGGATCCGGCCCGGCGCCGAGTTTCTTTAACGGTGCGCCGTGGCGGATTCAGGTCGAGCCGCACCGCGGCGACTGGGATGCACCACACGGCCGGGAGCGTCTCGGCTGATCCGCCGGTTCCGTTGCGGCAGGCGTGATAAGTCCGGATAATTGGATCATTCGTCGTTACTAGGCGATTCCCGGTTTTGGCGGCGTACGCAAGCCGTCAGCGTTCAGCGGGTTACGTCGTCCAGGGCTCGCGAGCGTACGGGGAGGCGTGGTGAGCGAAGAGGTTTCCGCCGACACGGGAACCTTCAGCGTGAGCTTTGATGCCGGTCTGGAAATCGCGGGGTACCGGCTGGACACCGAGATCGGCCGGGGCAGCGCGGCAACGGTTTACCGGGCGCGTGACGAGCGGCTTGGCCGGGTGGCCGCGCTGAAGATCCTGGCGCCGGAGATGGCCGGGGACGAGATGTTCCGGCAATGGTTCGTCCCGGAACTGCGGGCCGTCACCGCGATCCGCAATCCGCACATCGTGCCGGTCTTCGAGGCCGGCCAGGCGGACGGGATGCTGTATCTCGCGATGCGGTATGTGCCCGGCGGGGACGCGCGGTCGCTCGCGGGCCGCGAGGGGGCGATGCCGGTCGGCCGGGTGGCGGCGATCGTCTGGCAGACCGCGTCGGCGCTGGACGCGATGCACGCGGCCGGGCTGGTGCACCGCGACGTGAAGCCAGAGAACATCCTGGTCGATGCCACGCCGGGCGGCCGTGACTGGGTCTACGTGTCGGATTTCGCGATGCGCAGAGAGCCGGCCCAGGTTGACGGGCCCGCCTGGGCACGCTCGCCGATGAGCACGCTCGCCTGCGTCGCGCCGGAGCTGATCGAGGGCGGCCCTGCGGACGGCAGGGCCGACGAGTACGCACTGGCCGCGTCGGCGTTCGACCTGCTCACCGGATGGCCGCCGTTCTTTGCGGACGACGCGACGGCGCTGCTGCAGGCCCACGTGTCCCAGCCGCCGCCGACGCTGACGTCGCGGCGGCCCGAGCTTCCCGCGGCGGCCGACGACGTCATGACGCGAGCACTGGCCAAGGAGCCGGAACAGCGGTACCCGAGCTGCCGGGAGTTCGCCGCCGCGCTGGCGGGCGCGCTGGGGCTGCGGCCCCCTCCGCCCGCGCTCGTGCACTCGGCTGGACCGGTGAGCGGCCCGCCGCCCAACCAGGTCTACCTGGCGATGCCAAGCGCGCCGGCGCCGCGGGCCGAGGAGCCCGGGCTGGTACCCATTCCCGCCCCCCCGCCCGTGCCCGCCCCCCCGCGGCTGCCCGAGCCCGTGACCGCTGACGCACCGGTCCGCCCCCCGACCCGGAGCGGGGAGCCGTGGCTGGTCCGCCGCGAGCGACCCCGCTTCCGGCGGGCCGCGATCGCGCTTGCCGTGATCGCCGTGCTGGCGGCCGCGGGCGTTGCCGTCGTCACGACCGGCGTGCTGCACAGCCCGAAGCCGAAACCGAAGCCACCGCCAAAGCTGGCGAGCTTCCCGATCACCGCCCGGTCCGGGCTGGCGCCGCAGTCCGGCGATGTCTGGGTGATGTATGGCGACGGAGCGGCCGCGCAGGCCCAGGTCTACGGCGAGGTCAAGGGCGCGCGGCGGGGGTACGTGGCCCGGCTGTACGCCCAGCCGTTCCCGTTCACGGCCAAGCCCGCAGTGGTCGCCTCGGTGACCCTGCACCCAGCGCACAAGCTCGCCCCGTACGCCTTCAAAGTGACCCCGGTCCTGGCCACGCGCTACTACGTATCGGTCTTCGCCAGCCGCAAGTCGAAGAGGCTGCTCGGCGGCTCGCCCACTGCCGCGGTCTACGTCGCGACGACCACGACTCACACCACGGCGAGGGCGTGCAGCCGTCCTACCTGCCACGAGACGTTCACGCTGAAGGTGCGCGTCCCGCCGTCCGCGCTCGGCACCGAGCTCGCGAAACGGTGGGACACCTACTTCGGGCTCACCCTGTCGAAGTCGGCGACCCCGCCCAAGGGCCCGGCGGTGCTGCAGCTGGGCGTCGGCAGTCCCAAGATCGGCACGCCACGGCGCGTCTCGGCGGACGAGTACGCGGTTACCGTCACGTTCTCGTTCCCGATCGGCAAGAAGGGCGCCAACACCTGGTTCTGGGCGGCCTGCGCGCCGGACAGCGAGACCGCGGACGGCATCGGGCTGCCCGGCGCTCACGGGTGCGGCACCAAGGCCATTCCTGCGGTGCATTCCTACCTCGGCTAGGACCGCGGGCAAGCCGCCAAATCAGCCGTCTTTCCGGTATATAACTCGTGAACGTTCGGTTACCTATGCCGCGCAACCGGCGCCGTGCAGGAGCCCGGAATTATGCTTGCGATGGCCATGCGAAAGACACCCCTGCTGACCATCGCCGTGCTCGCGGCGATGGCATTGCTCACCGCCTGCGGGGGCGGCGGCGCGTCGAACACCATCTCGTTCAACAGCGCAAGCTGCGGCGGAAGCTGGACGCTGGCCAAGCCGGGCTGGCACACGTTCGAGCTTTACAACGCGAACGACGTCGGCGGCGAGATCGACCTGATCGACCCCAGGACCAGCGGCATCTATGCGGAGGCCGATCAGTTCGGCCCGGGGACGACGCAGACGATGAGCCTGAACGTCGGGTCGGGCCGCTACGCGTTCCGCTGTATCTTCGAGGACACCGACCCGATGACGGGGCCGACCGTGACCGTCCCCGGCCACGTGAAGGGCTTCACCGCGACCGTCCCGGTCACCAACAACGAACTGGTAGGGCCGGCCAAGCAATACCAGGCCTACGCGGCGGCGGGGCTGAAGACGCTCGTAGGCCAGACCGAGACGCTCGCCAGCGATGTGCAGCGGGGGAACCTGGCCGCTGCGCGGGGCGACTGGCTCCGCGCGCACCTGACGTACGAGACGCTCGGGGCGGCGTACGACGCGTTCGGCAACTTCGATGACGAGATCGATGGGCGGGCCGACGCGCTCGGGGTGAGCAATCCTCAGTGGACCGGGTTCTACCGGCTTGAGTACGGGCTGTGGCACGGCCAGTCCGCTGGCGAGCTGGCACCGTACGCCAGCAAGCTGGCGGCCGACGTGCGATCCCTGCTGGCGGCGTGGCCGACCATGGAGATCCCGCTGATCGATATCGGGCTGCGCACCCACGAGATCCTGGAAAACGCGCTGGAGTTCCAGCTCACCGGGCACGACGATTACGGCAGCGGCACCACCCTGGCCACGACGCTGGCCAACATCCAGGGCACCCGCGAGCTCCTGTCCCTCTTGCATCCGCTGCTGGTCACGAGGTATCCGGGGCTGCCCGGCGTGTACACGTGGCTGGACCGCCTGCAGACCCTGCTCGAGGCGGAGCACCAGCCGGACGGAACGTGGGTACCGGTCGCGCAGCTCCCGGCGTCGGCGCGCGAGGAGATCGACGCAGCGTGCAGCCAGGCGCTGCAGGAACTCGCCCCGATCGCATCCATAGCCGAGCCGAGGAACACGTAATGGGCGACGCGGACAAGCTCCCCGGACGCCGGTCCTTCCTGCGCGGCGTGGCCGGCGGGGTCGCCGGGGGCGTGGTAGCGGGCGGGGCCGCCGGGTACGCAGTGCGCGCCTCGCAGCCCGGGCCGGCGATGGCAGCCGACACGGCCTCCCTTGACGGACGGCTGCCGGCCGTGCCGTTCCACGGCAGGTACCAGGCGGGCATCGTGCCTCCGTCACAACGGCAGACCGCCGTCATCTCGTTCGACACCACCGTGGACGGCAAATCCGGGCTGGCCGACCTGTTTCAGACGATCACCTCGCGGGCCAGGTTCCTGACGGCCGGCGGCACCCCGCCTCCGGTCGGCATCGACGGGCCGCCGTCCGACTCGGGCGTACTGGGGCCGACCGTGGTGCCGGACGGGCTGACCGTGACGTTCGGGGTCGGCTCGACGCTGTTCGACGACCGGTACGGACTGGCCGGCAAGCTGCCCGGCCGGCTCACGCCGATGAAGCCGTTCCCCAACGACGACCTGGACCCCGCGCAGACCGGCGGCGACATGATCCTGCAGCTGAGCGCCGGGAACGCCGATACCGTCCTGCACGCGCTGCGGGACATCGCGAGGCATACCCGCGGCGGCATGCAGATCAACTGGCGGATCGACGGGTTCACCAGCCCGGCGCGCCCGGCGGGCACGGTCCCGCGCAACCTGATGGGGTTCATGGACGGGATCGCGAACCCGCCGCTGTCCAAGGCGAAGGAACTCCTCTGGGTCCAGCGGGGCACCGCGGGCGAGCCCGAGTGGACCGCCGACGGCAGCTACTTCGTCGTCCGGCTGATCAGGATGTTCGTCGAGTTCTGGGACCGGGTGGACGTCTACGAGCAGCAGCAGATGATCGGGCGTGACCGCGCGACCGGCTTCCCGATGGACGCGAAGAGCCTGTTCGCGGCGCCCGATTTCGGTGCCGACCCGACCGGGGCGGTCATCCCGGTCAACGCCCACATCCGGCTGGCGAACCCGCGCACGCCGCAGACGGCATCCAGCCGGATCCTGCGCCGCGCCTACAACTACGACCGCGGCATCGACCAGGTCGGCGACCTGGACCAGGGGCTGATCTTCACGTGCTTCCAGCAGGACCTAAAGCGGCAGTTCGAGGCCGTCCAGACGCGGCTGATCGGCGAGCCGCTGGTCGACTACATCAGCCCGTTCGGCGGCGGCTATTTCCTGGCGCTGCCGGGTGTCCGCGACACGGCCGACTGGTACGGCCGCGCGCTGCTGGCGTAATGGGCTGCCGAGTGTTGGCCATTGGTTGGCCTGCCGTTTACATATCGCGTATCGCGTGGTCAATTAGCCGTGAAACCGTACCCGGGCGGAATGCACTGGGAAACGGCTCCACTGAACCTCGGGAGGGTACGACATGGGCGTAGGCCCAACGATCCGGAGCTTGCGCAAGCGGCTCCGTCTCACGATCGCCGTGGCGGCGTCGTTCGCTCTGGCCGCAGCCGTGGCGATCGGCGCCACCGCGGCGAGCGCGTCCAGCACGCCGAAGTTCGCCGGGTACCACACCCCGGCGCTGGTGTCGGCGAGCTACTACCGCGACACCAACAAGACGGCGACCCCCATCAAGCACCTCGTCGTGATCTTCGACGAGAACGTGTCGTTCGACCACTACTTCGGCACCTACCCGTACGCCGCCAACACGGACGGCACCAAGTTCGTGGCCAAGCCCGGCACCCCGAAGGTGAACGGCCTGTACAACAAGATCACCAAGAACGGGCCGGCCGGGCCGCTGCTGACCAGCAATCCGAATGAGTACAACCCGCAGCGGCTGACCCACGCGCAGGCGCTGACCTGCGACCAGAACCACGACTACCTGCCGGAGCAGCAAGCCGAAAACGGCGGCAAGATGAACGAGTTCGTCCAGTTCACCGAGCAGGACGACTGCTCCACCACCGGCGAGTACTACGGCCCGCCCGGCATCGTCATGGACTACTACGACGGGAACACCGTCACCGGGCTGTGGAACTACGCACAGAACTACGCGATGAGCGACAACAACTGGGACACCACGTTCGGGCCCTCGACCGAGGGCGCGATCGACGTGAGTTCCGGCCTGAGCTCTGACAGTTACGCGGTCACCCCGGCCGGCACGAAGACCACCGACGCGGGCGCGATCACCTCGGACGGCACGACCTATGGCGACATCGACCCGTACTACGACGAGTGCTCGGACTCCAACCACACGTCCTCCAACCCCGAAGGCGTGATGACCGGCGAGAACATCGGCGACCTGCTGAACACCAAGCACGTCACGTGGGGCTGGTTCCAGGGCGGGTTCGCCCCGACGTCGTCGAACAGCGGCGGCGCGGTCTGCGGCGCGCAGAGCGACAACATCGACGGCAGCGCGCTGAACGAGTACACACCGCACTGGAACCCGTTCCAGTTCAACGCCACCACGGCGAACCCGGCCCACCTGGCGCCGTCGTCGGAGTCCGCGATCGGTCGCACCGACCAGGCCAACCACCTGTACGACCTGTCGGACTTCTCCCAGACGCTGAAGGACGGCAACATGCCGTCGGTCAGCTACCTCAAGGGCACGACCGAGGAGAGCGGCCACCCGGGCGAGTCCGGCCCGCTCGACGAGCAGACCTTCATCGTCAACACGGTCAACCAGATCGAGCAGTCGAAGTACTGGTCCTCGACCGCGATCGTCATCACCTACGACGACTCCGACGGCTGGTACGACCACCAGGCGCCGAAGCTGCTCAACGGCTCCGACAACTCCGCGATCGACACGGCCATGTGCGAGGCGACCCCGGTGCGGGTCGGCAGCGGCAGCGGGCGCTGCGGCTACAGCCAGCGGCTGCCGATGCTCGTGATCTCGCCGTACACGCGCGACAACTACGTCAGCAACAACCTCACCAACACCACCTCGGTGGTGAAGTTCATCGAGCAGAACTGGCTGCGCGGCCAGACCATCCCGGGCTCGTTCGACGCGACCTCGGGCAGCCTGGACGCCCCAGGCGGCCTGCTCGACTTCAACACCAGGCCGCATTTCGAGCGGCTGATCCTCAACTCGACCACCGGCGCTGTCGTCACCGGAGGTGGCTGGGGCTGAAGCACGGATAGCTAAGACAGCGGATGGCCCGCCCTCGCGGTTAACCCGCGAGGGCGGGCCCTGCTTTTCAGACTCGCGCCAGGAGCGAGAGCAGGAAGCGTCCATGATCGTGATAGCTGAACCGCTCATAGCGCGGGTTTTCTGAACCGCTCTAGCGTCCTTTGCGCAGGAACGCCCGCAGCCGCGGCAGCGGCCAGGTGTTGATCACGTCGTCGGGCGTGAGCCAGCCGCGCTGCGCGGTGCCGACGCCGTAGCGCAGGTAGTCGAGGCCGCCGGTGAAGTGCGCGTCGCTGTCGATGGCGAACTTCACCCCCGCGTCCTTGGCCGCCCGGATGTGCGCCGAGGGCAGGTCGAGCCGGTTCGGGTGCGCGTTCACCTCGAGCGCGGTGCCGGTCCTGGCGCAGGCCCGGAACAGCTCGGGCAGATCGACGTCGACCGGAGGCCGCCGGCCGATCTTGCGGGTGAGCGGGTGGCCGATGATGTTCACGTGCGGGTTCTCGCACGCGGCCACGAACCGCCGGGTCATCGCCGCGCGGGACTGGTCGAAGTTCGAGTGCACGGAGGCGACGCAGACGTCAAAGCCGTCCAGGAAGCCGGCGGGCCAGTCGACCGTGCCGTCCGGCGCGATGTTCAGCTCGGTGCCGTGCAGCAGCATCATCGGCTCGCCGCCCGGCCCGGCCGCGAGCTGCGCACCGAGGCGCCGTACCTGCTCGCGCTGGGCCAGCATTTTCTCGTCGGTCATCCGCTGCATGAACAGGTTCGGTGCGTGATCGGTGATCGCGTAGTACGCGTACCCCCGCGACTGTGCCTTGGCGACCATGTCGGCCAGCGTGGCAACGCCGTCCGTCAGGTCGGTGTGCGTGTGCAGGTCGCCGCGCACGTCCTGCTCGGTGACGACGCCCGGCAGGTCACCACGCAGTGCCGCCTCGACCTCGCCGGTGTGCTCGCGCAGCGTCGGCGGGATCCAGGGCATCCCCAGGCGCCGGTAGACCTCCTCCTCGGTCTGCGAGACGATCCTCTCGCCGGTCACGGCGTCGAACAGCCCGTACTCGGACAGCTTGAGCTTCTTCCGCACCGCCATTTCGCGTATTGCCACGTTGTGCGCCTGTGACCCGGTGAAGTACTGCAACGCCGCGCCCCAGGAGTCCAGCGGGACCACGCGCAGGTCGACCTGCAGGCCCTCGGCCGTTCGGATCGAGGTCTTGGTGGGCCCGGAGCCGATCACCGAAGCGGCCTCGGGCATGCCGGTGAGCGCGGCCATCAGCGGGCCCGAGTCGCCGGCCGCGGCCAGGACGTCCACGTCCCCGATGGTCTCGGCGAACCGGCGCAGCGAGCCGGCCGGAGCGCACCGCTGGCACCCCGGAACCGCGCTGATCACCTCGACGACGCGGGCCGCGGTCTCGTCGGCCACGTTCAGCAGGACCCGGCCGCCGGCGGCGTCCAGCAGCTCGATGCCGCGCAGCAGCTTCTCCTCGCTCTTGCTGCCGAAGCCGCGCAGGCCCTCCAGCCGTCCCGCCTTGATCGCGTCGCGCAGCTCGTCCGGGGAGCTGACGTGGAGTTCGCGGTGCAGCAGCAGGGCGCGCTTCGGCCCGAGCGCCGGGATCCTGGTCAGCTGGAGCACTCCGTCCGGGATCTGCGCCCGCAGCTGCTCGAGCTCGGCGAAGGTCCCGGTCTCGCCGATCTCGGTGACCTTCCTGGCGATGGCCTTGCCGACGCCGGGAATCCGCTGCAGCCCTTCCGGGCCGAGCTGCGACACGTCCTGCGCCAGGCCCGCGATCGCGCGCGCGGCCTTCTCGTACGAGCGGGCGCGGAACTGGTCGCCGCCCGTCATAAGGTGCAGCTCCGCATACTCGTTGAGCAGCGCCGCTACCGCATCGTTGGCCCGGGGCAATGTTTCATTCCCCCCGCCACGCCCACCCGCCCGCCACACCCACCCCGAGCGCCGCTAGCTCTCGGTCGGCTCGAGGCTGAGCGACACCGAGTTGATGCACCACCGCTGGTCGGTCGGCACCTCGTAGCCCTCGCCCTCGAACACGTGGCCCAGATGCGAGTCACAGGCGGCGCACCGTACCTCGGTACGGACGTGGCCGAGCGAGTCGTCCTCGAGCAGCACGACCGCGTCGCCTTCGGTTGGCTGGTAGAAGCTCGGCCACCCGCAGTGCGAGTCGAACTTGGCGTCCGAGCGGAACAGCTCGGCACCGCACGCGCGGCACCGGTAGACGCCCTCGGTCTTGGTATCGGTGTACTCGCCCTTGAACGGCGCCTCGGTGCCCGCCTGCCGCAGCACCCGGTACTCCTCGGGGGTGAGCTTCTCGCGCCATTCCTCGTCGGTCCGCTGAACCTTGTCCATGGTGCCGAGACTACCTGTGCACGTCAGATCGTCACCTCATGGACCGGCTCGCCCGTGGCGGCCTCGCGCAGGTCCACCTCTGCCACCGCGCCGGCCGCCCGCACGTCCGCGAGCACCTCGGCCAGCGCAGCCAGCTGCGGCGCCGGCGCGGTCACCGCGAGCCGCCGCACGCTGGCCCGCATCGGCAACCTGGCCTGTGATTTGGCCTTGCGGATCGCGCCGATCGCGGCCGAAGCGGCATTCAGCAGGGCCTCTGCCTGCTTCGCTTCGGTGCCGCCGGCGGCCAGCAGCGGCTCCGGCTCCGGCCACGCGGCGCGGTGTATGGACCCGCTGGCTGCCGCGTCATCGTCCGCCTGGAGCATCCACGACCACACCTCGTCGGTGACGAACGGCAGGAACGGCGCGAACAGCCGCAGCTGCACCGAGAGCGCGAGCCGCAGCGCGGCGATCGCCGACGCCGCGGGCGCGGCGCCCCCGGCGCTGCTGCCGTACGCCCGGGACTTGGCCAGCTCCAGGTAGTCGTCGCAGAAGAACCAGAAGAACCGCTCGGCCAGCTCGAGAGCCAGCGCGGCGTCGTAGGCCTCGAATGCCTCGGTGCACCGCCCCACTACCGTGGCGAGCCTGCCCAGCATCGCCCGGTCCAGCGGCTCGGTGACCGCCGCCGCGTCACCGCCTGGCGCCATGCCGAGCACGAACCTGCTGGCGTTGAGGATCTTGACCGCGAGGCGTCGGCCGATCTTGAGCTGGCCCGGGTCGAAGACCGCGTCCACGCCGAGCCTGGCGCTCGCCGCCCAGTACCGGACCGCGTCCGAGCCGTACTCGCGCAGCATCTCGGCCGGGGTGCTGGCGTTGCCCTTGGACTTGGACATCTTCTTCCGGTCCGGGTCCAGGATCCAGCCGGAGATCCCCACGTGCCGCCAGGGCAGCACGCCGCGCTGCACGTGCGAGCGCAGCACCGTATAGAACAGCCAGGTCCGGATGATCTCGTGCGCCTGTGGCCGCAAGTCCATCGGGAACACCCGGGAGAACAGGTCCTCCGCCTCGGCACCCAGGCCGCCGCACGCCAGCCGGGGGCTCAGCGACGACGTGGCCCAGGTGTCCATCACGTCGGGGTCCCCAATGAATCCTCCGGCCTGACCGCGCTGGCCCGGCGCGTACCCGGGCGGCGCGTCGGCCGCCGGGTCGACCGGCAGCATGCCCTCGTCCGGCACGATCGGGGCGTCGTACCTGGGAACCCCGGCGTCGTCGAGCGGGTACCACACCGGGAATGGCACGCCGAAGTAGCGCTGCCTGCTGACCAGCCAGTCGCCGGCCAGACCGGCCACCCAGTCCTCGTACCGGGCTCTCATGTGGGGTGGATGCCAGTCGAGTTCGCGGCCACGGGCGAGCAGTGCCTCGCGCAGGCCCGCGTCCCGGCCTCCGTTCCTGATGTACCACTGCTGCGTGGCGATGATCTCCAGCGGTGCCTCGCCGTACTCGTAGAACTTCACCGCGTGCATGATCGGCTCTGGGTCGCCGCGCAGCTCGCCGGCCTCACGCAGCAGGTCGGCGATCCGGGCACGGGCCGCCTTGACCCGCAGGCCGGCCAGCTCCTGGTAGCCCGCCTGGGCGGACGGGGCGGCCAGCCACGGCAGCGGGCCGTCCAGCAGCCGCCCGTCCTTGCCGATCACCGGGCGGGTGTCCAGGCCCAGGTCCCGCCACCAGGTGACGTCCGTGGTGTCGCCAAACGTGCAGACCATCGCTATGCCGGTGCCCTTGGCCGGGTCGGCGAGCCGGTGCGCTAGGACCGGCACGCTGACGCCGAAGAGCGGGGTACGGACCGTCCGCCCGAACAGGCCGGCATACCGCTCGTCATCGGGATGCGCGACCAGCGCCACGCAGGCGGGCAGTAGCTCGGGCCGGGTGGTCGCGACCAGCACCGGGCCGCCAGGGCCCCCCGGGCCGCCTGAGGAGCCGTCCGGCTCGAACGCGATCCGGTAGTAGTGGCCGCCGATCTCGCGGTCCTCGAGCTCGGCCTGGGCGACCGCGGATCCGAACGTCACGTCCCACAGCGACGGACCCTCGGCGAGGTATGCCTCGCCGGTCGCGAGATCGCGCAGGAATGCACGCTGTGACACGGCCTGTGCGCGGTCGTCGATCGTCCGGTACGAAATGGACCAGTCCATGGACAGCCCGAG
>Ga0209275_10000134_pt1 | contig 24222 bp, 22 predicted proteins | sample HubBroMetageREF2_FD_188344 | JGI IMG/M metagenome (GOLD analysis project Ga0209275, IMG submission 188344) | Reference soil microbial communities from the Hubbard Brook experimental Forest, New Hampshire, USA - Hubbard Brook CCASE Soil... | ecosystem: Environmental > Terrestrial > Soil >... | reverse complement strand
CACGCCGGAGAACTCGCTCCCGGCCTTGTCACCTACGAAGGTCTTTCCTTCCACGTGCGCGAAGCTGTCGAAGTTGCTCACGCTGAACGCATCGGTCACGGTGTGGACGTGATGTACGAGGAACGGCCCTACGAACTATTGAAGGAAATGGCTGCGAAGCACGTCATGGTGGAAATTAATCTCAGCAGCAACGACCTGATCCTCGGCATCAGCGGCAAGAATCACCCTTTCCCGATCTACCGCAAATTCGGCGTGCCGGTCGCGCTCTCAACGGATGACGAAGGCGTCTCCCGCATTGACCTCACGCATGAATATGTCCGCACCGTGGAATCCTACGCGCTCACCTACGCGGACTTGAAACAAATCGTCCGCACCGGCCTCGAACACAATTTTCTACCGGGCCCAAGCCTCTGGCGCGAGCAAGATGTATTCACTCGCCCCGTAGCCGCGTGCTCCGCAGAATTCCTCGGCGCGGAAAAACCCTCAGCTGCGTGCGCCGCCTTCCTCAAATCCAGCGAAAAAGGCCGGCAACAATGGGAACTTGAGCGCCGCTTCCGCGCCTTCGAATCCACCAACTGACACCCGTGGCACGGCCACTCCTGGCTGGGCGCCTTGAGTTTAAGGTTCTCTCTGCGTTCTCTGCGCTCCGGCCTTTGCGCTCTCTGCGCTAAATCCATCGCGTCAAATGCGCGACGGGCTCCGCCGCGGTGTCCACTCGACGCCGCAGCTCTCACTCGGTTCGCCACGGCGAGCGTTCCGGCCAACGCCGTAACGCTTCTGTGGCCCAAGCGGTAGTCTTATCCGCGTGGCACGTCGTGCAAGGATTCGGGATCTGATATTCGTCGGTCATCGCGGGCGTGATGAACGCAAACGTATGTGCCCGCACCTTCACGTCCGCGATGGTCGTCTCGATTTTCGGCATGTGGCAAGCGACGCAACTGCTTCCGGCGGATCCTTTTTTGTGATGCGTATGCTCTTCCAGAGTTCCGGTGCGCGGGCCGTTCAACGAAAGCGGGCCGTGACAATCCATGCAAAGTTGATCCGCGGGTTTTCTCAATTGTGCGTAATTGTCCGTGCCGTGCGCGTCGTGGCAGCTGAAGCAGGTCACCCCGCGCCGGTACATCACGCTCTGCACGAAATCATTGCCTTGCATGCGGTTCTTGTGCGCGGTGCCGTCGGGGTAGTGAGTGAACGTAGTCTCGCCCAGTTTGTGTTCCTCCAGTTGCCAGAAATCTTGCAGTTGTAAACCCACGCGATACCCAACGGGCCAGTCGTAGTATTTGCCTTCCATCGGACTGGTTAGCGGCCGTCCTTGGGAATGGCACTGGATGCAGCTGTCGCTCGCCTGCACGTAATCAAGGCGCGCCGGATTCAGAATATTCCCGCGCGACGGATGCTCCACGTGCTCGCTTCCGGGGCCGTGGCACTTCTCGCATCCCACGTTCCACTCCGTCACCTGTTTCGTGTGGATGTTGTAATCCACCGAATGGCATCCATCGCAGGTAGGACCGGTGGGCCGCTGCATATTGTCCGGCGGATAAAACGGCTCCCACCAGTCTGTGCCCTTCGCCGCGAAATAAGGCCGCCACACGCGATGCGTCACATCCCATTGCGCTGGCTCCGGATAGTAATCGTCTCCCCTCTTTGTAAAGTAACGCTGCTTCCAGATACTTCCGTAAACCAGGGCGACATCGTCCTTCGTAAATTTGGCCACGGTATTTGTGGCAAGATCTGGAATAATCGCATCAGGGTGTTCGCGCGGATCGCGCACGACATTCGCCATCGGCGTCTTTCGCCAGTGTTCGTAGATTTGCGCGTGGCACTTCGCGCAGGACTGTGAACCCGTGTGGTGCGCCGACTGTGTGGTGGACGCCTGCTGCTGCTGCTCTTGCTTGCTTGACGCGCGCAGGCTGCGGATAAACAACACTAGCTTCCAGCTGTCGTCGCTTTGCTCGTCGTGCGGTTTCGCCCACCCCGGCATTCCCGTCAGCCGCACCCCATTCCTGATGATGTAGCGGATCTCTCCATCCGTCAGGTTCTGCGTTTCGCGCGAACGCAGGTCTGGCGCCCGAGGGTAAAGATTGCGGCCGTCCTGCGTTTGTCCGGAGCCGTCCGGCCCGTGGCAGACCGCGCAACGATCCAGGAAACTCTCCCGTGCTCCCTGCAAGGTTTCCGGAGTCGCCTCAAATGGATTCGCCTCCAGACTCGCCTTCCGCGGGATGGCCAGGTTGCGCGCCGTCCGTGCCACGACCGTCTCAAGATAGGACGGCTCACCGGCTGTGCTCAAACCATGCCGCAGCACACGCATTCGGTAATAGCCCATGGCTGCCAGCGCCACGCCACACAGCAAAAGAACAAGTTTCCAGGCCTTCATAACCGCAGGTATTACAGCGCAGCATTTCTTGGAAAGCAAATCGGAGGCAATGCCAAACGCAACGGTCTGTTTCGGGGAAGTTCGCGACGTCAACCGCCAACAAAGCCTACGGCGTCGAATCACTCGGCGAACGGAACACATACGCGACGATCACATTCGCTTTCAATTTCTTATCGTTGAGCGTCGCTGGATTGACCGTCCAATTCTTTACCGCGGCGATTGCCGCCTCCGTCAAAGACGGCACGGAGCGAATCGGCGTCACCTCTTTCACTAAGCTGAACCTGTTTATCACCAAGGAGAGCACTACGGTTCCCGTCCCCACGCTGTTTGCAGGATAAACCGCGTACGACGCCTGAGCCATTTGAGGTGGCTGATATCCCTGAGGAAGCGGCGGCGCAACCAGCGCCCCCTCCAGCAGCGGCAAATTCTGATTTTGCAGAGTGCCAGGGTTGAAGATCACTTGGATGTTGATTGTGGAAGGGACTGCGACCCCGTCGAGCTTGCCCGGCGAGAAGCTCCAGGTGCTCACGGCGCTGATCGCTACCGCGGTCAGACTCGAGATGCCACGCGCCACCTGCACGTTTTCAACCCGACCCCCCGCGCTCAGATTCACCGCGAGTGACACGAGGCCTGACGCGATGCTGTCGACAGGGTAGGGGATCTCGCCCGCAGCAGTGATGTCCGGCGGCTCAAAATGCGAACCGGCCGAAACTTCGCCTCTTGTCGCCGCGAATCCGGCATAAACCAGCAACAGCACGGCCAATATCAATTTTGAATTTTGCCTCATAGGCCCCTCTTTCTCCGCAGCCATGAATGGACTCCGCCGCCGCCGGGTCTTCCTGCAATCCTCTCGAGCGAGATTCGCTGCCCAATCAGAGACGAGGAGTCCGGCGTTTGGCGCTTATCCTAGGTTGAGCCGGAAGGTATGTCAACGAATCCAGAATGTTTGCAGGCAACGGCTGCAGAACATTGGGGTTCGACGGTTCGTTCGATGAAAACTACGCGTTGCGCAATACGTCTAATGCGCGGCGGGTTCTGCTGCGGGGTGCATGCCGTGCTGCGGCACTTCGTGAACTCCGCGCAGCGGCTGTTCCTGATGAAATCTGTACAGTTGATTCAGCGGACCGGCGCCTTTACCGATCGCGTACGATTTTTCGATCGCCTTCGTCACGTAAGCCTTCGCCAGAATCACAGCTTCGCGCAGTTGCTGGCCGCTCGCCAGTTGTGCCAGAATCGCCGAAGAAAATGTGCAGCCCGAGCCGTGCGTATTCGGGCTCTTCACGTGGTCGCCCCCGAACGTTTCCACTTCCGTGCCGATGCACAGCACGTCCGTCGGTTTTTCCAGGTGCCCGCCGGTGACCACCACCGCCCGCGCGCCCATTTCCACCAGCTTCAACCCCGCCACCTTCATCCCCGCGAGGTCTTTCACTTCCAGGCCGGTCAAAAATTCTGCTTCCGGCACGTTTGGCGTAATCACGCTCACGCGCTTCAGCAATTCGTCGCGCACGAATTTCAGCCCCGACGTATCCAGCAATTCCGCATTCCCCGCCGTCGGACGAAACACAGGATCCAGCACCACGTGCGCGAATTTGTGCTTGTCCAGAAATTCCGTCACCACCGAAGCGTTCGCGCGGTTGGCCAGCATTCCGATTTTCACGCCCGCGATCTCAATATCTTCCACCAGCGTATCCAGCTGGGCGCGCATCGTAGCCGATGGCGTCGCGTGAACGGATACAACTCCTTGCGTGGACTGCACCGTCAGCGCCGTCACCGCCGCGACGCCATAACAATTATGCGCCGCGAAAGTTTTCAGATCGGCCGCTGTGCCCGCGCCGCAAGAAGGATCAAATCCCGCTATCGTCAGAAGAATGGGTGGTGTGTGGCTCGTGTGACCGTTGTGATTACTCAAGTGCGAGTGCCTCCGCGCGAGGTCGCTACAGACAACTACGCCGGCACCGCCATTTTTCGCATTGGCGCACCGGCTAACGAAAATGTACGCGCCTTCTCGTACATCGCGCAACAACAATATTTGAAAATTGCTAGACAGGTTCGATGCGCGAAAAACCCGGCGAAAATCAACGAGGAAAAGATTAGTGAAATCTTATCCGTGCGCCAACCTCACGGAAAAAGCCCGCGCACAAGCGTGGCGTCTGCTACTCGGCCTACCGCCAGCACGTATGCTCCCGTGCGCAGATGCGCGCGATGTTTCCGCGCCGTCTCGTGCACTTCATGAAACGCGCGCCGCATCACCAGATCCAGCTTCGCGTTCACTTCCGCTTCCGACCAGAAGAAACTCTGCAGGTCCTGCACCCATTCGAAATAACTCACCGTAACGCCACCCGCATTTGCCAGCACGTCCGGAATCACCAAAGTGCCCTTGCGTGCCAGAACTTCGTCCGCATGAGGAGTTGTCGGCCCATTCGCCGCTTCCGCCACAATTTTCGCCTTGATCTGGTCCGCATTGTTCAAAGTAATCGAATTTTCCAAAGCCGCCGGCACCAGAATGTCGCACTTCATCGTCAGCAAATCATCATTCGAGATGCGCGAAGTCCCCGGCATGCCCACGACAGTTCCGGAGCGCTCCTTGTAACGCATCGCCTTCAGAGGATCGATCCCCCGCGAATTGAAAACGCCTCCACGCGAATCGCTAATCGCGATCACGCGTGCCTTTTTCTCAGAAAATAATTTCGCCGCGATCGAACCCGCATTCCCAAATCCTTGAATCGCCACGCTCGCTCCGCGCAGCGAAAGTTTTTTCACCTTGCAAGCTTCTTCCACCACGATCACGCAACCGCGCGCCGTCGCCTCATTGCGTCCTTCCGACCCCCCGATCGAAATCGGTTTGCCCGTCACAACTCCAAGCGACGAATGCCCCTTGGTCATGGAATACGTATCCATGATCCACGCCATTGTCTGCGAATCCGTGTAGACGTCCGGTGCCGGAATATCCTGCTCCGGTCCGATGATCGGCAGAATTTCCGCGGCGAATCGCCGCGTCATGCGCTCCAGCTCGGACTTGCTCATCCGCTTCGGATCGCAGATCACACCGCCCTTCGCCCCGCCGTACGGAATATTCACCGTCGCGGTTTTCCAGGTCATCCACATCGCGAGGGCCTTCACTTCGTCCAGCGTCACCGCCGGATGATAGCGAATGCCGCCCTTCGCCGGTCCGCGTGCCACGTTATGCTGCACGCGAAATCCCGTGAACACCTTGATCTGACCGTTGTCCATCTTCGTCGGGATGGAAACCTCCAGCACGCGCTTGGGCGTGCGCAAAATCTGGCGCAGTCCCGGATCCAGCTTCAGATATTCCGCCGCGATGTCGAACTGAATTTGCGAAATGCGGTACGGATTCAGGTCCTCGCGCGGTGCGATCCGCGGGATGGGCTGGGTGCTAGCAGGTTTGGCAACGGTTGCCATTCGATGTTCCTTCCTGACGTGGCGAGCTATTGATGGTAAGGGCCGTAAGTCTTGCGCGAATCGAAGTTTAGTCAAGCCGTGCTGGATGTCAATGGAAACCAATCAGACCACGGGAAATCGCGCATCCGTTCTCATCACATTTCGCGCGAGTAATCCTCGCGCACCAGGCCGTAAACATATGTACGGAAACTACTTACACGCATAGTCGTCTCGGTACAAGCCGCATAATTCCAGCACTCACACCGCCCCTAAATTCCAGCCACAACCCGGTTGACCCCGCCCTACCAACAAGTTACGCTCCCTCCACGGCAGCGCAATCGCGCGGTGCGACCTGACATGCCAACCCCGCGCCGCAATCCGGAAACCCTTCGTGCGCGTATCTACTAGGAGAAGCATTTACTTGGTGACGGCGGAGAAGCGAGCGGAGTTGAAGGCCACGGACGCGTCACTCATTGACCGGATCGTTCAACGTGACGAGTCAGCGCTCGCGGCGCTGTATGACCGTTACGCTGGCATGCTCTCGTCCGTCTTGAATCGGATTTTGCGCGACTCCCAGGCAGCCGAGGAAATTCTGCAGGACATTTTCTATCAGCTGTGGCGCAACGCTGCGCAATTCGATTCGTCGCGCGGTTCGCTCTCTGGCTGGCTGCTGGTGATTGCCCGCAATCGCGCCATCTCCCGTTTGCGGCGCCACAATCCCGCCAGCGGCGACGAACTCAGCGAGAACACCGTCGTGGTCGCCTCCAATCTCGAAAGTTCCGTCGCGCAGCAACAGCTGATGGCCAAAGTAAGGGGCGCGCTGGACAATCTGCCGAAAGAGCAGCGCGCCGCCATCGAGCTCGCATACTTCGAAGGCCTGACGCACAGTGAAATCGCGCAGCGCACTGGCGACCCGCTCGGCACGGTTAAGACGCGGCTGCGCTCAGCAGTAGAAACTCTGAAACGGGATCTGCATTCATGAGCAACGAACACCCAACTCGGCCGGAAGATTTCGAGCTCTACGCGTTAGGCGCACTCGACGACGCCGAACGCCACGCGTTCGAATCACACCTAGCTTCCTGCGCGGACTGTGCCGAAAAACTCGCCGCGGCGCGCGGACGTGTGGCGATCCTCGCGTTCGCCGCGCCGACCGTGGCTCCGTCGCCCGGCGTGAAAGAAAGTCTCATGCGCCAAGTCATCGCTTCCGCCGAAGGTCCCGGCGGAAGCGCCGCGCGCGTAAAGCCGGAGTCGGTTGCAGATGGCGGAATCTTCGCGCGCTGGTGGGCCGCGCTGTTGCCGGTAGCGACGGCCTTCGCGCTCGCCACTGTTCTGCTGTGGCTGCACAACGAACAGCTGAATCGCCAGCTCGCCGATCTGCGCAACACCATCGAGCAGCAGAAGCGGGAACTCGCCGAAACGCGCCATCAAGCCGACCTGATCGCAGCGCGCGAGACGCTTGTCGTTCCGCTCTGGTCGCAGAAAGGCGCGCCCGATGCCCATGGTGAAGGCCACGCGCGCGTGCTGTACAACGCAAAGGAAGGGATGATGACCTACGACGGCTGGCTGCCCTCGGCGCCCGCCGATAAGAGCTACCAGTTGTGGCTCGTGCCGATGAGTGGCGCGCCGATCAGCGCCGGTGTCTTCAATCCCCAGAACGGCGAGATGAGTCACATGATGAAGAAGCTTCCCGCGGGCGTCACGGCAAAAGCATTCGCCGTATCGCTCGAACCGGCAGGCGGCGTGCCGCAACCCACAGGCCCAATGGTCCTGGTCGGCCCCATTTCGTAGCACGCGCCAGCGCTCGGTTTTCTCGGCGCACTCTGCGTCTCTACGGTAAAAATCTTTAAGTTTCCGCCGCGCCCGGAATGACATCCACGCCCATGTAGGGCCGCAGCGCGTCTGGAATCACGACTGACCCATCCGCGCGCTGAAAATTTTCCAGTAGCGCGATCCATGTGCGGCCGACCGCCAGGCCGGAGCCGTTCAGCGTATGCACGAATTCCGATTTTTTCCCACCCGGGGGCTTGAAACGAATGCCAGAGCGGCGCGCCTGGAACGCTTCGGTATTCGAGCACGAAGAAATTTCCATGAACTCGCCCGCCGAGGGCAGCCACACTTCGATATCGTAAGTTTTCGCGGACGCGAATCCCATATCGGCGGTACAAAGTAGCATCACGCGATAGTGTAGGCCCAGCCGCTGCAAAATCGCTTCGGCGTTTGCGACCAGCGCTTCCAGCTCGTCGTAACTTTGCTCCGGCCGCGTGAATTTGAACATTTCCACTTTCTGAAACTGGTGCTGGCGCTTCAGCCCGCGCGTATCGCGTCCTGCGGCGCCGGCTTCGGAGCGAAAGCACGCCGTCCACGCACACACTTTGATCGGCAGTGCTTCGGTCTCCAGTGTCGTGTCGCGATATAGGCTAGTCAATTCCACTTCAGACGTCGGCGTCAGCCACAGGTCCGTGCCTTCCAAGTGGAACATGTCCGCCGCGAATTTCGGCAGCTGGCCCACGCCGGTGAGCGAAGCGGTGTTCACCAGAAACGGCGGCAGAATTTCCGTGTAGCCGTGCTCGCGCGTATGTACGTCCAGAAAGCAGTTCGCGAGGGCCTGTTCCAGCCGCGCGCCCAGCCCCTTGTAAACCGCAAAACGCGACCCTGCGATTTTCACCGCCGCGTCAAAATCCAGAATCCCCGCGCCTTCGCCCAATTCCCAGTGCGCCTTCGGTTTGAAATCAAAAGCTGGCGGCGTGCCCCACCGTCGCACTTCCACATTTTCCGCCGCCGATTTCCCCACCGGCACGCTGGCATGAGGAATATTCGGCACGGTCAGCAGGAATTGCTTCAGCTGTTCGTCCAGCACGGTGATGGTTTCGTCGTCGCGCTTGATCTGGTCGGAAACCCGCTTCATCAGAGACAGCAGCGAGGACGCATCCTCGCCCGACTTCTTCATCCGCACAATTTCCTCGCTAGCCTTGTTGCGCTCCGCCTTCAACCGCTCCGCCGAAGTAATCACCATCCGCCGGTCGGTATCCAGCTGACGAAAAGGCGCAAGGTCGAGCGTGGCGCCGCGCTCCCGCGCCATCTTCTCGATTACATCGAGGTGCTCGCGCACATATCCCAAATCCAGCATAGGCCCAGCAGAATACACGACTCCGCCACGAAGTGAAAAGCGCGGACGTCAGTGCGGTACGAAATCGTTTTATGCGACGGCTCAGTTCGGGGATTTTTTTCGCCGGGATAGCTTCGGGCTTTCTGCGGCGCGGAGCTTCCAGACGATCTGGCGCATTATGCCGGTCCACATGTCGGCGTCGCGGCTGGGAAGATTCAGGCGGCGGACCAGGCGGCGGATGCGCTCGTCGGCGTCGGCTACGGTGCGGCGGTCGAGGAAGCCGCTGGAGCTGAGGGCTTCGGTGAGGATGGCTGTGAAGCGTTCGACTTCGCCGGCTGTGGCCGGCGGCGCTTTTTCCAGCGCTTGCTTAAATTTGGCGGCCTTGGCGTCGCGCACCAGTTCGTAAAGGCAGACCGCTACGGCCTGGCCCAGGTTCATCGAGCGATGCTCCTCGCGGGTGGGAATGCGCAGCAGCCAGTGGCAGTGGCTTAGATCTTCGTTGGATAATCCGGTTTTTTCCGAGCCGAACAGGAGCGCGACGCGATCTGTTTTTCCGCGTCCGGCGCGCCTGCGCGCGAGGCGTTGCAGAATGATGCGCGCGCCAGCCTCGAGGGTGCACAGCGAATGATGCAATTCGCGGCGGCCGGCCGCCGTGCTGCCGACGACGAGCGCGCAATCGGCCACCGCTTCCGCGACAGTGGAAAATTGCTCGGCATTCGCGAGCACCGGCGCGGCTCCGACGGCGGAAACGGCCTCGCGGTACGCAGGGTCGTAGGGATTCACCAGGCGCAGATTCGTGCAGCCGAAATTGCTCATGGCGCGCGCGGCGGCGCCAATGTTCAGAGGATTGCGCGTTGCCACCAGCACCACGCGCAGATTGTCCATGAGGGCCGCGGAATTCATGCGCGCCTATTCTACGGCATCACGCGATATACAGACGAGTCCTGCGGGGAATCTCTCGTCCGGAAAACTTGGGCTCGCAATCTGGCGCGTAAGCGATTAACAACTCTGCAGACGGCGCTCGAGCAAACACGCAAGCGGAAGGTTGCCAGCGGAAGGCACGTTTGGGGCTACGTGCGTACGTGCCGAAGTCAGGCGCGGAAGTTACAACAGGAAGTTGCGTGAAAAATACGCGATCGTCGCAGGGCGAGAGTTTTTCGAACGATCGGCAACGAGGAGGAGCGAGCATGCGGCAGAAAACGGCGGCGAAGATTTTGGTTGTGGTGATGTTTGCATCGGCGGCGCTCGCCAGTGCAGTGGCACAAGCGCCAATTTCCTACGGGCCGGCGATCAGTCTGGAGAATGCGAAAAAGGCTGCGGTGCCGGCATGGGCGGAAGCGGCGAAAAATAATTGGGCGATGGCCGTCGCGATCGTGGATTCAGCCGGCAACCTGGTTTACTTCGAGAAGATGGACAACACGCAGCAGGGAAGCGTGAATGTTTCCCAGGACAAGGCGCGCTCCGCAGCGCTATTCAAGCGGCCGACGCAAGCATTTCAAGATCGCCTGGCTGCCGGCGGAGACGGGTTGGGAGTGCTGCGTCTGCAAGGCGCAGTGCCGGTGGCAGGCGGCATTCCGCTGCTCGTGGATGGCAAGATCGTCGGCGCGATCGGAGTTTCCGGCGCAACGAGCGCTCAGGACGCGCAGTGCGCGAAGGCCGGAGCAGACGCGCTGAAATAGTCGGCTGCGGTTACGCGAGGATGTGGGGTGACTGAAATTAACCTGGCAGCAACGTGAGCGTAACACGGCAGAAAATTGCTTTGGTACGATGGCGCCGCTGCCCTTGCCGTCGCCCCCGACACCGGCACAAAGGAAACCACGCCATGTTGCCACCGAAACTGATTCTTTCCCCGATTGATTTCAGCGACTCTTCCCACGCTGCGCTGGATGTTGCAGCGGATTTCGCGACCCGCTTCGGCGCCGAGCTGCTGCTGGTTCACGTGATGCCGGCGATTCCGGATCTCCCGGAAAATGTGTCGATTCTGAAGGAAGGCGAGTACGACCAGAGCTTGACGGACGCGGCCGCGAAACGGCTAGCTGATCTGGCCGGCACGCTCGCGCAGAAAAATGTGAAGGCGCGCACGGAAATGGGGACGGCCAACGATGTTGGCATGGAGCTGGTGCGCATCGCCGAGCACGAGCACGCGGACATGATCATTATTGCGACGCACGGGATGACTGGCTGGCACAAAATCACGTTTGGCTCGGTGGCGGAAAAAGTGGTGAAGCAGGCGAGCTGCCCCGTGTTGGTGTTGCGCGCGAATGCGATGGCGGATGCTGGCGGCGAGAAGCAGGCTGCTTCGTCCGCGGCCGCCTCGGACTAATTGGCGCTTGCCGTCGCCGCGCGTGCGGCTAACGGTGTGCGACACTTCGATCGCGCTTTGCACGATCTTTGGGAGAATCGCACGTTAGCGCCAACCCTTCGAACCGGCACGGCCGGTTCGAAGGGTGAATTGCGCTGTGGCGCAGCTCAGACTCCGACTTCAGCGAACTCGTCGCACATCGAGCGAAAATTTTCGTACCAAGTTTCGGTAAACACACCCACCAAGTATTCGGCGGTGCGTCCGGCCACGGCGACGCGCGCCGGCTTGATTTCTCCCCAAGTGCGAACGCGCGTGCCGCCGGAAGATTGCTCCTCGAATTCGACCCACTGGTGCATCGTGATGCCCAGGGCCCTGTCAATCCAACCGAGGTCGCGGCCGGGCCGGCAGTTGACGATCAAATGATCGACGACAACTTTGACGGGTTTAAGTATTTCGATTTCCATCCGGCTGCCGATACTCCAAGGCTCGCCATGTTGCCAGTGCATGCGGCCGTAGATGTTGGCGAAGGTGTGCCACATTTTCCAATTGGTGTAGACCTCCCAGGTCAGGCCTGGGGTGGCTTTGGTGGTGACTGCGTATTCGAATGTATGCATCGTACCTCGTAGCGCACTTCGGATTTTTTACTGCACCAGGGAATAAAACGGGGTATACTGCGCGCCTGTATTATTTATACATCGTTTGTTATACGATGTAAAGATTATTGCTACAGAATTCCCCGAGGCGCAAGGAGCGAAAAAGCGAAGATGCCGCGAACAGCCGATGCCCGTCTGGAAGGACGCATACTGGATGCCGCTTATCAATTGTGGAGCCGAGGCGGAGAAAGAGCGCTGACCATGCGCGCGGTGGCGCGCACGGCGCGGACGACGACTCCGACCGTGTATCAGCGATTCCGCGATAAGAAAGACATTCTGGAGCTGCTACGCAAGCGGGCGCAGGAGATCATGTTTTCTTACATGCGGCGAGCGCATTCGGCGGAAGAGTTTTGCTTGCGCTATTTCGAGTTCGCGCTTGGACATTGCAATGAGTACGAGCTTATTCACGCGGACTGGGCGGTGCGCCTGGCGAAAGAAGAAGCGCGGCCTTCGTTTGACTTGCTGAAGAAGAGCTTGGTGGACCGATTGGGCGGGACGCAGGAGCAGCACGCGGGCTTGGCGTTGGCGCTTGCTGCATTGCTGCACGGAACTGCGTCGCTGCTATTAACCAAAGGAGTGCCGGAGCGAATTTCGCGCGAGCTGCGTCACGCGTGCGTTGCGGCGTTTGAGGCGCTGGTGGAGAATGCCGCCGGGCGATCGTTTCGGCCGAACCATCGACGCGCGGCGCAGTCGTAGACTCGATAATGTTGCGGCCGGTGGTCCGAGCGATTTATGAATGAGACATGAGCAAGACGTCGCGGAAACGCTGGATCTTTTTGAGTGTGCCAATCGTGCTGCTGGCGTTGCTCGGCGCGGCGGGATACTGCCGATGGACCGGGCAGATTCCGGCACCGCTGCTGGAAATTCTGGTGCGGCGGATCCAGTTGCCGCCGGGATTTAGAATTGAACTTTATGCGACGGGCGTGCCGAATGCGCGCTCGTTGACGTTGAGCCCGAGCGGCACTGTGTTTGTGGGTTCGAAGCGCGCGGGCAGAGTTTATGCGCTGACAGCCAGCGGGCGGCACGACAAGGCCGACGAAGTGATCACGATTGCGCGTGGCCTTCAGGAACCGAACGGTGTGGCGTTGCACGATGGCTCGTTGTACGTGGCGGAGGTGAGCCGCGTGCTGCGCTTCGACGCGATCGAGACGCGACTGAAAAATCCTCTGGCGCCTGTAGTGGTGAACGCAGACCTGCCTTTGAACACTCAGCACGAATGGAGATATATCCGCTTTGGGCCGGACGGATGGCTGTACGTGGGAGTTGGCGCGCCATGCAACGTGTGCGAATCCGCGGACAAGCGCGTCGCGAGCATATTAAGGATGCGGCCGGACGGGTCCGGCATGGAAGTGTACGCGAGCGGCGTGCGTAATTCGGTGGGATTCGATTGGCAACCTCAGTCAAAGGAAATGTGGTTCACCGAAAATGGGCGCGACAACATGGGAGACGATATTCCTCCCGACGAATTGAATTATGCGCCGCGCGCGGGAATGAATTTCGGTTTTCCTTACTGCCACGGAGCCGATATTGTCGATCCGCAGTTTGGACCTGGGCATACTTGCACCGAATTTGTGGCGCCGGCTTGGAATTTACCGGCACATGTGGCTGCGATCGGGATGCGTTTTTACGGCGGCGATATGTTTCCGCAGCAATATCACGGCGGGATTTTTATTGCGGAGCATGGATCGTGGAATCGCAGCGTGCCGATCGGTTATCGCGTAAGCCGAGTGGTGCTGGATGGCGATCGGGCTGTGAAATATGAGCCGTTCGCGCAGGGGTGGCTGATCGGAGGTTGGCATTGGGGGCGGCCGGTGGATGTGGTGGTGATGCCGGATGGTGCGCTGCTCGTTTCCGACGATTACGCGGGGGCGGTTTACCGGATCAGCTATCAGAAATAGTGGGAGCGCCGCGAAGCTTTCGAGAAAGTCAAAAGATTTAACACAGAGGTCGCGGAGAAAAGGCGGAGAGCACAGAGAAAGAAAGAGAAAGCCGCGATTCAAATAACGACGGATTCCTGGTATTCGCCGAAGGCGCGGCGGAGGGCGTCGGAAATTTCGCCTACTGTGGCATAGGCCTGGACGGCGGTGAGGATCGCGGGCATCAGGTTTTCGGTGGTGCGGGCGCGGCGCTCGATTTCCACCAGCGCGGCCTGGGCTTTAGGAGTGTCGCGGCGAGCGCGCAGGGAATTGAGGCGCGCGATCTGGGTGCGTTCGATTTCGGGGTCAATGCGCAGCGTGGGGATGGGTTTTTCGTCCTCGGTCTGAAAACGATTTACTCCGACGACGACTTGCTCGCCGCTGTCCACGGCATTTTGGTATTCAAACGCGGACTTCTGAATTTCCTGCTGGATATATCCGGTTTCGACGGCGCGCAACACTCCTCCCATCGCGTCAATCTTGGAAATATATTCCCGCGCGCCAGCTTCGATTTCGTCGGTGAGCTTTTCGATGGCGTACGAACCTGCGACTGGATCCGTGGTGTTCACTACTCCGGTTTCCTGCGCGATGATTTGCTGGGTACGCAGAGCGAGCAGCGCGGATTGTTCGGTGGGGAGGGCGAGAGCTTCATCGAGCGCGTTGGCGTGCAGGGATTGACAGCCACCGAGTACCGCGGCGAGCGATTGCAACGCGACCCGCACCAGATTATTTTCGGGCTGCTGCGCGGTGAGCGACGAGCCGGCGGTTTGCGCGTGGAAGCGCAGCATCAGGGAGCGGGGATCGCGCGCGCCGAAACGTTCGCGCATGGTGCGGGCCCAGAGGCGGCGGGCGGCGCGGAATTTCGCGATTTGCATGAGCAGCTCGTTGTGCGAATTGAAGAAGAAAGAAAGTTGCGGCGCGAATTCGTCCACGGCGAGGCCGGCGGTGATGGCGGCTTCAACGTAGGCGATGCCATTCGCAAGAGTGAATGCGACTTCCTGCACGTCGGTAGAGCCGGCTTCGCGGATGTGATAGCCGGAGATGGAGATTGCGTTCCAGTTGGGCAATTCGTGGCGACACCAGGCGAAAATATCGGTGACGATGCGCATGGCGGGGCGCAGCGGATAAATGTAAGTGCCGCGCGCGATATATTCCTTGAGGATATCATTCTGCACGGTGCCGGCGAGGCGCTGCAGATTCGCGCCTTGTTGTTTGGCGACGGCGACGTAGAGCGCGAGCAAAATCGCGGCGGTGGAATTGATGGTCATCGAAGTGGAAACAGTTTCCAGCGGAATGCCGTCGAAGAGCGTTTGCATGTCTTCGAGAGAATCGATGGCGACGCCGACTTTACCGACTTCACCCAGCGCGAGAGTGTGATCTGAATCCATGCCGATCTGCGTGGGCAGGTCGAATGCGACGGAGAGGCCTTTCACGCCTTGCGCGAGCAAGTAACGGTAGCGTTGGTTCGATTCGACGGCGCTGCCGAAGCCGGCGTATTGGCGGGTAGTCCAGAGACGGCCGCGATACATGGTGGGATAGACGCCGCGGGTGAAAGGGAATTGGCCGGGATAGCCGAGGTCGCGTTCGGCGTCCCGTTCGGGGAGGTCGTTCGCAGTGACGACAGCTTCGATGGGGAGGCCGGACGGGGACGCGGCCTTGCGCTCTGCGATGACGGCGGATTTTTTTTCGTCGCGTATCATGTGGTCGTCTCAGCGAATTCGGCGGGCGCGGCGAAACGACGTGAACGCAAAGCAGACCATGGTGACTGCGTAAACAATGGTGAAGCCCAGCAACCACGCCGCGGGGCGAGTGTGCCATTGGCGCCAGGCGGAGACGCCGCCGTAGAGCGCGAAGATTGCGAAGATCGCTCCGGTGGTTTCGTGGAAGAGCTGGCGGATGGCGCGCCACACTACGCGCAGGGTGATCTTGGTGGAGCTCCAGAGCGTGGGGTAGAAGCCCTCGGCCATCGCACAATTCTAGTACAGATTTGGCAGAGGTGCTGTCGCAAACGCGGCGAACGGGCTCTGCTTGGTAGCCCCCCGCGGAGTAGGCGAAAGCGAAGGGAGATCCTTCGTCGTTGCGCTCCTCGGGATGACGGCGTCGCCTGTACGGACGGGCGGGTGTACGGTTAACTGGATTAGCTCACTTTGCGCACCTGGGCCTTGTTTCGCGCTGGCGGCGGACCTAGAATTGGGATAGAAGGGTGCTCTTACGGGAGGTGATGCCCTTGCAACTCGACGATCGCATGAAGCAGTTGCTGCGAGAGCTGGGACACGCCATTAATGATACGGTGTCTGATTCCAACCGGATCGCCGAAGCGATTTCGGGAGTGCGTTCGGCGGGGTTCGACATTGTGCTGAAGCTGGACGCGACGATCGGATTGGCGCGCAGATCAGCGCAGGATGCGAAGATGACCACGCAGGACCGCCGTTTTCTGGAATCGCTGCACATTCGCGTGGACGATGAAATCATGGAAGAAGAAACGATCGAGCCGCGGGTGGAGATCACCGCGCAAGACATAAAATTCCTGAAGTCGCTGAAGATATCATTCGATGAAGAACTGTAAATTTATTGTTACCTCGCTATTCTGCGCCGTTGCTGTGCTGGCGGTGTCTGCGCCGTCTGCGCGCGCGCAGGTGGTGGAACCGGAAAAGACACCGATTTCCACCGACGTGAATACGCCGGTGGTGGTGAAGCAGAAGCCCGCCAAGGCCGTGTGGCTGAAAGCGGAAGTGATCCACTCCGACCGGCGCACGCTGATCGTGCGCGAAGCGGATAATCCGATGGAGGTCCACACCTTCACGTTCTCCGACCGAGCCAAGGATAAAATCGAGCGGGTGCAGGATGAAGGCGGATATCAGAGCGGCGACCACGTGAAGATTTTGTGGATACCTGGCGGCAGCGAAGCGCTCAATATTAAGGGCAGGCCTTCCAAACCGATTTGATTCCTCGTATTTCGCTTTGAGTTTTCGGTAGAGTCACACGCGAGAAAAGAGCCGGCGAAACGCCCTTCGATCCAGCCGCGGGCAGGCTCTCGGAGTGAACCGGCGCTACGAAATGATTCGCCCTCCTGCTGTTGCTGGCCGCTTCTACCCATCCGAACCGCAGGAGCTTGCGCGGCAAATTTCTGAATTTGCGCCGCCTGTGGCGAGCGCGGGGAAAACTTTGGCGCGCGGTTGCGTGGTTCCTCATGCGGGCTACATGTATTCGGGGCACGTCGCAGGCGCCGTCTATTCTTTGCTGGAAATTCCCGCACGATGCATTTTGTTGGGGCCGCGGCATTATCCGCGCGGCGAGGAGATGGCAATTTTGTCGCAGGGAAGCTGGCGAACACCTTGCGGAGATGCGCCAGTGGATGCGGACCTGGCCGCGGAGCTGATGCAGGCGTGCCCGCGTTTGCGCGAAGACGCCGTAGCGCACGAGCGCGAACATTCGCTGGAAGTGCAGATTCCATTTCTGCAGCGACTGGTGCCGGATTTTCGGTTTGTGCCGGTGGTGCTGGGTGCAGACCGTTATCCGTTGCTGGAAGAATTAGGGCACGCGGTGGCCAAGGTGGTGGCGGCGCAGAGCGAGCGCGTGCTGGTGATTGCCAGCACGGACATGAATCATTACGAAAGCGATGGAATCACGCGCGCGAAAGATGGACGAGCGATCGAGCGCATTCTAGCGCTGGATCCGCGCGGGTTGTACGACACGGTGCGCGGTGAGGGGATCACGATGTGCGGTTACGCGGCCACGACGGCGATGCTGGTAGCGATGCGGGATTTGGGCGCGGAGAGTGCGGAACTCGTGCGCTATGCGACTTCGGGTGACATCACCGATGAACGCGAAGAAGTGGTTGGGTATGCAGGGTTGATCGTGCGGTGAGCGGCGCGGTGGGGGTGGCGTCGTCACAAGCACGCGAAGCAAGCTTCGCGTCAAGCAAAGCGGCGTCAAGCCGCCGCACCCCATATAAAATCGAGCGACCGCACCGCTGGATGTCGTCAGTTGACGGTGAGCGTGAATGTGAAAGTGTGCGTGGTCGTGCCGCTGGTGGCCGTCACGGAAACGGTCTGGTTCGTGACCACGGGCGTACCGGGATTGGTGGGCCCGGTTCCGCCGCCTCCGCTGCCTCCGCCTCCGCACGCCGCGATGACGATCAACAATGTGAGGGTGATCCCGCTGGCGATGAAATTCCAGCGGCGACGCCGCGCCTGAATTGCCAACGCGAACAGAACAGCGCAGATGAGCAACAGCCGCATCGCGGCAGCGGCTGTTCGCCATCCGCCGCTATCAATGTGGCGGCTTAGCGGAACGAGCGAACTGGGAGCGGTGGTCGAAACCGTCACAGTCGAGGTCCCGCCCGCAGCCACGGTGGCAGGACTGAAGCTGCAAGTGCTTTCCGAAGGAAGATGGGTGCAGCCTGTAAGATTGACCGACGCGGTGAAACCGTTCAGCGCGTTCACAGTCACGACCGTGGTTCCGGACGAACCGGGAGCGCTGACGTTGACTGTAGCCGGCGCAAACGAAAGGTTGAAATCGGGGCCAGGCGTCACAGTTTGCGAGAGGCTGGCTACGGAATCCTCATAACTGCTGTCACCCGAATAAAAAGCCGTAATTGTGTCTGTGCCGGATGGAAGTGAAGTAGTGGTCAGTTGCGCTTTTCCGCCGCTGAGTGCCGCGGCGCTGCCGAAGTTTATACCGTTTGCGGAGAATTGCACCGTGCCGGTGGGTCCGGGGCCGCCGGATTGATTCTGAGTGATGGTCGCAGTGAAGGTGACGCTTTGGCCCTGCTGAATCGTAGAGGCCGAAGTGCTGACTGCAGTGGTCGTGGTGATCTCGATGTCTATTGTGCCTGGCGCAGAAGTGGAGGCAACATAGTTGATATCGCCATTGTACTTCGCCGTAATCGTGTTTGGCCCAAAAGGCAATGTGCCGGTGGTGACTTCCGCCAAGCCGTTGATCTGGCATGTGCCGGGGCTGGTGGAGAGTTGAAGAGTCTGCGGCGTTCCGATCTGCGTCGAGCCTGCGAAAAAGGTTATTGTGCCGGTGGGGGCGTTTCCGCAGTTTGTGCCATTTGGCCCCGCGAAGATGGTAAAAGGGCTACCGAGGACTCCGGTAGGAGGGAGGCTTAAGGCGATTGGGATCTGGGCTTGCGTGATGGTGAAGGAGGTGGCGGGCGAGGTGCCGGCGTTGAAGCTGGGATCGCCGCTGTAGGCGCCGGTGATGGGATGAGTTCCGGCGGTAAATGTGAAAGTGGGATTCGTGGGCAGGACGTTGCCCTGGCTGTTTAGGGTCAGTGCTGGAATTCCGCTGATGGTCTGGCCGTTGTCTTTAAAGGTGACGGTGCCGGTGGGAACACCTTCGCCGGAATTTCCGCTGACGTCGGCGCGGAGATAGACCGTGGAACCGTACGGTCCTGTGCTGAACGGAAGCGGAAAGCCCTGAGAATTTTGCGTAAGGAATGAAACGGCGACTTTGCTGCCTTCTGGTGTGACCGTCACGGGAACTGGCGCGGAGTCGCTAGCAGCAAAGGTGCCGTCACCGGGATAGTGCGCGGTGACGTTGTAAGTGCCGCCGGGAAGGACGTCCGTGGTAGTGTTCACTGAGCCGTTCGCCAGAGCAAAATCGGTGACGCCCGGGTCAATGGCGCTTGTGGAGAGCAGCGCAACGTTGCCGGTGGCTGTGCCAGTGGCTGGAGGTGTGGGTGTTACGCCGATCTGCACGGTCACCGGAGTGCCATGGACGATTGACGAAGTTGGATTGAGCGACAAAGTTGTGGCGCTGGGCTTAAGAGCGGAGGTGATGCTGCTCCATTTGTTGACGAGATTGGCGGCGTTGACTGAACCTAGGCCGGTGGTGAGGTCATAGCCGGCTGTGGAATTGTAGCCGGTCAAAACGCCGATGCCTTCGGAGCCGGCGGTGCCGCAATTGACCGGCACGGGCACGGTGTCGTCGCACGGCATGGCGTTTGTGCCGGTGGTGATGTCGTAAAAAATGCAGGTGCTGGCCGGCGTAGCCGACGAGGTGCAACTTGCGCCGGATTGCGCGGCGAGTTGATAAAGAATGTAGTTCGCGTTGCCCTGACGAGACGCGGTTTTCTGAACGACCATGGCCATGATGCCGGCAAAACTGGGAGTGGAAGCAGAGGTGCCGCCGATAGCAAGGAAATCAGGGTTCTGCGCGCTGCAGTAAGTCGCGTCGGTCTGATCGGCCTCGCAAATGATGTACGCGCTGCCGGAAATGGAACCAGCGCTGGCGAAGAGAGCAACGTCGGGTATGTCTCGTTTGCCATCGCTGGGCACACCTTTACCAGCCTGCCAGGAAGGTTTCGCGTAACCGCCCGAACAGCTCGAGGGGTCGCTGCCGTCGTTGACCGTGCAGGCGCTCTTTCCACCGCTGCCGCCGACTGTAATGACGGCAAAGCTGAGTAGTTGCGAGTTATTGCAGTTGGTGAGGGGGTTGGTGCTGAAGCCGAAGAAAACGATTGCGACGCTGGTGCAGGAATCGTCCCAGGGGAATTCAGGAATGTATCCTTTGGCGGATGCTTGCGTGGTGGCAGCGTTGGTTGCGTTCCAGTAGGTGGATGGACTGGTGAGATCGTTGAAATCGGTGCCGCCGACAGCGACATTGTATGGAGTGGAAGCAAAACCGCTGACCTGCAAACCGAATTCAGCCGGTGCGGGAGATTGATTATCCTGACTATCGCAGCCGGCCGAACCGCTATCGCCCGCGGCGATCAAGACTGTAATTCCCTGTGCGGCGGCCTGTTGCCACAAGCCGCTGTAGAATCTATTTCCCGTGGTGCCGACACCCAGCTCGCAGATGCCGTAACTTTCGCTGATGATCGGCGCGACGTTGTGGTCAACAGCGTGCTGGGCGGCAAGATCAACGCCGAGCGTGGTGTTGGTGGTGGCGGCGATGACGAAATCAATGGTGGTGCCTTTGGCGACGGAGCCGGACCATTCCAGGTCGAGATCGGATTCGGTTTCATCGCCGGGCTCGATGCCGGGATCGGGACCGTCAAGGACAAGGACCGGATCCTTGGCTGGCAGGCCGAACATATTTTGAAAGCCCTCGATATCCTTAAAATCCACGTCGGATTCGCCGATGACGGCGATGGTTTGGCCGGTGCCGTCAATGGCCGGGGATCCGTTCCAGAGTCCGGCTACGTTATAGATTGCGGCAAAATCATAGGGTCCGAGGAAAAAGCAGGTGGCCAGACCGTCGTCGCAGCTGGCGGTCCACGAGGGCGTGGCGGGATTGGCAGGGCCGAGAGGTTTGATGATTCCGGTTTCCGTATTTTTCGTGTAGACGCCCCTTACAACGTGCATCGGCTTGCGGGGAAAATTGTGCAGGGTGTTGATGCCGGCGACGACGGGCGCGAGTGCGACGGGAATCGATGGGTCGGTGGAGTTAGCCCAGTGGTCTTCGATTGTGCCGGTTCTTGTGGGGACTGAATATTTGTGGATGGCGGTGTGGAACGCTTCCTGGACTTGGCCGGCAGTGCCGGAAAATTCGATCACGGTGCGGCCGTTGGAAATTGGGGCGACCTGGAATCCGCGGGATTGCAGCCAGGCTGTGATTGTCTGAATGTCCTGGTCGGACGGGCCGAACTGCTGGCCGAATTGTTGGGGCGTCAGCCACTGGTGGAAATCTGGCGAGGAGTGGTCCTGCTGCTGGTCGAGCAATTGCTCGAGCGCGGCTTCCTGGCTGGGGCTGCGTTGCAGCACCAGGAGCATGCGGCTCATGGGCAGGCTTGCAGGGGCCGCGCCGCGATCGTATTCGGCGCTTGCCAGGTAATAGGTGTTGCCCTTCACTACGGTGAGGTTCGATTCGTCCACCGCCTGGGTGATGCGCGACGGCACCGCCGCAGATTGCGCGACGGTCCGCAGCGGAAGCAGCATCAGCAGCGAAAAGAAAGCAAAGAGCAGACAAATACGCCAGAAACGCGCGGACTGGGGTCGCATGGTTTCGTTCACCTTGATTCCCGTTTTGGGACGGCGAGGACGGCACGGAGAGTAAACGGAGTTACATGAAGTGTCAAGTTGTACGATGGGACAGATTTCCGGCGGTGCAAGCGCAACAAGGGCAATGGCGGCGGACGGCACGCCCTGGCGGCTGCAGCCCTAATGCGAAGAACGGATGCGTGTGGCCAGGGTGCGGGCGCGGGTGCGGGCGATATCTATGAATTTCTCGTCGGCGCCCAGTTGGTCGAGGGTGGGAAGCAAGCGTTCGGGCTCGGGGAGCAGCTTGCTGTTGTAGTCGCGCTCGATCTGCTGCATCACATCGTTGACGCCCAGGTGGTCGTAACGCATGGTGCGGACCAGATCGGAGAGGTCCGTGGTCTGGCGCGCCAAGCCTTCGAAAATATTGACGAGCTGCGAGGCGGTGTCGTCGAGCGTGTAGTTGAAATCGGTTTCGTGTTTTTCCCCGCCCTTTTCGTACAGCAGGCTTTTTGCGCCCAGGTTGGCGAGGCGGCGGTGGACGTCCAAATCCACATTTTGAAAATTATTCAGTTTCGCAGCCAGCGCGAAAATGCGTTGCGCGAGCGGAGCGCTCACTTCGAACGGCTGTGGATTGGCGTCTTCGTCGAGCTGGCGTATGTCGTAGGTGCCTGTACCGGCTTGATTAATTTTGATTTCGACGAACTCGGGGTAGCTGGTCTTGAAGACTTTGCGGAAGGTGATTTGGGGAGGGGCGTTTTCCGCGGGAGCGCGTGAACCGCTCAGCGCGCGGGGTGACGCAGATGCGCGCGACAAGCCGGCTGGCATCGCGGCGGATATTTCTGCCGCGCAGACCGCGACCGCGAAAAGAACCAGCGACGTGCGAGCGAACGCGCTGGAACAGTGGCGCTGTGCGCAGTGAATCAAGAATTGCCGCATCACAGACCAGAGATGCGCGCCGCGCGGGTTTGGTTTCGCAGGTTGGTTTTCGCTACATCAGCTACGGAACGCGGCCGGATCACGCCCGGAATCGATGTGATGGAGGCGAGCAGGCGTTCACGCGCGCGGAAACTGTGCGCGTGGCAGAGGGCGACCGCCAGAGCGTCGGCAGCGTCGGCCGGCTCCGGGTATTCGGCCAATCCCAGCGCGGAAGTTACCATTTGCTGCATTTGCTGTTTGGATGCGGCACCGTATCCCGCGATGCTGGCTTTCACTTCACGCGGCGAATAACTGTGCGCGGGGATGGAGGCTTGCGCGGCGGCGAGCAGCACCACGCCGCGTACTTCAGCGAGTTTCAGCGCGGTGCGCATGTTCAGCGCGGTGAAAACGGATTCTACGGCGACGGCGTCGGGCGCGAATTCCGCCACCAGTTGGGCGATCAATTCATGGATTTCGCGCAGGCGCGCGGCGAACGTGGCGCGCGCAGGAAGCCTCAGCGCGCCAAAACGCAACAGTCGCGGCGAGGAGCCGATGAATTCGACCACGCCGTAGCCGGTAGCGCCGGCGACCGCGGGATCGACGCCGAGCACGCAGAGGCGCGCGGTCTTCTTTACGGAGTTCGCAGTTATCGTGGTGGGTGCTGGGCGAATCATATGAGAACGCACAAGTGTAGTGCGCGAGGCGGGCAGATTGTAGTGTTTTTTCAGGGCACAGCGACGCGAACGGAACTAGCAGAGTCGGGGAAAGCGGACCAGGCGCGAGACGGAGCGAACTGTGAAGCGCGGAAAGCTTGCCGCGCTTTATTCGGCGAAGCTGGCTTCGCTAGCTCTTTTGGGCTTGGCTCAGTTTCCGGCCGCGCCACTCCTTTTCTAGGCTTGTCAGGAGTCGGGTTTCCAGCTTCATTCATGCTGCGACGCAGCTGCCTTGTTTTCGCCGACGAGATCCCTGGTACAGGTCTCCGGCCAAACCGTTAAGTATAATTGTCGTGAACTGCTTAATCACGGTGAGTGGCGAGCGGAGTCCATGGGAAACGTGCGACAAAAATTCATTCTTATACCTTTCTTTGTCCTGCCAGCCCGATTCGGTAGTTTGTTCTGCCAACTTGCGGGCGCTAACGTCCAGGATCGTGCTGGAAATCAGTAACCCGTACTCGGTTTCTATCGGGCTCAAACTCACTGCGATGGGAAACTCTGATCCGTCTTTGCGCAAGCCATACAGTTCGTTTCTCGAACTCATGGCCCGTTTTTGCGGGTGCGCCGAAAATGCCGTGCGCAGGTGTGGGTGATTTGCGCGAAAACGATCTGGTAGCAGTATTTCAATTTTTTGGCCGACCATTTCCTCTTGACGACAACCAAACAATGTTCCCGCTGGTTGGTTAACCAGCAGAATCTCACCTTCCCGATCCACGAGCACCATGGCCTCGGCAGCTGTATCCAGAATTCTTCGGAACAAGCGAGAATCCTCTCCGGATACCAGAGCTCCGGACGTAGAACTGCTAAGCATGAAAGAATTCCGTCCTGAGAGGGAAATACCTAACGAATGTACCGCAGCTATAGAAAGGGGCTTTCAGTGTGACAGAGGGCATCGCCGACATAAGGCGGCGATCTC
>Ga0209275_10000133_pt1 | contig 24243 bp, 23 predicted proteins | sample HubBroMetageREF2_FD_188344 | JGI IMG/M metagenome (GOLD analysis project Ga0209275, IMG submission 188344) | Reference soil microbial communities from the Hubbard Brook experimental Forest, New Hampshire, USA - Hubbard Brook CCASE Soil... | ecosystem: Environmental > Terrestrial > Soil >... | reverse complement strand
CGGATGCAGCGAGGACAGCGGGTCCTGGAAGATCATCGCGATGTCATTGCCCCTGACCGAGCGCAGCTCATCTTCGGGCAGCGTGAGGAGATCCTTGCCCTCGAACAGGATGCGCCCCGAGATGCGCGCTCCCTGGCGACGAGTCAGCCCAAGCGTCGTCAACGAGGAAACGGTCTTGCCGGACCCTGACTCGCCGACGATGCCGAGCGTGCGCCCTGCATGCACGTCATAGGTGATCCCGTCGACAGCGTGCACAATGCCGTCCTCCGTGGGAAAGTCGACACGCAACTCCTCCACGCGCAGCAGCGGCCCAGGCGTGCTCACGAGAAGCGCACTCTGGGATCGAGATAAGCGTAGGCGATGTCCACGGCGATGTTCGCGAGGATGATGAACAGCGACGCGAGGATCACCGTTCCCTGTATGACGGGGAAGTCAGAAGACTGGATCGACTGGTATGAGAGTCGGCCTATGCCAGGGATGTTGAACACGGCCTCCACCAGGATTGCGCCGCCCAGCAGAACACCAACTTCCAAGCCAAATAGGGTGACGAGCGGGTTGATCGCGGAGCGCACGCCGTGGCGCACGACTTGTCTCTCCGGTAGACCCTTGGCGCGGGCAGTGCGAATGTAATCCTCGCTCATCGCCTCCCCCAGGCTGCTGCGCATCAGCCGCGCAAAGATCGCGGCCGAGCCTGCCGCAAGCACGATCCACGGCATGATCAGCGATGTGAACCATTTCCCAACGTACGTGCCGGCGCCGGGGAGGATCTTGAATTTGCCGATGTCGTCTGCGAATAGAAACAGCACGACCAGACCGAACCAGAATTCGGGCATCGAGATCGCCACGAGCGCACTGCCCATCGCGAAGCGGTCGAGCAGCGTGTGGCGGCGCAGCGCCGAGATGATTCCCACAGACAACCCGCCGACCAGCCACAGCACGGCGGCGCCGAGCGTCAGCGACAGCGTTGCCGGGAGTCTTTCCACGATCAGCGTGCGTACTTCCTCCTGGCTGTAATAACTGTAACCAAACCTGAAGTGAAAGAAGATTTCCTTCATGTAATCCCAGAACTGCACGGGCAGCGACTTGTTCAGCCCAAGCAGGACTTCGATCTCTTTCACCAATCCCGGCTGCGGATCACGCCCGGCGCGCAGCAGCGCGGGATTTCCGGTGGGAAGGATACGAAAGAAGACGAACATCAGCGCGACGACGATAATCAGCAACAACGCACCCCACAGCAGGCGTCTGATTATGTAGCGGATCATCGTCGCCGCCCTCGGCTTACTTCAGCGAGGTGAAGCTGTAGTCCCATGCGCCTTCGTTCCACAGCATCGCGACACCGTGCACGTCCTTGCCCTCTAGTCGCGGTGACTTTTCCCAGTCGTAGGGGATCGCCGCGGCATTTTCGACGAGTTCGTCGTCGATTTTGCCCCACGCCGCCGCACGTGCTTCCTTGCCTTGGGTCGTTTCAGCGGCTTTCATCGCCGCGTTGACTTTCGGATCGTTGAACTGCCCCTGGTTGACGTTGCCGGTCGAGACGATGTCTTCCCCGTCGAACGTGGGCTTGAGCACTGTCTGCGGATCGGCGAAGTCAGCGATCCAGCCGACCGTAGGACACACTTCGATCTCTTCTTTGGGAGCGTTGCAGTACTTGGCGTACATGGTTGATATTTCGACCAGCGTGAGCTTGGTGTTGAAGCCCAGGTCTTTCAGCGTCTGGTTGACGATTTCAGCGTCTTCCTTTTCCGGCGAGCTGCTCGCACCGACTACCTGAACGGTTTTCGTGCCGGTGTACTTGCCGCTGGGGTAACCGGCCAGCTTGATGTACTTCTCGGCGACGGCCATGTCGCCTTCGGGATGTTCGTTGTAGTCCGCTCCCTTCGGCCCCGCCAGGCCACCAGCCTGTTCGAAGCCGGGGATCGTGGGGTAGATGAAGTGCGTCGCCACGTTGGAGACGAGGTCGCCGCCGCGTGTCCGGTCGAGCGCCTCGCGATCGAGCGCCGCCCACACTGCCTTGCGCAAGTCGATGTTCGTGAACGGACCGACTTTGCTGTTGAGCGTTATGTAGCGGTTGCCACCGCCCGGCGAGAGGTCCAGCTGGCTCTTGTAGCTTTCGGCCGCAAGCCTGACCGCCGACTGCGCCACGGGCTCGTTCTGCACGACGTTCGTGCCTTCGAGCACCTGGCGATCGATGACCGCCTGCGTACCGCCGATCTTGATGTCGATTTCATTCAGGTACGCCGGACGGAAGTCGGTCTTGGGACTCCAGTTGGGGTTGCGCACGAGCGTCGCCGACTTGCCAGGAACGTAGCCGATGCCCAGCACCTTCCCCGCGGCGTTGTTCTTGAGCATGTATGGGCCCGTGGCGACCTCGTAGGCGGCGTAGTTCGAGGGCTTGTTCTTGTCGAATTTTTCCGCGTATTCCTTGGGGACTGCCGCCGTCAGCGGCAAGCACAGCGCCTCTGCCACAAAGAAGCCCTTCGGTTCCGTCAAGTGCAAGACGATCTCGTGCTTGTTCGGCGTTTCGATCCCCTTGATCGTGCCGCCTTTCGCCTGCGGCATGCCTTCGATCGCGCTGAAGTACGTCTGGATGTAAGGGTTCGCGACGTTGGGGTTCGCGCCACGCTCGATCGCATAGGCGACGTCTTGGGAGGTCACTTCGCGGTTGACGGGAGGGCTGAAATCAACGCCTTCCTTCAGGTGTACGGTGACCGTCTCGTTGTCCGCGGAGACTTCCGGCGTACCCGAGGCCATGTCGGCGACCGTTTCGTTGGAGTTCGGCTTGTTCGAGTACAGCGGCCGCTGCGTGGCGAACACAACCTCATAGTCGAGCGCGAAGTAGCTGATGCCCGGGTCGAGGTGTTCGAAATCGGCTTCCTGCAGCACTTCGAGCGTACCTCCACGCTTACCCGAGAGCGACTCGTTGACAGAGCTCTGGTAGCCGGCTGGAGTAACCACGCTCGCACCATTCGAACTCGAGCTAGAGCTCGAACCGCTTTCCGACGAGCCGCACGCCGCGAGCCCGAGCGCCAGCGCCCCTACAGCCGCAAACAGCACCGTTCTCCTGAACCTCATTGGGACGCCTCCTGTGTCGTGTCGCCGATCGCCCTCATCGGGCGCTCCTCGGGTTCAGGGCATCCTGCAGCCCGTCGCCCAGCAGGTTGAAGGCCAGCACCGTCAGCAGCAGCGCCGCTCCGGGGAAGACCATGTACCACCATGCGGTGTTGAAGATCGGGCTCGCCGCCGCGAGCATCTGCCCCCAGCTCGCCGTCGGCGCGCGGATACCCACGCCGAGGTATGACAACGCCGCCTCGAGCAGGATGTTCGTGGGTACCAGCAGGCTCGCGTAGACGATGATCGGCGCGGTCAGGTTGGGCAGTATCTCCCTGAACATGATGCGCCTGTCGGAGGCACCCAACGCGCGGGATGCCTCGATGAACTCGCGCTCGCGCATCGACAACACCAGACCACGAATGATGCGCGCGACGTAAGGCCAGTTGGCCAACGCGATGATGAAGATGATCGTCGCCAGCCCAGGCGAGATAAGGCCTTTCACGCAGCCGCGCACACCGCAGGCGGCTCCGAGCCCAAGGCCGAGAAGCAGGATCGGGATCGACAGCACGACATCCATGAAGCGCGACAGCAGCATGTCGAGCCAGCCGCGATAGAAGGCGGCGAGCATCCCGATGACCACGCCGATGGCCGTCGAGATGGCGGTGCCGCCGAGACCGACCTCGAGCGAGACGCGGGTGCCATAGATCACCCGCGACATCACGTCCTGGCCAAGCGGATCGACGCCGAAGGGGTGCGCCAGGCTCGGCCCGAGCGGCGAGCCGAAAGAGTCGGTGAGGTTCAGGTTCTGGACGTTCGGCCCGGGCAGGCCGAGGATGCTGACCACCAGCGGAGCCGCGATCGCGAGCACGATCAAAAAGAGGATGAACCCAAGTGACACCAGCGCCACCCGATCCTGACGCAGCCTACGCCAGAACAGCTGCAATGGCGAGCGCCCCGCGATATCTCCCCCCACATCCAGAAACCCGAGCGCTTCACTCCCCGACGGCAGCAGCTCCGCGGCGCCCGGGCTCATCTAGCGCGTGCTCCTCAACAGAATGTGTGGATCTATGGACGCTGACATTGAACCTACAACTTCGACGCTCCCAACGCGCGACCTTCCGATGGTGCCGGCATGGCGCGTGACACAAGCAATACTGCTTATTTGATGGATACCCTGTTTAGCGAGGATTCGAACGACGGTCTGGCCAAAGATTCAGGGGTTGATCTGGCCAAACGTCGCACGCCAGATAATCAAGTGGGCGATACGCGCCCGCTGGCAGTTCGCGCGCGGCCGCAGAGCCTCGGGCAATTCGTCGGCCAATCTCAGCTGCTTGGAGCAGACTCGGCGCTGCGCACCGCGATCGAGCACGGCCACCCTCACTCGATGGTCCTCTACGGCCCGCCTGGCTGCGGCAAGACAACGCTCGCGCGGATCGTCGCCGAGCGCTCGCAGGCGGCATTCGAGGAGCTGAGCGCCGTCGCCGCCGGGCGCGCAGAGGTGCGCGCGGTGATTGAGCGCGCGGCGCACCGCCGCGACACCAGCGGCGAACAGACAGTGCTGTTTCTCGATGAGATCCACCGCTTCAACAAGGCCCAGCAGGACGCGCTGCTGCCAGCTGTAGAGGAAGGTCTCGTGACGCTGATTGGGGCCACCACCGAGAACCCCGCGTTCGAGGTCAACGGCGCGCTGCTCTCGCGCGTGCGCGTGTATGCGCTACAAGCGCTGAGCACCGAGGAGGTGAACACCGTGCTACGCCGGGCGGCGACTGGCGCGCAGGCCGACGGCGCAGCCGCGAGCACCGGCACACAGCCCGACGGCAAGCCAGGGGCCCGCCAGGGAAGGTTCGCGATCGACGAGGACGCAATCGAGTTCCTTGCCGCCCGCAGCGAAGGTGACGCACGCACGGCGCTGAATGCGCTCGAGCTGGCCGCCGACACAGCCGCAGAGCTGGGAGAGGAGCGCGTAACGCTCGTGCGCGTCGAGGACGCGCTGCAGCGCCGCGCCGTTCTCTACGACAAAAAGGGCGACCGTCACTTCGACTACATCTCCGCGTGGATCAAGGCAACCCGCGGCTCCGATCCCGACGCGTCGCTGTACTACCTGGCGGTGATGCTCGAGGGCGGCGAGGACCCGCGTTTCATCGTGCGGCGGATGATCATCCTCGCCTCCGAGGACATCGGCAACGCTGACGCTGCCGCGCTGTCCGTTGCAACCGCCGCCGCGCAGGCAGTCGAGCACGTTGGCCTTCCCGAGGCTCGCTATGCGCTCGCACAGGCAGCCATCTACCTGTCGCTCGCGCCCAAGTCCAACGCCGCCGGGCTCGCGCTGTCAGCGGCCGAGCGCCACGTGCGCGAGCATGGCGCCGCGCCCGTACCCGGCTGGCTGCGCTCTGGGCCGCGGCCTGGGCAGGACGAGATGTCGCCCGCCTATGACAACCCGCACGGGCACCCCGGCCACCTCGGCCCCCAGCAGCTGCTCCCCGACGCCGTCACAGGCGAGCGCTTCTACGAGCCCGACAAGGCTGAGGCAGAGCTGGCCGCGCGGCTGCAGCGAATTCGCCAGGCACGCGGCGCCGAGGCGCGATAATCGGCCGTGCGATGAGCGCGCCCCCGAGCGAGACCTCCACCGCCCAAGGCGCCAGCGCCGCACGGCCACAGCTCACGGCGCACGACCCAGCGACGGGCGCCGTGCTCGGCAACGTCGCGGTGACCGCGCCCGAGCACGTCGAGGCGGTCGTTGCGGCTGTCGCCAAGGTCCAGCCGCTGTGGGCGCTGTTGCGGGTCAAGGACCGCGCGCGCTACATGGGCAGGATGGCCCAGGCGGTGATCGATGACTTCGACGAGCTCCAAAACGCGCTCGCTCGCGAGCAGGGCAGGCCTGCCGCGGAGATCGCCGCGCTCGAGCTGCTCGCCGCGATCGATGCGCTGAAGTGGATCGCCGAGGACGGAGCGGAGGTGCTGGGCGGGCGGCGCGTGGGGATCAATCGCTCGTTGACAATCGCCAAGCGCGCCAGAATCGCTTTCGAGCCCTATGGCGTCGTCGGCGTGATCGGCGCCGGTAGCGCGCCATTCGCGCAGCCGCTCGGGCAAATCGCCGGGGCACTGCTGGCAGGCAACGGCGTCGTCTTCAAGCCCGCCGCGCGCGCCAGCCTGGCGGGCGAGCGGATCGCGCGGGTGCTGGCACGTGCCGGACTACCCGAGGGGCTCGTGCGAATCGTCAACGGCGACGCCGACGTCGGCGTGGCGCTGGCGCAAGCGTCCGTCAACAAGATCCTGTTCACCGGATCGCCCGCCGTCGGGCGCGTGGTCGCGCGTGCATGCGTATCGCGCGAGAAGGAGGTCACCGTAGAGCTCGGCGGCAAGGACGCGATGCTCGTGCTCGCCGACGCGCATCTGCGACGGGCCGTTGGCGGCGCATTGTGGGCCGGCTGTGCCGGCGCCGGTCAGGCGCGCGGGTCGGTCGAGCGCGTATATGTTGCCCGCGAGGTCTACGAGCGCTTTCTCGCCGGGCTCGTCAGCGGCGCGCGCGCGCTCACCGTCGGCAATCCAGCAGATGCACGCGTGCAGGTCGGGCCGTTGGCATCCGCCCGCCGCGTGGAGCACGTCAGCGCACTCGTGGACGATGCCGTCGCGCAAGGTGCACATCTACATTGCGGGGGGCCCGTCAGCCCCGCCGGCTGCGACGCCGGCTCCTTCTACGCGCCAGCCGTGATCACCGGCGCCACCGCTGAGATGCGCGTGCTGCGCGAGCCGATCGACGGGCCCGTGCTCGTCGTCGTGCCCGTTGACTCGATCAACGAGGCGATCGCTGCCACCAACGCCAGCGACTACTGCCTGAGCGCGTCGGTGTGGACCGCCGACCGCTACCAGGGGATCCGGATCGCGCGCGAGCTGCATGCCGGCATGGTGTGGCTCAACGACCACCTCCCCGGCCCCACCGTCTCACGCGGGCCATGGGGAGCAGCCGCCGGCGGCGGCCTTGGGCGCACGCTGGGGCAGGCAGGACTGCGCGCCTGCGCCCAGGAGAAGCTCATCACTTGGGACCCGCCCTCCATGCGCGGGCTGTGGTGGGGTCCCTACGACGCCACCAGCATCAAGGCCATGCGCACCGTCGCCAAGCTGCGCTCCGCGCGCGAGTCCGATCGCGAACGTGCTTGGCGGGAGGGCGCCGTCGCTCTGGCGCGCGTCGGTGCGCGCGCGTTTGGGCGGGGGCTGCCGCGGTGATGTCTATCGCGGCTGGGCAGGTTCTCCAGTCCATGCCGGCGCGGGGTGTTCTCCGGGCACGTGTACTGTCCGACTAACGTATCTACATCGATCTGTAGCTGGCCTTTCCTGCACTACTCTTGAGTCATGCCCGCCCAGGCCTATGCAGGCAAGGAGTGCGTCTGTCAGCTACGCAGAGGAATCTGCGACCAGAGCTGTGTGCAGGGGATGCTCGATACACCCTTCTACATCGCCTGCCTGAAGCTCACCGGTCGGCGCTGCCTGGTGATCGGCGGCGGCGAGATCGGGCTGGAGAAGGTCGAGGGACTGCTCGCTTGTGACGGCGAGGTCACGCTGATCGCGCCCGCGGCCGAGCGGACGCTCCAGGAGTACGCGAGCGAGGGATCGATCGGCTGGGAGCAGCGCGCGTACGCGGGCGCCGCCGACCTGGAAAACGCGTTCATGGTGATCGCCGCGACCAACGACACGGACGTCAACATCGCGGTCTACGAGGACGCCGAGCGCCGGGCGATGCTCGTCAACGTCGTTGACGTGCCGCCCCTGTGCAACTTCATCCTGCCCGCGATCGTGCGCATGAGCCCGCTTGCGATCGCGATCTCCACTGCCGGCGCCTCGCCGGCCTTGGCCAAGCGCATGAAGCGCGAGATCGAAGCGCAGTTCGGCCAGCCCTACGCGCAGCTGGCGGTGCTGCTCAACGAGGTGCGTGGCTGGGCGAAGGGCACGCTGGCGACCTACCAGGAGCGCAAGGAGTTCTTCGAGGGCATCGTCAATGGTGAGCCCGACCCAATTGAGCTGCTGCGCGCTGCTGGGCAGGACGGGTCCGAAGCAGGCGAGCAGGCGGTGCGCGAGCTGATCGCGCAGGCACAGAGCGCGCACGCGTTGCAGGTCTAGCGCGTCACTGGTCCAGCGCCCACAGAGTCCCCCACGCGGCGCGTACGAGCTCGTACAGCAGGGCGTCGCGCTGATCCTCGTCGTTCGCGTCAATGTCTTCGACCACGTGGATCACGGCTGCCGCCGCGGCTACGGGGTCAAGCGGCCAGTCTCTCGGTTCCATTCCGCACTTTCCCTATATGTGATTAGCCGAAGTGCACAAGATGGGCATGTCCTAGAAACTAGAACTGACACATATAGTTGCGCATTCACGGCGCGATCAACGTCCAAAACACTCGCGGGCATATGGACGTTTTGGAGTAGAGAGTGCTAGGGCGCGCACGTCGCGAGCCTGCGTCTCGCGAGCTCAACGACCAGCGACAGCGGCTGTAGAGTCGCCGCATGGCTTCGAGCGGACTTTTGTCGAGCGGGCGATTGGCCCAGTTGAGAACGGCACGATGAGCGAGCCTGCGCTAGAGCTAGAGGGGCTGGCTCGCCACTATGGAGAACGCGAGGCGCTCAGCGGCGTCTCGTTGTCGCTGGCCGCAGGACAGACGCTCGTCGTGTTCGGCCCCAACGGCGCCGGCAAGACGACGCTGCTGCGCGTACTCGCCACTCTGCTTCGACCGCACGCAGGCGACGTGCGGGTGCTCGGCGCGAACCTGCCCGATCAAGCATGGGCGGTGCGCGGACGCGTTGGCCTGCTCGGACACGAGCCGCTGCTCTACCGCGAGCTGACCGCGCGCGAGAACCTACGCTTCCACGCACGCCTGCACGGCGTCAGCGACGAGCGCGTGCACGAGCTACTGGGTGCAGTGGCGATGGGCTCCCGTGCGGGCGAGCCGCTGCGGACACTCTCGCGGGGCATGGTCCAGCGCGTGGCGGTGGCGCGCGCCGTGCTGCACGACCCCGAGTTGCTGCTGCTCGACGAGCCCCACTCGAACCTCGACCCCGCCGCGGTGGAGCTCGTGGCGCCGCTGATCGGCGCAGCCTCCGGGCGCACGCGCGTGATCTGCAGCCACGACCCCACGGGGGACCTGGCACAAGCCGATGTCGTGCTCGGCCTGCGCGCGGGGCGCCCAGCGCTGCTCAGCGCTGTGGCGGAGGTCGATCCCGGCGAGATTGCGGAGCTCTACCGGTGAGTGGCGTGCAGACCCCACAGCGACCGCGCGAGACCGCGCAGCCGGTGCGGAATGCCGGGCTGTGGCGCACCGTCGCTGCGCTGCTGCGCAAGGAGCTGCTGGTCGAGCTGCGCACGCTCGAGTCCGTTCCCGCGATGTCGCTATTCGCGTTGAGTACGTTCGTGGTGTTCCACTTCGCGCTGAACCGCAACAGCGTCGAAGGCGACCTCGGCGCAGGCATCCTGTGGGTGACGCTGCTGTTCGCCGCGATCCTCGGCATCAACCGCCTGTTCGTGGCTGACGCCGACCAGGGCGGCTTCGATGCCTTCCTGCTCGCTCCCGTGGATCGCAGCGCAATGCTCATCGCCAAGGCGCTGACGCTGCTTGCCTACCTGGCTGTGCTCGAGCTGATCGCCGTCCCCGCCTTCGCGCTACTGCTGCTGGGAGCACCGCTCGGCCCGGCGCTGCCAGGCTTGGTGACGACGCTCGTGCTCGCCGACCTCGGCGTCGCGGTGATCGGCACGCTCGTCGCCGCCATGGCCGTCCGCACCCGCGCTCGCGACCTGCTTGGGCCGCTGCTGGCGTTGCCGCTGCTCGTGCCGGTCGTGATCGGCGGCGCGCGCGCGACCTCGCCATTGCTCGTGCAGGCCCACCCCGCGGGGGTGGGTGGGCCCGCAATCCGCTGGCTGCTTACCCTTGGGCTCTATGATCTGGTGTTCGGGCTGATCGCCTTCGCCCTGTTCGACTTCCTCCTGGAGGATTAACGACGTGGAACGCTCGAGCCGACCGTTCGGCTATGGAAATGGATTGCGCACGCTGAGCGTCGTCACGGTCATCGCGATCGCCGTCGCGCTCGGCCTGGTCTTCTTCTATGCGCCGCTGGAAGCCGAACAGGGCTTCCTGCAGAAGATCTTCTACGTGCACGTGCCGCTGGCGATCATCGCCCTGTGTGGGTTCGTACTCGGCGGCCTGCTCGCGATCCAGCACCTACGCACGCGCGATCCGCGCTGGGACATGCGCTCCTATGTAGTCATCCACATGAGCCTGATCTTCGCCGTCGGCACACTCATCACCGGCTCGATCTGGGCAAAGGGCTCGTGGGGACACTGGTGGGTGTGGAGCGAGCCCACGCTCGTGTCGTTCCTGATCATCTTCCTGCTGTACGCCACCTACCAGCCGCTGCGCTTCGCGATCGAGGACCCCGAGCGCCAGGCGCGCTACGCCTCGGTGTTCGCGATCACCGCTGGCGCGTTCGTGCCGATGAACTTCATCGCCGTGCGCCTGTCGACCGCATATCTGCATCCGCGCGTGCTGGGCAGCACCTCGAACCTGCCGGGCCCGATGGCGTTGACGTTCCTGGTATCGCTCGTCGCGATGGCGCTGCTGTTTGCGACCTTGTGCAAGTACGAGCTGACGGCCAAGCACACCCGCTCGCAGCTGCGCGCGCTGCGCAGGCGACTGTCCGGCGAGCTCGCGGACGCGCCTACGCGGCCCCGCAGCGCCGTCCCCGCGATCCAGCACGCCGCGGCGGCGCCAGCGCGCGCGGCGGGAAGGCCGGTGCTGTGATGCTGTCGGTCATCCTCAGCGAGGTCCCCGCGCTGCCGCTACACACCGCCGGCAAGTACGTCGCCGGCGCCTACATCGTGCTGTTCGCGATCGTGCTGATCTATGTCGCGATCATGGCCATCCGTCTCAGCCGCATCGAGCGTGACCTTGGCGAGCTGCTGAGCATGTCCGAGCGTGCAGGCGAGCCCCCGGCGAGCTCCGCCGGTCAGCACTCTGCCGAGCCCACCGCCGGCGCCACCGGCAAGCAGGACCCGCAGCCGGAGTCCACGCTGGCATGAGCGAGCTGCTCGCGCTGGGGATCTCGCACAAGACCGCGCCAGTGGCGCTGCGCGAACGCCTCGCGTTCAGCGATCGCGAGGCGGGCGAGTTCGCACGGCAGGCGACAGCGACGGAGGAGGTGCGCGAGGCGGTCGTGATCTCGACGTGCAACCGCACTGAGGTCTACCTCGTCGTCGGCGGGGCGGGTGGGTCACTTGTTAAGGCGGAGGCCGACGTCCTCGGATTACTCGCCCGCCGCGCCGAGATCCGCCCGACTGAGCTGGCCGAGGCGATCTACTCGCCGCGCAATTGCGATGCCGCGCGCCAGCTCTACCGGGTGACGGCCGGCCTGGAGTCGATGATCCTGGGCGAGGCTGAGATCCAAGGCCAGGTCCGGCGCGCACACGAGAATGCGATGCGCGCGAACGCCACCGGGCCGCTGTCCAACCGCCTGTTCGCTGCTGCGCTGACGACTGGCAAGCGCGTTCGTTCGGAGACTGGGATCGGCTCCAGCCGCGTGAGCGTCCCCTCCGTAGCCGTCGATCTCGCGCTGAGCGTGCTTGGCAAGCTGGAGCAGCGTCACGTCGTCATCCTCGGCGCCGGCGAGACCAGCGAGCTGACTGCGCGGGCGCTCGCCGAGCAGGGCGCCGGCACGATCTTCGTGGCCAACCGCCACGCCGACCGCGCACTCAGCCTCGCGCAGCGTTTCGGCGGCTCGGTCATCGGCCTCGACAAACTGCCCGACCAGCTCGTGCATGCCGACATCGTCCTGTCCTCGACCTCCTCGCCCCATCCGATCGTCGGACGTGAGGAGCTCGAGCTGGTGATGGCCGAGCGCAACGGACGCGCGCTACTACTGATCGATATCGCCGTGCCGCGCGACATCGACCCCGAATGCGGCGAGCTCGACGGCGTCAGCCTGTATGACATCGACGACCTGCAGGCGGTCATCGCGCGCAACCTCAGCACACGTGCAGAGGAGACCCCGCGGGCGCTGGAGATCGTGGAGGAAGAGATCCAGCGCTTCGCGCGCTGGCTCGGCCAGCTCGACACACTGCCCACTGTCGGCGCCCTGCGCGCCCACGGCGATGACATCGTGGCGCAGGTACTCGCCGAGAACTCCGGCCGCTGGGAGTCCGCCTCCGAGCGCGACCTCGCACGCGTGGAGGCGATCGCCCGGGCGGTCATGAGCCGGCTGCTGCACGAGCCGACCATTCGCCTGCGCAGCCTCGGTGAAGATCGCGGCCACGCCAGCCTCGAGCTGGTGCGAGAGCTTTTCGGGCTGCGTGAGGATACGCCGGCGACAGAGCGGGCGGGCGGGCGCTCGAGCGAGCTGGCGGAGGTCCACGACCTGCGCCAACGCCGGCCCCGTTGATGGCCCGCCCGCCCCGCGCACCCCGTTGATGCGGATCGGAACGCGGCGCAGCGCGCTCGCGCTGGCACAGGCCAAGCTGATCGCGGGGCTACTCGGAGGCTGCGAGATCGTGCCGATGCTGACCAGCGGGGATCGGTCTCGAGCGGCTGGCGAACCCAGTGAGGGAGCTAGCGCGACCGACAAGTCGCGCTGGGTGACAGAGCTCGAGGATGCCCTCATCGCCGGCGAGATAGACCTCGCGGTGCACTCCGCCAAGGACGTTCCCGGCGAGCTGGCAGCTGGGCTCGAGCTGCATGGCGCACCGGCGCGCGCGCGCGCTGAGGACGTCTTGTGCGGAGCTGGCGGGCTGGATGAGCTGCGTTCGGGCGCGCGCGTCGGCACAAGCAGCATTCGGCGCCTGGCGCAGCTGCGTGCCGCGCGGGAAGACCTCGAAGTGGTGGCGCTGCGCGGCAACGTCGACACGCGCCTGAGCAAGCTGGACGACCCGCAGGAGGGCTTGGATGCGATCGTGCTCGCACATGCCGGGCTGCAGCGACTCGGACGGGAGTCCGAGGCCGGCGGGATCCTCGACGCCGAGCGCTTCGTGCCGGCCCCCGGCCAGGGCGTGCTCGCACTCGAGGGACGCACCAAAGACACCGCCACGCGTGAAGCCGTGCAGGCGATCACAGACAAGGATGCCTTTTCCTGCCTGCTGGCAGAGCGAGCGCTTGCGCACGCGCTCAGGGCAAGCTGCCACACACCGCTGGGGGCACACGCCGCGCCCGCCGGTTGCGGTTGCCTGCTGCTACGCGCATGGGTGGGGTTGCCCGACGGCTCAGCATGGGTGAGCGATGAGCTGCTCGGCGGCTTTTATGACCCCCAGGCGCTGGGACGACGTGTGGCCGAGCGGCTCAGCGAGGCCGGCGCCCGCGAGCTGCTGCGGCGCGCCGAAGAGATGGCGTGATGAGTGCATGCGTGTACCTAGTCGGCGCAGGCCCAGGTGACCCCGGCCTGCTCACAGCGCGCGCGCTGGAGCTGATCGCCACAGCCGATGTGATCTTGTACGACCGCCTGATCCCGAGCACGGCGCTCGACGGCGCTCGTGCCGACGCTGAGCTGCTGTTCGTGGGCAAGGAGGGCGGCGGGCCATCGGTGCCACAGGAGCAGACGCAAGCGCTGATGATCGAACGCGCGCAGGCGGGAAGGACGGTCGTGCGCCTGAAGGGTGGAGACCCGTTCGTGTTCGGGCGCGGCGGCGAGGAGGCGCTCGCGTTGCGCAACGCCGACATCGACTTCGAGGTAGTGCCCGGGGTGAGCGCCGGCATCGCCGCGAGCGCCTACGCCGGCATTCCCGTCACCCACCGCGGGCTGGCGACGGCGGTGGCGCTCGTGACCGGCCACACCCAGTCCGGCTCCGGCGACTCTGCCGAGGGCGAGCAGGACACGATCGACTGGCCCGCGCTGGCAGCCTTCCCCGGAACGCTCGTGCTCTACATGGGCGTCCGCCAGCTGCCCCATATCGCGGCCTCGCTGATTGCCGCCGGCCGTCCCCGCTCGCAGCCCGCGGCCGTGATAGAAGCCGGGACGTTGCCCGCACAGCGCACCGTGCAGGGCACGCTCGAGACGATCGCGGGGATCGCGGACGAGCACAGCGTGCGCGCCCCATCGATCACGGTCATCGGGCCCGTTGCTGCGCTCGCCGGGGAGATCGCCTGGCTGCGGCCGCTGCCGCTCGGCGGCGTTAGCGTGGCGGTCACGCGCGCGCGCGCCCAGGCGAGTGGCCTTGCACGGCGGCTGCAAGCGCTGGGCGCGAACGTCGTGCAGGCACCCGTCATCCGCGTCCAGCCCCTGTCGGACCCCACCCAGCCGACGCTCGACCCCTCGCCCTACGACCTCATCTGCCTGAGCAGCCCCAATGCCGTGTCCGCGCTGTTCGAACGCCTCGACGACAGGGTCCACCCACGCGGTGACGCGCGCGCACTCGCGACAGCGAAGATCGCCGCAATCGGCCCCGGCACAGCGCGCGCTCTGGCCGAGCGCGGGATCGTTGCCGACGTGGTCCCCGAGCGCTTCGTGGCGGAGTCGCTCGTGCAGGCGCTGGCTGAGATACCGGTCGAGCGGGCGCTGATCGCGCGGGCGCGCGAGGCGCGCGACGTGCTTGCAGACGCGCTGCGCGCACGCGGCGCCGAGGTGGACGTGGTGGCGCTGTATGAGACGCTCGCCGAGCCGCTCTCCGAGCAGGCGCTGCAGGCAGTGGCAAGCGTCGACTACATCACCTTCACCTCGTCCTCGACCGTGCGCTTCTTCCTCGAGGCGAGCGGCGGCGCGAACGCGCGCCTCGCGCCAGACACGCGCATCGTCTCGATCGGCCCGGTCACCAGCCAAACCCTGCGCGAGCATGGACTAGAGCCACATGTCGAGGCAGATCCGTACGACGTCGAGGGTATGATCGCCGCCCTGCTCGCCGATGCGACGTCCCAGGCAAGCGATGGCCGATAGAGCGCTCCCACCAGTCATCACTTTCCTCTCCGATTACGGCCTGCTGGACGAGTTCGTCGGCGTCTGCCACGGGGTGATGGCCCGTCGCTGCCCCAGTGCGAGGGTGATCGACCTCACGCACTCGATCCCCCGCCACGACGTGCGCTCGGGGGCGATCGTGCTGCGCTCAGCCCTGCCGTTCCTGCCCGCCGGTGTTCACCTGGCGGTCGTCGACCCAGGCGTCGGTAGGCACGCGCGCCGCGCGATTGCGATCCGCACCGTCGAGCACGACCACGTGCTCGTGGGTCCCGACAACGGCCTGCTGATGCCCGCGGCCGAGCGCCTGGCGGGGGTCGCCGAAGCAGTCGATATCGGCGAGTCGCCCGAGCGCCTGGAGCCCGTGTCGCGCACCTTCCACGGACGCGACATCTTCGCGCCAGTGGCCGCCGCGCTCGCCGCCGACGAGCCCCTCGTCAGCGTCGGCGAGCCGCTTGCCGTCGCGCAGTTGCGCCGCATCGGGCTGCCCTCGGCGCAGGTCGATGGCGGCGTGCTCACAGTGCACGTGCTGCGCGGCGACACCTTCGGAAACTTGATCCTAGACGCCACCAACGAGCAGCTGCTCGCACTGGGCGCCGCGCCTGGAGACGTCCTCACTTTGAGCCACGCCGGCGCCGTGCGCAAAGTCCGCTATGCGGCCACGTTCGCCGAGGTAACCCCGGGAGAGTTGCTGATCTACGAGGACGCAACGCGCATGGTCGCGCTCGCCGTCAACCGCGGCTCGGCAGCTGAGATGCTGGGAGCCGGCGCGGACGACGAGCTGACAGTTCACCTCGCGTGAGCGACGCCACGCCGCCGCGAACCGCGCAGAGCAACACGTTCGGGCATCCGCGGCTGCACCTGCGGCGCACGGACTCCACCAACGAGCGCGCCCGAGAGCTTGCCCTCGCCGGCGCTCCGCACGGGACGCTCGTGACAGCCACCGAGCAAACAGCCGGGCGCGGACGCCAGGGCCGGCACTGGTCGGCGCCGCCAGGGAGCTCCGTGCTGATGTCGCTGCTGTTGCGGGAGTGGCCGCTACTGCTGCCACTGATGGCAGCCGTCGCTGTTTGCGACGTCGCAGGAGAGCACGCGCAGATCAAGTGGCCCAACGATGTCGTCGTCGAGATCGCGAGCGCCGGCACAGACGCGGGCGCCGGCACAGACGCGGGCAGGGGTACGGGCCTCGCCAAGCTTGCGGGCATCCTCATCGAGGGGCGCCCGCAGGAGGACTGGATGGTGCTTGGCGTCGGGCTGAACGTGGCCGTGCATCTCGACGAGCTGCCCGCCGAACTTCGGCCCGGGCCACACGGGCGAGCGGCTGGCAGTGCCGGCCTGCCGGCGGCAACGCTCGGGTTGAGCGCCACGGCCGTCGAGCCGCTGCTCGCGCGGCTGCTCGCCGCGCTGGGGCGCCGGCTGGGCGAGCCACCGGAGACGACATTGCAGGCATGGCGTGACCGCGATGCGCTACACGGCCGCGAGATCACCTGGGGGACAAACGCAGCCCACGGGCAGCCTGGGCGCGGACGAGCCGACGGGATCGATGGGACAGGCCGGCTGATTGTCGCGCTGGCCGACGGCGGGCGCACGACGATCGGCGCCGGCGAGGTCCACCTCCGGAAGATCGGCTGACAGCCGAGACTGGACCCGGGCTCGTCCTAACCCGCCAGGCACCTACGCGGGGTTCTGATCGAGCGCGTCGCGCACGTCCCGGCGCAGTTCAGCGTCAGCGACTGCCGCCGGCGCTTCACGCTGTTGTGCATCTGCCTTAGCTGGCTTCAGCTGTGCGTTGGGGCTCGCACCGTTGCTCGCCCCCTTGCCGCCTTTGCGCCTGCGCCGCGTGTTGCGCGCGCGGCGTTTGGGGAAGTTGCGCAATAGCTCGCGCGCCAGCGCCGGGGGCTTACGCGCCATGCGCGTGCGCGCGCCACGCAGCGCCTCCTCCGCCTCCGGCGTGTGCGCGAGCGCCGCAGCCAGCAACGCGGCGGCGAGGCGGCGATCCTGCTTGCGCGCCGCATGGATCAGACGCCGCGCGTTGCGCGCGTGCGCTCCTCCCGCCGAGTTGACCAGCAAGCCGAGCAGGCGCTTGGTCTCCGGCCAGCGCTGCACCGCATACTCCTCATGCACGTCGCGTGTGTACTCCGCCAGGCGCCAGATCCACGCGTTCGCCTGATCGCGACGGCCGATGCGCCGCTCCACCAGCGCGCGCAGCATGATCTTCGTCGCCTCCTTGCGCTCTTCCCGAGGCCAGCCGCCGATGATGTCGATCGCCTCGTCGAACGCGTCCGGGTCGCGCAGCGCCGCGATGTCCGTCAGCGCACGTAGGCGTAGCTGCGCATTCTTGTTGCGCTTGACCGCAGTGATCAAGAAGCGACTCTTGAGCTCGCCCGTGCGGTCGAAGTGCAGCATCGCGCGCGCGCGGCGCCAGCCATTGGGGGCCACCCGCGCACCCGCCAGCGCCGCCCACAGATGCTGCTCGCCGTAGTCCAGGTGCTCCACCGCGATGCGCCACAGCTCGCGCTCGAACACCTGAAAGCGACGCTCCTCCTCTGCGCACACCGGCAGCACCCGGCGCTCCACGCGCATCCTGCGCCCGCGCCCACGCCGCACCGGGCCCACCACGATCGCTCCCCCCCTATAAACGTCTCTATCGAGCAGCGAGTGCAGCGTCACGACCGGGTCGTCGTGCTTGGTCGCGGGGTGCACGAAGTCGACGACCAGCCCCGCCTCCTTGCCTGGGTGGCGGCGGGTGACCCGCCCCACGCGCTGCTGGTAGATGCGCTTGGACGCCGTCGGCGCCAGGTGCACGCACACGGTCGCGCGCGGGCTGTTCCAGCCCTCCGCCAGTAGCTGCGCGTTGATCAGCACGTCGATGTCGCCGCGCTCGTAGCGCGCCAGGATCTCCACCAGCTCGCGCTTGGGCGTCTCGCCGGAGACCGCCTGCGCCTTGATGTTCTCCGCGCGGAACGCTTCCGCCAGGTTGTACGCGTGACGCACACCAGCCGCGTACACGACCCCCGGCACGCCGTTGAAGCGCGTTTTGTAGAGGTTCGCCACCGCCAGGTTGAAAGGCTGCTGATCGAGCAGTTTCGCCAGCTCGTCCTGGTCGAACTCCGTGTCCACCTCGCCCCGGCGCAGCGGCACCTTCGCGATCGTGCGCACGCCCACGCCCGGTGAGATGCGCACGCAGCGAAGCGGCGCGATCACGCCGCGGCGCGCCGCCTGCGCGAGGTCGAAGCGCGAGGTCTGCGTCGGGAACAGGTCGGTCACGTGGCGTGCGATCAGCGCGCCAGTGGCAGTCATGCCGATGAAGATCGGGCCCGTCCACTCGCGGATCGCCGCGCTCGTCTTCTCACCCAGCGCCGTGTGCGCCTCGTCGCAGATCACGATCGTGTACGCGCTCGAGATCTTGCCCGCGTTGCGTACGAACCACTGGTAGGTCTCAACCGTCACCGGGCCCTTCACCGAGTCCTCGCCCTTCAGCAGCGGCCGGCTGATGCGCTTGGAGTAGCCGCGGTCGCGCAACTCCCCCAGGAATTGGTCGACGAGGTTGCGCCGGTGCGTGAGGATCAGCACCCCGCCCGTATGGGATGCCTCCACGAAGCCCAAAGCGGCGACAGTCTTGCCGGCCCCCGTGGCATGCTCGAACCAGAAGCGCTTGGCAGCGTTGGGATCCTCCGGCTGGTCGGCGAGCGACTCCTCCTCGTCCTCCTCATCGACCCAGTCACGGGGCTCCTCCTCCGACTCGCTTTCCTGCTCCAACTCCTCCTCGTCCTCGTCGTCCTCGCCAGACTCGTCTTCTTCATCTTCCTCCTCGTCATCCTCCTCGTCGGGTGCCGCCCGCTGCACCGGCCCGAGATCCTCGTCGTCGTCCTCGTCCTCCTCTTCATCCTCCTCGTCTTCCTCCTCTTCGTCCTCATCTTGGGCGTCGCGCGCTTGCTCTGCGACCCCCGCGGACGCGGAGTCCGCGCCGTTGGCCGACGAGACGCCATCCGGGCCGAGGATGTCCGCCGAGGCGAGCAGCTCGGGGGACGCGGACGCGGCAGCACGGCCGTTACCGTCGGCTGCCGTGCGCTGCTGTGCCTCGGCCAGCAGCGCGGTCAGCGTGCCCGACAGCGCATCGACCTGGTGAGCGGAGAGCACGGTGCCGTCCTCGAGCTTGGGCTCCTCCTCGGAGAGCAGCCGCTCCAGTCCAAGCAACAGCGAGAACTCACGACGCCACGCCGTCGAGGGGTTCTTGGTCTTGGGATCCTCCTGAAGCTCGGCGAGCGCCTGCTCGAGTGCGCGTCTGCGCGGCGTGCCTGGCGCAAGCGCCACCGCGGGATCCTCGCCCTCGTGCAGGAAGCGCTCGCGCACGAACTTCTCCGCGCGCTTGATGTCGGCGGAACTGGGAATGGTCGCGGCCGCGAGGGCCACTGAGGTGGACTCGGCCATAGAGGCTCTGGACTTCGAGACAGAGCCGCCATCGAAGCTCAGCTTCGGTGCGGCTCGAAGGATCGGCGCCCGAATGGCGCCGTTTGTCGGGTGCTTGCAGCGACCCGACCTGACGTACCTCCAAGGATATAGCACGCGGAGGCACGATTGAAGTGAACGCGATCTGACACCCTTACGGCGATGACGCTGAAGAGCCTGTTGACGATGCTCGTAACGGTCGCCGTCCTGGCGCTGCTGGTGGTGGGCCTGGTGCAGCTGAAAGGAACTCCAGCGAGCACGCCGTCGACGCTCACGCTGGGACAGATGCGTGCCCGCCTGACGGGCTCCCCGCCACTGCTCACCGGGTTGCACGCACAAGCCAACGAGCTCCTCTCAGGGGGACTGCCGGCGTTGCACGCCCGCCTGGCTTCGCTACGCGGGACGCCTGTCGTGATCAACAAGTGGGCGTCATGGTGTGCCCCCTGCCGCGAAGAGTCCGGGGCCTTCCAGCGCGTCTCCGTCTCGCGCGGACGGCAAGTGGCGTTCATCGGGATCGACTCCGAAGAGAGCAGTCGCGGCGACGCGCTTGCGTTCCTGCGATCGTTCCCAGTCAGCTACCCCAGCTACTACGACCCCAGCGGGCAGCTCGGCATCGACATCACCGACTCCACTTTTAGGCCCGTCACCGTCTTCTATAACCGCCGCGGCCAGATCTACATCCATCAGGGCCCCTATCTGAGCGTCGCCAAGCTCGAACAGGACGTCAAGCGCTACGCGCTGGACGCTTGAGCCGTGCCCGAGCTACGGATCGACCCACTCAGCGGACATCGAACGATCGTCGCAGGCGAGCGTTCCCGACGTCCAGGAGGAGAGCCTCGATGCGAGCCGCCTGAGCCGATCGATCCAGAGAAGGACCCGTTCGCGGAAGGGCACGAGGACCGCACGCCGCCCGAGCTCTACGCCGTGCGCCCGACCGGCTCTCCAGCGGACTCGCCAGGCTGGAGCGTGCGCGTGGTTCCCAACCTGTATCCCGCGCTCACGCCCGCACAAGACGCTGACCCGGGAGGCTCGGCGTATAGCGCCATCGACGTACGAGGTCAACCAGAGCTGTTCGCCTCGCTGCCGGCCACCGGCGCGCACGAGGTGATCATCAACGGACCCCAGTCGGTGCTCTCGCTGGCGGAGCTGCCCGTCGAGCAGGTGGTCGCGGCCGTGGAGGTGTGGCGCGAGCGCATGCGCGCACACGCCACCAGCGCCTGCCTGCAGCTGATCGTCAACGAGCGGCGTGAGGCCGGTGCGTCGCTGCCCCACACGCACGCTCAGCTGTACGCGCTCGACTTCGTGCCGACGGCGGTGGCACGCGAGCGCGAGCGCGCAAGCGCGTACACCACGCGCACGATGGGTCAGAGTCTTCTCGGCGATCTCGTCGCCGAGGAGGTACGCCGGCGTGAGCGGATCGTGGCGATCGACGATGAGGCTGTGCTGATGGCCCCTCACGCGTCGCGGCTCCCCTTCCAGCTGATGCTCGCCCCACGCACCCCACGACCGCGCTTCGAGGGTGTTGGGCCATCGGGCGCGGCGCTGCTGCACGATGGCCTGTGCCGGCTTGCCCGCCACCTCGGATCGAGCCCGCCGCTGAACCTGTGGGTCAGAACCGCGCCGCACGGAACAGAGGACTTCTGCTGGCGCATCGACGTGTTGCCGCGCCTGACGCATCTGGCCGGCCTCGAGCTATCCACGGACGTCAACCTCAACATCGTCGCCCCTGAGCACGCTGCGGCGGTCTTGCGCGACGCGTAGGCTGACCGGCAGTCATGGCTCCTGAGGAACGCTTCGTACCACGCTTCGCAGCCGAGCCCCCGCAGGAGGAGCTCCCATACGGCCGCTGGGAGGAACGGCTGCGCGAGGAGTTCCTGGCCGCCGCCCTGGCACTCGACAGCGAGGACACCGACCTGGGCGAGCCGGGCACGATCGTGTGGTACCCCGATCGCAGCTGGCACGGACACTCCTACGTCCCCGGGACGGCGCAGACCTCAAGCGGTTACGAGCTATTTGGCTACGTGCGCTTCCGGCCCGGGAGCGACGACGACGGCGGCGAGCCGAGCGAGTTCTCAGCGCATGTCGACTTCACCGATGAGACAGCCGCGCGCAACCCCGACTGGAAGCTCGACCTGTGCGACGAGATCATCGGCGCCTGGCGCGGAGCACTGGGAGCAGTGGCAGCGATGACGCTCGTGTGGGGGCGCCCACTGGTCTCCGGCGGGCGGGTGGTCACAGCCGAGCTGGCCGACCTTGCGGTCGACCAGTGCGAGCTGATCGAGGAACGCTTCACGCTGATCGCCCCCGACGACTACCGCCACGACCTGCTGACGATCAAGCTGTTCGACGTCAAGGGCCGTGAGCTGGCGCGGGAGTCGCTGTATGCGGGTGACGAGGACGAGGAGGACGAGGAGGACGGGCCCGCGGCTGACTGACCGCGGTCCCGCTCTCGTGTAACAGCAGGACCCGCATGCGCCCCTTGCACTAGGCCGCTTTGCAAGCAGCGATGTCCTTCTGCTTATCCACAGCTGGGATAGGCGAGGCGTTGATGACTTGCACGCACACTTCCTTGGCTGCTGCGCGCGCACCGGCGACGTCGCCGGAAGCGGCTTTGTCGCAGATCCCTTCAACCTTGCTCTTCACATTCGCTGCCAGCGACGGCTCCCGCTGGACTATCAGCTTGCAGATCGCCACGTACTGCTTGATGGCAGTGGCGGCGGTGATCGGTTCGCTGATCCCGGGGGTCGCTGTCTTGGAGGTTGCCGGCTTGCTTGGCGCCGCCGTTGAGGTCGTCGCTGGTTTGCTCGCCGCGGCCGTCGAGGCAGTAGCAGGCGCACTGGTGGCCGTCGAGCCACTGGTGGTAGAGCTGCTGCTGCTCCCGCAAGCGGCGATGAGCACTGCGCAGAGCAACCCGGCGACAAATAGTGAGGATCGCCTTGCGATCATTCCTCCCCCTTCGGTTTAGAGAACGCTCGCTCGTGGCGGTTGGGCCAGTCGGCGAATGTCTGGCCACGAAGACTATCCCGGTTCGCGGATGCGGCGTAAGATCTATGCGCAATCCTGGCGGCATCGACCTGGCCGCCGATGACCTAGCTCCGAAGGAGGATCGCGCGGTGCCACAGCTCGCCGGATACAGAGACGAAGGGATGTTCGGCTCAATCGAGACCGTCGGCTCGGCAGGCGTCTTCGGCCAGGTCATGGGGCTCGTCGCCGTCACACTGTGCTTCTTCACCCTCGGGTCCTATCTGGGGCGCGAAATCGCAGAGGGCATGTCGCTCATCTGTTTCATCGGCGGCTTCATCTGCATCATCGGCCTGAACTTCGCACGTCGCTCGGAGTACCTATCGATCACGCTGCTGTTCGCCGCCGGCCTGCTGCTCGGACTCGGCATGGGCGGGGTGCTGAACCGCTACGCCGAAGCTGAGCCGGACGCCGTCTGGCAGGCGGCAGCCGCGACCGCACTGTTCGTCGGTGCGCTCGGCAGCACCGGATACGCCATCCGCAAGGACCTCTCCGGGGGCTACAGAATGCTGTTCTTCGCACTGCTCGCGTTGCTCGCTTTCGGGCTCGTGACCGTGTTCGTCTCGATCCCCGGCGGGAATCTCATCTACGCGCTGCTCGGCTTGGGCATCTTCGGCGCTTACACGGTGCTCGACTTCAACCGCATGCGCCGCGCAGGCATGCAGGAAGCAGTGCCGCTCGCCGCCGGGATCTTCCTCGACGTGCTCAACATCTTCCTGTTCTTCCTGAGGCTGTTTGGTGGGGGGCGGAACTGAGGGGACGCGGATATAGGCCCGTCCCGACATGGCAGATCGCAGGCGCCTTGCCGCTTCTGGCGCGTGGACAGCGGCGACAAACCTGTCTCGAAGAACGGGGAAATGCGTGGAATGCGGCAGCGATTTCGATATCCAATACGACCACATCATCCCGTTCAGCATGGGCGGTGCATCCACGGTCGAGAACTTGCAGCTCTTGTGCGCCAGGCGCGCACACAGACAATCACCGACGAGCGGAATCGTAACCTCAATACGCCGAAGACTGCGAACATTCACAGCTCGAAAAAGCGTGCGGCAAACGTCTGTTCGAAGGGGAACCGAAGAGGGCCGTCCAGTCCGGCTCGACCGACTTTGAGAATCAGGCTGCGGCCAATGCCTCCGCGAGGGTGTCCGGGCTGACGGCGAAGTGCTCAGGGACCGTGACGTTGATGACATGGTCGCGTTCGAGCAGCCACTTGGCATTGATGATCGTGAGCCCGATGACCTCGCCTTGGGCGTTGAAGCGGAGGACGTGCCCCTCGGGCGTCTCCTCGCTCACAGCGGCCGGCTGGCGATCTCCGAGATGCAGGTAGAGCACATCTCCCCGATCAGCGGGCAGCTCTTGGATCGCAGGCACGCGAAGAGGCTACAGCGACATGCGCGGGCCTCGCGTGCCGTCGATGTCTGGCTCGTTGCTCCCCTTATTGGGCAGCAGTGCGGGTTGATTGCGCTAGGGATGCCACCACCACGAGCCACAGTTGCGAGCAATTCTGCCGATTACCAGGGCTTTTAGTGAGATGCCCCCGCCAGGAGTCGAACCTGGATTTACCGCTTAGGAGGCGGTCGTCTTATCCATTGGACTACGAGGGCGCGGCCGTCGCGCTCGCGACGGTCTCCCGCCGAAGGCTAGCGGCGCGGCGCGACTACGGCTGCTCATCGCGCGCCACGGCCACAACCCACAGCCGCTATCCGTCAGGACGCTCCGCATAGACCTCGTCGATCGTGCTCAGCGCCACGTAGGGCGCGCCTGCGGCCCGTTCGATTGCGGCGCCACCGCCGGCCAGGCGGTCGAGCACGCTGA
>Ga0209275_10000132_pt1 | contig 24281 bp, 25 predicted proteins | sample HubBroMetageREF2_FD_188344 | JGI IMG/M metagenome (GOLD analysis project Ga0209275, IMG submission 188344) | Reference soil microbial communities from the Hubbard Brook experimental Forest, New Hampshire, USA - Hubbard Brook CCASE Soil... | ecosystem: Environmental > Terrestrial > Soil >... | reverse complement strand
AATAAACATCAATTCCTAGTGTACTTCGATTGTAACTCTGGCATAATTCGAACGCTCGCACGAGCGTGCTGGGGAACGTTCGGTCGGCGGTCATAAATCCTGCATTTCCAAGGGGCCAAACGTGTTTCCTAGACGCCATTCGCTTCTGGTGCTCTGTGTGCTCGTGTGTATTCTCTTCGTGTTTGGTTGCGGTTCTTCGAACGTGCCGGTCGAACTTTCCATAACACCGCAGACCACATTCCTATTTCCTGGTCAGACCACTTCAGTCACAGCCACTGATTCTCTGGGCTCTGACGACATCGTGTGGATGGCCAGCGAAATCGGTGGGCAGAAACAGCCATTTATTCTTCCGCTGTCAGCAGGCTCGTTTACTGCTCCGGACGTCACAACTAATACCAATTATCTGATTACGATTTGCAGTAAGAGAAATTCCTCTGAATTGGCTTCTGCTACTCTCACGGTATTGGCTAACGGATATGTGGCACAGACGGCCAATCCGCAGGTGGCAGACTATCTGCTAAAGCTTCCGCCTGGTGCGTCGGCATACATTGAGTTCGGCATTGATAAAAATTATCAACTAGAAACATGGACCCAAGCCGCGCCGACAAACGGCGGGGAGTTGAGCTTTCTCGTAGCCGGAATGCTCGCTTCCACGCAATATCATATGCGAGCGGTGGTCATAGCGTCAGATGGGACACAGTCGTTTGATGCAGACCATACATTCACCACGCAGTCGATTCCCGCGGTCGAAATTCCATCGGTGAGCGTGAGTACGACTCCGGGCCGGTCTCCACAGCCGGGCATCGAAGTATTGAATCTTATCGGTACGCCGTCACGTTCTCTGGTAGCGCTCGATCTTTCCGGAAATTTAATCTGGTCCTCTCCTATTTTAGCGATCACCGGTGCGCATCTGCTTCCAAACGACCATTTTTTGATTTGTACCGCGGCTGTTGTCGAGGAGGTCGATTTAGTTGGCAACATCATTCAACAAGAGCAAGAGAGTTCTCTAAATGCCTCATTGACGGCCGCTGGCTCCAATCTGCAGATCGAATATTTCCATCACGACGCGATTGCGTTGCCTAACGGCCATTGGATCGCTTTAGCTGCTACAGCACGGCCTTGCTCTGGACGCGACCTGTGCGCCGCGAATCCGATCATCACTGGAGACGTGCTTATCGACCTCGCCCCACAGCCAGGCGGAACATTTTCACCGGTGTGGGTCTGGAATTCCTTCGACCATCTTGACGTAACTCGAACCCCTATGTCCGTTGCCGATTGGACGCATTCCAATGCCATTTTGTATTCGCCCGATGATGGCAATCTGATGCTGTCCGTGCGAAACCAGAATTGGATTCTGAAAATCGACTATAACCATGGACAAGGTGGAGGCGACCTTCTCTGGCATTTGGGTTATCAGGGTGAGTTTACACTTTTGGGAGGAACGGACCCGACAGACTGGCTCTACGCGCAACACCGCCCCTCTTTTGCCACGGTTAACACCGCCGGTAAATTTTCACTCATCGTGATGGACAATGGCGACGACCGCGTTTTCCCTGGGGGCGTTACATGCGGTGCTCAGGGACAACCGCTATGTTTTTATAGTGCTTCCCTTTTATTGGAAATTGACGAAAGCGCGAAGACGGCCAACATTGCTTGGAAATACCTGCCGGGAGAATATTCTTTTTGGGGAGGAGATGGTCAACTCTTGGCCAACGGAGACTTTGAAGCCGACTTCACAGCGGGTTCATCTGAGACTTTTTCTGACATCTTTGAGGTTACGCCGGGAACTGCACCAGAAGTGGTGTGGCATTTGCGCACGAATGCAGAGAACGCCTATCGGGGCTTCAGACTCCCAAGTCTTTATCCGGGGGTTCAGTGGTGAGAAAGATTGAAAGGTAATGCCTGAATCGTCTCTAGCAGCGCCATATCCATTCCATTCCCCTCTCCTACCACGCTGCCTCCTTCCCCTCAATCCAGCAGTGATAAACGTCACTCCCACCCAATCCAATGTTCCTTCCCGCGCGTGCCCCACACGTCGTAGTTACGTGTGGGGACTTTGACTTCATCTCCCACAACTCCAACTCTCCACCTCAATCCCCAAACCTCTCCACCCCCCGCGCCTTCGCTTTAGCCGCTTCCTCTTCCCGATTCTTCGGCGGCGCCGTAGTCTCCAGCGAACGCAACAACCTCATCGACACCTCCGCCACTTCATCTACCGCCTTCTCAAAGGCACTCTCATTCGCCTTCGACGGCTTCGTAAATCCACTGATCTTCCGCACAAACTGCAGCGAAGCCGCCCGCACTTCCTCCTCCGTAACCGGCGGCTCAAAATTAAACAAAGTCCGAATATTCCGACACATGGTTCCTCACTCTCCTACGCTGAAATTTTAACCAACTCCTCCGCGACCTCCGTGCTCCGACCTCTGTGCCCTCTGCGTTAAAGCTCTTTCCTTCCCTCGTTTTTCCCAACATTACCACTTGACACGCACTCCCCGCTCTTGTATTTAACCTATAGGTTAAATACAAATGCAAGATCAACTCTCCTCCACCTTCGCAGCTCTCGCCGATCCCACTCGCCGCGCCATTCTCGCTCGTCTCATCGCCGGTGAAACCTCCGTCACCCAACTCGCCGAGCCCTTCGCCATCTCCATGCCCGCCATTTCCAAGCACCTCAAAGTCCTGGAACGCGCCGGCCTCATCGCTCGTAGCCGCGAAGCCCAATGGCGCCCCTGCCGCCTCGAAGCCCGCCCCCTCAAAGACGCCGCCGACTGGATCGACCACTACCGTAAGTTCTGGATGGAGAGCTTCGACCGCCTCGACGACTATCTTCAACAGCTCAAGAAAGACCAACTCGCCAAGGAGAAGCAGCATGCCCGCACTAAGCAGCGCCCAAAAACAAAATGAGTCTGAACGCGAAATCGTCATCTCGCGGGTCTTCGATGCTCCGCGCGAGCGCGTCTGGAACGCTTGGACCGACCCCAAGCAAGTCGTCAAATGGTGGGGACCAAAGGGTTTCACCACCACCATCGAAGTAATGGACGTGCGTCCCGGTGGCAGGTGGCGTCACACCATGCACGGCCCTGATAGTCTCGACTATCCCAACCAAAGTGTCTTCGTCGAAGTCGTGAAGCCCGAACGCATCGTCTATACCCACGGCGGCGGCAGAAAAGGCGCTCCCGGCGCGCACTTTACCGCCACCTGGACATTCGAAAAAGTCGAAGGAAACAAGACCCGGCTCACCATCCACATGCTCTTCGATTCCGCCGAAGCACGCGATACCATCGTCAAGGCATACGGCGCCATCGAAGGTGGCAAGCAAACTTTGGGCCGCCTCGCCGAACTGATCGAACAATCTCCCGTAGTCATCGAGCGCATTTTCAACGCTCCCGCACCAACTGTCTGGCAAGCCCTCACCGACCTCCAACACATGAAGCAGTGGTATTTTCCCGTGCTCGAATCCTTTAAACCGGAAGTCGGATTTGCGACCAGCTTTAGCGTTCCGTACGGCGGCAACAATTTTCTGCACATCTGGAAAGTTACCGAAGTCGTTCCCGGCAAAAAAATTGCCTACAGCTGGAAATATGGTGGCTATCCCGGCGATTCCCTGGTCACTTTTGAATTATTTCCCGAAGGCAATCAGACCAAACTCCGCCTGACTCATGAAGGCCTCGAAAACTTCGCGCCCGACACCTATCCCGAGCTAGCTCGCCCGAATTTCGTTCAGGGTTGGACGCATTTCAGCACCGCGCTACAAAATTACGTCGAAAAGGATTCGCAGTCACCGGCGCCAGAATTTGTTATTACTCGCGTCTTCGATGCGTCGCGCCAACTGATTTTTCAAGCGTTTACCGAGCCCGAACGCCTCGCACACTGGTGGGGTCCCAAAGGTTTCACCTGGGTTTCCAGCAAACTCGATCTCCGTCCCGGCGGCCTCTTTCACTACTGCATGCGTTCCCCCAATGGTGACAAGATGTGGGGCAAGTTCGTTTACCGCGAAATTGTTCCGCCCGAACGCTTGGTTTTCACCAATTCTTTTTCTGACCCGCAAGCCAACACTGTTCGCGCACCTTTTAGCCCGCATTTCCCGTTGGAAGTTCTGAACACTCTCACCCTCGTCGAGAATCAAGGCAAAACCACCCTCACCTTGCGCGGCACTCCTCTCAATGCTTCCGAGGAAGAGCGCCAATTGTTCGCTTCGTGGCATCCCTCTATGCAGAAGGGCTTCCGCGGCACCTTCGATCAACTCGACGACTATCTTTCCTCCGTCCGGAAGGAGAAAACATGAGAATCGCCGTCCGCGTCGCTCGCATTCTCTTGGGAATAATCTTCGTCTTCTTTGGCTCCAACGCTTTCTTGAAGTTGCTGCCCATGCCACCGATGCCGGCCGGACTACCGCTGGCCCACTTCACCGCGATCCTTTGGGCGTTCTTGTTCTACCGTTACCGTCAAGACTTCACCGGCCTGTTTGTTCAAAACACTCAACTGACGACACCTAACCACTCAGAGGAACGCACGTGACAAATTCGGATAATTCGTCGCCACTCTTAATGTCCGGCCCACATCCAGCACTTAAACGCCTCGAGCGACCTGTGGGCACTTGGGTCTTAAGAGGCCGTACTCTCGATTCCAACGAAGACAGCATCACAGGAACCATGACCTGTGAATGGCTCCCCGGCGGTTTTTTCCTTCAACAGATCAGCGAACTGCGTTTTAACGAGCTTCGCGCGTATAGCCTTGAAATTATTTCTTACGATCCAAAAACCAACATCTTCCCCGCTACTGTTTATTCCAGCATGTCGGGTACTCCGCTTCCCTATTATTGGGATGCACAAGAAAACACGGTCACGCACTGGACCGAAACTCGCGGCTACACCGGCACCTTCAGCAAGGATGGTCAAACACTTTCTGGTGGCTGGCGTCCAATTGAAGGCAAAAATGGCGTTGCTTACGACGCTGTTATGACCCGCACAGAGTCACACGACCTCGGTAGTCACTAAGTATGTTAGGAGAATCATCTATGGCTGTAGCAATCACCAGAGAAGAAGAACACGAACTAATCCTCACCCGCACCTTCGACGCCTCACCCGATCTCGTCTTCAAAGCTTGGACCAATCCCGAATATGTTGCGCAGTGGTGGGGTCCCAAAGGTTTTACCAATCCCGTTTGCGAAGTGGATCCTCACCCGGGCGGTCGCATCCGCATTCACATGCGTGCTCCCGACGGGACCGTCTATCCCATGACCGGCGTTTTCGACGAAGTTGTCGAACCAACCAGTCTCGTCTTCACCAGCTCCGCTCTCGACGACAAGGGCAACCCCATCTTCGAAGTGGAAACCACCGTCACCTTTGCTCCAACGGATGACGGCAAAACTCTTCTTACCATGCAGGCGCGCGTCACCAGGACCACCGCAGATGCTTCACAATATCTCGCGGGCATGGAAATCGGTTGGACGCAAAGCTTCGACCGCCTAACCGACCTCCTAGCCAAATCCAAATCCTGAACTCCGCGGACCGCTTCCTCGATTCGGTTCTAACCGAAGTCGGAAGCGGTCCACAACTTCCTTTCGATGTCATCCCGTTTACCCCGAACCTCGAAGGGACCGGAGCACGCGTACGCAACGGAGAGTCATTGCCAAATCAAAATTACAGGCCGCCAACCTCAACCACGGTCCTAGCCACACTGTCATCCCGTTTACCCCGAGCCTCGAGGGGACCGGAGCACGCTTCGTGCGTAGTGGAGGGATCGAGGCAAGATCAAAACGCCATGACAGCCAATCCACTATCGCGCCTTTTCCCAGCTCTTCCGTATCTCCGCAATAAATCCCGCCTTATCCTTCTTCATCAATTTCACCAGCGCCTCGTTCTCCGTTTTCTCATAGCCCGCCGCCCACAACACCATTTCCGCCAACACCGGTGCCAGATCAATTCCCTTCTCCGTCAATTTATAAATTTGTTTGCGCCCGTCGCTCGCATCCTGCTCCACCGTAATGATTCCGTGCGCTTCCAGATTCCTCAACCGGTCCGCCAATATATTCGTCGCAATCTTTTCGTACGATCCCAAAAATTCCTTATACGTCTGGAATCCCCGCAGCATCATGTCCCGAATGATCAGCAGCGACCATCGGTCTCCCAGAATCTCTACCGACGCATTCAGCGGACACCCCGACCGGCGCTTTTCTCCCGCCGTCAAATTTCTCATGCATTTACCTTAGCATTTTTAACTTGCTTTTTGCAAGTAATGTGCGACACTCCTCTTCGTCGCGCCGTTTTTCTCGCGATCCAGCCCTCAACAAATTTCTCCGGAGGACTCCATGCAACCTAAAGAAGCACCTGCTCCGCAAATCCAGCCATCACGATTTGAAGATTCTAAACCGTTGCGCATCGCCGGCCTGAAACAGCGGCTCACCAACGAAACCATGAAAGGTATTCCCGCGCTCTGGCAGCGGTTCATTCCACACTTTGGCAAAGTTCCCGGCCAAGTCGGCAACATCGCTTACGGTCTTTGCTCCAGACTGGAAATGAAACCGTTCAGTTTCGATTACCTCGCGGGCGTTGAAGTCTCAGGCAACTCAAAGCTCCCCGAAGGATTCAGCCACGTCGATATTCCCGCTCTTCACTGTGTCGTTTTCCCTCACAATGATCACGTTTCCAAAATTTCACAAACCGTAGACGCCATCTGGCACCGTTGGCTTCCTTCTTCCGGATACGCACCAATCGAGGCCAATTCCGATGTGCCCTACATGTTCGAGCGCTACGGCGAAGGCTTCAATCCACAAACCGAAACCGGCGATATCGAAATTTGGATTCCGCTGCAAGCGTGAAATATCTCACCGCCTTGGCTCGTATCATCGACGAGCTTTCGGTGCGCGGAAAGCGTAAAGGAACAAGGCGCGTTCCGCTTTAGCCAGTAAAATGTGATGAGAGGATCTAGGCATGACCGGTTTAACCAAGTCAGGACTCAAACGAATGCATCGCGTGTTGTCGGGGCATGTCGAGCGTAACGAGATGCCTGGCCTCGTTGCGCTCGTCAGTCACAACGACGAAACTCACGTGGAAACGATGGGCACTCTGGCCTTCGACAAGTCCGCCCCTATGAAGCGCGATACTATCCTCCGCATTGCTTCGATTACCAAGCCCATTGCGACCGTTGCCGCAATGATTCTGCTGGAGGAATGCAAGTTTCGTTTGGATGATTCCATCGAGCCGTGGCTTCCGGAACTTGCTAATCGTCGCGTCCTCAAGTCGCTCTCCTCGCAAATCGATGACACTGTTCCCGCGCTGCGTGCCATCACCGTTCGCGACCTACTTACCTATCGCATGGGCTTCGGCAGTGTGATGGCCATGCCGAACACCTATCCGATTCAAAAATATATTCGTGATTATCGCATCGGAGGCGATGGCCCCCTTCTGCCTTCGGAACCGGCCACGATGGACCAGTGGTTGCAAAAGCTTGGCTCCTTGCCCTTGATTGCGCAACCCGGCGAGCGGTGGATGTATCAGGTTAGTGGCGATGTGCTTGGCGCCCTGATCGCGCGCGTGTCGGGAAAATCTCTGGGCACATTCCTCAAGGAGCGCATCTTCGATCCGCTGGGCATGAAGGACACTGCCTTCTACGTGCCTCCGGAAAAAATTGACCACTTGCCGACGTTTTACTTCTTCAACCGTCAAACCAACAAACTCGATTTTTACGATGATCCGGCGAACAGCGCGTGGCGCTCGGCTCCGGCTTTCGAGTCAGCAGGAGGCGGCCTGGTCTCAACAATTGACGATTATTTCGCGTTCAGTCGCATGATGCTGAATAAAGGTCGGCATGGCCGCGAGCAGATTCTTTCTCGCGCCTCCGTGGAACTGATGACTTCCGATCAACTGACGCCGGAACAGCGCGCAGGCTCTGAAATATTTTTTGGGACGTATTCCAGTTGGGGCTTTGGCGTGACCGTGGATATTCAGCGCCAGGAAATTTATCACACGCCCGGCCGCTTCGGTTGGACCGGCGGTTACGGCACCACAGCGTATACCGATCCTGCTGAAGGAATGGTTGGCATTCTTTTTACCCAGCGCATGATGGATTCACCGGAGCCGCCGAGAGTCTTCACCGATTTTTGGACTCTGGCGTACGGAGCCATGGAGTGGCATTGTCGCGCGCAACGGACTACGTTGTAACGGCAGCGTGACACCTTCTCCAGGCCCCGAAAAAAAGATGTTGGCTTATACAGGCTGCGGTGATATTTGCTGCGGTCGCACTTCGAAAAGGAGAATTAATTCATGAGCGGAGTTCGGTTACTGGTCGGTACAAAGAAAGGCGCTTTCATTCTTACATCCGATGGCAAGCGCGAAAAGTGGGACGTCTTCGGGCCGCATTTTGGCGGATGGGAAATGTATCACCTTAAAGGATCGCCCGCCGACCCGAATCGCATTTACGCATCGCAATGCAGCGGCTGGTTCGGTCAACTGATCCAGCGCTCCAACGATGGCGGAAAAACATGGGAGCCGGTCGGCAATAAATTCGCCTATGAAGGCACGCCCGGCACGCACAAATGGTACGACGGCACGCAGCATCCGTGGGAATTCAAGCGCGTCTGGCATCTCGAACCATCGCACACCGATCCGGATACCGTTTACGCCGGAGTTGAAGACGCCGCGTTTTTCCGCAGCACCGATGGTGGCCAAAACTGGACCGAACTGCCGGGATTGCGCAATGTGAAAAGCGATTTGTGGCAACCCGGCGCGGGTGGAATGTGTTTGCACACCATTATTCTTGATCCCAAAAACCCTCAGCGTATTTACATCGCGATTTCTGCCGCGGGCGCATTCCGCAGCGACGATGGCGGCAATTCCTGGGTTCCCATCAATCAGGGCCTCAAGTCTCCTTGGGAACTTCCTGATCCCACCGCGCAGGTTGGCCACTGCGTACATCACATCGCCATGCATCCTTCGCGGCCCGATGTTCTTTTCATGCAAAAACATTGGGACGTGATGCGCAGCGACAATTCCGGCGACATGTGGAACGAAGTCAGCGGAAATCTTCCTACCGACTTTGGTTTTCCAATTGATGTGCACGCGCATGAACCGGAAACCATTTACGTTGTGCCCATCACCAGCGACTCGCTGCATTTTCCTCCTGACGGAAAATTGCGCGTGTATCGCAGCCGTTCCGGCGGCAACGAATGGGAAGCGCTCACTAATGGATTGCCGCAAAGCGATTGCTACGTCAACGTGCTGCGCGACGCGATGTCTGTCGATTCGCTCGACAAGTGCGGCATTTATTTCGGCACCACCGGCGGCCAGGTTTACGGCTCATCGAATGCCGGAGACACCTGGACGCCGATTGTGCGCGACTTGCCCGCGGTCCTTTCCGTGGAGGCACAGACTCTGCCATGATTTGCTTGTCGCCACTACGCGCATGCTTAAAATCGGACGCTAGAATTTGTGCGGAGGCCGCACCATGATTCGCGTCATACTTCCCGCGCATCTGCGCAATCTCGCAAAGGTTACCGGCGAAGTGAGCCTTGATGTCGATGGCGCGCCTACGGTACTTTCCGTGCTCGACGCTCTCGAAGCGCGCTACCCAATGTTGCGTGGCACCATTCGCGATCAGATCACGCTGCAACGTCGCCCGTTCGTGCGCTTCTTCGCCTGCCAGGAAGATCTTTCGCTCGATCCTCCGGACACGCCTTTGCCTCCGCCGATCCGCAATGGTGAGGAGCCATTCTTGATTGTGGGCGCCATGGCCGGCGGCTAGCCTCCATAGCCGACAGTCGTTAGCCGATAGCTGTTAGCTAAACCCGATTTCGAGTCAGTATTTACAATCAGCTTTCCAAACTTGACTTAAAAAAGGAGCAATCATGCAAATCAATCCGTATCTCATCTTTGATGGCCGCTGCGAGGAAGCTTTTAAATTCTACGAGCAGGCCTTGCACGGCAAAATTGAAGCGATGATGACCCACGCCGACGCGCCGCCCGACCAGCAAGGCACGCCCGAATGGCGCAACAAGATCATGCATGCCCGCATGGTCGTTGGCGGCCAGGTGATCATGGGTTCCGACGCGCCGCCGCAACATTTTGCGCGCCCGCAGGGCTTCATGATTTCTCTGAACGTGAAAGACACGGCGGAGGCCGATCGCCTTTTCAATGCGCTGTCGCAAAATGGTCAGGTACAAATGCCCATCCAGAAAACGTTTTGGTCGCCGCGCTTCGGGATGTGCACCGACCGCTTCGGCATTCCCTGGATGGTCAACTGCGAAGGAGCTGCCGCCTCCGCGCAATAGAGATTGCTCCTTTCGTCCGGAATGACGGCCGGTTTTTTTGATGCTGCGTCCATAAGTGGTTGACGTTGCCGTTAGCTATTGGCTGTCGGCTGTTAGCTGGCGGCTTTCCTCGGTCCAGCCCTTACGCGTTCAGACTTCTATCGGCGGCCGGCAAAGCGCAACGCCCTACCGGCCGCCGCATAGTCGCTGCATAGTCAATGACTTCCTACTTCACTGGCCAGCAGACTCCAGAATTGCCAGCGGCAGGGTTCCCGGCACACCCGCAAAGATTTCTACTTCTTGCGCAACAAGGTCCGCGGCGTATACCTCATTGGTTAGCGGATTCACCGCCAACTTCCACAAATACGATCCCGAGCCCGGGAACGTGCTCGTGGTGTTGGTGGCGCCATCGATCACCACAACTTGGTTGCCCGTGGGATCCGCCACGTAAATCTTGTTTCGCCACTCGTCTATGGCGATGTCATTTTCAAACAATCCTGCAGGAACTAGAGTGGTTGAATACGTTGTTCCATCGACCACCACGATGTTTCCGGGAATCTGTAGCGCCACATAGATTTTATTGGTCACCGAGTTCACCTTAACGTGCGCCGGGTTGGACCCTACCGCAATGTTTTGCGTCGCATCCGTTTTTCCGTCAATCACGGTCAACTCGTTCCCCAGCGTGTCCGTCACGTATACCTTATTTCGGTTAACGTCCACCGCGAGGTCAACCGGGTATGCGCCAACGGCGACAGTCGTCACACTGTCGTTCTGGCAGTTAATTACGGACACGGAGTTGCTGCCCGAATTTGCCACATACACTCGATTCGTCGCCCAATTCACTGCCACGGCGGATGGCTGCGTTCCTACAGCCACGTTCTTCACCGTGTTTTTGCGCGCGTCAATGATCGTCACCATGTTCGCGTCGAAGTCTGCCACATACAACTTATTCGTCGCCAGGTTCACTGCCAACGCATAGGGAGATTGCGCCGTCGCAATGAACGATACAGCGTGTGTCGCGCCGTTCACCACCGCTACATTGTTGCTCACCACGTTGATCACGTAGATTGTGTTGGTTACCGGGTTGATCGCGATTTCCGAGCTTGCTACTTGCGAGCCGGTGTTCTGTAGCGGGATGCTGGTGCTCTGGAATGTCTGGCCATCAATCTCCGTCAAGCTATTTCCCAAGCCGCCGACCACATAAATCTTATTTGTTTGTGGATTAAATCCGATGGCACTTGCGTTCGCTCCGAGGGGCACAGTTGCCAACGGAGTTTGCGCCATCACTGAGGTCGAACCACATAGCAAAGCAAACAGCATCACCATCAAAATCTGCCACCGGTTCATAGATCCACCCTTTCGCAAATAGAAGGAATTCGGACATGCACACACGCAAGAACAGCATCTTTTTAGCACAGGTGCGTAACTCTGATAGTAATGTCCGTTTAAGTTACGGCGCTAAGCCTATTTTAACGTACCCAGCAAGGCAACTGTACGAAGGTACTGTTTCAAGTAAAGAAGCTCATCGTCTTCTTAACGCTTATTTGTCCTGACCACCGGCAGTCAAATTCTCATTTCCGCCCTCACGCTCCCGCTTTAGCTACATCGTTTCTCTCCAGGTTTGCGCGGTCCCATTTGGCGGCGGTGGCGCCTGCTTCGTAGGTGGACTGGCAGAATTGCAGCAAAGCTTGGGCGGGACTGTCGGCGTTGCGGACGTCGTCGTACATCAGGAAGAATTCGCCTTTTTCTTTGCTGTAAAAGGCCTTGTCGGGCTGCGCGCGGGCGGTGTTGAATCCCGACGGTTCGGGAGCGGCATAGGCATAGAATGCGGCGTCTTTCACGATCTCGCCATCGCCGGGCCAGAATCCTACGCTGATCACTTCGTGGGAATACGCTTCTTTGGTGACTGGGTCGGCGTTGGGACGTTCCGGGGCGCGGCGTCCGGAAAAGCGGGTGACCGCCAAATCGAAACTGCCCCAGTAGAAGTTTACCGGGCTGCATTTGCCAATGAATTTTGCGCGAAATTCCCAAAACGCTTTGCTGACGCTGACCAGAACTTCCCAGTGTCGTCGCGCGAACTCGGGGTCGTAGGCTTTGTGGCTTTCATCGACCGTGAAGCGCACCGGGCGCGGCACTTCGACCGGCATGGTCCAGACTTTTACGTCGATGCCCAAGGAGTGCAGCGCTTCCATCATTTCCGTGTAGAACTGCGCGACCGTTTGCGGACGCAGGCGAAACCCGCGAGTGTCTCCCATGCTGGTGGTGATCTCCAGGCGATGCGACAGGAAATCAAACTGAATCTCGAACACGCCATTTGGGTAGGGGATCGCCGAGGTAGTCAGTCCGCGGGCGTTGACGTATAGCGCGGAGCCCCAGAAGTGATTGATGCGCGGAGCGAGCTTCAGCCGGACCTTTCCTACGATTTGCGTCCACATATGCAGGGTGGCGTAGGTGTCTTTCCAGGCGGCAAGCGGCAAAGCAGGCCAAGTCTCAATCGGTGTCATAAGAATCCCCTTTCGCGCGGAAGTATAGCCTTGGATGCGCGAGGGTGGGAGCGGGAAGAATACCTGAGAGCGGTGGTGCGGGTTTGCGCGGGGCGAGCTTCGTTTTGGATTGCGGGCAGATCGCGAGTTGCGGAGGAGTGAAAAGAAAGAAAGGGTATGCCACCCGGGGTGTTTTAAGGTAAAGACGCGCAAGGTGAGGAGATGCGGGGAGATAGAGGGAAATGGATTTGGTACGAAAGTGGTACGGAATCGGTACGGAATCCGGATACGTGAGAGCGGCGTGCCGGGGAAGGATGATGGCGGGCTTCTGGGGCACGATATATCGTGCCCCTACGGGAGGTGGGTTCAGGTAGAGGTTGAAGTGGGTCCAATTTGGAACGGAGGATGAGGGGTTGCGGGGCGATTGTTCGAAACTTTTTGCGGAGTACATATAGAATTATATAACGAGTTTCTACATTTATCAATTGCTAATCAGAGATGGAGGGGTGACGGTTTTTTTTTGATGCACGGCGAGAGTTAAGAGTGGAGGAGCGACCTTTAGGAGGCTTGGTCGGGCTGGGTTAGAGGTGAATGATGTCGACGGAGCCCCAGCGTTTTTGCAGGTACTCGGCAACCAGGCGGCGGTGGCAGTGTTCGGCGGTGTCTTCGCCGCAGAGCAGACAGGAGTCGGCGAGCAGTTCCCTTTTCAGGGCGGATTCGATTTTGCGTTTGCGGAGCAGGGCGGAAAATTCCTGTTCGTATTTGGCCCAACCGCCTTTTTTCTTTTTGTAGGTGTCGAGGATTTCCTGGGTGGGGGCGAGCAGCGGGACATGCTCGTAGTCCATGGCACAGATTTCCAGCAGAAAATATTTCAGATCTTCTTTTTTGGCGAAGCCGGCCAGTTGCGACACGTTGTGCAGGCGAACATCGACAACGCGCTTGGCCCCGGAGTTACGCAGAATCCCAAAGAATTCCGCGGCGGTTTTCTTGGTAAAGCCGATGGTCCAGATGTTCATCGTGGCCTTCTTTCGGAACGTGTCGCACCTGCGGCGCTCGCAATCAATTCTTTACTTTCCCAGCGCTTACGCGCTGGGCCAACTTATGTCGCGCCTCCGGCGCTGGGTGGTCGGCCATGATCGGTCCGATTCGATTCGTGAAATTCTCGCTGCGCTGCTGCGTGTGGTTTAGTCGTCGCTGCTTTGGCTTTGGCGGTAGAGGGCGAAGGCGGCTTGGAAGACGGAGAGGATTATCAGGAGGATGAGGAACGGGCGAAGGGCTACGGAGATCTGGGTGGTGGAAGCGAGGCGGGGGAAGAAGGTCACTAACACAACGGCTTCGAGAACGAAGACCCACGCAGCTACTAACAATCTGCGAAAAAGAATGCTCACAGTGCAACCCCTTTTCTACTTCAGTTGAAACATTTGCAATTCACTTCAAACGCTTAGCAAAACTTCGCGGCACCTCTACTGCGTCAACTCATCGAAACTAAAGGCGATCGAACGACACTCGTGCGGCGCTGCAATTACTTGAACCAGTCGCTATTTCACCTCAAAAACTTTCAAAAGTTCGCGGCGACTGTGCTGCTCGCCTACTAATCGAACCCGAAGGGCGGTTGAATCTCTCTCGTGCGGCACCCACTAGATTTGATTTAAACCGCAGCAAAACAGGTGCAACAATTCCCGAAAATTCGCTGGGCTTGTGCTGCACGCCCGCGCGTCTGAACGAAACGCGATTCGAATGTCTTTCGTGCGGTAGAGCTACCCCGTCTACGCACGAACGGAATGAAGAGAGAATAGCGCGATGGGGGTGGAGTGTCGTTCGACCTGAAGTGCAATCGGTGTCCAGAACGATATCCTGTCCGGCGGCTGGACCTGCTCCTGTCCTTCCCTTTCGAATGCCACTCTGAGATTAAATCCAGATTAAATACAGATTGGCGGGCTGGCTGTGGGGCGCTTCACTACCCTCTCGCCACGTGCTTTGCTTTCGTCTATCCTCGAAATAGAGACTGTGATGAAGCGCATCTACATGGATCACAACGCGACGACCGCGGTGGATCCGGCGGTTCTGGAGGCCATGCTGCCCTATTTTGGCGGCGATTATGGCAATGCGTCGTCGATCCACACCTTTGGGCAACGGGCCCGGGCGGCGGTGGAAACGGCGCGGGACCAGGTTGCCGGACTGCTGAACGCGCGGCCGCAGGAAATTGTGTTTACCAGCGGCGGGACGGAAGCGGATAATCACGCGATTTTTGGCGTGGTGGCGGCGAGCGCGGGCGTGGTCGGGAAGAAGCACGTCATCACCACGACGATTGAACATGAAGCGGTGCTGAACGCCTGCCAGGCGCTGGAAAAGCAGGGCGTCGCGGTGACGTATGTGCCGGTGTCGCGCGAAGGCGTGGTGGATGCGGGCGAGGTGCGACGGGCGCTGCGACCGGAGACGGTGTTGATCACGGTGATGCACGCGAACAACGAGCTGGGAACTATTCAGCCGCTGGAGGAAATTGGGCGCATCGCGGCGGAGGCGGACGTTTATTTTCATAGCGACGCGGTGCAATCGATTGGGAAAATTGCGGTGGATGTGAAGGCGCTGCAGGTGGACTTGCTGTCGCTATCGGGGCACAAAGTGTATGCGCCGAAAGGCGTGGGCGCGCTGTTTATTAAAGGCGGGACGCGGCTGCAGCAGTTGTTGTATGGCGGGCATCACCAGCGAGGATTCCGGCCGGGCACGGAAAATGTGCCGGGAATTGTGGGGCTGGGAAAAGCGGCGGAAGTGGCGAGGCATACGCTAGAACATGATGCGACGACGATTGGGACGCTGCGGGATTTGCTGGAGTATGGGCTGCTGTCGCGGATCCCAGATTCATTCGCGAATGCGTCGCGGGCGCCGCGGACGCGGAATACGACGAATATTGCGTTTCCGGGGATTGAAGGCGAAGCGCTGGTGATTTCGCTGGACCTGCACGGGCTGGCGTGTTCGACGGGGGCGGCGTGCTCTTCGGGGGCGGTGGAACCGTCGCATGTGCTGACGTCGATTGGGTTGACGGCGGCGGACGCGCGGGCGAGTATCCGGTTTAGTCTGGGAAGGCACACGAAGGCGGAGGAGATTCAGCGGGCGTTGGAGATGGTGCCGGCGGCGGTGGCGCAATTGCGGGGATTGTCGCCGAGGTATCGACGGCGGGAGACGGCGACGACGTCGTGATGGTGTCGTGATGAGTCGGACGCAACTCAAGAGAGATTCCTCACTTCGTTCGGAATGACGGGTTGGTTTTGGGTTAGCGGCCGGATCGATCGCAGGCACGCGGAGGACTTCGGCGGGACGCGTTAGAAGACGGAACACGTTAGAATAAGAAGAGTATGAACACGCAAATCGAACTTGATTTCCTGCCGGCGGCGGGGGCGGAGGCTACGCCTGGATTAGTGGCAGTGGCCATGTCGGGCGGAGTGGATTCGTCTACCGTGGCGGCGGTGCTGCAGCGCGATGGGCGGCCGATTGTTGGGCTGACGATGCAGCTCTGGAATCAGCGGCGACTGCCGGAATTGCAGGGCGATGGGCCGGCGCAACATCGTTGCTGCTCGCTGGATGATGTGTACGACGCGAAGCGCGTGGCGCAACATCTGAATTTTCCGCATTACGTGGTGAATTTCGAAGACCATTTTGAGGAGCGGGTGATACGGCCGTTTGTGCAGCAGTATTTGGCGGGGCGGACGCCGATTGCGTGCACGAATTGCAATACGGATGTGAAGTTTGAGCCGCTGCTGCGAATGGCGCGGCAGATTGGCGCGGAACGGCTGGCGACTGGACACTACGCGCGGATTCGACGGAATGAGGCGAACGGGCGCTACGAATTGTTGCGGGCGCGGGATGATTCGAAGGATCAGTCGTACTTTTTGTGGGGGCTGACGCAGGAGCAGCTTTCGCGCAGCGAGTTTCCGCTGGGCGAGTTGACCAAGGATGAAGTGCGGACGCTGGCGCGCGATGTGGATCTGCCGGTGGCGGAGAAGCCGGAAAGCATGGAATTGTGCTTCGTGCCGAATGGAAATTATGTGCAGTTCATTCATGCATATTCGCGCGAGAGCGGCAAGCCGGTGCAGGACCAGGAAGGCGACATTGTGACGGAAGGTGGCGCGGTGATTGGGCGGCACACTGGCGTGCACAACTACACGATTGGGCAGAGGAAGGGACTGGGATTCGCGGCGGGCAAGCCGGTGTATGTGCTGGCGATTGATAAGGAAAAGAATCGCATCGTGGTGGGAGAAGATGAGGCGCTGCGGACGGCGACGTTTGAGGTGGAAGGCGTGAATTGGATTTCTGTGGCGGAGCCGGCGTCGGGGGCGGCGGGGATTCGCGCGCAGCTGAAGATTCGGCATAAGCATGAGGCTGCGGAGGCTTTGGTGGAGGCGCTGGGTGGTGGACGGGCGCGGGTGACGTTTGATGCGGCGCAGCGGGCGATTACGCCGGGGCAGGCTGCGGTGATTTACGATGGGGACGTGGTGCTGGCTGGCGGGTGGATTAAGTAGAAGCGCGGGGAGTGTTGTGATCGGGCGGAAGTTTCTGCTGGGATAAAGAGCGAAGAGAAATTCAGACCCGAGAGAAGTTCAACCCAAAAAATTCAAACTCAAGAGAAGACAACCCAAGAGAAGAGGGATTCCTCACTTCGCGGACTCCGTTCGGATGACGTGGTCGGGGTTGGATCCATTGTTGCAAAGAGCAATGACGTTGGTCGACGTTAGATTATTCCAGCTTAGGAGTCAGATGAAGAGTTCTTCGTCTTCGGCTTCTATGGTTTCGCGGGTGGAGGCGGAGGAGTTGCCGCGACGGGAGCGGAGGACGTCCAGGCCGATCTTGATGCCTTGGACCAGGGCGGAGGCTTTTTGCACGGGGCCCCAGAAGCTGCGGCGAACTTGCGTGCCGGCATCTTCTACGGCTTCGAGCGCGCCGGCAAGGATGCGATCGGCGCGAACTAGTTGACCGCGCAAACGGTCGGCGGCTTCGGTCATAACGCGATCAACTTTTTGCGCCTGGCTACGCGCGAGATAAACGACCTGCGACGCGTCTTCGACGAGTGCGGAAATCTTTGGTTGGGTTTCGTCGAGCAGGATTTGCGTGCGGGTGAGAATCGGACCCATGCGGGTATGCAGATCGGTGACCATGCGGTTGATGGCTTCGGTGGTTTTCTTCAACTGCATGAAAAGGCCGATCAGAATGCCAACTTGCACCACCAGCGCAATAGCCGCAATGATGCTAAAAAATTCCATCCAGAATTGCATACACACTCCACCCTTTCCGCCTTGATCAGTGGCGGAGCCTGGCACCCGGGACGTCCCCGGTTACGACTTGGATTCGCGCAAGAATGCTTCGCGGCCTGCTTCTACCGCTGCCGAGAGAGAATCGCGTTTCCGGGAAGCTACGTCTTTGCCGCGCTCGATAAGATCATCGGCGCGTTCGCGCAATTCGCGAGCTTTTTTCTGGGCAAAATCGCGGCCATCATCGGCGCGCTTGGAGAGGTAATCGCGGGTTTCTTCACCGGATTTCGGAGCAAACAGGACGCCCACTAAGGCGCCTACCCCGAGCCCCACCAGGAAATAGCTGACTTTGGAACCTACGTTATCGGCCATGGTAACCTCCGAGAAAAACGTAACATAGGCGATGGGTGGAGGCAATAAGCGCGAACCGGTTACTTGCGCTATACCGGTTAGCTGGCCGCAGGGGCATTATTGAAGTAATCGAGAATTTTGTCGGCGCTTTTTCGTGAGACTACATGAGCTAGTTCGTCTTTGGTGGCACGGCGAAGGTTGGCGATGCTGCCAAAGCGCTGCAATAGGCGCTGCGAGGTTTGTAAGCCGATACCAGGTATTTCCAGTAGGGCAGTCTTGACTTGCTTGGCGCCGCGCCGCTGGCGGTGAAAGGAAACGGCGAAGCGATGGGTTTCGTCGCGAATTTGCTGGATCAAATGGAGCACCGGGTTGTGATGTTCGAGTATAACGGGCTCATCTTCCTGGCCGAGGACGTAGAGAATTTCTTCTTTCTTGGCGATGCTGGCCACAGGCTGATTGATGATTTGCAATTCGTCGAGAGCGCGTGCGGCGGCGTGCAGTTGGCCGATGCCGCCATCGATGAGGATCAAGCCGGGCATGGGCTTTTTTTCTTCCTGGACGCGTCGATAACGGCGCAGGACCGCTTCATGCATGCTGGCGAAGTCGTCGTTCTGCCAGAACACCTGTAGGCCCGGCGTGGTGGCCAGTTGCGCTGCTGCTTCCGGTTGCGTGCCTTCCTGGCCGCGAATAATAAACTTGCGGTAGTCGGATTTCTTCATGTGGCCATTTTCCCAAACGACCATCGAAGCAACTGTGTCGGAACCCTGGATGTGCGAGATGTCGAAGCTTTCGATGCGCTTCGGTTCCTCAGGAAGATTGAGCGCGTTTTGCAGAGCTTCGGTAATTGCGCGAGACGTGGGCTTCATGACGCGGAAGCGCTGTTCGAAGGAATGGCGGGCGTTATTTTCGACGAGATCGAGAATGGCGCGTTTGCTACCGCGCTGCGGCGTGGAGATTTCCACTTTGTGGCCGGCACGTTCGGTCAAAGTTTCTTCGAGCAACTCCAAATCTTCGAAGTCGATGGGAACGTGAATCACTTTCGGCAGATATTCCGCTTCGAGGTAGAGCTGCTTCAACAGAGATGGAACGAAATCGTGAGGATCAAAAGTATCTAAATCTTCCCAGTAGAATTCGCGACGATCTACAACACGTCCGGCGCGCAAGTGAAACAGGTTGGCAGCAACCAGAGGCGGCTCGGCGTAATAGGCGAGGACGTCGGTATCGTCACCTTGAACTGCAGCAGCGCGCTGGCGTTCTTCAATGTCTTCGAGGGTGCGCAGCAGATCGCGATAGGACGCGGCCTCTTCGTAATATTCCTGCTCTGCGGCAGTGGTCATGCGCTGTTCGGTGATTTTGATCAGATCGTGGCGGCGGCCTTCGAGGAACAGGCGCACGTCGCGAACCGCCTCGGCATAGCGTTCGTCGGTGGCCAGTCCTGGAACACAGGGCCCGTGGCAACGGTGAATGTAATACTGCAGGCAGGGACGAGCGTGTTCTTTGGTGAGATCGACATAACAGGAAGGAACAAGAAAACGTTTATGAATGAACTGAAGAATGCGGCGCGCCAGGCTGGGCGGAAAATACGGTCCGAAATAGAGTGAGCCATCTTTCTTGATGCGGCGTGTGAAATATACGCGAGGATATTTATCGGAGATGGTCAGCTTGATGTACGGGTAAGTTTTGTCGTCCCGCAGCATCACATTGAACTTGGGCTTGTACTGCTTGATGAAATTATTTTCGAGAGCCAGGGCTTCGCGAGGATTGGCGACTACGACGGTGTCAACGTCAGCAATTTCGCGGGCTAGCGAACCAGTCTTGGCGTCGGTCCAGCGGGACTCCAGGAAATAGGAACGCACGCGGCTGCGCAGCGAGGTGGCTTTGCCGACGTACACCACTTTGCCTCCGGCATCTTTGAAGAGGTAGACGCCAGGCAAATCGGGCAGCGCGGCCGCTTTTTCACGAGGTTCCATGTGTGTGGGAGAATGCGGGAACGGATCAGGTTCCACAACTATTTTACGTGGAGAGTGGCAGCAAAGCGAGCATCGAGGGTGGCTGAAGAAGAAAAGCGAATCGGAAGTAGCTCATATATAATGCGTTAGCTGGACTACGTGAGTGTCCTTCCCTAGCCCATCAGAAACGAGGACTTCTTCCGTGAATCGTCAATTTTTCTTGCGGCAAGCTTCTGCATGTTTCCTGGCGTGGGCGCTGCTGGGTTCCGCGGCGCGTTCCGATGAAGGAATGTGGACGTTTGACAACCCGCCGCTGAAACAGTTGAAGGAAAAATATAATTTCACGCCAACGCAGCAGTGGCTGGATCATCTGCGGCTGGCGAGCGTTCGATTGAATGATGGCGGATCGGGATCGTTTGTCAGTCCACATGGATTGCTGCTGACGAATCACCACGTGGCGCGCGGGCAACTGCAAAAGAATTCAACGGCCGAACACGATTATGTGCGCGATGGATTTTACGCGGAGACGCCGGAAGCGGAAATGAAGTCGCCGGACCTGGAAGTGAACGTATTGGTGTCGATGGAAGAAGTGACGGCGCGGGTGAATGAGGCGTTGAAAGGCGCAAAGAGCACGGAAGAGGAGTTTACCAAGCGCAAAGCGGCCATCACGCAGATCGAAAGCGAGAGCACCGAGAAAACTGGACTGCGGTCGGATGTGGTGACGTTGTACCAGGGCGGTGAATACTGGCTGTATCGCTACAAGAAATATACGGATGTGCGACTGGTGTTCGCGGTGGAGCAGCAGGCGGCGTTTTTTGGGGGCGATCCCGACAATTTCACGTACCCGCGGTATGACATCGACATGGCACTGTTTCGCGTGTACGAAAATGGCAAGCCCATCGACAGCAAGGATTATCTGACGTGGAATCCGAAAGGCGCGAGCGACGGTGAACTGGTGTTCGTTTCCGGGCATCCGGGATCGACGCAGCGCTCGGACACATTGACGCAACTGGAATTCGACCGCGATCACGTGACGCCACTGATCTTGAAGTTGTTGAAGGGGCGGATTGCCACGTTAAAGGAATATTCGAAACGAGGGCCGGAGCAGGCGCGGCAGGCAGGGACGCTGATCTTCGGCCTGGAAAATTCGGTAAAGGTTTTTGATGGGCGATTGAAAGGATTGCAGGATCCGCATTTGATGGACAAGAAACGTCAGGACGAAAACGAATTCAAAGCCAAGGTGAAAGCGAATCCAGAGTGGGAGAAAGAATACGGAAGCGCTTGGGACACGGTGGCGAAGGTGCTGCAGGTGGAGCAGCCGCGGGTGAAGCAGCAATTCTTCCGCAGTACGGACTCGCAGTTGTTCACGTTCGCGGTAAACATCGTGACGTATGTGGCGGAAATCAAGAAACCGGACGCCGAGCGGCTGCCGGGCTATCACGATTCGCAATTAGAATCGCTAAAGGTAAGACTGTTCTCGCCGGCACCGGTATACAAGGAGTTGGAAATCGCGCGGATGACCAACGCGCTAACCGCCGACCAGCAAGAATCGGGCGCGGATGATCCCTTCGTGAAAACCATGCTAAACGGACACACGCCGGAGCAGACCGCGAAAGAGTTGCTGGAAGGAACGAAGATCGACGATGCGGCGCTGCGCAAGTCGCTGGTAGAAGGCGGCCAGGCGGCGGTGGATGCTTCGACGGATCCGATGATTGTGGCGGCCAGGAAAACAGATCCGATTCGCCGCGAGCAGATAAAATGGTTTGAAACGAACGTGCAAAGCGTGGCGCAACGCGCCGGCGAGCAACTGGGCAGGGCGCGTTTTGCAGTGTATGGGAAGAACACCTATCCGGATGCGACGTTCACGCTGCGACTGTCGTACGGGCAAGTGAAGAGCTATCCGATGAACGGAACGATCGCGCCGCCGCAGACGACGATGTATGGGCTGTACGATCGCTCGGCCAGCTTTGGCAACAAGCCGCCATTTGACTTGCCGAAACGGTACGTGGGCGGGCGAGAAAAGCTGGACCTGGCGACGCCGTTTGATTTTGTAACTACCAACGACATCATCGGCGGGAATTCGGGATCGCCGGTGGTGAATAAGAATGGCGATGTGGTGGGATTGATCTTTGACGGGAATATTGAATCGCTGGTGGGCGATTTCGTGTATGACGAAAGCGCGAATCGCGCGGTGGCGGTGCATACCGCGGTGATGACCGAAGCGATGAAGAAGCTGTATGGCGCGCAAAAGTTGGTGGAGGAATTGGGCGTGAAGTAGGAAGGCCATCGGTCGCGACTGCGGCTCGGGTTCAGATGGGCCGGGCAACGCGAGGCGGTTTCGCTGAATCGGACAAGCGGGAGACTGGATTTGCGTTTTGTTGGAAGGATGATGTTGCGTCGGCTGTTGCTGGTGAGTGCAGGCGTATGGTGTGCCGCAAACTATGTTGCTGCACAGCCACAGGATCCGCCATCCGGAAGTGCGCCTCCTGCTAAGCCGGACACCTCGCAGCCAAAACCAAAAACCAATGCAGACAATGCGGCGCAATCGGCTCCCGATCAGCCGAAGTGGGATCCGTTGCGCGCCGAGAAGGATATGGAAGTCGGGAAGTATTACATGCACAAAGGCGATGTGGATGCGGCGATTGATCGATTCCAGGATGCGACGGAGGCCAAGCCGGGGTACGCCATTCCGTTTTTGTATTTGGGCGAGGCGTATGAAAAGAAGGGGCAGAAGAAGCCGGCGGTGAAGGCGTATCAGAGGTATTTGGATTTGTATCCGCACGCAGAGGATGGGGATAAAGTACGGAAGAAGATTGAGAAGTTGCATAAGGAGATTGATACCGAGAAGAAGGATCGGTTGAGCAAGGATTAGAGAGCCGGGCGAGATGAAGAGATCGAAGACGGATCCCTCGGCTGCGTGACCCGACGCGCTAGAAAGCGACGCGAAGAAAAAATCGGGTGACTTCGCTCGGGATGATGGTTGGGTGGTGGACGGAGAGTTAGACGCCAAGCATTTAGGTAAAAAACCACACGCGAAGGCGGCGTGTGGGGCACCCGCAGAACTACGTACGTAGGCTTTACTTCTCTTTCGACCGACCAGCAACGGCATCGATTCGCGGTCGGGATTAGCGGGCGAGTTGGTCCAGGAATTTTCTGGCTGGGGTGAAGTGTTCGAAGCGTTTTTCTTCTGCGCGGAATTCGGGCGAGTGGGAAATTAAGCTGCAGCCACTGCGGCGAGTGGGATGCTTCACGTGAAGCATCTCGTGGTAGAGAACATATTCCACGACAAATTGAGGGATGCCGGGGCGATCCATGCGTCGATTGAGCAGGATTTGGTTCGGGCCGGGATCGTAGCAGCCAAACTGGCGGCGCCAACTGCGAGTGCTCCAGCCAACGTGCGGGCGCTGCAGCGTGTTCAGAAAATATTTTTCGTTGAGCTGATCGAAAAGTGCGGCTAGATCGAAGTGACGGCCCTGCGGCGCGGTGTGGCGGAGGCGAACGCGACGGCTGCGCATGTGATTGATGCGCTCGCGAGTGCGCTGCGAACGGGCGTAAGCGAGGTACGGCTCGACGAGCTGGCGCTGGGTGCCACGGCGATACACGCGCGATAGCAGCAGTGCGGCGGCACTCTCGAGAACGCCGAGCGGCGCGCGGCGAAGCAAATCCGAGAAGCGCACGAAAATCACATCGCGGCGGCGGCGCAGGGTGATGACCAGGCTGCTGTAAGGATAAAACTCGACGTGAAAATTTGGCGGGCGTCCATCGCAGCCAAGGCGCGTGAACATGCGCTGAAAAATAGATTCACCGCCGGGAACGCGAGAGGTGATGCGCGGCGGAGTGCTCAACTCTTGCGCCTCACTGGAGGGGGAGCCGCTTTTTTCTTGGCCTTTTCAGCGTCGTTCATAGCGTCTTGAGTGCCTTCGATGGCGTCGTCAAGATTATCTTTGTAGATTTCCTTCTCGGGGCCGTCAGTTTGATATTTCTGGAGGATGACCAGGAATTCCTTGGT
>Ga0209275_10000130_pt1 | contig 24467 bp, 20 predicted proteins | sample HubBroMetageREF2_FD_188344 | JGI IMG/M metagenome (GOLD analysis project Ga0209275, IMG submission 188344) | Reference soil microbial communities from the Hubbard Brook experimental Forest, New Hampshire, USA - Hubbard Brook CCASE Soil... | ecosystem: Environmental > Terrestrial > Soil >... | reverse complement strand
GATGTTGAGAGTGCCTGGAAAGATCTGATGAATGCCGTCGAAACGTTGCTGAAAGCACTTCCCTGAATACACCAGGCACGGCATCGATTCTTACTGATTAAGTTGCTCGTAGGTCTTTGATCGCTACTGCGCTCTCGGCGAGGTGGGCCCAGGTGGTCCCCATCTCGCCGTTCTTTTTTCCCATGCCCCTTATCGCAGTTTCCCGCTGCTACAATCTCCCTGGCATTCTGCAAGGAGCGCTCATGTTTCAACCCGACTTGTTGAAGGGTCGTTCGATTTTTCTGACCGGAGGCGGAAGCGGCCTGGGCCGCGCTATGGCCATTTCCTTTGCGCATCTGGGCGCGCGCATGTTCGTGATTGGACGACGCGAAGAACCTTTGCAGGAAACCTGCGACGAGATCCACCGTCAGGGCGGAGCCGCCGCCTACGCAACCTGCGACGTGCGGGATTATCCCGCCGTCGAGAGCGCCTTCGCATCCGCGGAGAATCACTTCGGCGAAGTCGACAGCCTGGTGAACAACGCTGCGGGAAATTTTATGGCGCGCACAGAAAAACTTTCCCCCAACGCGTTCAATGCGGTGGTCAGCATCGTGTTAAATGGCACATTCCACTGTACGCAGGCGTTCGCAAAACAGCGCATGGCCAAAAAGTTGGGCGGCAACGTTTTAAATATCACCACCACGTATGCGGCGGCGAATTCCGGTTCCGGCTATGTGGTGCCGTCCGCGTGTGCCAAGGCCGGCGTGCTGGCGATGACCACGTCTCTTGCGGTCGAGTGGGCTAAATATCACATTCGCCTGAATGCCATTGCACCCGGGCCATTTCCCACGGAAGGGGCGTGGTCGCGGCTCATGCCTTCGAAACAATTCGAAGAGCACGCCATCAGCAAGCATCCAATGAAACGCTTCGGCCGGCATGAAGAGCTAACCAACCTTGCTGTGTTCCTGTTGAGCGACATGGCGGAATATATCAATGGAGAATGCGTGGTGATTGACGGCGGTCAGTGGCTGCGCGGCGCGGGCGAGTTTAATGATTTAGGTATGTTGCCGGACGGAGTGTGGGACCAACTAGAAGCAGCGCGGCCAAAGAAGTAGTGAACGCATTCTGCGAAATGAACGCTACTGCGGCAAGCCAGTAGCGCCCAACTTCACTCTCAGCGTCAAGTCACCGATGGTTTTGCCGTCCGCCTGAACCGCAACTGTAATATCTTGCAGCTTCGCATTTTTCAGTTCGTCACCCGTGAACACCGGCGTGTCGATGTCCACGCGAAAATTTGTAATGCTCTCCGCGGGAAGGGCTAGCTTTCCTGCGCCACTTTTAACTTTCCATCCATCCGGTACCTTCGCGCTAACTGTGAGTTCGAGGCTTTTCGCAGGATCGTGAAAGACAGTGACCGGCACAGAAACTGTCGAACCTGTTTTTATGCCAATTTCCGGGACCTGCGCGACGGGAATCGTGCACAAGCTATGCGCATCGCGGAACTCCCGAAAATACAGCCAGGGCCCGCCTAATTCGATGTGCGGCAGTACTGTGTTCGTTGATGCCGACCCTTCACACGATTGGTGAGCTACCGCAGCCGAGTCGATGGGCGCTTCATCGACGTGCGCGAATACATCATCCGTAGGCCTTCCTGAAACAACAGATTTCCCCAAAATAAATGTGAACGGCTCCGCCCACCAGGCCGAATGCGGGTCGCTCATCAGTTTCTCGATCTCAGCGTCGTCCATTTTAGATATTCTCTGGATCTCCTCGGGAAACTGCGTGAGATGCGGCATAGCTGCTTCGAGAGCGATGCGCCAGTACGGCTTCTTTTGCGAGGGTGAAACTTCTTTCACGGAGTAGGAAGGGCCGGTGGTCGGGAATTTCTCCGTATCCGGTGTGTCGTCGGAATAATAAAGTTTCTTCGCTTGCCACGGCTGCAAGTTTTCCAGGAACATCTCGTTGCGCCGCATGTCTCCTGCAAGCTGCGCCGGAAATGCAACCGGGTTGCCAGCCAGATCGAATGCTTCGGTCGTCAAAACGCCGGCGGCCTGATGGTCCCCATGATTTTCCCCGATGAACACGCTGGGAAGATTAGTCATCAAGACTTCCGGCCGCGTCAGGCGAATGAGTCCCACGAGTTTTTCCAGGTTCTCGCCGTGTCCCCAACTCGCCAGGGAATTCAGTACATCTTGCGAAGCAGTGTCTTTGCCATCGAGAAACCACACGTTCGTGATTCCCAGTTTCGCGCAGGCCTGCCGCGCTTCAATCTCGCGAATATTCGCAAGAGCGGCACCGTGCTCCCGCCCAATACTATTCCCCCCACTCCCGCCGTGCGTGCCAAAGACCACAGCCACTCGTTTGTGCAGGTCGTAAATGGCCCGTGCAAGGTACGGCGTGAATCCCGCTTCATCATCGGGATGCGCTACCACCACCAGTATGTCCACCTTGTACCGCTCGTCAGCTCCATGAATCACAACTGGACTCTGCGCCTGGACTTGAGCGGCCATCACAAGCGCCGTGAGTAGCAGGCAAATTACTCCCAAATGAATTCGGCTCATCCCTAACCTCGTTATGATCTCTACTAGCGAAAGAGGAATCGCACATTGTATATCGCATCCCGAGTTCGCGAGAGTCGACAGTCCAACAGGCAACAATCAAACGTAATACCTATGCCATACCAAACTAGCATCGATGATAATATTGACATACTTGTCCTAAATCGATAGACTTACTCGGGAGTCAATCATGGACACCGTTAAGGTTTCCCCGAAATTCCAAGTCGTCATTCCGAAGAAGCTCAGAGAAGAACTGGGACTTAAGCCGGGTGAAGAGTTGCAGATCTACTTGATTGACCGTTCAATCAGGCTGCATCGGCCACGCTCGATCAAGGAGTTAAGGGGCATCGCAAAAGGTATGGAATGGAAGGACGATTATCGTGACCGCAACGACCGCTTCTGAAACCGTGGTGCTTGATTCATCGGTTTGGCTAGAATATCTGACCGAAGACACCAAGGCGGATATTGTCGCTCCTTATCTTGAAGGAGAAATCACGGTTCTTGTCCCGGTATTGGTGGTTTACGAAGTTCGCAAAGTGCTTTTGACGCGTCGGTCAAAGACTTCAGGCGACATCTTTATCTCTGAAGTCTTTAAACGCGTAATTGTTCCCTTGGAAGAAATGCTGGCGATGAAAGCGGCCGATCTGAGCGTGCTCCACAAGCTCGCGATGACCGATTCAATAATCTATGCAACAGCGCTGTCCCACGATGCACCGCTTATCACTACGGACGCACACTTCGCAGGTTTGTTCGGCGTCACAATCGTGTGAGAAGGCGACGCCTTGACCGCTGTGACTCCCGCCGATACTCTAATTAACTAATGTAGCGGCAGTTTTTCTGCTTGAGTCAGGACAACTCTTATGGATCAGATTCACGTAACCCTACCCGACGGTAGTGTCAAAGATTTTCCAAAGGGAACCACTCCCGTTGAAATTGCGCGGTCAATCTCCCCACGTCTCGCCGATGCGGCCCTGGTCGCCAAGGTGCGCGCAACGAATGGCGATGGTGCGAACGCCAAGACTGGTATTTTTTCGAACTCGGTCGACCCTGCCGAAGATGGCAGCCTGCTCTACGATTTGCGCCGGCCTCTCGAACAAGATGTGAATCTCCAGATCCTCACCGAGAAGGATCCCGACGCCTTGTACGTGTTTCGCCATTCCGCGGCGCACCTACTCGCAGCTGCGGTGATGGAGCTGTATCCGGAAGTGAAGCTGGGCATCGGCCCTCCGATTGAGAATGGTTTCTTTTACGAATTCCAGCGCTCCGAGCCGTTCACTCCGGAAGACCTGGAAAAAATCGAAAAGAAAATGCACGAACTGGCGGCTCAGGATTTGCAGAACGAGCGCAAACTCCTACCCAAACCAGAAGCCCTGAAGCTTTATCACGACTCCAAGCAGCTTTTTAAGTGCGAGCTAATCGAAGAAAAAGCCGACGAGCCCATGGTGTCCTTCTACACCACCGGCAAATTCATCGATTTCTGCCGTGGCCCGCACATTCCTTCCACCAAACGCATTCAGGCGTTCAAGCTGACCAACGTCGCCGGCGCCTACTGGAAGGGCCAGGAAGGCAATCCGCAGCTGCAGCGTATTTACGCGATCGCATTCTTCAATCAAAAGGAACTTGAGGCGTATCTCCACCGCGTGGAAGAGGCCAAGCGCCGCGATCACCGCAAACTCGGCACTGAGCTCGACCTCTTCAGCATTCAGGAAGAAGCCGGCCCCGGCCTGATTTTCTGGCACCCCAAGGGCGGCTTGATCCGGACCCTGATGGAAAATTGGTTGCGCGATGAGCTGCAAAAACGCGGCTACGATATGGTCTTCACCCCGCACATTATGCGTCTCGATCTTTGGAAGACTTCCGGTCACGCGAGTTTTTATCGAGACAATATGTTCGGCGCCGTGGAAGTGGAAAAAGCCGACTATCAACTGAAGCCCATGAATTGTCCGGGCCACATCTTGATCTACAAATCGAAGCTGCGCAGCTATCGCGATTTGCCGGTGCGCCTGGCGGAACTTGGCACCGTGTATCGCTATGAACGCAGCGGTGTGCTCCACGGACTGCTGCGTGTTCGCGGATTCACCCAGGACGACGCGCACATCTTCTGCATGCCCTCGCAAATTGAAGCGGAAGTAGAAGCCTGCGTCGATTTCGCCTATGCCGTGATGAAAAATTTTGGCTTCGAAAAGTTTGAAGTGGAGCTCTCCGATTGGGACGCCAAGCATCCGGAGAATTACGCAGGTAAGCGAGAAGACTGGAACAGCGCCACTAACGCACTTGCCGCCACCATGTCGCGCATGAATATCCCCTTCAAACGCATGGAAGGCGAAGCGGCTTTTTACGGCCCGAAAATTGACGTCAAGCTTATCGACGCCATCGGAAGATCTTGGCAACTGACCACCGTACAGTTCGACTTCAATCTTCCCGCGCGCTTCGGCCTCGAATATGTCGGTGAAGATGGCGCGCGCCATCAACCTCTGATGGTGCACCGCGCGCTCCTCGGCTCGGTGGAACGCTTCTTTGGAATTTTGATTGAGCACTACGCAGGCGCATTTCCACTTTGGCTCGCACCGGTTCAAGTGGAAATCTGCCCAGTCAGCGAAAAAGTTGCAGACTACGCGAAACACATTTACGAAACACTGAAGGGTCACGGAATTCGCGTGCATCTCGACGATCGCAACGAGAAATTACCCGCGAAGATCCGCGATGCGCAGATGCAAAAAATTCCATACATGCTCGTCGTCGGTCCGAAAGAAGCCGAAGCCGGCACCGTGAGCGTTCGCCATCGCAGCAAGGGTGATCTGGGCCCACGCCCGGTACCCGATCTGATCACGGCGCTCCAAGAGGAAATTTCCTCGCGCACCATTCAGTAGTTTTCACTATCACCGACTGGCGTCACACGCTTTGACGGGACTTCGATGAGCAGCCTAACTCGCGGTTCGTTCCTGCGCGCGTCTAGTGGCGCCATATCGGCGAGCCTTTTGTTGGAGTCAAGCCTGATGGCCGTGGAACCCATCCAACCCGATCACGTCCTTCTGGGGTGCAAGGACTTGGACGCCGCTATCGCGTTCGCGGAAAAACTTTGCGGGTACCGGGCGGAAATCGGCGGCTCGCATCCCGGCAGGGGAACACGTAATGCCCTTTTAAAATTAGGCGAGCGATCCTATCTGGAAATCATCGCGCCGGATCCCGATCAACGACAGCTCACATGGCACCAGGAACTCCTCACGCTCGATGAACCACTTCTCGTAGGCTGGGCTGTCGCCGTTAGAGATATCGATGGCTACGCGACGCGTCTTCGCGCCAAAAGGGTCGCGTGCGTCGGACCAACGCCTGGCAGTCGCACCAAGCCAGATGGTCAGACATTGAAGTGGAAGACCTTATTTCTCGAAGACGACAAGCACGGCATACTTCCGTTTCACATCGAGTGGGCCGAAGACTCTGCGCATCCTGCAACCACCGCTCCTGGTGGCTGCGTATTCAACCGCATGATCCGCACCGGCCAGGTGATTGAATTCCCGCCGCCAGGTCCAGGCTTTGAACGCAAATTAATCCCGAATCGTCCAGCCCAACTTCACGTTTTCATCGCTGGCCGCTTCGGCGAATTTGAGCTAACGACCAAAGCGATTCCGTCAGAAGCCTGGAGCAAGCGCCAGCCATAAACCGCCGCCTCGACTCGCTGCCCTGTCGTACACAGCGCTATAAGAGGAATCTCCTCGCGACGCGATTTAATCGCACGGGCTAACTCGAAGAAACGTAGTACTGAATTGTTCTTTTAGCACGGGTAATATTGCTGAGCATTCTGCGGTCTTGCCCCATCCTCTTCGCATGCTATACTTTAAGACCTGCCTCACGCGCCGGACGTGCCGTGAGGACCGGTTGTGAAATTGGGGTGTGACCCGGTGCGCCGGGTGCCTTTTTTATCTTAGGGGGATTTATCGCAGATCGGAATTTCCGGCAGGCCGACCGTACCCGCATTAACGAGCGGATTCGCGCTCGCGAAATTCGGGTGATTGACGAAGAAGGCGGACAGTTGGGTGTGATGCAGCCATTTGAAGCGCTGCGCTTGGCTCGTGAACGTGGATTGGATTTGGTGGAAATCTCGCCAACGGCGGACCCACCGGTTTGCAAAATAACGGATTACGGCAAGTTTCAGTATCAGCTCAACAAAAGAGCACATGAGCAACGTAAAAGTAGCCGTGGCTCGCAGTTGAAAGAAGTAAAGTTCCGGCCAAACACGGCGGAACACGATTTTCAGGTGCGCAAAAATCAGATTCTTCGATTTTTGGGTGAGGGCCACAAAGTTCGCGCCATGATTTTCCATCGCGGTCGCGAAATGGCGCACCAGGAAGTGGGACGCGCCAAGATGACCCGCCTTCTAGGTGAAATCGGCGAGCAGGGACAGATCGAAACATCGCCGCGCATGGAAGGTAACGTTCTTGTCGCTCTGCTGGCACCGAAAAAGGGTGCCGGCGCTCCGGTCCGCAGCGCCTCGCAGGCTCAGCCCAACGCTTAGCACGCGAAATTGTTCGCCGGCATCGTTTAGAAACCGGCAAGTTGAGAAGTGTGGCAAAGCACTTGTGCGAAGTTAAATTACAAGGCGAACGCCACCAACGTAGGAGAGGATTTACGCAATGCCACGCAATTCGACCAAACCTAAGCTAAAGCTCAAGACCCATCGCGGCGCCAAAAAGCGTTTCAAGATCACCGCGAATGGCAAGATTATCCGCATGCACTCTGGCAAGCGCCACTTGCTCGGCACCAAAGCCGCCAAGCGCATGCGCAAGCTGAAGAAGCTGACCAAGGTCGACAAGACCGACGTCTTGGCCGTGCGTCAGATGATGCCGTACAGCTTCTAAGCCTTTCGGTATTGGACTCGTTCATTTGGATAGAGTCCGTCTCGGCGAGAGTTTCTGAATCCGAGAAACGATTTTTGTAAGGGCCGGGTTCGCTCGGCTCATGCAAGATGCGGACGTTTCGTCCGCAGTAACGTGCCAGGCAGCGCTTCACGGGTGCCTGCCGGCCGTTCGCCCCGTTCGCGGGGCACTGGTTGGGCCTAGCCCAGCCGCTGTAGCAGCGGTTTTTCCTGAGCGTAAGCGAAGGTCCACGCCGCGTCGCCGCAAGGCGCTACAAAACACACCGGAAACAAACCCGTTGCAGCAGACGCGTGCGTCTTTGCGTTTGCCTGCAACCTGTTTCGTTTCCCCAAATTGAAGGAGACAAACCCATGCCTCGCGTAAAACGCGGCACAAAGCGCCGAGCTCGGCGTAAGAAGTACCTCAAACGCACCAAAGGCTTTTTCCTCACCAAAAGCAAGCTGTACCAATCTGCACAGGAAGCGGCGAATCGCGCCGATCGTTATGCCAAGCGCGATCGTCGTGTCAAGAAACGCCAGTACCGTCGTTTGTGGATTCAGCGCATCGGCGCCGCAGCTCGTCTCAACGGCATCACCTATGGGCAGTTGGTTCACGGATTGAAGGCGGCAGGCATTGATCTTGACCGCAAAGTGCTTGCCGATATCGCCGTTCGCGAACCCGCCAGCTTTGCGCAAATCGCCGAGAAGGCCAAGGCGTTTGCGCCCAAGCCCAAGGCCGCGGCTAAAAAAGAGTAGTTCCCAAATCATCGTCCGTCGGAGAAAGTCCGCCGCTGGGGTTCTGTCGTCCCCCGGACCTCCTCGTTCGATTCGGGTACTGTTGATCTTGTTGTAGGGGCACGATGGATGTGCCCTTACGATGTATTCTTATTTCCATCAAATGGCGACTTCAGAATCCAAAGTCTCGCAAACTCTTGCCACTCTCGGGGTCTCGACTGCCGAGCAGGTTCGGTCTCTTTTCGCCGAAGTGCGCGGCTGTTTTAACAGCGAAGCCGCAGCGGTCACAGACGAAGCGTCGTGGAAAGCGTTTCGTGACGCGTGGCTCGCCCGCAAGTCCGGTGTGTTGACGCTGGTCACCGACAACTGGCTCAAGCCGGCAACGCCGGAGTTGAAACGCGCCGTCGGTGCTTCCCTGAACGAACTGCGTGCTCACGTCGATGCCCAGATTGAGGCGAGGCGTTTAGCAGCCGAAGCGGGCGGAGAAGCTGCAGCCAGCGTCAAAGATCGCGTCGATCTTTCTCTGCCCGGCGTGATTCGCCCCACCGGCACGCATCACCTCATTCGTCAGGTGTTCCAGGAAATTGAAGACATTTTTTTCTCGATCGGCTTTTCCGTCGTCGAAGGTCCGGAAATCGAAACGCCCTACTACAATTTCGAAGCGCTCAACATTCCAGAGCATCATCCCGTTCGCGACGACATGGACACCTTCTACCTGGATTTGCCCAAAGGCGCTCCGGGCCCGCTGCTTCTCCGCACTCACACCTCCCCTGTGCAGATTCGCACCATGGAGAAGCGTCAGCCTCCGGTGCGCGTGATTGTGCCTGGCAAGGTTTATCGCCGCGACAATCCAGACGCCACGCATTCCTTCATGTTTCACCAGATTGAAGGACTGGCCGTCGATACGGACATCACCTTCTGCGACTTCACCGGCACCATCGATTACTTCGTGAAGCAGTTCTTCGGTGAAAGTGTGAAGACCCGTTTTCGCCCAAGCTATTTTCCGTTTACCGAGCCCTCCGTGGAATTCGACGCTTCGTGCGTTTTTTGCGGTGGCACCGGCACCGCGAAATCCGGCGGCACCTGCGGCAAGTGCAAAGGTTCCGGATGGATTGAGCTGTTTGGCGCCGGCATGGTCGACCCCGCGGTCTACGGGTTCGTGAATTACGATCCGAAAAAAGTGAGCGGCTTCGCGTTCGGCATCGGCATCGATCGCCTGGCCATGTTGAAATACGGCATCGACGATATTCAGGTATTTTTTCAAAACGATGTGCGTTTTCTGCGGCAGTTTCCCTAGATGACATTCACCGACGCCAAACAACGCTTCTCGAACCGCGTGGCGGATTATGTCCGCTATCGCCCGAGCTATCCGTCTGCTTTGCTGGATCTACTAGCGAATGAATGTGGCTTGCGTCCATCGCACACGATCGCGGATATCGGCTACGGCACCGGGCTGCTGAGCAAACTGTTTCTCGACAACGGCAATCATCTCTACGGCGTGGAGCCCAACGCAGAAATGCGCGCAGCCGGAGAGGAATTTTTGCGGCAATATCCGAATTTCACCAGCATCAACGGTTCGGCAGAAGCTACGGAGCTGCCTGATGGTTCTGCCGATTTCATCACGGCAGGTCAGGCGTTTCACTGGTTCGATGTAGAGACGGCCAATCGCGAATTTCGCCGCATACTTAAACCGAACGGATGGGTTGTCGTCGTTTGGCAGGATCGCTGCATGGAAGAAACGCCCTTCGCGCGAGAGTACGAACATCTGCTGGAACGCTTCGGCGTCGACTACAAAAAAGTGAAGGACGCGTATCCCGAGGCCAACAAGATCCGGAATTTCTTCGACTCCGGCACATTCCAATCGCGTGATCTGCCGAATCAACAGATTCTAGATTGGGACGGCTTGCGTGGACGGCTTGGCAGCAGTTCGTATGCTCCAACGGAAAAACATGAGAATTACGCACCAATGACGGCGGAATTGCAAAGAATTTTTGACGCCTATCAACGAAACGGCTCTGTCCGCATGGAATATTTCGCGCGCGTTTATTTTGGCAAGCTCGGCGGGAACAAGCGATGAAGGTTTCTTATAACTGGCTGAAAGAGTTTGTGGACGTGCCGGTTTCACCGGATGAACTTGCGTCGCGCCTCGCTCTTGCAGGCACAAACATCGCCAGTGTCGAAACCGGGCCGCATGGCGCGGTCATCGACGCTGAGATCACTTCCAATCGCCCCGACTGCCTGGGCATGCTGGGCGTAGCGCGCGAAGTCGGGGCTATCTATCGCCTACCGCTGAAGTCACCGGCGCCGAAACTGCCCGAGAGCGCTGCCGCAAAAGCCAGCGATGCCCTCAGCGTAAAAATTGACGCGCCCGAACTTTGTGGCCGTTTCACAGCTCGAATTATTCGCGGCGTAAAAATTCAGCCCTCGCCTGCCTGGCTAAAAGATCGCCTGGAGGCCGCCGGGGTCGCCAGTATCAGCAACGTCGTGGACATTTCCAACTACGTAATGCTCGAGCTCGGCCATCCACTGCACACCTTCGACTACGATCGTGTGCAGGCGCATAGCATTGTGGTTCGTGCAGCCAAGGCCAAGGAAAAAATCAGAACCTTGGATGGCGCTGAGCGCGTTTTAGACCCGGAAATTCCGGTTGTTAGCGACGGTGAAGGTTCGCGCGCAGTAGGCATCGGCGGCATTATGGGCGGCGCCGATACGGAAATTTCGTTCGCCACCAAAAATGTCCTGATCGAGTGCGCGTGGTTCAATCCCATTGCCGTGCGTGGCGCGGCACGTTCGCTGAAGTTGCACACCGAAGCCAGCACCCGTTTCGGCCGTGGCGCGGATCCCGAGATGGCCGAAGTCGCTTCGCGGCGCGCAGCGGAGTTGATTCTGCAGCTTGCTGGCGGCGAGTTGCTCGCCGGCGTTGTGGATGTCTACCCCGGAAAGCGCGCACCAAAAAAGATCATGCTGACCCGCGCAGAGCTGTTGCGCATCATGGGCGCGGACATTCCGGACAAAGAAATCGAGGCAATTCTAGCCTCATTGGGTTTCGCTCTGATTCGCGTCGACCAAATACGAGGCGCGGCTAACTCCCTGCTGGCTGCTTGGGAATGTACCCAGCCTTCCTGGCGTGCCGATGTTGAGCGTCAAATCGATCTTATCGAAGAAGTCGCGCGCATCTATGGATTGGATAAATTTCCGCCGCGTTTGCCGGCTGCACGCATTGGTGCGTCCCGTTTGCCCCATCACGAAGCCGAGACGCGGGTGCGCGAACGGCTCATTGGGCTGGGCTATCACGAAATTGTCACCATCCCGCACGTAGCCGAAGAGCGCAACGAATTGTTTCGTCCACCGGACAGCATTCCCGCAAAACTGTCGAATCCTCTTTCCGAAGAAGCGGGCGTATTGAAATCCACCGGCGTTGTCACCATGGCGGCAGCGATCGAGTGGAATCTGAATCACGGTCAACGCGATGCGCGGCTATTTGAAATTGGCCGTCAATATCGATTCGTCGATGGCAAACCAGTCGAGGCACGCATACTCACGATTGGGGCCACGGGCTTCGCTCGCCAGCAGGGCCTGTACGATGCGCCGCGCGATTATATCTTCGGGGACATCAAAGCCGATCTCGACGCCATTGGCGCATTCGCCGGTGGTTTGCGCTGGGAACAAAGCGGCCCCGACTGGCTGCATACGGCGAAGCGCGGACAGATTTACCTCGGCAAAGAAGGCAATCAACCACTCGGCGCCGCGGGCCAGCTTGCAAAACGAATCGCCGATAAACTGAAATTCCGTCAGGACGTGTATCTTGCGGAAATCGAATTAGGGCCTCTGTATTGCATGTTCTACGGCGTCAAGAATCAGCGCCGCTTCGAACCACTCCCGCGTTTCCCCGGCGTAGAGCGCGACTTCTCGCTGTTTCTCGCGGATGGCCTAACCTTCGCGCAGGTCAAGAACACCATCGACGCACTCAACATCCGCGAAATTACTTCCATTCAAGCGGTCGATTTGTTCCGTGGAAAAAACGTTCCCGCAGGGAAATATTCACTACTGATTCGCGTCACGTTCCAGAGTCGCGAGTCGACATTCACCGAATTTCAGATTAACGAATTTTCTACTAGCATCGTCGCCGCTCTCGAAAAAGAGCTAGGCGCCTCGTTGCGTGCCAGCTAAACGCTAGCGCGTCTCAACTCTAACTTTTATTCCGTCTGCTTCAGAGCGCGTTCCACCAAAGTCAGGCAGCGTTCCGCCTGCTCTTTCATCAGTTCGTTCTGCTCTCCGCGTTCCTTGCGCAAACTGTGCAACTCGTCGGCGATCGCCAGGGCTGCGAATGTTGCCACCTTTTGCGTGTCCACCGTCGACGTGGCATCCGCAATAGCACGCATCTTTTCGTCCACGTAAGCAGCGAGCTGTTGCACATACGCTTCGCCTAATTCGCCGCCGATGGCATACGTCTGATTGAAAATGTGTACTTTCACGCTTGGACTCATCGCCGGCTCCCCCTATTGTGACCACGACGTTGGGTTGCGATCCCAACGATGTGCGCGTAGTTTTTTGTGTAGCTCGGCAGGCAGCGGCCCGGCAGCACTTGCCCCGGCGTTTGCTTCGACATTCTTAATCTTGCGCATACCCGGAATGATGGTGCTGACCGCGGGCTGATTCAAAATGAAGCGCAGCGCCACTTCAGCCATGCTGCTAGTCGCAGGAATCAACGGCCGCAGCACCTCCGCATGCGCAATACTCGATTTCAGATTCTCAGGAACAAAATAAGTATTGCGCCAGTCGCCCGCCGGCCATTTCGAATCCAGCGTGAGCGTTCCGGTCAGCGTACCTTCGTCAAACGGAACACGCGCAATCACCGCCGCATCCTTCATCTTGCAGATCGGAAACAGCGCATCCTCAGGATTCTGGTCGAAAATGTTGTAAATCACTTGCACCGCTTCCGCATGCCCCTCGAGTACGGCGCGAATTCCGTTGTAAGGTTCCCAACGATTCACGCTAGGGCCAAACGCGCGCACTTTCCCGCTCTTTTTCATGTCTTCAATCATGCGCGGCAACCGCTCATCGGTCAGCCAGCGGTCTTCCCAGGTATGAAACTGCATCAGGTCAATCGTGTCGACGCCGAGATTCTTCAAACTCTTCTCGATGTATTCCTTCACGTACTCCGCGGGATAGCAATCATCCAATGTGAAATCGCGCCGGCTGGGCCACTGGCGATTTTTTGGAGGAATTTTCGTCGCGGCGTAAAGATGCTTGTCCGGCCCGCCAACACTGGAGTTATTTTTGTATTCGCTGAGAATCTTGGCGAGGATCTCCTCGCTTTTGCCGTCGCCGTACGCCCAGGCCGTGTCGAACAAATTACAGCCGAGCTCAACGGCGCGGTGCAAAGACGCCAAAGTCTCTTTGTCGTCTGAACCGGTCCATCCCGCCAAGCCCCACATGCCGTAGCCAATTTCGCTGACCTGCCACCCCGTGCGTCCAAAGCGTCGATAATTCATCAGAGAGCTCTCCTGAGCAGAAAACAGAGTCCTCATTGTAACGGAGTTGCCCAGTTTCCATGAACCGCCACGTCCCATTCAATTCCGACCAGCGTGCTGACATATAATGCCCGGTCACGACGATATCAGCACCAAAGGGCGACGAATGGCCAAGCGCAATTCTGATGTTAGCGGCGACGAAGTTCTGGGGATGCAGGGCTCCATCACTCGCCGCGATTTCCTGGGCTCTACGCTCCTCGCCTCGGGCGCGCTTCTGCTCGAATCGCTCAGTCCCGCTGAGTTGCTCGCGCAGTCCGACGACTTCACCGGATACGGTGGAGTCGGTGAATACAAAAACTCCAACGGAAACACCTGGCAAGTGGTGCAAGCCGGACACAAGATTCGCGATGCGGCAGCTAATCCCGCGCCTCGAGAGGTAATCGATACCGGCGAAACGTACGACTGCGTAATTGTCGGTGGCGGCATCAGCGGCTTGGCCGCAGCGCTTTTCTTCCAGCGACAAGCCAAGCCCCACAGCAAGTGTCTCGTCCTCGAAAATCATCCGATCTTTGGCGGCGAAGCGAAACAAAATGAATTTCTTGTAGACGGCAAGCGCCTGGTTGCTCACCAAGGCTCCGCGATTTATCAGCTTCACGAACCGCAGACTTTCCTTGCACACTTTTACGATTCAATTGGCCTGAAGACTCCGAAGCTAGCGTATCAACGCTGGAGCGGCCCACAGCCCGACATGCCTCTGTCCCGCACGCCCTACGACGCGGTGGGACTGGAGCACGGTCAATACGGTTTTTGGTTTGGCGCAAAATTCGGCCACAAAGAAGGACTGTGGTTGATGGACCCGGTTCGCAAGAAACTGGAAGGCGCTCCGATTTCCGACGCTGCTCGCACCGAATGGTTACGCTTCCTCACCGGCGCGAGCGTTACCGAAACAAAATTCGAGCGCCCGAAAGTCGAGGGCGACGCGGTTTCTCGCTATCTCGATTCCATTACCCTCGAGCAACATTTCATGGAACGGTTCGGCCTCAGCCAGGAGACCGTCCGAACCTTTTTGTCTCCGGTGGAAGGTGGCGGCTCCGGCCTCGGTCCCGACGCGCTCTCGGCCTACTGCGATTACGCCTTCGAGATGCTCCATCCCGTCCCCGACGAGACTGGTGATATGGACCAAATGTTTCCCGGCGGAAACACTACCATCGCGCGGCTGATGGTGAAGAGCCTGCTACCTTCGGCGATTCCTGGGCCGCACAGCGTGGAAGGCGTAACTCGAAATAACGTAAATTTCTCCGCGCTCGATGCACCCGATGCACCGGTTCGCGTTCGCTTATCCGCGACGGCGATATCCGTGCAGCACGACGGCGATCCCGTAAGCGCGAAAGCTGTCTCGATCATTTACGCAAAGGACGACAACTTGTATCGAGTGAAAGCGCGTTCCGCAGTGATGGCCGGCGGCAGTTGGACTTCGAAACACATCGTGAAGGATCTTCCGGAAGCATACAGCCAGGCGTATGCAACCTTCTATCGCTCGCCCTGCATGATGGCCAATGTCGCAGTGCGGAATTGGCGCTTCCTCTATAACAAAGACCTGAGCGGATGCCGCTGGTTCGATGGCGTTGGCAATTACATGGAAGTGCGCAAATTGGCGCTAACCGGCATGGAAGAGCCCACCATCAGCCCAGATTCGCCCATCGTCTTATCGCTGAAGGTTTTGTACTCCTATCCTGGATACTCCACCGAAGACCAGGGCCATCGCGGCCGCGGCGAAATGATGAGCACATCCTTCCGCGATTACGAACGCCGCATTCGCGGACAATTTACGTTGATGTTTGCAAGTTCTGGATTCGACGCTAAGCGTGACATCGCTGGAATCATTCTGAATCGCTGGGGACACGCCTATCTCAGCCCGCAGCCCGGCTTCTTTTTTGGTAAGGATGGCAAGCCCGCCCCGCGCGAAACTCTGCGCAGCGCTCCATTCGGGAGAATTGCATTCGCAAACACGGATCTGGCCGGCGCCATGGACCATCGCTATTCCATCCTAGAAGCGCAAAGAGCCGTCAATCAACTTTCTTCAGCCTGGACGTAGCACTCCGATTAATAAATATGCCGTACGTGAGGTAAACGGAAAAGTGGCGACGGATCCTCTAACGGAAACTTCTCAAGCACATGCAACTCGCGACCGACTAATTGCTTCGTCGCCTAAACAGGCCTGGCTCAGCGACCAAGCGGTTTTGTTTTACATCGCCGTTCTCACGGTAATCATCCACGCCTTCACGAATGCCCGCTACGGATTCCATCGCGACGAATTGGCCACACTCGATGACGCACGCCATCTCGCCTGGGGCTATGTTGCTTATCCGCCCATCACGCCATTCTTTGGACGCGTATCTCTCACTCTTTTCGGCACCTCGCTCGCAGGCTTTCGTTTTTTTGCCAGTGTCGCGCAAGCCTTCGCGCTTTTCCTCACCGGACTCATAGCCAAAGAACTGGGCGGAAAGCTCGGAGCGCAACTACTGGCCGTCACGGCGGGCATGCCTTTCTGTCTAGGCGGCGGCGCGGTCATGCAGTACGTCTCGTTTGATTATTTGTTCTGGGTGCTGACCGCCTATTGTGTTCTTCGCCTGCTAAAAAGCGAGGACCCGCGCTGGTGGCTGGCGATCGGAGCCTCGGTAGGGCTCGGCGCGATGTCGAAATACTCCATGGCATTTCTTGTCGCTGGCGTAATTGTGGGGCTTCTCGCTAGCGATGCTCGCCGCTATCTAAAGACCCAGTGGTTTTGGTACGGAGCGCTGATTGCCATTCTGATTTTCTTGCCGAATCTGCTCTGGCTGGCACAACACCATTTCATCACGCTCGATTTCCTGAAAAACATTCACGCCCGAGATGTCCGCTGGGGACGCACCAAGAATTTTCTGCCTGACCAATTGAAACTGACCATGTTTGGATTTCCATTGGCAGTTACCGGTCTTTATTTCTATCTGCTCGCCCCGGCCGGAAAACGTTATCGCCTGCTGGGCTGGATGTACCTGGTACCTTTCGTTATTTTCGTTTTCGCGAAGGGGCGTGGCTACTACATGGGCGCCGGCTACCCGATGTTATACGCTGCGGGCAGTGTCTGCGTCGAACAGTGGCTTGCTACACTCCGCCGCGGCATTGCGAATGTCTTGCGAGTGACAGTTTGGGCCGCGCTGCTAATGGATGCAACGGTAGCTTCCGCGGTCACCCTGCGCGTCTTTCCCGTTGGCTCGCCTGGCTGGCTGTGGGCCGACAAACTGAACGACGACCTTCAGGAAGAAGTTGGCTGGCAAGACCTGGTCGGCACCGTTGCGCAAATCCGCGATTCCTTGCCGCCAGCCGATCGCGATCATCTCGCGGTGCTCGCGGGAAATTACGGCGAGGCAGGCGCCCTCAATCTCTACGGGCCGGCCCTCCACTTGCCGCCAACCATCAGCGGGATCAATTCGTTCTGGGCCAGGGGTTATGGCAACCCGCCTCCGCAGGTCTTGATTGTTGTGGGTCTATCCCGCCAGTTTCTGGATGAAAACTTCACCTCATGCCAACTCGTAGCCCACACGTGGAACAGTTTTGGCATCGTCAACGAGGAAACTCGTGACCACCCCGACATCTACCTGTGCCGCGGCCCGAAAAAGTCCTGGCCCGACTTTTGGAGCCATTTCCAGTATTACGGCTAGCCGCCCGTATCGCGCCGGCGGACGGTAGTACCCGTGGCACAACTAATTTTGCTTCTTCTGCCTCTAACTAGCAGGCTTTTGTGTAAGCTAAAGTGTGCTGTGTTGGCAGCGATTTGCCCTGCTAGCGTCCTCGGCTCGGCGACTCGGCGAACAGCTCCTCGTTTAACAGATTTGCCTTCTTGGTATCTGCGCTGGGCGAAGTCGGTGTGCATTCCGATGAACGCGCTCTTCGGGTATCTCGACCATAGATCGGTGAGGTCGCAATGTTGAAGTGCTGGCGCAGAAATGCGCTGCTGGTTGTCGTCACTCTACTCGCTGTGTGCGGTGCGGCTATGGCCCAATCCAACGCCACGGTAGAAGGCACTGTTCTCGATCCTTCCGGAAGCAGTGTCGCGGGCGCATCGGTCGAAATTCACAATGCGGTCAGCCGTTTTTCGCAGAAAGCCCAAACCGATACTAACGGCAAATTCAAATTTACAAACATTCCTTTCGACCCATACCACCTGATCGTCAAAGCCAAGGGTTTCAGCGATTATTCCCAGGAAGTCGACGTAAAGTCGCAAGTCGGTGCCAGTCTGGAGATCAACCTGAAAGTAACCGCCGTCGCGGAGACGGTTACGGTGGAAGCGGGAGCCGGCGAACTGCTGGAGACCTCTTCGAGCTCGCACGTCGACGTGGGCCGCGAGCTGATCGAAAAGATGCCGACGGAAGGATCCTCCAGCGGCTTGAGCCTGGTGATTGAGCAATCTTCACCCGCAGTCGTCGCGGATTCGAATGGTTCGTTTCACCCCCTCGGCGAACACGCCGACGTCAGTTACAGCGTCGACGGCCAATCCATCACCGATCAGCAAAGCAAAACATTCGCAAATCAGTTACCAGTCGATGCGGTCCAATCCATGGAAGCAATCTCCGGAGTTGCGCCCGCGGAATTCGGCGACAAGACCAGCTTGGTCGTCCGTGTCACCACGCGTTCCGGTCTCGGTGTTACCAAACCCACTGGCAGCGTGACCTTTGACTACGGTTCCTTTGGCACCGCCACCGCAGACGCCAATGTTGCATTTGGTGGCGACAAATGGGGAGACTTCCTCGCTGTTAACGGTCTGCAGAGTGGCCGTTTTCTCGACTCGCCGGAGTTCTATCCCATCCACGATAGAGGCAACGCCGAAAGCGTCTTCGACCGCTTCGACTTCCAAGCCAATCCGCGAGACACGTGGCATCTCAATCTCGGTTACACCCGCTCCTGGTTTCAAATTCCGAACACCATCGATCAGCAGTTGACGGCTCAGGATCAGCGGCAGTTCATGCGCACCTTTAACTTTGCGCCCAGTTGGACCCGCACCATCAGCCCGGCCAAACTTCTCAACGTCAGCGCCTACGTGCGCCAGGATCGCGTGAACTATTATCCCAGCGCCAATCCCTTCGACGATCAACCCGCCACGCTGCAGCAGTCACGCCGCCTGACCGCCACCGGCGCCCACGTGGACTACTCCTATGCCAAGGGCCACCACAACGCCAAGCTTGGCGTCGAATATGGTTACTGGGCTTTGTCCGAGGAATTCGCCTTCGGTATCACCAGCCCGACATACAACGCGATATGCCAGAACGCCATCGACGGCACACCGTACGCCGGACTAACACCAACCGACCCAGCTTTGTGCGCCGCCGCAGGCACGCCTACCAATCCGCTAGTTCCCAATCCAAGCTTTTCCTCCGGGCTGCTGCCGTACGACCTGACTCGCGGCGGTACGCTGTTCCATTTCAACGGAACGCACGGTATCAATGAAGGCGCACTCTATGCACAGGATGAGATCACGCTGGGGAACTGGTCGCTCAGCCTCGGGGTTCGCGGAGACCTGTATCGCGGAATTTCCACTGGCCAAGACCTCGAGCCACGTCTTGGCGCTTCCTATAACGTCAAGAAGACCCACACCGTGTTGCGTCTCGGCTACGGCCGCTTTTTCGAAACGCCCTACAACGAAAATTTGATTCTCTCGAGCTCCACGGGTGCTGGCGGGCTGACCACTGGCGCCTTCGGTGAAGCGCCGATCCAACCGGGCAAGCGCAATGAATACACCGCCGGCTTTCAGCAGGCACTCGGCAGATATTTAGTGGTCGACGGCCAATACTTCTGGAAGTACACCAACAACGCCTACGACTTCGATGTGCTCTTCAACACTCCGCTCGCGTTTCCCATTCAATGGCGTAAATCCAAAATCGATGGCTTTGGCATACGCGTCACCATGCCGGACTGGCATGGCCTGAGTGCTTATAGCGTCCTCGGTCACACTCGCGCTCGATTCTTTGGACCGGAAACCGGTGGAATCATTTTCAATTCGCCAGTCGACGTCAGCGTCTTCCGCATCGACCACGACCAGGCTTTCCAGCAGACCACGCACCTGCAGTATCAACCGTTCAAGCGCTCTCCCTGGGTCGGCGCAACCTGGCGATATGACAGCGGGCAAGTTGCTGGCGCCGTGCCCGATTATGCGACGGCACTTACCTTCACCGGTGATGAGCAAGCGGCCATCGGACTTTTCTGCGGCGACACCTTCGCCACATTTACTGCTCCGCTACGCAGTTGTGCTCCCGGTCTTTCGCAAGGCGCCACCCGTGTCACCATTCCCGCGCCGGGCGCCTACAACCCGGACACCCACCCTCCGCGCGTCGCTGCGCGCAATATGGTCGATCTGGGAGTGGGCATGGACAACATCTTCAACGGCGACCGCTACAAGTGGAGCGCCAAACTCACCGTCTCCAATCTCACCAACCAGGACGCGCTCTACAACTTCCTTTCTACCTTTAGCGGCACCCACTTCGTGCCTCCGCGCACCCTCACGGGGGAACTCGGCTTCCATTTCTAGCAGAATCTCCGGGACTTGCTCCCCGGCTTCTGCTCGCAGACAGCATTCCTCTTTGTTCAGTGGGGCTGATGGCCTTGCTGCGCTTCTTCCATCTGCTTTTCTAGCTCCGGCTGTTCCGCGAGGACTTCCAGCATGGACTTACGTCCCAGGCTCTCTCCAAGTTTTTGCCCCTGGGCCATCAACTCCGAAGTAATTTGTGGCATTTCTTGAATTGCCTTTTTGCCAAGCGGTGTCTGATAAAATTGAACCAAGCTCTTAATCTCTTCTTCTGAGAAATGTCGATCGTAAGCCACAACCGCTTGATCGATCAATTGTCCCAGATCAAGCTTGGAGTGAAACTTGACGAAAAACGCCTCGATTAATTTGTCCCGGTAGTCGCCTTCCGGTAAAGCCTTGGTCATCAGCGGCCTCATGCCTTTTTCCATTTCGCTCATTGCCTGAACCATGCGCGCTTTCGTCCCGGTGAGTTCCAACAACGTTCGGATATCGGCTTCCTTCTTGGCGTCAATTGCAGGCGCGACTGTCGCAGCCGAGGGCGTTCCTGATTGCTTGGCCGTTTGCGTCGCGGTCTTGGCTGCTTCTTGCGTTGCGAGCGGCAGCCCCCCGGACCAGCAGATTAGCACCAGCGCTAATATCGTTTCCATGATTCCTCCGCCAAATGTGTTTTCAGATCAATATTGCGGTTTACTGTGGCTCGCTGCGAAATACTCTTTCCCACCGTCGCCTGAAGTGCACCCCGGCTTCGGGACAGGTGGTGTAAAGCGGAAAGGTCCATCGCTCCAATTGGACGACGCTGCAAACTCGGGGGATAATACCTAGCGGAGCGGTACTTCGAGGCAGGTGTGGTAGCGAAAGCCGTTTGAACCGTAACGAATCTCTGGGGTGCTGCGGATAGTCAGCTTGTGTGCATGGCCTGACCCGTTGGCGGGTCGCAAGACTCGCCAACGGGTTAGGAAAGCCTAATAGCTGGCTCGTGGTGCCCACCTATTTCAGAGGTTCACGGCCTAGCTTCCCACGGCTCAGCAGTCCGCTCCATTTCTTTAAACAGGTAACCCAAAGACACCCATGCGCGCGCTTTTCATTGGTGACATTGTAGGTTCGCCCGGGCGGCGCATCGTTGAAGAACGCCTGCGCGACCTGGTCCAGCATCGCCAAATCGATTTGGTCATCGCCAATGGCGAGAACTCCGCTTCCGGCTTCGGCATCACTCCACGTATTGCGGAAGAGCTTTTCGACCTGGGCATCGAAGTACTCACCGGCGGCAATCACAGCTGGGATCGCAAAGAAATCATGGAGTACATGCCGCATCAACCGCGGCTTCTGCGTCCTGCGAATTTCGCCGACAACACGCCAGGCAGCGGGCTTTATTTCGGCACCGCTAAGAGTGGCGTGAAGTTCGCCGTTCTGGATCTGCAGGGACGAGTTTTCCTCGCCTCGAATGATGATCCTTTCAAAAAGGCCGATGCCGAACTAGCCAAAATTCCGCCCGACATCGATTTTGTCCTGGTGGACATTCACGCCGAAACCACCAGCGAAAAAATTGCCCTGGGCTGGTATCTCGATGGCCGGGTCACTGCGGTTGTCGGTACCCACACCCACGTTACCACCGCCGATGAACAAGTCCTGCCAAATGGCACCGCGTACATAACCGACGTGGGCATGACCGGCCCGCACGACGGCGTCATCGGCATGGACCGGCAAGGCATCATCAAGAAATTTCTGGATGGCCTGCCCGCTCGCTTTGAAGTGGCCACCGGTGATGTCCAGATGAATGCCGTCTTAATCGATACCGGCGATGACCCGTCTCGCAACGACGCCGGCCGATTGCGTGCCCGCAGCATCGAACGTCTGCGTCTCCGCGCCGACTAGCATCGGGAACTTCTTGCCAATCCAAGGGGAACTTCTCTGCAGGCAGTCCAGGTTGTTGTAAAGCATCAGAAATCCTCTCCCACGAACTCATGGTGCCTTGCTTACACACTCAAGTTCTAGAGGGCAACCTGGACGCCCCCACTACAATCAGACTGACCATGCGAATACAGCTTAGGAGCTTTCTTGGGGCCGCACTCGCCTTGTGCTTGGGCGCCTTCGCCCTTATCGCTAGGCCTGCTCCCGTCGATGATGACTTGATGGCCCAGCGCCGGGTGTTTCCCGGCATCGGCCCTGGTTTGCGCGCGGTGAAAAAGGGCGCCGATGGCAAGTATTACGTCCTCGCATCGCCCAACGTAGGCGTGGCCGTTTTCGATTCCGCCGGCAAGCTACTAACTGTGATTGGTGCTGCACCTGCCGATGCTTCCGCCGCGAGCAAAGCAAACCCAGTTCACCCGGCACTCACCTTCGGCGAGGATTGCGACGTCGATAAGCAAGGCAACATCTATGTAGCGGACCGCGGCTCAAATCTCATCAACATTCTCTCGCCCGAAGGGAAGTTACTCCGCTCCATCGCCGTCAACAATCCCATTTCCGTTGCCGCTCTCCCCGAAGGCGAAGTGGCCGTCACCACCTTTCGTCAGACGCAACTCGTTACGGTATTCGCTGCGGACGGCCGCATTGCCCGGGAATTTGGCACCAAGGAAGAACTCGCCACCCGCGAAGATCTCAATCGCTATCTCAATCTCGGCCACATCATGTCCGACCCGCAAGGTCACATCTATTACGGCTATACCTACCTTCCCGAGCCGCTGGTACGGCAATACGATCGCTTTGGCTACGGCGGCCTCGATTTTGAATTCACCGGCTTGGATGCTTATCCCGAAGCACAAGCGTTGCGTAGGGAAATTGTGCGCCAAGAAAAACGAGAAGACGCGCCTTCATTTCATCCGGTACTCACCGCATTTGGTGTTGATCCCGTGAACGGCGACGTCTGGATGGCCTTGCACAACACGCTGCTGCATTTTGATAAGGACGGCAACCGCCGTTCCGAGTATCAGATCTACACCAAAGACGGCGTGCGTCTCGAAGCCAACGTGATTCTCGTCGAAGAAAATCGCTTGCTTATCGGTTCCGACCCGCTCGGCGTGTACGAATTTCTTCGTCCCGACCGAAATCACTGAAAAGTAGTTTGAGATTTCCTCAGGCAGCCATGCACCGATTTGGTGCACTCCGGTAAATCGTCACAAAAAATTAACACAAATCACTAGATATTCTTTCGCTTTTCTTCTCACTTGCACAATTTCCGTGCTTGTGGAAAAGTTGTGCATGGCATGTGAACTGCGCTGTACCCCTTCGCACACTTTTCGCTTGCTCCATCGGGGACAGTGCGGGAGAATCCATCCAGTTTTGAGGCAGTGGAACGTGGTCTACAAATCATAACGGACCGCGCGGAACCACAGGGGCACAAAACTTTTCGTTCCAGCGCGGGCAAGAACTACAAAGCGTGAAGCTTTAGCAATCATTCGCTTTCCACAGTTTATCCACACCTGTGGAAATAGCATAGGATTTGGCTTTCCATTACGATGACAACTGCAACTCAAGTTATTCGCGAGAGCGAAACGCAAAATGTCTGGGACCGGTTCCTGGACCTGATCAAATCCCGAGTCAGCATCAATACCTACTCCACTTGGTTTCAGCCCACCCGCCTCAATCGGGCTGAAGGCGAACTTCTGTACGTGCAGATTCCCAGCACCGTGTTCCGCCAGGTCCTGACGCGCACCTACGGCGAAATCGTAAAGGCCGTCTTTCATCAGATGGGAACGCCCAACACCAAAGTGCAATACGTTTGCACCGAGGAAGAGCCCGTCCAGGCTGCTCCGGCAATTTCCAGCGTCAAGCAGTCCAAGCTGGATTTCGAAAGCTCGGATCACCAACTGAATCCGCGTTACACCTTCGAAAGCTTCGTGGTCGGCAAGTCCAACGAGTTTGCACACGCCGCATCACGCGCCGTCGCCGAACAACCTTCGAAGGCCTACAATCCGCTCTTCCTGTATGGCGGCGTGGGTATGGGCAAAACCCACTTGATGCACGCCATCGGTCACCTGATCAAGAAGCGCAACCCGGCCACGCGGCTGAGCTACGTAAGCGCGGAGAAGTTCACAATCGAAGTCATCAACTCACTCCGCTTCGATCGCATGATTACCTTCCGCGACCGTTTCCATACCGTCGACGTTCTACTGGTCGACGACATCCAGTTCATCGCCGGCAAGGAACGCACTCAGGAAGAATTCTTCCACACCTTCAACGCTTTGTACGAACAGCAGAAGCAAATCGTCATTTCGTCCGACTGCCTCCCCAAAGACATCAACTCCATCGAGGAACGGCTGCGTTCGCGTTTCGAGTGGGGCCTGATTGCCGACATTCAACCGCCGGATCTG
>Ga0209275_10000129_pt1 | contig 24476 bp, 23 predicted proteins | sample HubBroMetageREF2_FD_188344 | JGI IMG/M metagenome (GOLD analysis project Ga0209275, IMG submission 188344) | Reference soil microbial communities from the Hubbard Brook experimental Forest, New Hampshire, USA - Hubbard Brook CCASE Soil... | ecosystem: Environmental > Terrestrial > Soil >... | reverse complement strand
GCGGGTCAGTCTCGTGTGCCGCGGAGTACCCGAAGTTCCTCTAGTCGCGGCTGAGTGGGTGGGTCTCATAACTATTCCATGACATACAAGGTTATTGCCCGAAAATATCGGCCGCAAACGTTCAGCGAAATTGTGGGCCAACAGCACGTTACACGGACGCTGGCGAACGCGATCAATTCGAATCGCGTGGCGCACGCTTATATTTTTTCCGGTGTGCGCGGCGTGGGAAAGACTACCAGCGCGCGCATTCTAGCGAAGGCGCTGAACTGCGTGAAGGGGCCGACGGCCGAGCCGGACGGGACTTGCGATTCGTGCCGGGAGATTTCGGCGGGGACATCGCTGGACGTGCTGGAGATCGATGCGGCGTCGAACCGCGGCATTGATCAGATACGTGAACTGCGGGAGATGGTGCGTTACGCGCCGGCTTCCAGCCGGTACAAAGTAGTGATCCTCGATGAAGCCCACCAGCTGACCGATGAAGCGTCTAATGCGCTGCTGAAAACTTTGGAAGAACCGCCGGAGCGGGTGGTGTTTATTCTGGCGACGACGCGCGCGGAAGATTTGGTGGAGACGATCAAGTCGCGCGCGCAGCTTTTTCAATTTCGCGCGCTGTCGTTTAAGGAGATTGCGGACGAAATCGAGCGTATCGCGCGCGAAGAGAAATTGACGATCGAGCCGGGGGCTGTGGCGGTGTTGGCGCGTGCGGCTGAGGGCAGCTTGCGCGACGGGCTTTCGTTGCTGGAGCAGGCGATTGCTTATAGCGGCGAGGCGATTACGGACGCGCAGGTGCGGGAACTTTTGGGAGTGGTTGCTGAGAGCGTGCTGGATTCGCTGGTGGAGGCGATTTCCGAGCAGTCGGCGGAGATGGCTTTGAGTTTGGTGCACCGGCTGATTGGCGACGGGCAGAACTTGCAACATTTCTGCCGTGAGGCGATTCGGCATTTCCGGAATTTGCTGGTGGCGCGAGTTTGCGGAGTGGACTCCGATTTGGTGGCGGCGCCGGAGGATGAGCGGCCGCGTTTGGCGGAGCAGGCGGCGCGATTCAGCGAGGAGGATCTGACGCGGTTTTTTAATACTTTGTTGGCGACGGACGCGGAATTGCGGCGGGCGCCGGACCCGCGGCTGCATCTGGAATTGGGGCTGCTGAAATTGATTAACGCGCGGAGATTGGCGCCGTTGGAGGAAGTGCTCGCGGGACTTCGTGGGGAAGTTCGTGGCGGAGGTGGCGGCGATATTGGTGGCGGTGGGGCGCGAACGGCGAATTCGGCGGCTAGTTCCCTTCCGGCTCGCGCGACTCCGGCTGTGTCAGCCGCGCAACCTGTGTCTTCTTCTGGTGCGGCCGTGCGCATGGCGCCATCACCGAATTCGTCCGCGGCGGCGGCGAGTGTTTCGCCCGTGATTCCGCCAGGCGCAACGTCGAAGACCGCGACGGTTGAATCCAGTCAAAGCGCTGCGTCGGGAAATGGACGTGGTCTAACGCCGGTCGCAGCGAGCGATTCAGTTTCCGCGCCGAGAGCGACGATTGCTCCGGCTGTTGCGTCGAATGCTGAACCACGCGACGCGGCAGTGCCGACGAACGGAATTGGTTCTGCGCAAATAGAGGCGATCAAATCAGCGCTGCAGGGGCAGAAATTTTTGTGGTCCATGCTGGATGCAGTCACGCGCTGGGAAGTGGAGAACGGCGAGTTGCGCCTTTTCTTCCCCAGCGAAAGCCGATCGCTGTCGGAAATGCTGCAGGCGCGCGACCCGATGGAACGATTGCGCACAGTGTTGAATCAAGTGGTGGGCCAGCCGCTGCGCGTCTGTGTTAAACTGGATTCCAGCCGGGCAGCAGCGCCGGCGGGGCGCAGTTCGGAATTGCGCGCCCGATTTGAAGAGGATCCGATCGTTAGGGCCATGCTTGAAAAGTTCGGCGGCCAGATTTCCAACGTCAAGCGCCCGGGCGAGGAATAACCATGGAAGTGAAAGCGCTTCAGCAAATGCTTTCGCAGTTCCGCCAAGTGCAGGAGAAGCTCGAGAAGCAGATAGACGAGCTTTCGGTAGAGGCATCGGCGGGCGGTGGCATGGTTACGGTGAAGATGAACGGCCAGAAGCAGTTGACGGAAGTGCGCATCGAGCCGGACATTTTCAAGAGCAAGGATCAGGAAATGCTGCAGGACTTGATCCAGGGAGCGGTGAACGAAGCCACGCGCCGGGTGGATGAAGAGCTTTCGAAGCAAGTGAAGGAAATTTCTGGCGGCTTGCCCGGAGTCGCGGGGTTGAAAATTCCTGGATTATTCTGAGCGGCGGTTCGTGCGGATTTATGGTGGCTGAATCTTTGCGGGTCTTTCCGGTTGTTGCGACTTTGAATGTTCCGATTCCCTTTTACTTCAGATTTCGTTCAGTGAATGGAGTTCCATGCCTGATTTTGCCCCTTCGGTGACACGTCTTGTAGATGAATTGAAGCGCCTGCCGGGTATCGGCCAGAAAACCGCACAACGGCTGGCTTTTTATTTGTTGCGCGTGGATCCGGAGCAGGCTTTCGCGCTGTCGGATGCGATACGCGACGCGAAAGAGAAAGTGCGCGAGTGTTCGATCTGCAACAACATCACGGACGCGGACCCTTGTTTATTTTGTACAGGGCCTTCGCGCAGCAAGAAAATTATTTGCGTGGTGGAAGAGGCGACGAACATTCAGGCGGTGGAGAAGACGCGGGGATTCGACGGCTTGTATCACGTTCTGGGCGGAGCGCTTTCGCCTTTGCAAGGGATTGGGCCGGATCAGCTGAAGATCAAGAGTTTGATTGAGCGATTGAAAGGCGGGACGGTGGAAGAGATTATTGTGGCGACTTCCCCGACGGCGGAAGGCGAGGCTACGGCGGTTTATTTGTCGAAGCTGATCAAGCCGCTGGGAGTGCATGTGACGCGGATTGCGATGGGGATTCCGGTGGGGTCGGATTTGGAGTATGCGGATGAAGTTACGATGAGCAAAGCGATGGAAGGGCGACGAGATTTGTAGCGCGTTTGATGAAGGCGCTGCACGATGGTGAGTCTTGCGTCCCTGACCTTGCGGGCGTATATAGAGGCTTAGGCTGGGAGGTGGCTTTATGCCCGCATTGGATAAATATATGGCGCAGTATGACCATGAGCATACGAACGTGTGGAACAAGGTCATGCACGGCATCGGCATTCCAATCATTATCGTGGGGATTGTGCTGGCGATTTTTACTTTCTGGCGGACGGGGTTGGCGTTGTTCGTTGCAGGGTGGGTATTGCTGCTTACTGGGCACCGGATCGAGGGGAATAAGCCGGCGTTTTTCCAGGGATTGATTTACTTTTTGGTTGGCCCGATATGGGTGGCCAAGGAGATTAAGGACGCAATCTTAGGGATATCCCACAGGTCGACCGCGTCGCATTGAAACCGAGCCGACTCCGAGCTGATTCCGAGCTGAATCTGGACGGTCGCGGCTGTCTAATTGCTCCTAAATTTGTTCTTAGTGGTTGTTCTTAATGGGCCCGAAATAGTGCCCTGAAGCGGGGCAGTTTCGGGTTGGCGACGAGTAACCTTTTCGCACAATTGCGCGCGGCAGGCTGACGCTTCTGTGCCGTAGTGCTACCCTAAGAAATCGCCCCTGGGAGGAGTGCGTGACCGATTCCCTACAATCCACTGATCCCGGCACACAGAAGCGCCGCAGCACGCGCATTGTGCAGGCCGTACCGATAACGGTGACGGGCACCGATGCGCTCGGGCAGCCGTTTAAAGAGCGCACGACGACGGTGATGGTGAATTGCCACGGGTGTAAGTACCAATCGAAACATTACGTTCCGAAGAATTCGATGGTCACGCTGGATATTCCGCGGCCGGAGGGTGGGCCGTTCCACACGCAGGGGCGCGTGGTGTGGGTGCAGCGACCGCGCACGGTGCGCGAGCTATTTCAGATTGGATTGGAGTTTGAGGTTCCCGGGAATTTCTGGGGCATTGCGTTTCCGCCCGAAGATTGGGCGTCTGGCGTGGACATTCCGACTGGCGACCTGACGGGGTTACTGGATGCTACGGCGCCGACGGCCGAGCCGGTGGCTGGGATTTCGCCACAACCGCTGCCGCCGATTGGGCCTCCTCCGATACCGAGTCCGACTACGCCCGAAAAAAGGATCGAGGCGCCACCATTTCAGATTCCAACGCCACCGCCTTCCAAACCAGTTCCGGTCAACACGCCGGTCAATACTCCAGCTGCGCCACCGGTGATGGCGGCTAAGCCCCCGAGCCCTCCTGCACAGACTCCTGTTGCGCCCGCGGCTCCTTCTGTGCCGGCCGCTAGCCCTTCGGCTGATAGCAAGATTCATGTGGTGCCGACTCCACCTCCGGCTGCTGTCGTGACCGCTGATACGCAGGCGGCGCTGGTGAAGCAGATGGCGCGGATGGTGGCCGACGCGAAGGAAACGCTGGACAAGACTTTGCGGCGCGGCGCGGAAGAGGCTATCACCGAAGAGATGACGGTGGTGCGGCAGCAGCTCGATGTGCAGCTGCACGAAACCGTGGAGAAAGCCATCAAAGTCTCGATGGACCGCGTGTCCGAATCGGCGGTGAAGAAAGTCGTGCAGCAGGCCGCGGACCGCACGAAAGAGATTGTGGATGAAGCGCGTCGGGCCAGCGAGTCTTCCGCTTCGCAGCTGGACGAAAAAGTGCGCAATGCCGTGCAGCAGGCGGTGAGCCATGCGGCCGAGCAAGCCGCGCAACAGGCAGCGCAACAAGCGGCAGCGCTTATGCTGAAACAGTCCGTGGAAGAAGTGGTGGAGCGGGCGCTGCGGGAGCGCGAAGCGTCCACACCATCGCTGGAAATACTTTCATCGCCCGAGGCGGCTCAGAATCATCTAGAGCAGTGGCGCAAGAACCTGGAAGAGACGGCGCATTCGGTGCGCAGCAAGACGATCGAACAGACGCAAGCGGAAGCTGCGCTCGCGTCGCAGCAGTGGAATGCGGAATTTGAGGCGGCGCTGACTGGCGCGTCGCAGAAACTGGGCGACAAGCTGACGGAAGTGTCGCGCGAGGCGCTGTCGCAAGCGGAGCAGGAAGCGGTGGCGCGAGCGGCGGGGTTGCGTGCTTCGCTGGATGAAACAGCGCGCGGCGTGCTGGCGCGGACCCATCAGGCGGAGCAGGACGCAGCGGTACGCGCGGAAGCGTTGCGAGCGTCGCTGGATGAAACAGCGCGCGGGGTGCTGGCGCAGACTGAGCGCGAGGCAGCTGCGCAGGCGCAGACTTTGCGTTCATCGCTGGACGAAGCGATTAACACGGCTGCAACGACGATTGAATCATTGGGCTCGGGGCTGATGCAGGAACGGCATCGCGCGGAAGAATCCAGAGCGCAGCTGCAGGAAGCGGCGCAGAACGCTTTGCGGCAGACACGGCAGCAGTTCGATGAATTGCTGGCGGCGCAGCAGCAGGAGATGAGCCGCAAGGCCGATCATGTGATCGCTGACCGGGTGCAACAGATCGAGCCGGCGCTGCAGGAATCGGCGCAAAAGATTTTGGACCGCACGGCGAGCGAGCTGGAACAGAATCTGACGCCGCGGCTGGACCAGGTGCAGCGCGCAGTTTCAGAATTGCAGCAAGCCGAGCAACAAGCGGCGCACACGCAGAGCCAATTCCACGAACAGGCGCGGCAGGCCGCGGAGCGCGTGGGGGAATTGCGGCACAGCGTGCAGGCGCAGGTGCGCGAAGCTGCCGACCGCGTGGCGGAGCTGCAGAATTCGATTGTGGAGCAGGTGCAGCAAGCGACGGACCACGCCGACCGTTTGCACGATACGGTGCGCGAGCAGACGATACAGGCTTCGGAGCTGGCGATACAGGAATCAGTGGCGCGGTTGCGCAGCGAAGCGGAAAAGGTGCCGGCGGAAATCGAGCGGTCGGTGCGGGAAACGGCTGCGAAGATCGAGGAAGAGATCCAACAGCGCAGCACGGAGACGCAGCACGCGACTTACGAATCGCTGCTGAAGGCTTCCGAGTGGTATCAGAAGAAAGCGCACAGCACGATGCAGAGCTCGATGGAGAAGATGGTGGAGCAATCGTCCACCGCGCTGCGCGACCGGGCGGCGGAAGTTTCGAGTTTGCTGGCGTCGGAGCTGGATCATTACCGGCGCACGTATGTGGAGCACAGCACGGCACAGATTGACGAGTCCGCGAAAGAAATTGTGACGCGCGAGCGCGACAAGATGAGCGAGAACGCGCAGATGGCAACGGCGGGATTTACGGACCAGGTGCATCGTGTGACCGCGGATTCGCTGAAGCGGTTCGAGCAGGTATCGCGCGAGGCGCTGGAAAAAGCGCGCGCGGACATGGAGTTTGGGCGCGAAGGATCGCTGCTGGAATATCAGAAGACGATTGACGAGCGCATGATGATGGGAGTGGAACAGGCCACGGTGCACCTGCAATCGCAGCTGGGGCCGGTGATTGAGCAGTGGGAATCGCGGCGCGAGATCGAGAAAAAAGAATGGATGGAGCAGCTGAAGAAATCGAACGACGAGGCTATTGAGCTTTATAAGACGCGGCTGGAGAACGCTTCGAACTCGTGGCTGCTGGCTTCTGCGACTACTTTGGGGCAGCACTCGCAGACTGTGCTGGATACGATTGCCAAGGCCGCGGAGAAGCGTTTGCGCGAGACTTGCTCGGAAGTGCTGGGATCGATGGGCGACACTTTGAAAGCGCGTTTGCTGGGACTATCAACTGATTTTGGCCCGGAAGCGGACGACGAATTTCCTCCGAAGAAGAAATAACCCTCGCTGGCGGAATTTTCTGCTGCGCGGCTTCCCTTTTCCCTGCTGCTTTTTCCCACTCCGGTATAATAGCGGTCATGGCGAATCAGGCGTATTTGAGCATTTGGTTGAAAGAATTTACGGAAGAAAACATGCTGGAGCGGTTCGGGGATTTTCTGGGCACGGTTCCCTTCTCGGCGAAGCAGCCGGGATTTACGCATCTGGAAATTCGCGCGGTGGATTCCACGGAGACTCCCGTGTACGAGCAGGACCTGCGGTCGTTTCCCTTGGATGCGGCTGGGATTTTGGAATTGGCGAAGGATTACGTGCATGACGATTGCAGTTGCGACGTGCGATCGCACTGGGATTTGTGGGTGTTCGAGGGCGAGCCGCTTGCAGCGCAGCAAGCGCCACAGTCGATCGAGTTGTTGTGCAATGGCGAGGCCTATGACGATGGATTCTGGAAGGACAACGGACACTTGGAAGTGAGCTTCGGGTTCGAGCATCTTTTTACGGGACACGGAGGAGTGCTGGGGATTCGACAGATCGCCCGGCCGGCGCCGCAAAATCAGGAAGAACGGGATTTTCTGGAATCCATGGCGAAGCCGGCGAATCTACTGCTGTATCAGGAAAAAACGCGGGAAAATATCAAGGCGCTTTTCGATTGGGTGCGGCGGGTTGAGAAGGCGTTGCCTGTTGCGAAATTGCGGTTGTGGTCGGAAGGAGAGGAAAATTTTGAGGCGCGCCTCGAAGAGATTTTGGCTGCTCGTTAGTGCGGCGTTGGTGGCGCTGGCGATGCAGGTTGGGTCGGGAGCGGGTGGTCAGAAACGCGTGAACGAATTGACCCTCGCGGGTCTTCGGCCGGGAAACGACTCGCTTGAAAAGGCATCCAAGAGATTTGGTAAAGAGTCGAAAATTGGAGCTCCCGATGATCCGAACGCTCATTCTTGGCCAATAAATTGCTTTTTTGCGGACGATCTAGAAGTCGGGGCAGAGCCAAACGGGATCATTCGCAACGTCACTGTCTGTTTCTCGTCTAATCTAACCGGCAGGATAGTCGTAGATTGCGACGACCGTGTTGCTTCACGCAAATTCCGCAGCCAGTTCGGTTCGGGACGAAGTTTGCTGCCCCACGATCGTTGCGGGCGGATCGAGGAAATTTACGGGAGGGCGGAATCGCGCAGCCCTTCCGTGAAGGGCAATGACAAGTTAGAATTGTATTTATACAAATTTGATTGGACTGGGACGGATGTGCCGCAGGTGATGGAGGTGTCTTGCGACGCATCCTCACAAACGGTGGCGCAGATCACGCTCGCGGCAGCGACGCTTTAACCGGGACTCCATGAAAAAACTTCTTCTGTGCGCGATCGTAGGTGGGGTGGCGTTGGGCGCGTGGTCGTGCGGAAGTTCCTCAACGACTCCTGGTAGCGGGGCTGGGGCCGGCGACAAGGGAACGCAGAATAGCGCGGCGACTCCTGCTTCACCGGGCGCGGCACCCACCACGCCAGCCGCACCGCCTGTTCCGGACGATGTACAGAAGGCTGCGGAAACGTCGCTGGGTTCCGAGACCGAGGTGCTGCTGTACGGAGACCTGGCGAAGAATGGTTCGCGGCAGATTCTGGCTGTGAATCGCGCGAAATCGACGCCGCAGATGACCTTGCCGGGGACGGTGATCACGCGCGGAGTAATCCTGCAGAGCGTCGGCGGGACGTGGAAGGAAATTTTGCGCTGCGACGAGCATCTGGAAAATCCCAAGGGATTTCTGGGAAATATTCCGCTGGCGCCGGTGAACGGTTGGCGTTTGCAGTACGAACAGGATAATGACAAAGGCCTCCTGCTTTATTTTACGCCGGCGGCGGATCCCAAGGGCGCGCGCATGTTGCCGGTCGAGGTGCGTTGGAACGCGAAGGTGAAGCGGTACCAATCCATGGATCGCAATTTTCAGAATTTTTTGTACGAGCTGCCCGCGCTGGAAACGCCGGAGTCGCAAGTTCGCCTGTGAGCGCCATCGCCCAACCCGCCGCAGTAAGCGCCGCCCGTCCGGCCCAAAAGCCGTCGGGCTGGGACCACCTGAAGACGCTGCTTCCCTACGTCCGACGATACAAGAGCATGACCGCGCTCGGGCTGCTGACAAACACTTTGATGGGAGTGGTCGGCGCATTTCCGCAATTGATTATCGGGATGATCACGGATTGCATCAGCGGCTCGGCGCGGACACTTTCTACTTTGACGGGCACGGCGCGAGTGGCGCTGAGCCCGCTGCTTTCGCTTTATGCGCCGATGAACCGGCACGCGCTGGGGCTTTTCTGCATGATTCTGATTGGCGTGATGCTGGTGAAGGGATTTCTTTCTTTCTGGACGCGGTGGATATTGATCGGAGTTTCGCGCGAGATTGAATACGATTTGCGTAACGATATGCTGGCGCGGCTGGTGGACCTGGAGCCGGAATTCTACGTGCGGAATCGCACCGGGGATTTGATGTCGCGCGCGACGAACGACTTGAACGCGGTGCGGATGGTGCTGGGTCCGGGAATCATGTACAGCGCGACCACGATTGTCACGATGATTGTGGCGGTTTTTTTCATGGTGAAGCTCTCTGCGAGTTTGACGTTGTGGGTGCTGCTGCCGGTGCCGGTAGTGGCGTTCGCGGTGCGCTATTTTGGCGAGACAATTCACCGGCTTTCGGAGCAGATACAGGCGGCGCTCGGAACTTTGTCCACGCGTGCGCAGGAAAACCTGACGGGGATTCGCGTGATTCGCGCCTACGCCCAGGAAAATCCGGAGATTGAGGCTTTCGATGTGGCGAATCGCGATTATGTGAATCGCAACATCAAGCTGATTGCCACGTGGAGCTTGTTCTTCCCGTTTCTCACCGCGCTGATCGGGATTACGTTTGTGATTTTGCTGGGTAAGGGCGGGCGCGATGTGATTGACCATCGGTTTACGGTGGGGACGATGTGGGCGTTCTATTGGTTCCTGGGGCAGTTGGTGTTTCCGATGATTGCGCTGGGATGGGTGACGAATATTTTCCAGCGTGGCGCGGCGTCGATGGGACGGCTGAATTACATACTCCACGCTAAGGCTCGGATTGGTGATGTGTGCGAAGCGGCCGAGGTGCGGGGCGGGAATGGAGCCGGAGCTAGCGCGGAACGCAATGGAGATTCGACGCATGCAGCTGCTGCGGCGGAATCTTCGATACGCGGAGAAATCGAATTCCGGAATTTGACTTTTACGTATCCGACGGCGCGGAACGAGGATGGGACGGGCGGCGGACCGGTGCTGCGTGACGTCAGTCTGCATGTGCCGGCGGGCTCGACGCTGGCGATTGTGGGACCGACGGGGAGCGGTAAATCCACGCTGGCGGCTTTGATTGCGCGGCTGTGGGATGCGCCGCCGGGGACTTTGTTTTTGGATGGCCGTTCGATTCGCGATTATCCGCTGGCGGAGGTGCGGCGGGCGATCGGGTACGTGCCGCAGGATACGTTTCTTTTCAGCGACACGTTGCGCGAAAACATCGCGTTTGGCGTAAACACGGCGCTGGAAGAGCACATTTTCGAGGCTGCTGAAATTGCCAGCATTTCCGGGGAAATACAGAGCTTTCCGCAGCGCTACGACACGATGGTTGGCGAGCGCGGCATCACGCTTTCGGGTGGGCAGAAGCAGCGGACGTCCATTGCCCGAGCGGTGCTGCGCCAGCCGAAAATTCTGATTCTGGATGATGCGCTTTCCAGCGTGGATACCGATACGGAAGAGCGCATTCTGCGCCGCTTGCGCGATGTGATGCGCGCGCGCACGTCCATTTTGATTTCGCATCGCGTTTCCACGGTGAAAAATGCCGATCAGATTGTGGTGTTGCGCGACGGGCGGATCATCGAGCGCGGGAGGCACGATGAATTGCTGGCGCTGGGTGGTTATTACGCGGATTTGAATCAGAAGCAGATGCTGGAAGAAGAGTTGGAACGCGAGTGAGCGATTTTCGCGAAGAAGAGAAGTTAGGCAAGCTCTACGATTCGCAGATTACGCGGCGATTGATGCAGTATTTGCGTCCGTACCGGCTGCAAGTGGTGATAGCTGTGTCGTTCACGCTGGCAATCACGGCCGTGGAAATTCTAGGGCCTTTCCTATTCAGCGTGGGGATTGACCGATACATTATTCCCGGATTTGACGGCACGATCGCGCGAACTGCCGCTATTCTGGGATTGGTTTGGGTTGCGGCGGCGTACGCCGGTTCGATTTTTGCGAGTTTTGGTCTGCAGTACGTGCAAGTGCGGATCATGCAGTGGGTCGGACAGGAAACGATGTATGACCTGCGCAAAGAAATCTTCGAGCATCTGCAGCGGCTGCCGATGAGTTTCTTCGATCGCAGCCCAATCGGGCGGCTGGTGACGCGCTCGACGACCGATGTGGACGCGCTGAACGACCTGTTCGCGTCGGGCGTGGTGGCGATGCTGAACGACTTCGTGCTGCTGTTCGCGATGGCCGCGGTTCTATTCAAGTGGCATCCGATGCTGGCGCTGGCGACTTTTTCGCCATTGCCGTTCATGATTCTGCTGACTTATTTTTTCCGCAATCGCGTGCGCGATGCTAACCGGCGGATTCGCACGGCGATCGCGCGCATCAACGCGTTCCTGCAGGAACATGTGAGCGGGATGGCGGTGGTGCAATTGTTCAACCGCGAGCAGAAATCACGCGCGAAATTCGCGGAGTTAAATCACACGCACATGGTGGCTTACAAGGATGCGATTGACGCGTTCTCATTCTTTTATCCTGGCGTGGAATTTCTGAGTTTTGCGGGGATTGCGCTGCTTTCGTGGGTGGGCGGAGTGCGCGTGATCGCGGGGACGATACAGATCGGCGTGCTGGTGGCGTTCATGATGTATGCGCAGCGATTTTTCCGGCCGATTCAGGATTTGAGCGAGAAATTCAATATTTTGCAGAGTGCCATGGCGGCGTCTGAGCGCATTTTCCGGCTGCTGGACGAGCCGGTGACGATTTTTTCGCCAGCGAAGATTCATGCGCTTCCAGCGCCTCGCGGCGAGATCGAATTCCGCAACGTGTGGTTTGCGTATCACGGCGGGGCGACTCCGAAGGAAGAAGATTGGGTGCTGCGCGATGTTTCCTTCCGCGTGGAGCCGGGGCAGACGTTGGCGATTGTGGGCCACACTGGCGCGGGGAAGACGACGATCATCCAGCTGTTGCTGCGGTTCTACGATATTCAGCGCGGCGAGATTCTGCTGGATGGCGTGGATATACGCGAGCTGGATGTACAGGATCTGCGACGGCTTTTCGGAATTGTGCTGCAGGACCCGTTCCTTTTCACTGGCACTTTGGAAACGAACGTGAAGCTTGGCACTACGACGATTGATCGTGCGGGTACCGAGCGTGCTTTGCGTGAAGTGGGACTGGGCGGGTTTCTGGATTCGCAGCCTGCGGGAGTGGCGACGCCTGTTACCGAACGCGGAGCGACGCTTTCGGTGGGACAGCGGCAACTGGTTAGTTTTGCGCGGGCATTGGCGCATGATCCGAAATTTTTGATTCTTGATGAAGCAACCTCCAGCGTGGATACGAAAACCGAGTTGATGATTCGCGAGGCGCTGGATCGATTGTTGAAGGGGCGCACGGCGGTGGTGATCGCGCACCGGTTGAGCACGATTCAACACGCGGACCGCATTCTGGTGTTTCATAAGGGGCGTTTGCGGGAGCAGGGGTCGCATCAGGAATTGCTTGCGCTGCATGGGATTTATTACCGTTTGTACCAGCTCCAGTACAAGGAGCAGGAGTTGATAGCTTCTCTCCCCAGTGGCAATGCGCCGGGATTTTCGCAGCCGCTGCCTGCGGATGACTGATTTGTTGCGCTCCGAATTACCGCAACCAGATACGCACACATTATCCGACTGTCGGGACTTCTCGCGTGCGCGGCTCTCTGGTGCGAATGCGTGCGAGCTGGCTCGATGAGCGAGCGCCGGGTGCTTATTTCCGCGGGCGAAGCGTCGAGTGATATGTACGCAGCGCGGCTGGCGACGGCGCTGCGGACGCGGGTCGATGCGAGGTTTTTTGGGATGGGTGGCCCGCGGATGAGTGAAGCGGGCGTGGAGTTGATCGCGGACTATCACGAAGTGGCGGTGGTGGGCATCACCGAAGTGCTGCACAAAATTCCGACAGTGATCGGAGTGCAGAATCGGCTGGCGCGGGAAGCTGCGAAACGCGGTGCGGCGCTGGCCATTCTGGTGGATTCACCGGGGACGCACCTGGGCGTGGCGCGGCGGCTGAAGAAAGTTGATATTCCGGTGGGATATTTTATTGGGCCGCAGGTGTGGGCGTGGCGTGCGGGGCGCGTGCGCGTGGTGAAGAGGCTGGTGCAGCGCATGGTGGTGATTTTTCCGTTCGAGGAGAAAATTTATCGCGATGCGGGCGTACCGGTGGATTTTGTGGGGCATCCGCTGGTAGATACGGTACGGGCGACGATGAGCCGAGCGGAATTTGCTGCGCAGCAGGGGCTGGATGCGGGGCGGCCGATCGTGACGATTCTGCCGGGGAGCCGTCCGAACGAGATCGCCCAGAATTATGCGCGGGTGATTGCGGCGTGCGAACGGATTGCGCAGGCGGGGAACGTGCAATTCGTGCACGCGGCGGCGCATGGGCTGAGCGCGGAATTTTTTGCGCGGTATGCGCAGCCGAACATTCCGATAAAGCGGGTCGAGAACGCGACTTACGACGCGCTGGCTGCGGCCGATTGCGCGATTGTTGCGAGTGGCACGGCTACGGTGGAGGCTGCGCTGCTGGGGACGCCACTGGTGGTGGTGTATCGCGTGGCGCCGGTTACTGCATCTATTTTGCGGCACATGATTCGCACGCCGTTTATCGGGATGGTGAATTTAATCGCGGGGAGGCTGGTGGCGGCGGAATTGATTCAGGACGATTTCACGGCAGAGCCAGTCGCAATGGAGGTGCGGCGATTGCTGGATTCTCCCGACGCACGCAAGGAGGCGAAAGCGGGGCTGGCGGAAGTGCGCGCGAAACTGGGACCGGGAGGAGCGATTGAGCGCGCAGCGGACATTTTTGCCCGGATGATGTAACCTTTTGTGAGGGGGCAACTGGCTGCAGGTATTTTGTATCTGAATGGATAGGGGCTGTCCCTTTACGAGTGAGGTACTCGTTCTTGTTCAAATTCTGGCGCAAGTTCGACCGATTCGCCGCCGTGGCTGCCGTCGTTCTGACGGTCTTGATTGCATCATTGGTTTGCGCGAACACCGCTGTGGCGCAGACTCCGCAGGGTTTTCCCTTCCGCGCGACATACTACGAAGTGGAAGTGCTGCTGCATCCCGAAGACCAGACGATTTCCGCGCAGGCCAAGGTGGAATTGATCGCGCAGCAGCCGGCGCGAACGGTGGTGGTGGAGCTGCATCAGGATTTGCGCGTGAATTCGGTGAAGCTGCTGAACGGCGGCACGCTGGAATTTGAGCGCGACAATCGGTATCCGCTGCTGCTGACGATTGGATTGCCGGACGTGGTGTCGCCGGGAAAAACCGTCACGCTGGTGTTCGATTACACCGGGCCGATTTCGAGCGAAGAAGATAGTCCGACGCGCGGTGTGCGCCTAGCTTCGGTGGATAAGACGGGAGCGTATCTGCTGTTGCCGGCGCGCTGGTTCCCGCTTACGAACTACCCCAGCAACCGCTACACCGGAAAATTCAAGATTGATGTGCCGGATACTTTTGCGGTGGCGGGGACTGGCAAGGCCGATCCGCCGATCATGTCGCCGGGAATCGGCAAGGGCGCGCCGGGGCAGGCTTCTTACGTATTTCATTGCGATCATGCGGCGCCGGTAGGAACTTTCGTAGCGGGAAATTTGCAGCTGGCGCCGGTGCAATCGGAAGGATTCAACGTTTCAGTATTTACGCCGCCCGCGCAGGCTAACACGGCGAATTCCTACGCAACTTCGCTGGCGCACATCTTCAGTTATTATTCGGATGCGTTTGGGCCGCTGGAGCCGCGCGAGAACGAACCGCCGCTGACGATTGCGCAACTGCCGGACGGAACCGTGCCGGGATTCGCAGCGCCGGGATTGATGCTGATCAGCGCGCGGCAGTGGGGCACGCGCGCGAATGAGCGATTGCTTTCGCAGCTGGCCGCGGAACAGTGGTGGGGCGATCGCGTGCTGCCTTCGACTGCTTCGGATACGTGGCTGACGGACGGGCTTTCGCGCTACGCGGAAGCGATGTATGCAGAGCAGAGCGATGGCAGCGCGGGGCTGCACAAGGCGCTGGAGGATTTTGCGGTGGGCGCGCTGATGTACGAGGATACGGCGCCGATTTCGCAGGCGGCGCGCTTGCAGTCATTTTCGAATGAATATCGCTCGGTTGTGGCGGACAAGGGCGCGCTGGTGTTTCACATGCTGCGCACGGAACTGGGGGACGATGCGTTTACGGCGCTGCTGCGTGAGTTCTACAAGAAATACGAAGGCAAAAATACGAATCTGAACGAATTTGAAAAGATTGCGATGACCAAGATTCCACCGCCAGTGAAGGGGCAGCCGCCGGTGAATTTGGTTTCGTTTTTTTCGCAGTGGCTGAATTCGACGGGCGTGCCGGAATTCAAGATGGAGTACATCGTTTATCGGACGCAGAAGGGATTTAAGGTAGTGGGCAAGATTCATCAGGATCTGGATACTTTCCGGATGCCGGTGCAAATTCGCGTGGACACGGAAGGAAATCCGGAGATAAAGACAATCCTGGTGACTGGGACGACGCAGCCTTTTGAGATCGATACGTTCGGACGGCCCAAGCCGAATGGCATCGTGATTGATCCGAACAATAATTTGCTGAAATCCAGCCCGCGTTTGCGCGTGCATGCCTTGATCGCGCGCGGCGAGGGATTCGCGGAGGTGGGGAAATATTACGAAGCCATTCAGGAATATCAAAAAGCGCTGGACGCGCAGCCGACCAATTCGCTGGCGCATTTCCGGATGGGCGAGGCGATGTTCTACCAGAAGAATTACCAGGCTGCGGCGAATGCGTTTCGCGCGGCGCTGGGTGGAGACGCGGATCCGAAGTGGACTGAAGTTTGGAGTCACATTTATATTGCGAAGATTTACGATTTGCTGGGGCAGCGCGAGCGGGCTGTGAATGAATATAGCCTGGCGCAGCATTTGGGCGACGACACGGCGGGAGCGCAGCAGGAAGTGGCGCGATACATTCAGAAACCCTATACGGGTGATGATTCTGCGCCGGCGGGTGGAGCGGCTGCTTCGTCTGCACCATCGACGCCGGCGCCGGCCGCTAGCGCGCCCGCGGCTGATCCGAGTAAGCCGACGCTTAAGCGACCCTCGCCGGGCGCGCAGTGAGAACGGCGGCTTACTTTTTCCAACCTGACCGCAGTTCCCAATATCAAAACACAGCGGGATTTATTACAGGGGATCGAGACCGGACAGGTATGGATGCTCGAGGTCCTTGTGCTGCATGAGAACTTGGAATGTTTCACCCATGCCCTCGGGATAAATCAGCGTTTTGAAGAGAAGGCGGGCGCGGGTTTGCTGAGTTTCGGTCATGGCTGAGGATTGCAGGTCGGCGAAATCACTGTGGCGCGCGAGGCTCAGCAGGAAATTAGATTGCGACGTGAAGCCGGTGCGCTGGAGTCTGGCTTGGCTGCCGTGGCTGACCATTGCGGAGAAATTCACATGGGCGGTGAGATCTTGTCCGCCGGGGGCGCGAAAGAAATTTTCGCTGGCGCGGTGTTTTTCGTAGGCTAGCAGCGTGCCGCGCATGTGACGATGGTCGTATAGTTCTTCTGCTTCGTGGCCGTAGTCAATCGTGAGCACGAAACCGCGGCCTAGCCTTGCGCCAATTTCTTTTATCCACTCGCAGGCTTCCAGATTTATTTCCGCCTGTTGCCCTTCTTGCAGCGTGATTCCCTGCTCGGTGAGATACTCGGCTAGCGCCGGGGTGGAGAGCGGGCCGAACTGCTCGCACAGGCCGTTCGTGCCTAGTCCGACGTATATTTCGCGCAGGTCACTGCCTTCGCGAACGAGGCGATGGACCGGCAGCGCGTCGAAGAATTCATTTGAAAATATGCAGCCGCAGGAAATTTGTGCAGGCATGTCTGACACGATCGCAAAGCGCGCGGCGGCGAGGTGTTTCGCGAGCGGGCCAGTGGTGGCTGTGGCGCGGCGCGCGGCGGAGCGTTCCACGGCGACGTATTGCAGGGCGCTGTAAAATTCGGGAAAGGACTCCGCCGTGAAATTCAGAATTTGTGCGGCTAGGCTTCCGGAGCCGGCGCCAAGTTCCACGAGCAGAAATTCGGCGGGTTTTTCGAGCTGAACCCACATTTCCTGAAATTGGCGGGCGAGGAGGCGGCCGAAAATGGGGCCGGCGTCCACGCTGGTGAAATAATCGCGGCGCGGTGATTGAGCCGCGCGGGTGTAGTAGCCATGCTGGGGATCGTAGAGACACGCAGCCATATATTTTGCGAAGGTGACGGGACCGCAGGCGCGAATATGGTCGGCGAGCGAGGCAGCTAGCGGCGTGGAGTCGGCTGGCATGGGCGCGGCGCGCTCAAGGGCGCACGTCAATTCACTCGCTGCGGATTGCGCGTGAACATTTCGATTATGTAGTCGTGGAGGCAGTCGTAAAGCTGTTTCTGAAACGTCCAGGGAAATTGGGTGTGCTCGATTTCGCGCGGGCGGAGCAGGAAAGTGTAGTCGTGGATGTCGGCGTTTTTGGGCTTGTAGCGGATTTCGACTTCGACGCCTTCTTCCGCGGGACGCGCGGCGAAGTCGAAGAGGGGATGTTCGTAGCGGACGACTTCTGCCTGAACCTTTTCGAGCAAGTCCTGGGTCATGGGGCTGGCCTACACTTTCGATTCGAGTTCGGAGCGGACGCTCTGGAATGCCGCGAGCGCTTCCGGGTCGAAAAGGACGAAATATACTTTCTGGAGCGACGTGGGACCTTCGAGATGCTTGGCAGCTTCGCGTAGCATGATTTCAGCGCATTCGCGCATGGGAAAGCCGGCGATGCCAGTGCCAACAGCTGGGAATGCGATGGTCTTTAGTTCTTTTTGCGCGGCGATGCGCAGGGCGTGAGCAGTGGAACTGCGCAGCGATTGGGCGGAGGTGAGACCGCCCAGTTGCATGCTCGCGGCGTGAATCACGTAGTGCGCTTTCAGATTTCCGCCCGAGGTTATCGCCGCGCCGCCGATTGGCACGGGGCCGATCTCGTCACATTCCTTCTGAATTTGCGGGCCGCCGCTGCGGCGAATGGCGCCGGCGACGCCTCCGCCGAGTTGCAGGTCGTTGTTGGCAGCGTTGACGATGGCATCGGTGTCCATCGCAACAAGATCGCCTTGCAGGATTTCGATGCGGTCGCCGAGATTTATTTTTGGTGGCATATGTGATGACGTGTGAGGCTTCCGCGTTGCCGCTGGTCGAGCGCCGCGCGATTATTTTTTGCTGCCGTCCACATTGTAATCATACACGCCGCGGCCGGATTTGCGACCCAGGCGCCCAGCGTTGACGTACTGTAAAAGCAATGGGCACGGGCGGTATTTTTCGCCGAGAGTTTTGTGCAGGTATTCCAGGATGTGCAGGCGCACGTCGAGACCAACCAGATCAACAAGTTCGAAGGGGCCCATGGGATGGTTGAGGCCGAGCTTCAGGGCTTTGTCAATGTCCTCGGCGGAGGCGATCCCCTCTTGCAGCATGTAGAAGGCTTCGTTGCCGATCATGGCGTTGATGCGGCTAGTGATGAAACCGGGCGAATCGCGAATCACCACCACTTCTTTGCCCATGCGGCGACCCACCGCGGCGCATGATTGCACTGTGGCTTCGGATGTTTCCAGCCCGCGGACAATTTCGAGCAGCTTCATTTTCGGGACCGGGTTGAAGAAATGCATGCCGATGCAGTCTGGAGCGCGAAAGGTGATGGATGCGAGTTCTGTGATGGAGAGCGACGAAGTGTTGCTCGCGAGGATTGCGTTGGGCCGGGCGAATTTGTCGAAGATGGTGAAGATTTCCAGTTTCACTTCCATTTCCTCGGGGACGGCTTCGATGAGGAGGTCGGTTTCGCGGCAGACATCTTCGACGCAGCTGGAGGTGCTGAGGTTCTTTAGGGCGTTTACCATTTGTTCTGGAGTTACTTTGCCGCGGCCGACGCCTTCGTCCAGCGCTTCGCGGATGTAGGCGAGGCCCTGCTCGAGCATTTCCGGCGAAACGTCTTCGAGGATCGTACGATAGCCGCCGAGCGCTGCGCCGTAGGCGATGCCGCGGCCCATGGCGCCCGCGCCGATTACACCAATTGTTTTTACTTCCATTCGTGCACGCTAGTCGTTTTTACGTTCATTTCTTTGGCCGCTCCTAAGCCTGCGCGGGAAAAAGTCTCGCGGCGTTGTCGTATAGAATTTTCTGCTGGGCGTGCGGCGAAATCGGCAGGGCGCGAAACTTTTCGATGTTGCCGCGTATGTTGGGGACGCCGGGGCCGGGCCAGTCCGTGCCGAATAATACCTTGTCCGCGATTTCTTCGATGCGCGGGAAGGATTCCAGCAGCTTGTGCGGCGGGATGCCGGAGATGTCCATGTACATATTGGGATGGCGACGGACGAGGAAGAATGCTTCGCTCATCCAGAGGGGGCGACCGCCGTGCGCGAGGATGACTACGAGGTCCGGGAAATCGACGCCGACGTCGTCGGCGAGAATCGGTTGGGCATAGACGTTACGGGCGCCGGGGAAAATGGAGGTGCCGGTGTGAATCATTACGGGCAGGCGGTGGAATTGAGCGCGTTCGTACATGGCACGTAGCGGACCGAGGCCGTTGCGATAATCGTTGGGCGCGAAGAGTTGGTGCGAGGGATGGACTTTGAGTCCACGGATACCCAGTTTTTTGAGACGATCCACTTCGGCGGCGGCGTCTGCGATGAATTTCGGATGCACGGAGCCGAATGCGAGTAAGCGTTTGGGATCGGCAGAGCAATATTTGGCGATCCAATCGTTCACTTCGGCAGTAAAGCCGATCACCTGCGGGCTTACGTAGTTGATGAGGCCGGCGCGTTCGATTTCGGCGGAGTCCATGAATTTCAGGAATTCGGAGGGGCTGGCGGCGTACTTCTCGACCTCGTCGTAATCGCGGCGGCCGCGTTTGATGAGATCCAGCGCGGGAGGATTTACCATTTCGTGCGGGTTGATGTGCACGTGGATGTCGATGATCGGCGGCAAATCCGGGCGCTCCTGAACGTTGCGATGATAGCGAAGCTGTGCGATTTCCTACAGGCTGATTCTCTACAAGCGGTCGATTTTCTCCTGGTTGAAGCCCAGGATTATGCGGCCGCCGGCTACGATTACTGGGCGGCGGATCAGGTTTGGTTCGCCTACCATCATGCGGATCGCATCGGCGCGGGTGGGCGGATGTTCTTTCATATTTTTCTGGCGGTACAATTCGTTGCGCGTATTCAGAAATTCCTTGTGATCGCGGCCGCCGATTAATTTTTCGAGTTCGTCCGCGGTGAGGCGTTCTTTATCGAGATTGCGGAAGTGCAGATCGAAGCCGCGTTTTTCCATGTAGGCGCGGGCTTTGCGGCATGTGGTGCAGGTGGGCTTCTGCAAGAACTGTGCGGTCTTGGCTGATCGGTTATTTGGCGCGGCAGGCTTCTTGGCGTTCTTTTTCGTGGTCATGTTCCCTTCCCCGTTAGTAGCGTGGCACGCTGGGATCAATTTCAGTGGACCAGCGCTCGATGCCGCCGGTCATTGAGCGCGCTCTCTCGACACCTTGCGAGCGGAGCCACGCGGCCGCGTCCAGGCTGCGCATGCCGTGGTGGCAGAAGAACACCACCTGCTCGGCATTTTCCAGTCGCTGCAGATTCGATGGAATTTCGCCCAACGGAATCAGCACCGATCCTGCGATGCGGGCCGTATGGTATTCCCACTGTTCGCGCACGTCCACGAAAAGAACTTTGGGATCGCGGGCGAGGAGGTCTTTCACTTCGCGCGGCGTGATTGCAATATTTGCGAGCAAGTCTTCGGTCATCAGTATCCAAAATCCGCAGGTGCGGAGAAAGCGTGTTCTTTCACGGCTAGTTTTTCGACGCGGCCGGGGTCGAGCTGCTTCCAATAATCGCTACGATCGGTGGTTTGCACAACCCAGCGCGCGACCCAATCCTCGAAATCCTCAAGTCGCCGGGTCTGTTCGTGGTATTCGGCAAAAAATGCGTGGTCGCGGCCGTAATAGCCTTGGACAGGCGAGGGATGCGCGCCGCCGGGTTCGTGTACAACGGTTGCGACGAGAAATCCCGGTATCAACGTGCGATTCGGATCGGATGAAATCAGACTTGGCTCGACGATTTCCTCGGCTACGACAATTACTTTGCGAGCGGCACGCGCTCCGTCCAACGCCACTCCCAGGCTGCCCCAAATGTGGGCGTTGCCCTGCGCGTCCGAACGCTGCACGTGCAAGATCGCGACGTCTGGGCGCAGGGCACGCACCGCTACCAATTTTTCTTCGCTGACGGGCGAGGAGAATTCACGCAGGTTGCCGTTTTTCTTCAGCAGGTCGCTGCCGAAAGTTGCGTAGGTGGGCAGGAACGGCACGCCGAGCGCGCCGGCATGCAGCGCGAGCGCCATCGTGAAATTCGAGTAGTCCACGACTTCCAGGCGGCGCGGGATGCTGCGTTCTACCGCGCGGCGAAAACAATAGCCGACCCCCGCAGATACGTTTCCGACCCATGCGGCCATCACGCGTGAGACGCAACCTGCGCCGATCAGCTGGTCGAAGAGAATATCGGAGATGGGCCCGACGAGCGTGAGATCGCGGCGGCTCTGGCGAATCAATTCGTGGGCTGCGGCGAATGGGATCATCTGCTCGAGTTGCGCACCGAGCAAGACCATGGAGCCGGAAGGAACGTGGCGCGATATGGCATCGCGCATGGTGAGCAATTTGGATCCGGCGGTCATTTGTTTTATCGCGTCCAGAAATGGTTGGGATCGAGTTCGCGCATTACGCTTAGTTCTTCATCACTCGGTGGCGAAGTTTCCATCAGCTCGTCGGCGACACGCAGCGTCCAGCCGGTGTTCGCGAGGACCTCTTCGACGCTGACGCCGGGATGCACGGACGCGAGATAGGTTTCGCCATCCTGACCGAAGCGCAGGACGCCGCGCGTGGTGATGATGGCCGACGGGCCAGACGCGGCGGGCAGGCCCTGCGCGCGACGCCAGCCGTCACCGGTGCCGAAGCCGGGCGAGGTGATGTGGCCGACGCGGTCGCACAGGCGCGCGCGGTCGTGAGCAAGCAGCACCACGGTGCGGCGCGCGAGGCAGGCGATGTCACAAGCTCCGCCTGAACCCGGCAGGCGCTGCATTTCTTTATTGCGATGGCCCCAGGTGGTATTGAGATTGCCGAAGCGATCTACTTCGGCGGCGCCGAGAAAGCCCACGTCTACACGGCCTTGTTGGAGGAGGCCCATCACCTCGAGCATCGAGCCGCATTGCGTGGCGCCGCGCAGATTCGGCGGATCGCCCATGGTGTAGAGAAGCTCGGTGGAGGGAGTCTCGCGAAGTACGCCATTTTCAAACAAACCTACGGCTCCCGGCGCGTGCGTGCGGCGTGCGACTAGGAAGGCCAGCATCGGCAGGCGCATGCCGACGAAGACGAGCTCGCCGTCGGCGATTTCGCGCGCGGCCGCGGCGACCATTAGTTCGCCGAAAGTGTATCCAGGCGGAGCAACGTTGGTTTCCGAACGAGCCATCACGATTGGGCCCCATTGCTCATGGTGCAGAGCCGCCGGCGAGCAGGATATTGCTTGATGGGTTTTTCGCGAATGGCAGCCTAGTCCTGTGAAACCGTGTGTTGCGTTGTGCGGAGTTTCCACCGGTGCGGCGGCAGCTAATGCGTGACGAAAAATCGCAAGCCGGTCCGCCTCAATGTCAATGCCAGCGTCAGTGCCCTTGAAAATTGGGTTTACGTTTCTCGAAGAACGCGTTCAGGCCTTCCAGACAGTCATGCGATTCAAAGCAATGTCTCTGCAGGCGAATTTCTTCGTCGAGCGCGGCTTCGAGCTCCTTCCGTTGTTCCTCAATCATGCGATGTTTGACGTCGCGCTGCGCGAGTCCCGCGCCGACGGCGATGCTTTCAGCGAGCTTTTTGGATTCAGCTTCCAGCTGGTCCGCGGGAACCACGCGGCTGACAATGCCCAGGCGGAAGGCGTCGTCCGCCGAAATCATCTGGCCGGTATAAAACAGTTCGGCCGCGCGGGTGGGGCCGACAATGCGCGGCAGGAAAAAGGTGCCGCCGAAATCGGGGAACAAGCCGATCTGCACGAAGGATTCCGCAAAACGCGCCTGGTCGGAAGCGATGCGAATGTCAGCGGCCAAGGCCAAGTTCATGCCGCCACCGGCGGCGGGACCATTCACCGCGGCGATCACGACTTTCGGCATGGTGGCGATGGCGATGGCGATTTCTTTTCCGGCGGTCACCAGGGCTTCCACTTCGTCCGCGGCTTTGCGCTGGCGCGCATCGCGCAGCAGTTCCAGATCTCCACCGGCGCAGAAAGCGCGGCCTGCCCCGGTGAGAACCACGCAGTGGACGGCCCTTTCGCCCTGCGCACGCAGCAACGCGTGCACTAATTCATGGGCGAGCTGCAGGTTCAAAGCGTTCAATTTTTCCGGGCGGTTCAGGCGAATGATGGTGACGGCGCCAGCGCGTTCTTCCAGTACCAGCGGAGCGGCAGCCGGTTGTGTGGTTCCCATACTTTGCGGTCTCCCTAATCCTTTAGAGCCTTCAGCAGTGCCGCAAGTTTCTTAAAATAACGGGTTTTTACGCCACGCTCCGTGCCGGCATTCAAGCCGCTGGTGGAGGGCAGCACGAAAACCTGCGCGCCGGAGAGCTTTTCTTTTTGCAGGCCGAGCTTGCAGGGGCGGCCGGTGAATTTCTCGTAGACCATTTTGCCGTTGAAGGCGACGACGCGCGGCTTCAGGTCTTCGAGCTTTTGCGCGAGCAGGACGCGGCCCTCGGCGAATTCCCGGCGCTCGATTTCCTCGACGGCGCGGGTGGGGCGCTTCACCAAGTCCGTCATGCCGATGCCGAATTCCAGGATGCGACGGTCGTCTTCGTAGCTGAGGGGCTCGGGGATTACGCCGGATTCGTACATGATCGGCCAGAACTGATTGCCGCGGCCGGCATAGTAGTGGCCAACGCGCGCGGAGCGGTCGCCGGGATTGGCGCCGACTAAAATCATTCTCATTCCTTTGCGGAGATAGTCCGGCAGTGTGCGCATTCAGTCCCTTTGAAGTTTAGCCTATGCCTTGCCGCGGCGCCCCATCGTAATGGAGCGATTATCCGCCAGCCCTTGCCTACTCCGCAAGCATGGCGGAGCGAGTGTTGCTTGCGCGATGACCCTGGGGGCAGATGGATTCCTGGGCCCGCAAGCAGAATTTTCGCAGAGGTAAATTATTGAAATTTGGGGATTTGCGCGGGCCGTGATGCTGCGCCAGCGCGGCGGAGCCGTGATTTATGCTACTCTGATATGGAACCTATATGAGCGCATCGAAATTAAATCCGTTGCAACCGCGCACGCCGCTGCCTTCGCAGGTGGTGAAGGACGACGAAGGCGCGCTGGTCGCGGCAGCCAAGGGCGGCGATATCACGGCGTTTGAGACGCTCGTGGGCCGCTACGAGCGCAAAATCTTCCGCCTGGCGCAGAATATCACGCAGAACAAAGAAGACGCCGAAGACGTGATGCAGGAAGCGTTCCTGAAGTCCTACCAGCATTTGG
>Ga0209275_10000128_pt1 | contig 24493 bp, 22 predicted proteins | sample HubBroMetageREF2_FD_188344 | JGI IMG/M metagenome (GOLD analysis project Ga0209275, IMG submission 188344) | Reference soil microbial communities from the Hubbard Brook experimental Forest, New Hampshire, USA - Hubbard Brook CCASE Soil... | ecosystem: Environmental > Terrestrial > Soil >... | reverse complement strand
CCTTGTGGTAGGTGAGGATTCCGACGCCGAGCTCGGTGATCAGCGGCGCGTGGCCGGGCAGGATGCCGAGATAGCCGTCTTTGCCGGGCATTTCGAGCGAGTCAACATCTTTGCTGAGAATGTGCCGCTCGGGCGTCACCACTTGCAGCTCGATTTTTTCTGGTAGCGTGGCCATTTATTTCGTTTTGTTTCGCTCTGCGCTTCGCGGCGAGAACTATGCTGCCGCGCCCGCTGCCATCTTTTCTGCTTTCTCGCGCACTTCTTCGATGGTGCCTACCATGTAGAAAGCTTGCTCGGGCAGATCGTCGTGCTTGCCTTCGACGATTTCCTTGAAGCCGCGCACGGTGTCTTCGATTTTCACGTACTTACCGGCGAGGCCAGTGAACTGTTCAGCGACGAACATTGGCTGCGACAGGAATTTTTCGATTTTGCGCGCGCGGGTGACGGTTTGCTTGTCGTCGTCGGAAAGTTCTTCGATGCCCAGGATCGCGATGATGTCCTGCAGTTCCTTGTAGCGCTGTAGAACGGCTTTCACGGAGCGGGCCACGTTGTAATGTTCCTGGCCGACGATGCGCGGATCCAAAATGCGCGAGAAGCTGGCCAGCGGATCGACAGCCGGATAAATTCCGCGCTCGACGATCTGGCGGCTGAGGTTGGTGGTGGCGTCGAGGTGCGCGAAAGTGGCCGCAGGAGCTGGGTCAGTGTAATCGTCCGCCGGAACGTAAATGGCTTGCACGGAAGTGATCGAGCCATTTTTGGTGGAGGTGATACGTTCCTGGAGTTCGCCGATTTCGGTGTTCAGGTTTGGCTGATAGCCGACGGCCGAGGGCATGCGTCCGAGCAGCGCGGAAACTTCCGAGCCGGCTTGCACGAAGCGGAAAATATTATCGATAAATAGCAGCACGTCGAGTTTTTCTTCGTCGCGGAAATATTCGGCAACCGTCAGGCCGGTTAGTCCGACGCGGAGACGAGCGCCGGGTGGCTCTGTCATTTGACCGTAGATTAGGGCGCAGCGCGATTTTTCGGAATTTCCTGGGACGATTACGCCGGATTCCTGCATTTCCAGCCAGAGGTCGTTGCCTTCGCGGGTGCGTTCGCCGACGCCGGAGAAAACCGAGACGCCGCCGTGCTTCATGGCGACGTTGTGGATTAATTCTTGAATGAGCACGGTCTTGCCGACGCCCGCGCCGCCGAATAGGCCGATTTTCCCGCCTTTCAGGTAGGGCTCGGTGAGGTCCACGACTTTGATCCCGGTCTCGAACATTTCGAGAGTGGTGGATTGATCTTCGAGCAGCGGAGCGGGGCGGTGAATCGGATAACGTTTTTCGTATTTCACGGGGCCGAGATTATCTACGGGCTCGCCGAGTACGTTGAGCACGCGGCCTAGGACGCCGCGGCCTACGGGCACCGAGATTGGCTCACCGAGATCGAGCGCTTTCATGCCGCGCACGAGACCTTCCGTGGGTTTCATTGCGACGCAGCGCACGCGGCCTTCGCCCAGGTGTTGCGCAACTTCAGCGACGATGTCGAGCGGCTCGGGGTTGTTGAAACCTTCGCTGGTGATCTTCACGGCGTTGTGAATCAGCGGAAGGTGTCCCTCTTCAAACTGGACGTCCACGACGGGGCCGATAACTTCTACCACGTGCCCGGTTTTTTGTTCTTGCGTAGCCATAATGATCGTTCTCCCTCTAAGAGCGTGAGTAGTGATTAGTTCTTCGTGATTCGCGTGCCACCGGCGATCACGAATTTGCCGACGCCGCGCCGCTCACAATTTCGATCAATTCTTTCGTAATCGCTGCTTGACGGATATTGTTCATCCGCAGGGTCAGCTTCTCGATTAGTTCCGAAGCGTTTCTTGTGGCTGAATCCATGGCGGTCATGCGCGCGGCGTGTTCGGCGGCGGCGGATTCCAGCAGGATGCGGAAAATTTCGCCTTCGAGGTAGCGCGGAACCAGGCCGTTGAAAATTTCTTGCACCGGTTGTTCGTAAATGTAATCCACCAGGCGCCCCTGGCCTCCGGGAGCAGGCTCTGTCGGCAGCGAGCCGCCAGGACCGGCGTGGGCTGCGAGTTCCGCGCCATCCGCAGATTTCTTCACCACTTCGGGATCAACCGGGAGAAGTTTTTCCGCGCGCAGATTCTGCACCATCACGTTCTTGAACTCGTTGTAGATGGCGTACACGGCGTCCACTTCGCCGCTGGTGTACAGCTCTGCGACGCGGGCGGCAATTTCCTTGGCTTTCGAGAATTCCACTTTCGCGGAGACGTCGAGATATTCCGCAACGAATGTATAGCCGCGCTTGCGCAGCGTGTCGCGGCCTTTTTTCCCTACGACCATCAATTCCAGTTTCTGCGCATGATGCTCGCGGATGAAATCCATAGCGTGGCGCAACACGTTGGAATTGAAGGCGCCGCACAGGCTGCGATCACCGGTGAGAACCATGACCAGAATCTTTTCCTCGGGGCGGCGCTGCAGCAAAGGATGCGCGGGCGATTCCATGCGCGCCGCCGCGGAGCGCAGCACGCGAATAATTTCCTTGGCGTAGGGCCGCGCAGCAAACACGCCTTCTTGCGCGCGCCGCAATTTCGCCGCCGCGACGAATTTCATCGCGCGCGTGATCTGCTGCGTACTTTTCACGGAGCGAATGCGGCGGCGATAATCGAGAAGTGTGGGCATTATTGAACTGGATTATTTCGCCTGGGCTGCCGCGGGAGCGGACTTGATGGTGGTCTTGAAGCGCTCTTTGAACGCGTCCAGCGCTTTTTTCGCTTCGGCGCGGTTGGTATCGTCGAACGCTTTTTTCTCGCGCAGCGATTTCAGAAGGCCGCTGTAATTGGTTTCGATGAACGGATACAGCTCCGTTTCGAAACGGCGGCATTCACTAACCGGGAGATCATCGAGATACTTGTTGGAAGCGGCGAAAATAATCAGCACCTGATTTTCGACCGAGAGCGGCTGGTACTGATCCTGTTTCAAAATTTCCATCAAACGCTGGCCGCGGGCGAGTTGCGCTTGCGTGGCTTTGTCGAGCTGCTCAGTGCCGAATTGCGCGAAGGCCGCGAGGTCGCGATACTGCGCGAGATCGAGGCGCAGAGTGCCGGCCACCTGCCGCATAGCCTTGATTTGCGCGTTGCCACCGACGCGGCTGACGGAAATTCCGGCGTTCACGGCCGGGCGGATGCCGCTGTTGAAGAGGTCGGCTTCCAGGAATATCTGGCCGTCGGTGATGGAAATCACGTTCGTCGGAATGTACGCGGAAATATCGCCGGCCTGCGTTTCGATTACCGGCAGCGCTGTTAGGGATCCCGCGCCGAGTTCGTCGTTTAGTTTTGCGGCTCGTTCCAGCAAGCGCGAGTGCAGAAAGAAAACGTCTCCGGGGAAAGCTTCGCGGCCGGGCGGGCGGCGCAACAGCAACGAAATTTCGCGATAGGACTGCGCGTGTTTCGACAGATCGTCGTAGAAGCAGATGGCGTGGCGTTTGGTGTCGCGGAAATATTCGCCGATAGCGCAGGCTGCGAATGGCGCGATGTACTGCATGGACGCGGATTCAGAAGCGGTAGCCGCGACGACGATGCTGTGCTCCATCGCGCCGTAATCGGTGAGCGTCTTGATGACCTGTGCGACAGTGGAGCGTTTTTGGCCGATGGCGCAGTAGATGCAAATCATGTCGCCGCCGCGCTGGTTCAGAATCGTGTCGATGATGATGGCAGTTTTGCCGATTTGGCGGTCGCCGATGATCAGCTCGCGCTGTCCGCGGCCGATGGGAATCATGGCGTCGATGGATTTGATGCCGGTCTGAATGGGTTCGCGCACGGGCTGGCGCGCCACGACCCCTGGCGCGAGGCGTTCGAGCGGATTGCGCTGCGACGATTGAATCGGGCCCTTGTCATCAATGGGATTGCCGAGCGCGTCCACGACGCGACCGATCATGCCATCGCCAACCGGCACGGACATGATTTTTCCGGTGCGCTTGACCGTGTCGCCTTCTTTGATTTCAGTGTAGTCGCCAAGGAGCACGGCGCCGACCTGATCTTCCTCGAGGTTCAGCGCGATGCCGAAAACGTCGTGCGGAAACTCAATCATTTCGCCGGCCATGCACTTATCGAGGCCGTGGATGCGCGCGATGCCGTCGCCGACCGAGATGACGGTGCCGACTTCTTCGACGGCGAGGGTCTGCTGATAATTTTCGATCTGCTCGCGCAGGATCTTTGTGATTTCGTCCGCTTTGATGTTGGCCATCCTGACTCCTGTTTTCTAGTGACCGAGTGACGCTGGCGCTTTCACGCGCTAGGCGGCGCCGTGTTTCTTATTCAGCTTCTAATTGTTCGCGCAAACGATTCAATTGCTCGCGCACCGAGCCATCGTACACGGTGGACCCCACGCGCACGACGGCGCCGGCCAGCAGGTTTGCGTCTTCGGCAAAGCGCGCTTCGATCTTTTTTCCGGTGCGGCGCTGCAGCACGGAGAGCAGTTCTTTTTTCTCCGCGTCGCTCAGCGCGCGCGCGGTGGTGACTTCAGCTTCGGCGATGCCCAGGCGCTTGTTCAGCTCCGTGCCGAAGACCTGCAGAATCTCGTGAAACAGATGCGTGCGGCGATGATCCACGATCAGGCAAATGAAATTGCGCACGGCGTCGTTCAGTCCCATCTTCGCCGCGATCGCGGTGATTACTTTATTCTTCACCGCGCCGTCCACGGCCGGGCTTTCCAGCGCGTTGCGCAGATCAACCGAAGCAAGAAAAGTCTCGACGAACGCGGCGAGGTCCTTGCGGACCGCTTCGCCGCTTTTGCGTTCGAGAGCGACGTCGGCCAGAGCCGCGGCGTAGCGTTCGGCGACGGCGCTCAATTGACGCTCCTTTCCAGCTCGGCGATGAAAATGCGCAGCAGCGCGCCCTCGGATTTCGGCGCGAGTTCCTGCTTTAGCAATACTTCCGCGCGTTCGACGGCGAGGCGGGCGCCCAGAGCCTTCAGTTCCATGCGGCCGGCCCGGGCTGCCGCGTCAATTTCCGCGCGTGCTGCTAGTTCGATTTTTTCTGCTTCGGCGCGGCCCAAATCGCGCAGGCGCTGCGCTTCGGCTTCAGCGTCGCGCTTGGCATCCACGCGCAGTTGCTCAATTTCGCGCTCGAGGCCTTCGAGCTTGGTCTTGATTTCGCGGCGTTGACGCTCGGCGGCCTCGCGGGCGCGCGCGCCCTCGGCAATCTTTCTGGAAATTTCTTCGGCTTGCGCGCGGAAAGCAGGCGCAGCGTATTTCATGATGCAGTAGGCGATGGCGCCGAATACCAGCGCGAAGTTAAGCCAGCGAAAAACCCAGCCAGTAGTGGTATCGGCAGGCGAAGCTTCGCCCTCCTGAGCAAACACCGGCACGGCAGCCAGCGCGAGAAAAATAATCACGAAGCCAAGCGCACGAGTCGCAGATTTTATATTGTGCATGGCGTGAGACGTCATTGGCGCGCCCCGCCACGTGAAGGATTGCTGCCTTCCAGAATGCCGCGCGCGATGGCGCCGGCCAGCTCTGGAGTCTGGCGTTCGACTTCCTTGCGAGCTTCGGCCAGTTCGGCTTCGATGCGCTTCTTGGCCTCGTCCACTTCCTTGCGCGCAAGGGAGCGCTGCGCCTTCAGATTCTTGGCGCGCTCTTCGAGAACAGCCTGACGAGCTTCTTCCTGCTCGAGATAAATTTCACCCTGGGCTTTGCGTAGAGCTGCATTGTAATTCTCCAGATCCTGCCGCGCCGCGGCTTCGACGGCTGCAGCTTCGGCGCGCGCGCCTTCGATTTTCGCGCTGCGCTCGGCCATGGCTTTTTGAATGGGCGTGAAAAAAGCCCAGCGCATGAAGAGATAAAAAAGGAAAACGATGATGACCGTAGGCACAGCTTGAAGAAACAGGTCACCGAGCTGGCGAAGGATTTCCATCGTTAGGAAAGCTTACGAATACTTTTGCCCCATTTGTGTCGTTTAAACCGTTTGTGGCACTGTTGCCCGGGATTGCGCGCAGCCGCTCCGGGACACACTTCTAGGCTCAAGCAAAGGCCGCGATTATCGCATCGAGTCCCGCTCCCGTCAACGCTTTACGGGCATTTTGCATTACGGAAGGAGAAACACGACTCGACACATTCTACTTCGGACGCGTGCAGTTACGCCAGCCGCGCGCGCCGAATCTTCGCTCGGATATCGCGAGGCTGGGGCGCGGCTGGCCTGCGACTAGCGCGAGGCGAGTGGGTTGTGCGGACCCTCAAACGCCTGGCGGCTTGTGACTACAAACCACAATTGAATGGCGATCATCGGCAGCGAGAAAACCAGGCTGAACCAGATCGGAAACTGGAACGGCGTGGGAGGGAGTCCCATCGAAGTTTGCATGGCGGTGGTGGCTTCTTCGTAACGCGCTTGGGCGCCGGGCAGGATTACGGAAATGATCGAATTGAAGATTGCGAAATTGAAATAGTAGATGGCGAGGCTGCGGCCCCACTTTTCCAGCTTCAGCAGACCGTAGGCCATCAGAAGTTGCACGGACATGTAACCGCTGATGATCAACGCGGCTTTTCCACCGGTGAAAAAGAAGCTAAGAAACGTGAGTGGCAAATGCAAAATATTCAGAATCGGAAACATGCAGGCGCCGACCAGCGCGAGGTAAGCGATGATCGTGATGCTCACCGGCCTTTTCAGCGCGCCGGGCACTTCAGTAGGCGCAAGCGCGGCAGGCGCCCAAGTAGACGCTGTCGTCCCCAAACCTGCGCCACGGAAATGCTCTTTAATCGGGCGCGTATTGAAGAAATAAATCCACCAGCCGCCCAGCAGCGCAAGCAGCGCGTAAAAAATCGCCACTCCGACGCGCACGGCCGTCATCAGTTGCTCCATGGGCGGCATCGCGGCCCCGGGTGGCATGGCGGTCGTTGGCGGAGTGGGCAGCGGCATCACGAGCATCATGAGCAGGCCCGGCACGCCCATCACCAGAAGCAGGCCGCTGAAAACGATCATGGAAATTCTGGACCATTCGCGCGCGTGCAACAGGTTGATGCCGGTGACGATGCCCCACGCCGCAAAACCCAGCATAAATATAGACATGATTAAGCCCGCGCCTCGAGTGAAGGCGGGCGTGGATTCGGCGGCAGGCATCACTGCGAAGGCCAGGATCATCAGCACGGCGGAAAGCAGCGCGACGCCTGAGCCGATGAAAACGAGCACTGCGGAAATTGTTACACCTGCCGGGCGCTTCATCTTTCGCCTCGCGTGACGCGTCTATCTACTTTTCGCGCGAGTATACACCACGGTGCGGGATGGCTGGTGAATGTCACTGAAGGCCTGGCGGATTAATACGCGTAAGCCTGCAGCAGCGCGAAAACGACTACGCCCGTGACCGAGACGTAGAGCCAAATGGGAAACGTGTAGCGCGCAATGCGTTTGTGTTGTGGGAAGCGGCCGCTGAGCGAAAACAAGAAGGTGATGAGCACGAGCGGAAGCGCGATGACCGAAAGGATAATGTGGCTGGCAAGAATCAAGAGGTACACCGCGCGAATCGTCGCATGGGCTGCCGGAAAACGCGTGTCGCCGTGCAGGGCGTGGTTAACGATGTAGCTGACGAGGAAGAGGGACGAGAACCCGAAAGCGAAAAGCATGCTGGCGCGGTGGGCTTTGCGGTCACGTTTTTTGATGAAGTAGAAGCCGGTGCAGAGGGCAATGGCGCTCAGTCCATTCAGTACCGCGTTCAGGGCGGGCAAGAATACGTAACGGCCTGCGAATTGCGCCGGAGCGTGGTGCAAATAGAGCAGCCACAGCAGAAAAGATACGGCGGCGGCGCTGACTACGACAATCGAGCCGAGCGCCGCGCGTTGGTTGGTCTGCGTCGGGTCCATGGAACTTCGTAAGATACTACAAAATTTCCACGTCCAGCATCGCTCAAACAAAAATTCATCGAGACGCGCAGGCTACGGCTATTTTGCCATGGCTGCGGGTGGAGCGGGTGGAACGTATTCCGCGGAGAGACGGGAGCGTTGCAGGCGATAGCCATCGCGCGTACGAATGTGATAGTGCTTGTGCTGGTCGTTCACGAGTTTGACGGTGATGGTGCGCCAGCCGCGATTCGCATTCGGCTTGGGGTAGTAACTCAGCGAATAAAGATGGGCCAAATCATCGCGGATGGAAGCGAAGGCGGCTTGTTCGTCCTTCCAGTTTTTCGCGAAATAGACTTTGCCTCCGGTGGCGGCAGTCATGCGCTGAAACACGGCGTTGGAGATGGGCTCCAGGTGGGCTTCCTGCGTGCTCACCATGTATATGGTGGTGCCAGTGGATTGCGCCAGCTCGGCGACGTCCTCCGGCGGCACCATACTGTAGTTGTCGGGGCCGTTGGAGAAAACCACGATTACCTTTCGTCCGGTGAAGTGCGCGGCGTCCTGCACTGTGAGCAAAAGACAATTGTAGAGCGCGGCGTCGTCTCCGGCGACTGTGGTGCGCGCGGCACGCAAGACCTGCGCGCGGTCGGCCGTGAGCAGAGCGGCGCGAGAAAGATCGCGGCTGTAGGAATAGAAGGCCACTTTGTCCGCGCCCTCCAGCGACCGCACGAAATCCGCGATGGCGTCCTGCGCGAATACAAAGCCGCGGTACATATAGTTGCTGGTGTCGAAAAGCACGAAAACGTTGGCGCCTTCTACCAGCGAACTGAGTTCACTGGCTGACAAGCTCGCGCCGGAATCTTTCTGTTGCTCCCCGGCGGCATCAGACGAGCCGGCACCAGACGGCGCTTTGACGGGCAACGCGCGAGCGGAGACATTGCCCTCGCCGTAGGTAGCGATGTCTTCGGGAATGCCGTCTTCGGCTATCACGAAATCCTGCGGACGCAAACCGGTAACGTACTTGCCTTTGTTGTCAGTCACGGCGACGTTCAGCTGCACCAGGTCCACGGTGACGTTGATGCGCGGCGGGCCGCTTTCCTGCGCGACGGGAGAATGGCTGACGAAAACTGAGACAGCAGCGGAAAGAACGATAACTACAGCGAGTCTTTTGAGCATGACGGGCCTCGATGTTGTTTGTTACTAAACTTTCGCAGGGCTTGCCGGGCGCGTCTTGAACCGCCACGGCGGAGCCACAGAGTTTCTAGGGCTGAGGACTGCCGAAACTCGCAGGCAGCGAAGTTACTTTGCCCTGACGAAATTCTTCTCCGGTTTCGCGCATGGCGCGCAGAATTGCGGGCCAATCGTTCAAGTCCGTGGCGAAAATTTTAGCGACCATGCGGCCGGTTAGCTCCGGCGCCAGACGATTCAGCGTCACCGGCGCGTAGCCCATTTCGTCGGCCAGACGCGCCCAGTACAGATTCGTGGAATCCCACGTCTCGGCCAGCAAGCGGCTGGAATAGCCCTGGAACATGGGGAAGGGTCTGACGTTGAGCAATTCGCGGGCGTAGGAGCGCGCCAGCACGGGATGCGGCACTCCGAAATCCTGCGACAGACGCGCCCAAGTGACGTCCGCTGGATTCTGCTGCGATAAATCCTGCAATTCGCGTCCAGCCATTCCCCAGGCACTGGAGTCGTCTGGAAATCTGCGCCGAAATTCCGCGGTGAGATAAAACGTATCGGCAGGTGTGATCTCAGACGACACTTCGGCGAGGCGGCCAGCGCGCAGAGAAGCGTCCAACTGCGAGGCACGTTGCGGAATCATGCGATCGGAAAGAATACTGGTCACTTTCACGCGTAGGTCATCATTTTGCACTGCGGCTGCGAGGATTTCTTCTCCAGTGCGTTGGTAGAGCGCGACGGCGTGCAGCTCGTTGCGGCTGACGTTCCACCAGCGCGGCAAGACGGCGTTGGTCAAGACAGAGGGCACCAGATCGGACCAGATCAGCGCCTGGACATTTTCCGGAGCAATGAAATCCTCTTCCATCTGCGCAAGAACGTACGGCAAGTCCGCGAGCGAGCCCACCAGATGCGCGCCGCCACCTGCGGGCGAGCCGCCGCCGAACAAGCGGGGAGTTTGCCACAGCGAATCTTCCGTGCCCATCACCGTCTCGCCGGAGAAATCGTGCGAGCGAATGAGAAGCGGATTGTTGTGCAGAGCCTGCGCTCCGGGCGGTTCGTAATAGGCGTAACTGAAACCGACGAGCGTGTCGCGGAAAAAAGGAACCAGTTGTCCGCGAGCCTGTTCCAGTTCCGGGCCGGAAGCTTTGGATTTCAGAACCTTGGCAATATCCGTGCGCATTTCCAAATCGGTGTGATGGTTATTGTAGGAGCCTGCGGTGAACGTGGTTCGCTCGCTATTGGTAAAAATGGGGCGCGGCATCTGGAATTCGCCCAGTTGTTCTGCGAGCGGCAACAGTGTGTCGCCCGCGGGTATACCTTGCGGGGTGGGCGTGAGGCCGTCACCCAGCGCGAGCAGCGTATCGAGCGAGACCAGGCGCTGATCGTCCAGCACCGCGCGGATTCTTTCCGCCACTTCGCGGTGAATGCGCTGACCTTCGGAATTTGTCTGCCGAGGGCCGGCGATCAAGTCAACGATTTCATCCTGCGAGCTCTTGGAATCACCGCTGGCTGCCCGCGACAGATGTGCCAGCGAGCTGCGTCCGGCATCGAACAGTTGCGCGGACGTGGTGAAATGGGAAAAAGGCTTGATCATTCCCTGCCAGGACTCATCACGGCCGCTCAGCGGAATCTCGCCCTGGCGAGCCATGATTTGCCACAACATCACATTGGCGTCAAAGATGCCCATGGCGTTCCCGCGCAGGGTGTGATCGGGAACTTTATTGAGCGCCTCAGCTGTGGTCAGGAACGCGGAGATGGACGCGTCGCTCAGCTCTGGAAATTCTGAAAATATCGAATACTGATTGCGAAATAGCGCGAACTTGGTGGCCATCAACTCCACAGTCGGTCCGCTCAAGCGATGCCCTGGCGCGCGCCTGGCATCAATTTCACTCAGTACCAGAAAGGCTTCCGCCGGCGTGCCTTCCATACCTACGCGGGAGAGCGCGAACATGGTGTCCAGCAAGCCGTCCGGACTGTTCCATCCTTTGGTTTCGACGCTCCAATTGCGCGCAAGCTCGGTATTGGTCTTCTGCCGCAGAATGTTCTTCCATGCCTGCAGATTTCCGGGGACGTGCGGATCGCCGTTGGGCTCCCACTGCAGGCGAGTGGTCAGAAGCAAAAGGGTTGGGTCGGGGCGAAACACCGACGACATGGCGCTGGGAGAAAGCGTCTTGCCGCGCAACGCTTCGTAGCAATCGTGCAGGCGGGGGCGTGCGACGAAGTGCGCTTGCTGCTCCGGCGGGATGCGCGAGAGCGAGTCAAAATAAGCTGCGAGCCAGCCGTTGTCTTTGGTGAGGAGTCGGGGAACAAATTCTCCCACCGCGTGCGGGCTGGCGCCCACCAAATCTTTCCACTCTGCTTCGGCGTTCGGGCCGCCGGGCACGATCACATGCCCCGCTTCGACGCGAATGTAGCTTCCGTAAAAATCCAGCGGCGCGGCGAGGGGGACTAGTCTTTTCAGCCCCGGCGCATGCAGCAGCGCGGTCCGCGTATCCGGGTCCACGTGAGCCCAGGCATAGTAAAGACGAGCGAGCGCAGGATCGTGCAGCAGCGCATCAATTAATTGATGGCTGTCTTTGTCCTTACTGCCTTCGCCTGAAGCCTCCACCCACTCTCGTTCGGTCAAAACGATGGGCACTTGTGAATTGGGGTACGCGTAGGAGAACGGCTTGCCGCCTTGCAGAGTGGCTTCGAGTTCGGGCAGCGGGAAGCCGGAGTCAATGGTGAGAAAAGCTCTGCGCGGATCGGACGTCATTACGTACGTGCTGGGTTGGCCGCAGTCCGCCGCGGTCTTATAGCCCAGAATGTCGAGCAGCTGTTTGGCATCGGCGCAGCCGGTGACGCGAATGACGCCATCTTTCCCTGCTAGATCGGAGAGTTCCCTGGCCTGCTGGACATAGCGCCGCAGAAGAATCAGAAATTCGGTGGCGCGAGTGCCCAGGCCAGAGCCCTGATAACCGATCAGAAATACGTTTCGGGCGAGCAGGGGCGTCACTTCTTCCGGAGAGGCTTTCTGGCTGATTCCGGCAATACGTTCGAACGAACGGAGCGGTCCTGGAATGGTAGCTGTCGCCGGATCCGACGTGACGATCCGCTCTTGTGTCGCGGGCGAACGAGGAGGAACAGCGCCGTGACCTCGAGGGGCAAAACCGGCATAAACCAACGCTACAACCACCAACAGGGCCGAAAGACGCAGGGGACTTTTCATCGCTGGCACCCACCGCGACTGCTTTCGAATCGTTGCACAACTACTTCTTTGAACGACCGGCACGGATCGCGAGGCGCGCTGCGTACCGGCTGAAAAATTACGTCGTGATCCAAACCTGGACCGGGTTTGGACCCGCTGGTTGGTGCATCCTACGCCTCTAAGTCTCCGGACGCAACGAATATGGCAGCGGCCTCCCAAATGTTACAAGCGCGAGACATGGCGAAAATGCGGAGAAGCGTTTTTCGCGCAGGCTCATTTCTTGCCGCAATATCTGTTTGCCGGTATCTACTGGGGTCTTGCCGAATGCCTGTAACAAGGTAAGATGTCCGAAGGAGAGTGCCGGCCACCGCTATGACTGAAGATGACATTCAGCTGCTCTACGAATTCGACCGCTGGGCCAACAACAGGGTTTTGCAAGCGGCCTCCACTCTCAGTGCCGAGCAGTTCATGCGCGATCTGGGTGGCAGCTTCCGTTCGATGCGCGACACTTTGGTGCACATCATCGACAGCGAGGCGACTTGGCTGGAGTGTTGGAAGGAACCGTCCCCCTGCGCAACTTTCGTCGGAGATTTGTGGACGCGGCACGACGCGATATTTAATCTGAATGCGTTTTCTGACTTCGCTGCGGTGCAGTTGAGGTGGGCGGAGGTCGAAAGAGAACAAGCCGAGTTTGTGAATCGCGTAACAAACGAATCCCTCGGAAGGCTGCTTCCAGTTCTCGGAAAACAAATCAGTCTGGGGCACCTGATGCAACATTTGGCGAACCATTCCACTTACCATCGCGGTCAAGTGGCGCTCATGATGCGGCAGCTGGCCGCTGCGCCGCTCGCCACGGACTTCGCGATGTTTTTGATGGAAGGCCGCGTCGAGAGAGCCGCTGCACAGTAGTCTCGAGCGCTCAGCGTCGCGAAAATTTGCAGAACCGTGTTCAGCGCCGGTTCATCGTCTGCCGCTACACTTCTCGGAACTTGTGCGTTGTCCTTTGAAACAGCTAGACGTAACATCCGCCGCATGGCTGCCGACTTTATCAGATTGCCATCCCGCCTCGCACTAATCGTCTGTGCAATGATCTCAATCTTGTTGAGCAGGACATTTAGGTCGTTCCAGGACGCCTTGCCTGCCGTTGATGTTAATTGGTCTGTGTTCGCAGTTGCCTTGGCGCTGATAGGAAGTCTAACTGCGGTCATCGCGCTGCTTCCGAGTTCATGGCTCGAAAGAGCGTGCCACAGCGGCCCTCCAACGGAACATCGTTCGTTCATACCCATAAAGATGCTTGCGAGCTTCGCGATATTTTCTTATTTATTTACGGTTGGACTCAATTTTGCTCCGCTCAACTGGCGTCCCTCTGCGAGCATGGTTTATTCGGCGTGTCCCAGCTGTGTGCTCACGATCACCGTTGATCCTTCGCTTGGAGCGGTGGCGTTGGTGCTGGCTCCCTTGAACGCGGCGGTTTACGGGGCGCTGGGCGCCTTATCGGGATACTGCTTTCTCGCGGTGCGCAACCGGTTTTGACAAAGTACTGCTACATACCACGGCAATCTGAACCTCGCGTTATCTGAATCTGACCGGCGACGCTTGCTGGCACTGACTGGCGCAGGATGCCGCGAATTCGATACAATCGCGGTTTGGGCTGCGCTGTAAATTGTGACCTGCCGATGCGCGCCGCCCATTTTCAAGGAGATATTCCATGCCATCGTTCCCCGGGGTTGACTACCTCGACTTCGATTCCCTGCTGAGCGACGAAGAAAAACTCGCACGCAATACCGCGCGGCAATTCGTCGACGCGGAAATCATGCCGATCATCGAGGAGTACAACCGCGAAGGAAAATTTCCGGTGCAACTGGTGCCGCAGATGGCGGAGCTGGGACTTTTCGGCGCGAGTTTGAAGGGCTATGGCTGCGCGGGGATGTCCAACGTGGAATACGGACTTGTGACGCAGGAGCTGGAGCGCGGCGATTCCGGGCTGCGCAGCTTTGTTTCGGTGCAATCGGCGCTGGTGATGTATCCGATCCACGCGTTCGGCTCGGACGCGCAGAAAGATAAATGGCTGCCGCTGCTGCAACAGGGAAAAGCGATCGGCTGTTTTGGTCTGACGGAGCCGCAATTCGGATCGAATCCGGGCGGAATGTTGACTCGCGCGGTGAAAAAAGGCGATCACTACATTCTGAACGGCGAAAAAATGTGGATCACCAGCGGCTCAATCGCGGACGTGGCTGTGATTTGGGCGAAGTGCGAGGACGAGGTGATTCGCGGATTCCTGGTGGAAAAAGGCATGGCCGGGTACAAGGCCTGGGACGTGCACGGAAAATATTCGCTGCGCGCTTCGGTGACTTCGGGATTGGCGATGACGGACTGCAAGATTCCGGCGTCGAACTTGCTGCCGCGCGTCGAAGGGTTGAAAGGGCCGCTTTCCTGCTTGAATCAGGCGCGCTACGGCATCGGCTGGGGCGGCATCGGCGCGGCGATGGCTTGTTACGACACAGCGCTGAATTACGCCAAGCAGCGCAAGCAATTCGATAACAAGCCGATCGCTTCGCATCAACTGGTGCAGGAAAAATTGGTGTGGATGATCACCGAGATCACCAAGGCGCAATTTCTGGCGCTGCAAGTGGGCCGGCTGAAAGATGCGGGGCGCGTGCATCCTTCGCACATTTCCATGCTGAAGATGAACAATGTGTGGATGGCGCGTGAGACGGCGCGCATGGCCCGGGAGATTCTGGGCGCGAACGGAATCGTGGACGATTACTGCGTGATGCGGCACATGAACAACCTGGAATCGGTGTTCACATATGAAGGCACGCATGACATACATAAATTGATCATCGGTGAGCGCATCACCGGAATCGCGGCGTTTTCGTGAGGCGCGCATGTGATCGCCGCACCCGTGCAGTAGCGTTTACGGCCGTCGTCTGCGTGCTAGTCGCGATTTTCGCTTCGGCATTTTCGGCGCTCGCTGCGGATGCGCCATCGAAACCAAAAGTGCGTGCGATCACAGCATTCGTGCGGCTCGACCGCGCGCATTATCAGGAGCAAATTCAGGAGACTCTGAAATTCTTGCGCCAGGCCAAAGCTGCGTTCGAAAAATCCGGCTACGAAGTGATGACGATTCGCATCACCACCCAACCGTTTCCAGAGTACACGCGCGCAATGACCGACGAGCAGGTGCTGGCTTTCTTCCGCGATTACGACGCGCTGGCGGTGAAGGAAGGTTTCGACGCGGCGATTGGTCCAGCAATGATGAGCGATGCAGACAACCCACACGAAGCGGAGCTGCTGGCGAAAATCATCGCGAATTCGAAAACGCTGGAAGGCTCGGTGTTCATCGCGAGCGAGGATGGGATCCACTGGAAGTCCATTCACGCAGCGGCGGGCGTAATCAAGTACCTGGAAGCGAACACGCCGCACAGCCAGGGGAATTTCAGCTTTACGGCTGCGTCGCTGGTTCCCTCTGGCACGCCTTTTTATCCGGCGTCATATTTCACCGGCGAAGGAAAACAATTCGCCGTAGGGCTGCAATCCGCAAACGTCGTGAGCGAGGTTTTCGCTTCGACGCAATCTCCGAATGAAGCCGAAGAGCGGTTGAAAAATGTTCTGGGCGAGTACGCGAAGCAGATCGAAAAGACCGCGACCGAAATCAGCAGCGCCAGCGGCTGGAAATACGGCGGTCTGGACCTGTCGCCTGCGCCACTGATGGACGTCTCCATCGGCCGCGCGATTGAAAATTTTCTGGGTGCGCCCGTCGGCTCCAGCGGCACGCTCACCGCGGCGGCGATCATCACGCGCGCGCTGAAAGCAATTCCGGTAAAGCAGGCAGGCTATTCGGGATTGATGCTGCCCGTGCTCGAAGATACGGTGCTCGCGCGACGCTGGAGCGAAGGCCGGCTCTCAACCGATGCGCTGCTTTCGTACTCGGCGGTCTGCGGCACGGGACTCGACACTATTCCGATGCGTGGCGATGTGACCCCGGAGCAGCTGGAGCGCATCCTGGGAGACGTCGCCAGCCTTTCGGTGAAATGGCACAAACCGCTGGCGGCGCGTCTGCAACCTGTGACCGGAAAGAAGCCCGGCGAGATGACCGAGTTCGACGATCCCTTTCTGGTGAACGCGAAGATTCAGCCGCAGCCATGACGCGCAGTGATTGCAGTCATGGGATTTGCTCATTTGGATTATGATAGTCCGCCCGAATGAACGGTATCGGCCGCTTGGAACGAGAACAATGAAAATATTTAGCGATGCACTGAACTCGAGGATTGATCGTTTGCGCGTCGCGTGCATGCCGCAACGCCACGCCGAAAGAATTTGTGCGGCGCTGTGCGGCGTGCTGCTCGCGGCGAGCGCTGGCGCAGCGTTCAGTTCCCTCCCTTTGCGCGCCGCGCAGCAAACCGATTCCGCGACAGCTCCCGTGGTGGTGCAGCCTGGCGCGCCCGGGAAACCAACCAAGACGCTGCCGTCTTCGACAAAAGGCGTTCTGCCTGCACGCTCGCCGGCGGATGTGGCATTCATGCAAGGCATGATCATGCATCATCAGCAGGCGGTGGAAATGACGGCACTGATCGCCTCGCACACCGAGAACAAAGATTTGCAGCTGCTGGGCGCGAAGATCAGCAGTTCGCAATCGGACGAAATTAGGTTCATGCAGCGCTGGCTCGCCGCACGCGGAGAAGCGATTTCGATGACGATGGCCGGAATGTCCGACATGGACGCGTCCGGCAAGCCCGTGGCCCTGATGCCCGGCATGCTGACGCCGGAGCAGATGACCGCGCTGCGCAACGCCAAAGGCGCGGAGTTTGACCATTTATTTTTGACTGGCATGATTCAGCACCACAATGGCGCGTTGATCATGGTTAAGGATCTATTCAATACGGCGGGCGCGGGGCAAGACGCCGACATTTTCAACTTCGCGACGGATGCGGACAACACGCAACGCGCGGAGATCAAAATTATGCAGGCTATGCTGGAGAAAAAACCCTCCGAGGAGAAAAGATGATTCGAGTGCCCAGTTTTGCTTTCCGTGTGGCGGTGGCCGCGATTATTTTATGCACCGGTACCAGCCGGATGGCAGCGCAGACCGACAGTCAAGCGCCTGCAACTCCGCCAGCCGCGCAGGAACCGGCGAAGGCGCCGGATGCCCCTCAGAATCCGTTTGCGGCGCAGCCTGCTCCGCCGCTGCCGCCGGGAATGACTGGCTCGGACACGAACGATCCACGCTATAAGCTGACGCCCGGACTCTACGACGCTGGTGAAACCTCGCTCGGCTTGAAGCATTTGCTGCTCCTGAAGAAGCCCGACTCATTTCAACTGGGCGTCACTGACCCTGACGATCCGAAAGTGCAGAAACTGATCGGCCAGCTGGGAATCGGCGGCGGCATGAAATTGCCGAAAGAGCTGCAGCTGGTGATTGCGGAGCTTGCTTTCTCGAACTCGGACCTGGCTTTTCAGGGCAACCACCTGTTCCAAGGAAATTTTTACGGCATGAATATCTATGACATCTCCGATCCAGCGCAGACCCGGCTGGTGACTTCGATGGTCTGCCCGGGCGGGCAGGGTGACGTGTCGGTATACAAAAACCTGATGTTCATGTCGGTGGAAATGCCGAATGGACGACTGGATTGCGGCACGCAGGGATTTCCGCCCGAGCCTCCGGCCCCCGCAGGGCATGAAAAAGAGCGCCGGCCGCCCGTTGCGCAAGCGGACCGTTTCCGCGGCGTGCGAGTTTTCGACATCTCCGACATCAAGAATCCGAAGCAAATGGCCGCGGTGCAGACCTGCCGCGGCTCGCACACGCACACGCTCGTGGTCGATCCGAACGACAAGGACAATGTTTATATCTACGTCTCGGGAACCTCGTTCGTGCGTCAGGCGGAAGAATTGGCCGGGTGCTCGGGCGAAGCGCCGGACAAGGATCCGAACACGGCGCTATTCCGCATCGAAGTGATCAAGGTGCCGGTGGCGGCGCCGCAGGACGCGAAAGTTGTGGCCAGCCCGCGCGTATTTATTGATCCGCGGACGGGCGCGCTGAACGGCCTGAACAATGGCGGCAGCCACGGCAAAAATGATGAGGAAACGAAGCCTGCGGATACGAACCAGTGCCACGACATCACCGTGTATTCGGCGATTGGCCTCGCGGCGGGCGCTTGCTCCGGCAATGGAATTCTGCTCGACATCAAGGACCCGGTTCATCCGAAGCGTTTGGATGCGGTGAACGATCCGAACTATTCCTACTGGCATTCCGCTTCGTTCTCGAATGATGGGACGAAGGTGGTGTTTACCGACGAGTGGGGCGGCGGATTGGGCGCGCGTTGCCGTCCAAACGACCCGAGCAAGTGGGGGGCGGATGCGATCTTCCATTTGCATGACGATAAGTTGACCTTCGCCAGCTATTACAAGCTGCCAGCCGCGCAGGGCGACACGGAAAATTGTGTGGCGCACAACGGATCGTTGATACCGGTTCCAGGGCGCGATATCGAAGTGCAGGCGTGGTATCAGGGCGGCGTTTCGGTGATGGACTTCACTGACGCGGCGCACCCAAAGGAGATCGCCTACTTCGACCGCGGGCCGATTGATTCGAAGATGCTAGTGCTGGGCGGCGAGTGGTCGGCGTATTGGTACAACGGCAACATCTACGGTTCGGAAATTGCGCGCGGGCTGGATATTTTTGAACTGATGCCGACGCAATTCCTGACGCAGAACGAAATTGACGCCGCGAAGACTGTACGAGTGGACACGCTGAATGTGCAGAACCAGCAGAAGCTAGAGTGGCCTGCGCAGTTGGTAGTGGCGAAAGCTTACGTGGATCAACTGGATCGGTCGCAGGGTTTGCCCGCGGAACGCATCGTTGCTTTGCGAACAGCGATACACAACGCCGAAATCTCGCACATGAACAAGGGCAAAGTGGCGAAGTTGCGCGGGATGGCGCCTTCGCTGGAGCAGAGTGCTGGCGCGGCGAATAATCCTGCTGATGCGAAACGACTGCGTGCCTTGGCGGAGATCTTGAAGCATCCGTCAGCGTAACGTCACTGCGAACCTGATCGAGAAAAAAACCGTTCGTGATCATGCGAGCGGTTTTTTCGTTTATGGGGTCGATTGCAGGCTTCGCGGTCGAGTTCCGTTGCGCAAACGAAAAACCCCACCCCTCAAAAAACGAAGGGTGGGGTATCTTGTTGCGTCGATCACGCGGCCCGACCTTCCTACGAATGGTAAGGAGTGGGCTGCGGTTGAAAGTTAGCGCGCAATGGCTTGGCGACTGTGAGTTTCTTGGGCTTTTTCAGAGCCTTCCTCTTTTTCATCGCGTGCTCGCTTTGCCTCAGATTCTGCATCGCGTGAACCTGTGACGCTTGGTTACGATAGGTCCTAGTTGTACTTAAACTCGATTTTGTTGAACGGAAGGCTAATCGTTTCGGTTGGGGTTGGGGAGCTCAATTTGGTGAGGGGCTTTTGCTCTTCGAGCTTCCGGGCTTTGCGGAGGTGCTTTGCGCTCTTCTTCGCTTTCTTTGCAGTTGCCATGTTTTCCTCCTGTTAATTTAGCTGCCAGACTCCTGAATGCAAGATGGATACCAACCTCTCGCCGCGCTTGCGAGGTTGAAACGATTGCGGTTAGGGGGAACCGCGCTACTTGGACGGCGTTGAAATTTTAATCATGCGGTGGAATTTTCAACCGTCTGAGTGCGACCGAGCGAACCCGGACGATCGCCGCACAACGCGCGCGCAAGGACGGCGATTCTGCACGCTAATCCTGCTCACCAATCGTTTGCGCGTAGGTTTTGCCGTACGGATAGAAGAGCTCCTTGCGCCCCTGTTGCCACGCGGCTTTCAGTTCGGGCTTGGTGATGTCCCAGTCCGGCCGGCATTTTTTGGTCACCGCGCGCAGGTCCTGGCGCAGTTCCTCCACAGTGGGCCGGCCGAGGAACCAGTAGCCGTTGTAGATTTTGTAGATGATCAGACCCGGCTCGAGCACAATCACGTGCGGGATCATGGGATTGTGGGCGGCGTCCGTATATTCGGCGATATCCAGATCTTTTTGCACCACGCGCCCCGCGTCAGAGAGAAACGGCCAGTGCGCGCCGATGCCGGTACGAAACTCGTTGGTCTCAGTAATGTTGTCGGTGCTGATGGTGACCAGCCGGCAGTAGGAGACGTCCAGCTCGCGATGCAGCTGCACCAGGCCTTCCGCTTGGCGGCGGTCCTTGGGACAAAAACCGCCGCGGCTGAGGACGAGCACCATGGGATGCTGTCCCTGCAGATCGGATAGCTTGCGATGTTTTGCGGTATGGTCGGAAAGCTCGTAGTCGGGAAACACGGCTCCCGGAACGATGTCAGCTCGCATGTAAACTCCTTGACGCTTGGATGCGCATCACCGCATTCCGCCTCTGGATTGAGCGCGAAATGGGCACCGTTGCGCCACCGCTACTTCATGAATGTTGCGACCAGCATTGCTATTTCATCTGCTGCGGTATCGAGCGCGAAGTGCCCGCCATCAACGATGTGGATCTCAGCCTTCGGAACGTCGCGGCGATAGGATTCAGGCTCCGAAGGATCGAACGAGCTTTCATACTTGCCCCAGATCACCAGCAGGCGCGGCTGCTTCTCGCGCATCCATGCTTGCCACTTGGGATAATTTTCAACGTTGGTGCGGTAATCGTAGAAGAGGTCGCTCTGAATATCCGCCTGGCCGGGCTGGTTGAGAAAATAGTATTCATCGGTCCAGAGATCCGGGTCGTGGCGCTGTAGATCGGGATCGTCGCCGACGTGGCGCGCGCGCGTCGTTGGCAGCGAAAGGAGATTGGTGCGCAGGGCGGCTTCGTTAGGCGCGCGGTCGGCCCAATAAGCGCGGCGCGTCTTCCAATTCGCGCCCAGCCCTTCGTTGTGCGCCACTGCGTCCTGCACGATCAGAGCTTCGACGCGCTCCGGATGCGCCAGGATCATGCGAAAACCCACGGGGCCTCCGTAATCCTGCATGTACAGCGTGTAGTGCGAAAGCCCGAGCGCCTCCACGAAGTGATTCATAACTTCAGCGATGTGATCGAACGTGTACGCGAATTTTTTGGGGTCGGGCCAGTCGCTGTGCCCGAAGCCCGGATAATCGGGCGCGACCAGGTGATAGCGATCGCCGAGCCGGACGAACAGCGGGTCGAACATCCGCGACGAAGATGGCAAGCCGTGGAGCAAGAGCAGCGTCGGTGCGTCTTTTGGGCCAGCCTCGCGATAAAAAATGGAGAGCCCATCAATTTGTATCGTGCGATAAGCAGTCGAGTGTTCCACGGGACGTTCCCTTCCTGGCTGTCGGCCTTGGCCATGTGTCGACAGCGAAAATGATGCGAGCAGCACGGAAATCACCAGCGCCATACGGGAGCGGTGCAAGCGTGATTGTGCTTGCTTCATAACCAATCTCCTTGAATTAGTACGAACTCAATGTCAGCGCTGATGCCGGTGGAACGCATAACGCGCACGGCCAGCCCCACAGCCGGGAAGAGATTTTTGACTCAAGTTATATTTGCAGTCAACAAAATTAAAACCGTAGAATCCTCTGCACCTTTTATTGCCGCCATCCGCAAATAACGGCTTGATTGGAAAACGGGCATTTGGATTATGATAGGCCGCCCGGAAGGACCGTCCCAGCCACCGGAAGCAAATCACATTTCAGGAGCCGCCATGGAGAAGGAACTCAGCCTAGAATTTCTGCGCACGGTGGAAAATGCGGCGATCGCTTCGGCGCGCACGATGGGTCAGGGAGACCGCTCAGGCTCCGACCAGGCCGCCGTCGAAGCGATGCGCGCGGAAATGGATCGCGTGGGCATGGATGGCACGATTGTCATCGGTGAAGGCGAGCGCGACGAAGCGCCCATGCTATTCATCGGCGAAAAAGTGGGCGCAGCGGTGCGCGACAAGACGCGCGAATACCCGAAAGTGGACATCGCCGTGGACCCGCTGGAAGGCACCAACCTTTGCGCGACCGGCGAACCTGGCGCGATCGTGGTGCTGGCCGCGAGCGAGCATGGCGGCTTGCTGCATGCGCCCGATCTCTACATGGAAAAAATTATCGTGGGGCCGCCGGCGAAGGGCGCGATCGATCTGGACGCGCCGGTGAAAGACAATCTGCGCGCGATCGCCCGGCGCTACGACCGCGACGTGGAGGACCTGGTGATCGTGGTGCTGGATCGGCCGCGCCACGAAAAGCTAATTGCGGATATACGCAAAGCCGGCGCGCGCATTCGGCTGATTTCCGATGGCGATCTTTCCGCGGGCATTTCGGCTGCGGTGCGCGGTACTTCCGTGCACGCGGTGATGGGAACTGGCGGCGCGCCCGAAGGTGTGCTCACCGCGGCTGCCTTGCGCTGCTTGAACGGGCAAATTCTGGCGCGCTTGGTGGTGGCAAAACCTGAGCACCTGGAGCGCACCGCGGCGATGGGCATCAAGGATCCCAAGCGAATTTACGAGACCGTGGATCTGGCGCCAGGAAAGAAAATCATTTTCGCTTGCACGGGCGTCACCGGAGGCGGGCTGCTGCACGGCGTGAATTTCTTCCGCGATGGAACGCGCACGCATTCGTTGATCATGACGCTGGAGGAAGCGGAGGTGCGCTTCATCGATTCCGTGCACCTCGACCGACATCCTGGTGTGGAAGTGCGCTTCAACTAAAACTCGGGCAATCGCTCGCGCACACGCGAAACATTTTCAAGGTCCTTTGCGTATCTGTAAGCGTCTAACATGCAAGGGGTGAATTATGTCTAGCGCGTCCGGACGGCCACCAGCTGCCATTCCTCCGCAGCGGCGCGGCAACAACGCGGTGTGGTGGATTCTGGGGATTGTCGCTGGCGGCATCGTCGTGATGGTCCTCTTCGGCCTGGCGCTCGCTGGCATATTCATCCGCAACTTGCGCGTACATAATCAGGGCAATAACGTAGAGATTCAGACTCCCGTCGGCGCGATCAAAGTAAATAAAGATGTGCCGCGCGCCACCGGATTGCCCGTCTATCCTGGGGCAACGTCTGGCGGAAAAGACAACAACGCGAAGGTGGAGCTTTCGGCGGGAGATGGAGGAGTGGGAATCGCCGTCGAGCACTTCAGCACATCCGACAATCTGGACGAGGTGGATAAATGGTATGCGCGCCGTCTGGGTGGCGGCTTCCGCCGCGAGGAGAACCACGATCACCAGCCGATTCACGGCGTAACGGTTGATTCGGATACGGACATAGCATTCGTCGACGACCACGGCGACGGCGCGCGCGTGGTGGCACTGACGAAGAAAAGCGATGGAGTGGATATCGTGCTGTTTCGCGCCGCCAAGAAGGAAGCGCAGTAATCCCCGCGAAGGCTGTTCCGAAGAAGTTCGCCCTAGACCCGGCAAACCACCCAGTACTCAGCCGGCTCGAAACAGCCGCACGCAGTCGTTCTGCTGCATTTCGGGCCGTCACGTTCTCGGCCCGCCGATCAAAACATCCATCGCAAGTTTTCGTATATTGGTTTAAGCGTAAGGACGCACTGAGCGTGACGGCTCAGTGGCGTTGGCGCGAACGAAGTTCGGACCGTTCGGGAACGAGCTTGGCACCCTGCCGATGCAGGCGTGCCAAGCCCCACCCAGAATCCGACCTGTCCATCAGGCGTTCCGCGCCATCCGGCCCTTGCGACGACTAGCGGTGCAGCGCCGTCGCTGTATGGGGCATCTGCTGTTGCCGGCGGGGCATGTGGTGAGGCAACCGCTCCGCGGATTGCGGCGGCAACGGTCGCACGTGATTGGTGCTCACGTGCTCGCTGATCGCCTGCAAACGCTTGAGGATGCCCTGCCACTGCGTCCAATCGAGCTGCCGCAGGTACGGGCGAAGACCCTGAATGAACGGATCTTCCAACACCGTCTCGCCGTTGGTCTCCGGTACGAAGAAGCGGTTCAGTCCAACACCCAATGCTTCGGCAATCTTTTCCAGCGTGCCGAGACTAGGTGTCATCTGTCCGCTCTCGATCCGGGACAAATAGGAGCGAGATACGCGCGAACGAGCCTGTAGCTGGCTCTGCGTCATGCCTCGCGACTCGCGCAATTGCCTGATTCTCTGGCCGATGTTTTCCACAGTTTCGCGATTCGGCCAGTTCTCAAACAGTTGACGGTCGTCCCCCGGCAAATCTTGAGGCGACGGCGTCGGAATGACAAACGTCACCTTCGGAGGTAGCAAACGCAGACAACGACGGCAGTTGTCCGTGCGTGTCCGGTATTGCACTAAACCGCATACCTGACATCGAAGTACTTCTCGATCCAAATCCATGCTCGCTTCTATGGCTTCTTTTTCCGCCACCGGTTCT
>Ga0209275_10000124_pt1 | contig 24745 bp, 25 predicted proteins | sample HubBroMetageREF2_FD_188344 | JGI IMG/M metagenome (GOLD analysis project Ga0209275, IMG submission 188344) | Reference soil microbial communities from the Hubbard Brook experimental Forest, New Hampshire, USA - Hubbard Brook CCASE Soil... | ecosystem: Environmental > Terrestrial > Soil >... | reverse complement strand
GAGAAACACCTACGCCCCAGCGCCCACACGATTCGCTTCGACGCAGTCGGTGTGATCGTCGATGGGCAGGGCCGGCTGCTACGCCTCGACCACCTCGAGGGGGCCTGGTAGTGCACCTGCAAAGACGTTTTAGAGCGCCGCCGCCAAGCGGGTCAGATCCACGCCAGGTATAGCCATTGCGCGAATCAGGCGCTCGGCCACCTTGCGCCAGGTGAAAAGGCGTGAGTGTTGCTGTGCAAGCGCACCGAGATACGCAGCGGTCGCAGGCTCGGACAACTCCAGCATCGCATCCGCGATCGCTTCGAGGCTGAGCGGGTCGACGACGCGTCCCCCAGCTCCGATCACCGTTGCCGCACCCCCGTTCGTCGTGCCGATCGAGGCTATGCCCGCTCCGCCCGCCTCCGCGTAAACCGTGCCGGTGGGCTCATGCAACGAGGGCATCACGAACGCGGTGGCACGCGCGAACAGCGCGGCGAGCCGCTCGCGACCCACGGGATCCGCGAGCGACAGCGGCCCATGCCCTCTCACCCCCAGCTCGTCCAACCGCGGGTGAAGACCTACCACGTCGATACGGGCCTGCGGCCATCGCTCCCGCACCCGCGCGAACGCGCGCAGCACCGCCGGCCCGTTCTTGCGCTCCCATGCCATCCCCACGAACAGAAATCGCGGCATCGAGAAGTCGCGCGGCACCGCGCTTAGCTCGTGATTCTTGCCCAGCCCGACAACGTGCACTCGAGCAGGATCCACGTGATAGTCGCTGACGACGCTGTCGGCCGTCCAATGCGAGGAGACACAGGCGGCACGCACCCGGTGGTAGATCTGGCGCTGACGCATGGCATAGCGGTCGAGCTCATCCTGACTGAGTCCCTGCAGATGTGGCCACGGATAGGCCCGTGCCGCCTGCAGCAACGTCGAATCCTCAAACGTGACCACTGGTGCCTGAGCTGCCACCCGCATGTCGCAGCCGCGTTGAACGATCCCGTGCAAGCCCCCAGCCGCACGCAAACGACCCGATGCAACGATCCGCCGCGACATGGTCAACGGACGTCCCAGGAAGGCCGAATTGGAAACCCTGTGCGCTCCGCCCCTGACATCTCGCAGATCGGCGGCACGCAAACGCATGACGACGCTCGCGAGATACACCACACGGTTAGCGATACCGGGCAACTGAGCGTTGACTGGTACCACCTCTCCGACGACTTCCGACAACGCCGAGGTCAGCGAGCTCGACCAGCCCGACCCCAGCGTCACATCCTCAGGATCATGAGAATCGACTACGCCGACTCGCAGCTTTGTCAGCTCCGTCCCAGCCATTGTCAGCTCCGAAACGTGTAGGTTGAAAATCGTCTAACGGAGGGCCGTGACCGCAAGCTAGGCCCTTGTTAGGTATGTAACCTACCAGTAGGCTTGCATATGGGGAGCCAGCTGTGGGAACCACAATCTTCAACCCGTTACCGTCCCAGCGACCAGGAGATCAGGCAGCATGGAGCGCTTCAGCGACAAGCCATTTGGAGACGCCCTGCGCGCACTGATGGGCGAACGCGAGTTGAGCTACCGCAGCCTCGCGGAGACGACGCGTCAGATCGATGGCAGGGGCATGACTCACGCCCACATCAACATGCTTGCAAACGGGCATGACAAGCCGTCCATGCGCGCCATGGAGCTGATCGCCGAGGCATGCGGCGTTGAGCCGGCGCACTTCGCCGAATACCGACTCGCCACAGCGATGCGCGAGCTCGACCCGGCTGAGGTTGGCCTCGAGCGGGCGCTCGAGAACCTCAACGCCCGACTCGGCGCCCACCGCCTTTCTGACGCCAAACGACGCACGCGGCAAATGCCCCGAGCAAAACCTCATCCCACCGGCTAGTGATTGGGTCGGCCGGGCTGAGCGCAACGGCAAACAGCGCGATCCAAACAAGCCACGCCATCTGCACGCCGCGGCGGGTGATCTCAGGGTAACGCCAGATCATGCGACTGAGGCGCCCGGCGAAAAAGCCCAACTCGTGCTCGTCACCCAGCAATCTGGCGGCTGAGGAGAGCGCTGCGAGCGCTACTACGAACGCCAGGTAGCCAAACGGTCGCAAGCATGCGCGCAGCAGCGCGCGCGATTCGCGCGTCAAGGCTGCACATCCGGCCCTCAACGTCAGATCGACCTCACGCATGCGTAGCGCTCACGGTAGCCGTGCTGTGGCCCTAAAGCGCGAGCTGCTGATAAGCAAGCGACTGGAATGACATCCTGTGCAGCGGTGAGACCCCCTGGCGGAGGATCGCGTCACGGTGCGAGGGAGTGGAGTAGCCAACGTGCTCAGCAAAGCGCCAGCCCGGGTGTTGGACGTCGGCGTGTCGCATGAAACGGTCGCGCGTAACCTTCGCGATGATCGACGCCGCGGCGATCGCCGCGCTGGTGGCATCACCGTCGACGATCGCTCGCTGTGGATGCTCGAACTCGGCCACGGCAAAACCGTCCACGAGACACAGCACGTCCCCCGAAACCTCCGCGGTTACGACACGTAGGGCGTCCCGCAGAGCGGCGAGGTTCGTCTTGTGCAGGCCGCGCCCATCGATCCCGCGCACGCAGCGAGACACGACCGCGACCCGAGCGGCACTGCGCATCACAAGCGGATAGAGCTCCTCACGTGCCTCAGCGCTGTGTTGCTTGGAGTCATTCAGCGCTCCCAGCGCCCGCAGCTCGCGCGTAGTCAGCGCCTCGTAGTCGAACAGCACGCTGGCCGCGACCAGTGGCCCGGCCAGGCAACCGCGTCCAGCCTCATCTGCGCCCGCTACCAAACGGACGCCCAAGCGGCGATCAAAGGCGAACAGTCGCCTGCCGCTACCAGCACGACGAGCGCGGCGCCTGGCACGTGCCGAGGAGCCAGAGCTGGGCTCCATGCGCTTCACGCCCGCGACCAGGTCGCTAGAGGCTGCCGATCCGGTCGGGTGGCCAATAGGTGGCGATGGCCTGTCCGATGATCCATCCAGTGGGGACAGGTCCCCAGAACCTGCTGTCGTCGGATTCGCCACGGTTGTCCCCCATCATGAACCAGTGTCCGGGCGGAACCTTGATCGGCTTGGGAAAGTTGCACTCCGGGCTTTCGCCGCAGGCCCGGATATAGGAATCCTGCTCGCGGACGAACTGGCTCTTGCCGGCGGCCTTGCGATAGACGTGGCCTTCCTTGATGTAGATCTCATCGCCCGGGCCAGCAACGACCCGCTTGATGAAGTTCACGCTCGACTCCTTGGGAACCGGAGCCGCGCACGCGGCTTCGCCGAGTTTGATCACATGTGGTGTCGGTCCACACTCCTCCTGCTCAGCGCCTTCAGGGGGATGGAACACGGCGATCTCGCCGACGTGGGGTTCGCTGAAGTCCGTAGCGATGCGGTTGACGAGCACGCGCTGGCCAATCGCCAAGGTCGGCTCCATCGAGCCGCTGGGGATGCGATACGGCTTGATGATGAACGCCTGGATTCCCAGCGCCAGACCAAGCGCGACGGCGATGATCACGACCAGCTCGACGATCCCGCCGACAGTCGATTTGGAGCGTTTAGCTCCCTTGCTCCCCTTCTTGCCCGTCAACTCGATATTGGCCGTCGTCGTGTTCGCACTCGAGCGTTTGCCGCGGCGCCGCGCACCAGAGCTCTCGCCCTCGTCGGTCTTGGCGCCGGGGCTCACGCCTGCGTGTCGCCGGGAGCGCCTACCTCGGCGTCACCGGCGTCGGAGGGGGCATCAGCAGCGTCTGCGCTTGAAGCGGACGCGTCGGAGGCCGTATCGCCCTCCGCTTGAGCCGCCTGTTCCTGACTACCCCCCTCGACGGACCCACTACCGACCTGCTCGCCATCCTGCGACTGGTCGGCGACGTGCTCGACAACGGCCTGCTCGGCGGTCATGCCGTCCGCGTCAGTCGCCTCAGAAGACTCCACCGGGACCGGCTCGACGAGCAAACCCGGCTCGACCGCCTGCTCGGGACCCGTGTAGCGGCGCTCGCGCACACGTGCGCGCTTACCAACGCGGTCGCGCAGGTAATAGAGCTTTGCGCGACGGACGTCGCCGCGGGCGGCGAGCTCGATCCGCTCGATCTTCGGCGAGTGCACTGGAAACATGCGCTCGACGCCGACGCCGAAAGACTGCTTGCGCACCGTGAAAGTCTCACGCGCGCCGTGACCTTGACGCTTGATCACGACACCCTCGAATACCTGCACGCGGCTGCGAGCACCCTCGATCACCTGAAAGTGCACCTTGACGCGGTCGCCCGGCGCGAAGGTGGGAACGCGGCGCAGCTGCGCGCGCTCGATGGTTGCGATAACGCTGCTCATAACGAATGAAGGAGGGCGCGCCTTGATGGGCCTGGGAGCCCCCGAGACAAGGATCTCGGCCAGCGCGAGGAGCTATGGTAGCGGACCGCCGGCCCACAGCGCCTCACTGGGTTCAAGTACTCAGGAGCCGGCGTCCTCTGCCAGCGCGTCGCTGACCCCGCGTTCGCGGCTGCGCTCGTGCCGCCAGCGCTCGATCCGCTCATGATGGCCCGAAAGCAGGACCTCCGGTACGCGCCAGCCGCGGAACTCGGCAGGCCGCGTGTAGTGCGGATACTCCGGGTGCCCATCGAGAGCCGCGCTGAAGGACTCCTCCCTGGCCGAGTGCTCATGGCCGAGAGCGCCGGGCAGCTTGCGTAGCACCGCGTCGCACAGAACCATCGCCGCCAGCTCGCCACCGCTGAGCACATAGCGCCCTACCGAGACCACGTCGCTGGCGAAATGCTCCAGGATGCGCTCGTCAAAGCCCTCATAGCGACCGCACAGCAGCGTCAGCGACGGCTCACCAGCCAGCTCCTGGACGAGCTGCTCATCAAGCAGCCGCCCGGCCGGCGCCAGCGCAATCACGCGGCGGCGGCTGCGCAGCTGCACGGGGTCCATGCGGTAGTGGGCGCGTAGCGCACTATCGAGCACATCCACTCGCAGCACCATTCCAGCGCCGCCACCGAAAGGCGTGTCGTCGACCTGACCACCGCTGAGCGGTGTGTGATCTCGCGGGTTCACGCAGTGCAGCCGCGAGCCGGCCTCGAGGACGTTGCTGACGTGGCGTTGGCCGGCGAACCACTCGAACCACTCCGGGAAAAGCGTGAAGACATCTATGTTCAAGAGCCAGTACCCGCGCCGCCCGGGTCTTGGTGGCGCCCACGCTCCTCGAGCTTGCCAGCGCCATCCCCGCGCGGCGCTAGCCCCAGGAAGTCGAGGTCGACCTCGATGCGCCTCTGCGCCGGAGCCACCAGGCGGACCGCGTCTTTGACCATCGGTACGAGCACCACCTCACCACCTCGTGCGGGGCGCACCTCGAGAGCCTCGCAAGAGGGCAGCTCGATCAGCCGGCTGACCGTACCGAGCAGCTCCTGGCCATCGACGACCTCGCAGCCCTCCAGTTCGTGCGCCCACCACTCGTCCTGCCCGAGCGCAGGCACACCGCCGCCATCGACGACCAACTCCACCCCGCGCAGCGCCTCAGCCGCGGCGCGATCCCCAACACCCTCCAAGCGCACGATCGGACGCTGATCGGTCCCCGCACGGCGCACGATCGCCGCCGTCTGACCCGACACCGTGACCGCTGCGCCGAGCGTCAACAGCCGTGGCCGTGGGCGTGTGACGTAGAAGCTCCCGTCAAGGCCGTGCGGGCGCCCGACCCGCCCCGCGGGCACGCTCGCCGGCACACGCTCGGGCGCAGCGCCGGCCCGCGGCTCCCGCGACCCAGGCGTCAATCGACGATGTCGAGGAGCACGTGCGATCCCTCGCCCGCCGCTGCGGCTTTGACGACGGTGCGCAGCGCGTGGGCGGTTCGCCCGCCACGGCCGATGACCCTGCCGTAGTCCTCCGCTGCGACGCACAGCTCGAGCACGACCGTGCCGTCGTCCTCCTCGAACTGCTCGACCGCCACAGCCTCAGGGTCGTCAACCAAGCCTTCGGCGAGGTACTCGAGCAACCGTCTGGGATTCTCGCTGGCCATCTCCGCTACCGCTGCACCCGGCTAGGGCCGCGCTGGGCAAGCGAGGCAAGGGCGCAGGGAGCGAAGTGTACCGATCGAAGATCGACGGGATCTCCGATCGGCCAGCACACGAGCGATCGACGACGCAGCATCGCGCAGCTCAGCGCCGCCCTAGCGCTCGATGCCCTGGATGCGCAGGAGCTTGCGCACCGTGTCCGAAGGCTGAGCGCCTCGCGCCAGCCAGCTGCGCGCGCGCTCCTCGTCGATCACGATCGTCGAAGGGTCGGTCTGCGCGTTGTAGTGGCCGATCGTCTCGATCACGCGGCCGTCTCGCGGCGAACGCTGATCGGCGACGACCACGCGCCATATTGGGTCCTTCTTGCCGCCCACCCTTGTGAGCCTCAGCCTAACTGCCACGGTTTCCTCTCTGCTGCTTGACGAAATCTCGATATGCCTCCAACGCCGATGCCGGGAAGCAACGCGGTACCTACCGAGTCAGAGAGCTTAGACGGTGTGAACGGGCAAGGCGGAGCGACCGTCCGATCCGGACGTGATCATGGCGGCTATGGCCGCTCCAACACCTCACGGCGCGGGCCACGGCGATCCGCTGGTTTGGGCTCTGCAGCCCGGCGAGGCGATCGAGCGCACGACGCTGCACGACCGCTACGGCGGGCGCAAGCAAGGCGGTATCGGGCCATCGCGGATATCGCCGAACGTGCTGGTGTTCTCCGACCCGGTAGCCGGGGAGCCGCAGGGACACTTTGACGGCTGGCGAGCTGACGGGTGCTTCCACTACACCGGGGAAGGCCAGCGCGGCGACCAGCGAATGAAGTCGGGGAACGCTGCCATCTTGAACTACGAGGTTGACCGCCGTGCGCTGAGATTGTTCCTGGGAGCACGCGGTCAGGTCACCTACGAGGGTCAGTTCGTGCTTGCACCCGACCAACCTTTCTATACGACCGATGCACCCGAAACGAACGGTGGCCCAGACCGCAACGTCATCGTGTTCCGTTTGCAACCGCTGGATATTCAACCCAGGCGGAGCGCCTCGAGGCTTGATTTGGTCGTCAACGCCGGCGTTGAAGATGTGCCAGTCGAGGAGCAGTGGACGGAGAAGGCGTTCGTGGCGCCTAGCCGTAGGGAGTATGAGGCCGAACGCAGAGAGCAGGCACTCGTTCTCGCCTTTCGCGACTATCTGCTCGGGCACGGCCACAGCGTCAGTCGGCTGAAGATCGTGCCGCCGGGCGAGGCAAAGCCGTTGTTCTCAGATCTGATCGACCGCACTACCAATACTTTGTTCGAGGCGAAGGGCACCGTCGAGCGTGGCGCGATCCGCATGGCGATCGGCCAGCTCCTGGACTACGGGAGGTTCGTGCAGCCGCCGGCGCAACTGGCCGTTCTACTCCCCTCACGGCCGCGGGAGGACTTGTGCAAGCTGCTTACGCACGCCGGCATCGACCTCGTGTGGCAGGAGGGCAAGCAGTTCTTCGGTGCACCCGCCGAAGCCGGTGGCTGAATCGAGCGCGGCGCTCAGCGCGCGCCGCGCATCAACGCGCCGATGTCAGGCATCTTGCCGCGCCCGACCTGGCGCATCACCTTGCGCATCTGCCCGAACTGCTTGACCAGTTTGTTGACCTGCTGGACGTTGGTGCCCGAGCCGCGCGCGATGCGCAGCCTGCGCGAGCCCTTGATCAGCTCGGGCCGACGGCGCTCCTCGGGCGTCATCGACAGGATGATCGCCTGGATCCTGTCGAGCTCACGCTCGTCGACCTTCATGTTCTGAAGCTGGTGTCCGGCGAACCCGGGAATCATGCCCAGGATGCTCGTCAACGGCCCCATTTTGCGCACCATCTTCAGCTGATCGAGGAAATCATCCAGCCCAAACTCGTTGCGGCGCAGCTTGCGTTCTAGCGCCAGCGCGTCGTCCTCGTCGAACTGGCGCTCGGCCTTCTCGATCAGGCTGAGCACGTCGCCCATGCCGAGGATCCGCTGAGCCATACGGTCAGGGTGAAAGCGCTCGAACTGGTCGAGCTTCTCGCCGGTGGACGCGAACATGATCGGCTTGCCGGTGACGGCCTTGACCGACAGGGCAGCGCCGCCGCGGGCGTCGCCGTCGAGCTTGCTCATGATCACGCCGTCGAACTGCACCGCCTCGGCAAAGCTCTCCGCGACGTTCACCGCGTCCTGTCCCGTCATCGCATCGACAACCAGCAGGATGCTGTGAGGTTTGACCGCATCGCGGATACGCACCAGCTCGGCCATCAGCTGCTCGTCCACGTGCAGGCGGCCGCTCGTGTCGACGATCAGCACGTCCTTGCCGGCCTGCTTGGCCTGCTCGAGCGCCCACGTGGCGATCTCCACGGGGTCGCGATCGGTGCCCTGCTCGTAGACCTCAGCGCCTGCTTGAGCTCCCACCTTCACGAGCTGATCCACAGCAGCCGGCCTGTAGACGTCGCAGGCCGCGACCGCGACCGTCGAGGCGTGCTCCTCGTGCAGATACCGGGCGAGCTTCGCGGTGGCGGTCGTCTTGCCCGAGCCCTGCAGCCCAGCCATCAGGATCACCGTCGGTGGTCTAGACGAGAAGCTGAGACCGGCGGAGGCACCACCCATCAGAGCTGTGAGCTCCTCGGCGACGATCTTTATGACCTGGTGGCCGGGGTTCAGCCCGCCGATCACGTCCGCACCCAGACAGCGCTCCTTCAGCTGCGAGGTGAATTGCCTGACCACCTTGAAGTTCACGTCCGCCTCGAGCAGCGCGAGGCGAATCTCGCGCATCGCTGCGTCGATGTCCTGCTCTGTCAGCGTTCCACGCTGACGCACGTCGGAGAGCGTGCCCTGGAGCTTTTCAGCGAGGGAGTCGAACATGGGCGTTTGATTCTCGCAGCCGCCGCGCCCCTGTCACAGGCAGGCGCGCAGCGACCTCAGGCCTCCGGCTCGCGCGGACGCCCGGGCGAGCGCAACGGCGACGGGGGCGGCGGGGGCGCGCCATCCAGTCGCCCTCTCAGCGCCTCGCCGATTCCGCCAAACGCCTCGGCGAACTCGGACGGCACCACGAACACCTTGTTGGCGTCGCCTTCCGCGAGCTGGGGAAGCATCTGCAGGTATTCGTAGCTCAGCAGCGCCCGGTCGGGTTTGCCCGCATGGATCGCCGTGAAGACCGTGTCGATCGCCTTGGCTTCGCCCTCGGCGCGAAGGATCGCGGCCTGGCGCTCGCCCTCGGCGTCGAGGACCGCTGCCTGCTGGGCGCCTTCGGCGGTAAGGACCGCGGACTGCTTGGCACCCTCGGCGGTCAGGATCTGCGCCTGCTTCTCGCCTTCCGCGGTGAGGATCGCGGCGCGGCGGTCGCGCTCGGCGCGCATCTGCTTCTCCATCGCCGTCCTGATGTCCTGTGGCGGGTCGACCGACTTGATCTCCACGCGGTTGATCCTGATGCCCCACTTGCCAGTCGCCTCGTCCAGCACCACGCGCAACTCCGTGTTGACGTTCTCACGGGCTGTCAGCGTCGCCTCGAGCGTCAGGCCGCCGATCACGTTGCGCAGCGTGGTGACCGTCAGCTGCTCGATCGCCTGCAACGGATTGGCGATTTCGTATGTCGCCGAGCGCGGGTCGGTGATCGTGAAGTACAGCACCGTCTCGATCCCAACAACCACGTTGTCTTCGGTGATCACCGACTGCGGAGAGAAGTTCACCACCTGCTCACGCAGATCGACCAGTGGACGCACACGGTCGATGAAGGGCGTGACAATCGTCAGGCCTGGCTCGAGCGTGCGGCTGTAGCGGCCCAGCCGCTCGACCACCCCCGCCCGCGCCTGAGGAATGACGCGAATCGTCCGTGCTGCCAACGCCAACACGAACACGACGACCACGACAATGACGATCAGAGCGACCATGGGTGGGTTCCTTTCTCGGTTACTTCCTCAAAGAGCGTATCTCGAAAGTCGACCAGCACACCGTCGCGAAGGCCATCGACCGCCTCAGTGCATGACGAGGGCGGTGGCTCCCTTTATCTCGACGACCTCGACGCGCTCGCCGACGTCGATCACCTCGTCCTCGTCGTAGCTGCGGGCGGTCCACACCTCGCCGCCGTCGATCTTCACGCAGCCGACACCCTCATCGTTGGCGATCCGCTCGAGCACCATCGCACGCCGTCCCACGAGCGCCGCGGCTCCAGTGCGAATGGCGGGAGGAAGGCGCCGGTGACGTCGCGCTACCGGGCGCAGAGCCCCGAAGACGATCACGGACGCGAGCACGAACACGAGCACGGCAAGCAGCGAACCGACACCGAGCAGGCTCACGACGCCTGCCAGCGCCGCCCCCACCGCGAACGGAAGCAGGTATAGGCCGCCGGTGTGCATCTCGCCGATGCCGAGCACACACGCAGCCACGACCCACAGGATCCAATCCATGCATTCAGATTACCTCTCTCAGCCTCCCGCGCGGCCGATCGCGCCACTGATCGCGCGTCAGGCGATCAGCGCACGCGCAAAGTCCTGTGGATCGAACGGGCGTAGATCCTCCACGGACTCTCCCACGCCGATCAGCTTCACCGGCAGCCCGAGATCGCGTGCGATCGCCAACGCGATGCCGCCGCGTGCGGTGCCGTCGAGCTTCGTCAGCACAACCCCGCTCAGCTCCGCCGCCTCGGCGAACAGCTTAGCTTGGCGTAGCCCATTCTGGCCGGTCGTCGCATCGAGCGTCAGCAGCGTCTCGTGGGGGGCACCATCGAGCTGGCGAGCGATCACGCGCCGAACCTTGCTGAGCTCGCCCATCAGGTCGTCTTGGGTGTGCAGCCTGCCTGCCGTGTCGATGATCACCACATCGATGCCGCGCGCGCGGGCCTGCGCGATCGCGTCGAATGCCACCGCGCCCGGGTCCGAGCCCTCGGCTCCGGTCACGATCTCGCAACCGGCGCGCCGCGCCCAGCCTTCGAGCTGCTCGCTAGCCGCGGCCCTGAAGGTGTCGGCCGCTCCGAGCAGCACGCTGCATCCCAGCTCCTCTCGCAGGTGCCAAGCGAGCTTGCCGATCGTCGTCGTCTTGCCTGTGCCGTTGACGCCCACCGCCATGATCACGGTCGGCGTGGCCCGGATATCGATGCGCGCGTCACCGACGGTGGCCGTCTGCGCGAGCAGCTCGATCAGCCGTTGGCTGAGCGCCTCACCGCCCTCGAGCTGGCCCGCGGAGGCTTCCGTCTCGAGCGTCTGCACGACCGCCGCGGTCGTGCCCGCCCCGACGTCGGCCATGATCAGCGCCTCCTCCAGGCGTTCCCAGGTCTGCTCGTCGAGCACCCCGAAGAGCGTCGCCTGAATCTCCGAGCCGAGCGCCTGACGCGTCTTGGCCATGCTCTCGCGCAGGCGACGAAACAAACCGCTGCGTTTGCTCGAGCGGCCGCCCGAGGCGGGCTCATCGCTCGAGTCCCGCCCGTCCTGGCCGGCATCAGAGCCGGTGCTTTGGCCACGATCGGCCGTTATGAACAGTTCGCTCCAGTCGCGGGCCACGGGGCGCGCGACGATAGCAGTGCCCTGCTGAACTTCGTTGGCGGCGAAACACTCGCGGCCCCCGCGCAGGCTTTCCGCGCGAGCTGTCCTCAGGCGACCTCGGCGACCTCCGGCAGGCTGGCCTGCTCGGAGGGCAGACGCCGCGAGAGCACCTTGGAGACGCCGTTTTCGCCCATCGAAACACCGAACAACCAGTCAGCGGCCTCCATCGTGCGTCGCTGGTGGGTGATCACGATGAATTGCGCGCGGCCGGCGTAGCGGCGCAGCAGTGTCAGGAAGCGATCGAGGTTGAGATCGTCGAGCGCCGCCTCGACCTCGTCGAGTATGTAGAAGGGACATGGCCGCGCGAGGAACACCGCAAACAGGAACGCCAGCGCGGTCATCGACTTCTCGCCGCCGGACAGCAGCGTCAGGCGCTTGGTCGACTTGCCCGCGGGGGTGATCTCGATCTCCACGCCGGGGAGCTGCTCCTCCTCCTGGCTGCGCAGCTCCGCTTCGCTCTCCGCCTCAGCGGCGGCCTCGATCGCGTCGGCATCCGCACCCTCGCCCTTAGGCAGCGACTGGCCACCAAGCACTGGTCTGGGTGCCTGCTCATCGGCCACCAGCCGCAGACGCCCGCTGCCGCCTGGGAAGACGTCACCGACCAGCTCCTCGAAGTTCCGTGCGGCCGCGGCGAACGTCTCCGCGAAGGTCTCCTCGATCTGACGGTCGGTTTCGCGGATCACAGAACGCAGCTCGCGCAACGCTGTCTCCAGGTCGGTGCGCTGGCTCTCGAGCTCCTCGACATGCGCGAGCGCCTCCGTGTACTCCTCCTTGGCCAGCGGGTTGACCGGGCCGAGCTGCTCGCGCCTGCGGGTCAGGCGTTCCACCCGCGTTTGTAGCGAGCTCGTCTCCTCCTCGCTCAGCGGATCGTCACTGGCGGTGTCGCCCTCGACGGGCTCGCCCGCCGACGCGTCCTCGCCTGCCGCGGCGTTCCCACGGTCCTCCGCCCGCTCGAGCCGGGGCGCGGCCAGACCCAGCCGCTCGACAACGGTGCTCAGCTCGAGCTCAGCCTCGCTGGCCTGGTCGCGCAGCCGCTGCGCCGCGACCTCAGCCTCGGTGACGACCTCACCGCACATGCGAAGCGCTGCCTGGATCTCTGCCTCCTCGGCGGCACACGTGCGCAGTGCCGCGGCCATTTGCTCACCGGCCTGACGATCACTGGCAAGCTCTGACTCGAACTGCGTGACGCGGGCCTGCACCGCGGCGGTGGCGCCCTCCAGCGCACCCGCAAGACGCTGCGCCGCTGGGACCGCAGCGGTGTCGGCTGCATGCTGGGCGCGCAGGCGCTCGATCCGCGCCAGCCGTTCAATCCGCTCGCGCTTGCGCCGCTCGCCCTGGCGGCGCTCCGCCCCCAGCTCACCCTCGAGCTCCGCCTTGCGGACGGCCAGCGCGCCCTGCGCGGGCGCCGCCCGGCGCTGCTCGATCAGCCAGTCGGTTCGCCGTCGCGCCTCGCGAGCCTCCGTCTGGCGGCGCTCGGCATCGCGCAGCGCATCCTCCGCGCTCACGCGGGCCGCCGCAGCCGCACGTACCTGCTCCAGCGCCTGCTCGCAAGAGGCACGAGCGGCGTGCTCGCTCTGCACCGCCTGCTCTGCGACGTCCACAAGCCGGTCGCGCTCGTTGCGGCGTGCCAGCACCAGCTCAGTGCCACCCTCGCTCAGTTGACGCACCTCCCCCCAAGCGGCGAACAGCACGCGTCCCTGACGCGTCGTGGCGATGCCGGTGAAGTCCGTCGGTAGCTCATCCAGGTGCTCGACCACCCAGGCGTCTGCCAGTAGCCGCCCAGCCAACTCGAGCACCGCTGGAGAACCGCTGAGCAGGTCGAGCAGCCTGAGCGCGCCCGCCGTCGGCTGCGCATACCTGCGCTCGTTGCCTTGCGGCGGCGCGGGCTCCCCGGACGCCTCGAGGTCGGCCAGCAGCGCCGTGCCACCGTCAAGGCCAACGCGATCGAGCAGCGCCTCCGCGCCGGCGACATCCTTCACGAGCGCGGCATCCAGGCGACCGCCGAGCGCGGCCGCCAACGCGAGCTCATAGCCATCTTGCACGCGCAGTTCCTCGCTGAGCGCAGTCTCGCCGCCAACGCGCACGTGCGCACGCAGGAACTGATTGGCAGCTGCCAGCTCCGCGCCGACGCGCTCGGCCTCGCGCCGTGTTTCCTGCGCGCCGTGCTCCGCCGCGGCCAACAGCTCACGCGCGTCCTTGGCGTGCGCATCGGCCTGCTCGCGTGCGTCACCCGCCGCAACGACCTCGGCCTCAGCTCGCTCCACATCCGCGACTTGCTGCGCATGCGCGCCCTGTAGCTCGGCGATCTCGCGCTCGACCTCCTGCTCGCGATTGGCCTGGATCTCGGCCAGCTCGGCTTCGAGCGCCCCGATGCGATCTCCGCTGGCCGCTGTCTCAGGGTCCTCGCCATCCTGGGCGCTCGCCTGTGCGAGTGCCTGCAGCTCGAGCTGGGCGCGCTCGATTCTGCGAGCCAGCGCCTGCGTGCTCGCTGCGACCTGCTCAGCGCGCAACCCCAGACGTTCGCGCGCAGAGCGGGCGTCATACAGCAGCCGCGAAAGGGCGTCGTGGCGCTCGGCTCGCTCGGCCAGGGCTCGCTCTGCGACTCCGCGCCGGTCGATCGTCTGCTGCAGCTTGCGCTCGACCTCCGTACGCTGCACGCGCGCCTGACCGACACGTGCCTCGGCGTCTTCGAGCTCTAGCCGTCGGGCACGCGCGGCGTCTCGGGCAAGCTCCCAGCGAGCCTGCAGGATCTGCTGCTCCAGGCGCTCGTGCAGCTCCGCCGCTTCGGCCTGGCGCTTGAGTGGTCGCAGGCGACTGCGCGCCTCGCGCTCGACATCCAAAGCGCGGTCGAGATTCTCCTGGGTACGCTCGAGCTTCAGTTGCGCGCGGCGGCGGCGCTTGCGGTGCTTGCCCAGCCCGGCGGCCTCCTCGATCAACAGCCGCCGGTCGCGCGGCTTGGACGTCACGATCGAATCGACCCGCCCCTGAGAGATGACCGAGTGGGTCTCCTTGCCCAAGCCAGTGTCTGAGAGGATCTCGATCACGTCCGTCAAGCGACAGCGCGCGCCGTTGAGGCGGTAACCGCCTTCGCCGTTGCGGTCCAGCCGCCGCACAATCGAGATCTCGCTGAGCGGCAAGTCCACGCGCCCGTCGGAGTTATCGAGCACGATCTCCACCTCAGCCGCGCTACGCGGCTGAACGCCACGGGCACCGCCAAAGATCACATCCTGCATCGACTGACCGCGCACCGCCAGCGGCGACTGCTCGCCCATCACCCAAAGCACCGCGTCGGTGACGTTCGACTTGCCCGATCCGTTGGGCCCCACCACAACGCTCACCCCAGCACCAAAGTCAAGGTGCGTGCGATCCGGGAACGACTTGAAGCCGTTCAGCGTCAGCGACTTCAGACGCACGCCGTACGCCCCCTCATGGCTCGCCGGCGAGCTTGTCTACCGCTACACGCGCAGCCTCCTGCTCGGCGTGCTTCTTGCTCCTGCCGCTGCCGCTGCCGAGCTCGCGGCCGTCCACGCGTGCAACCACAGCGTAGGTGCGCTCGTGCGGGGGACCGTCCTCGCTTGCGACCTCGTAGCTGACCTCCGCGCCGCGTCGTGCCAGGAGCTCCTGCAGCGCCGACTTGAAGTCCGCTGGATGCTCCAGCGCGCCCTCGATCTCCGGGGCGAACGCCTCCACGACCGCCTCGGCAGTCCGCTCGTACCCAGACTGGAGATAGCACGCGCCGATTACCGCCTCGATCACCGACGCCAGCACACGCTCGGTCTCCACCAGCGCGGCAGTGCGGTCGCGTACCCCAGCGGGCGCCGCCGCGCGTAGTCGCGCGGGCAGCTCTAGTCGCTCGGCCACCGCCCGGCAGGAAACTCCGGAGACCGCCTGCGCACGGATCTTCGTGAGCCGTCCCGCGCCGAAGCGCTCGGCCTCCAAGCGCGGATACAGGTATGCGGTCACGGCCAGGCCGAGCACGCTGTCCCCGAGAAATGCAAGCCTGGTGTAGGAGTCGCTCGAACGCTCGCTCCACGATGCGTGGGTGAACACCTGGCGCGCGAGATCCTCGGGCAGCTCGTCCAGCAACTCGCCCAGCAGCATCATCGCTCCGCATTCACGGTCCCGTTGTGGTTGATGACGAACTCCACCGCCGCCCCAACCGTGAGAATCTGCGCAGCCTGCTCATCGGACATGTGCACCCCGTAGGTGTCCTCGAGCTCCTGCACCAGCGTGTAGAGATCTAGCGAGTCCGCCTCCAGATCCTCCTTGAAGCGGGTCTCCCCGACGATCACCTCGGGATCGACATCGAGCTCATCGGCCAGATGGGCACGGATCAGCGCGAAAACCTGCTCGCGGGTGTCGCTCGTGTCGCTCATCCTGTCTAGCGCAGGCTAGCGCCCGGCGCGGACACGGGCGAGCGTCGCAGGGCACCCGCCCGCTCGAGAGCAGCGAGGGTCTGGGCGACGATGTCCTCGCGTGCGCCGCGCTCGGCCCGCAGGATCGCCTGCGCAAAGCCCGTGCGCGTGAAGCGCCCGTGCGGGACCACCCCCAGGCGACGCAGACCCAGTAGGTAGGCGCCGCCGTTTGCCTCGGGGTCGATCTCATCGCGAAAGCCCCGCAGCGCCCCACGCAGCAGCGCGCCGCCGAGCTTCGCGCGCGTCGAGGACATCGCGGCATCACGGACGGCGCCCAGCATCGTCTGCGAGACGCCCTCCATCAGCTTCAGCGCGATATTCCCCGTGAAGCCGTCGGTGACGATCACGTCTGCGCGCCCGGAAACCACGTCGCCGCCCTCGACATTGCCGACGAACTCAAACGCGTCGATCCCAGCCTGCGCTCGCTCGCTCAGCTCCGCATGGGCCTCCACCACGAGCGCGCTGCCACGCGCTGCCTCCTCGCCATTCGACAGCAACCCCACGCGGGGGCGACTGACGCCAAGCACGGTCTGCGCGAGCGCGGCACCCATGAACGCGAACTGCACGATGTGCTCACGCCTGGCATCCGCGTTGGCACCGACATCCAGCAGCGTCACCGGCCAGTGCGGCACGGGCAGCGGGATCGCCAGTGCCGGGCGGTAGATCCCGTGAGCTCGCTTGATGTTGAACGTCCCCGCCGCGAGCGCCGCGCCTGTGCCACCGGCGCACACGAGCGCCTGTGCCCTGCCTTCCGCGACAGCAACCGCGGCCCTGACGATCGACGCCTGCGGCGTCGTGCGCACCGCCAGCACGGGATCCTCAGCCTTCGCGATGGAGATCGGCGCGTCGATCACCTCGACGCCCGGCGGCGGCTCACCCAGCTCGTCGGCCGGACCAAACAACAGCACGTGCGCGCCCTCACCGGCCGCCAGCGCAGCGCCTGCGGCGACCTCCGCTGGGCCGAGATCGGCACCGTTGCAGTCGACCGCGATTACAGGCCGTGCTCGCTCCCGCGCTAGCACCGCTGACCGGGAGGACGGAGCCTCTGGCGTCACTGCCGGCTAGTCGTGGTCGTGGTCGTGCTCGTGATCGTGCGCGCCGTGCGTCACGATCTCGCGGCCCGCGTACGTCCCGCACACGGGGCAAACCCGGTGAGGCCTTCGCGGGCTGTGGCACTGCGGACACGCGTTCAGGGACGGCGTACCGATCTTGTGCTGGGCACGTCGCTTGGCGGTCCGACTGTGCGATTGCTTTTTCTTGGGAACGGCCATCGGTCGAGAAGGCTACCAGGGTACGACTCCTCGCCATGGTGGGCGGGATCCCTAATCCAGTCTCAGCTCACGCAGCTTCGCCCAGCGCGGGTCAGGCACCGGGTCGTGGCGGTGCTGCGGGCCGGCCTCGTTGAGATCCACGGCACATACCGGGCACAGCCCCGCACAGTCCTCTCGGCAAAGGACCTTCACTGGGATCGCCAGCGCAAAGGCATCGCGTGCCCAGCCGCCGAGATCGAGTGTCTCATCGCGTATGTAGGGGCTGTCGAGCTCCTCGCCCCCTCCCGGACGATCGACCTCCCGCGCCTCCACCTCCACACGCGGGCCGGCCTGCTTCAAGCAGCGCATGCACGGCCCCACGACCCTTGCTGAGAAACGCAGGCGCAGCGCATAACCGCCGCCGGCCATGCGCGAGATGCTCAGCTCCATCGGTACTCGCCGCGGCTCAGCGGTGTACTGCTCGCTTCCCAACAGCAACGGCTCGATCGGCGCCGCGAGCTCCAGCCGCCGGCCCTCTCCCGGACTCAGCCGCAATCCGGCCAGGTCGAACTCATATTGACCGATCTTCGAGCGCTCGCCAGCCATGTTTCTCCAGGCTAGCGCTACCGCATCGAGCGTCTAGGAGTGTGTTCTGAGCTCCCGCTTGAGGACCTTGCCGGTCGCGTTGCGCGGCAGCTCATCGACGAACACCACGTCGCGCGGAACCTTGTAGCGGGCGAGATTTTCCTTCACGTAGTCCTGGATGCCCTCGACCGTCAGCTCGTTGCCGTTGCGCGGCACCACGAAAGCCTTCAGCCGCTGGCCGAATTCCTCGTCGTCCACACCAACAACAGCGACCTCTTCGATCTTCTCGTGGTCGGCCAGCAAATCCTCAACCTCACGCGGGAAGACGTTCTCGCCGCCGCTGACGATCATTTCGTCGTCGCGCCCCTCGACGAACAGCCGTCCGCCGGCGTCAAGGCGCCCAACGTCGCCCGTGCGCATCATCCCGCGCACTATCTCCTTGCCGCCGCCGTCGGTGTAGCCCTCGAACATGAACTCGTTGGCGACGAAGATCCGCCCCACCTCTCCAGGCGCGACCTCGCGACCATCCGCGTCCAGCAACTTGACGACGGTGCCAAGCGGTGGCCGCCCAGCGGTGCCCGGCGCCGCGTGAAGATCCTCAGGCGTCGCGATCGTCGCCCACGCTACCTCCGTCGATCCGTACAGGTTGTAGACGACGTCCCCGAACACGTCCATCGCGCGGGTGGCCAGCTCCCCTGGGAAGGCCGATCCGCTGACGGCGATCACCTTCAGGCAGCTCACGTCGTAGCGCGCGATCGTCTCCGGCGGCAGGGCAAGGATCCGCTGCAACATCACCGGCACGAGCACCAGCGCGCTCGCCCCGTGCTGCGCCACCGCCCTCAGCGTCTCCTCCGGGTCGAACTTCCTGCGCAGCACAAGCGTGGACAGAAGCGGCAAGCTCAGCAGGAAGTGGGCGAAGCCCCACGAGTGGAACATCGGGGCGGCGATAACCGTCGTCTCACGTGCCTTCAGCGGGATCTTCGAGAACAGGGCCGCGGCCGGTTCGATCGAGTCGCTCTGCTGACGCTGGGCACCCTTGGGCGTGCCGGTCGTGCCAGAAGTCAGGATCACGACGCGACCTTTCTCCGTTGGCGGCGCCAAATCTGAGTCCTCGCCCCGCGCGATCAGCTCCTCGAGCGTCTCGGCCTCCCCGCCGCGGCGCTCGGCGCCGGCTCGCGGCTCGCTCCAAGCGATGAAGCGGAGCCTGTCGGTGGGTCCCTCGCCCACCAGCCCACTGAACTCCTCGTCGTAGACCACCGCCACCGGGCCCTCACGCTGCAGCACGTCGGTGATCTGCGGCCCGGCGAACGCGGTGTTCAAATACAGCGCACCAGCCCCGAGCTTCGAACAGGCGACGGTGGCCTCGATGAACCCGCGGTGGTTGCGACACATGATCGCGACGCCGTCTCCTTCGGAGATGCCGGCCTTGCGCAGCTCGCGCGCAAGCGCGTTGGTCCTGCGGTGCAGCTCCTGAAAGCTCAGGCATCCGCGCTCGTCGATCACGGCCGCGCGTCGCGGGTAGCGTGCAGCCGCGCCGGTGTAGGCACCCGCGGGCGTCGCGCCCCAGCGACGCAGCGCGGACAGCGACTGTGCCACGCGGTCCGGGCGCATCGGCTCGAACATGCCTGTGTCCAGGAGCGCCTTGACCACCTGCAGCTTGTGCCTGGCGGTGCGTGTGAGCGTTTGGGCGTTCACGTGTTGACCCTACCCAAAACCGATACTCGACATGCGAGCGGCTCGGGCGGGGTTTCTAACTGACTTCAGCCGGTTCGTCCTTGCCCTGCAGGCGCTCGCGCCCGCGCTGAACGGCCGCGATGAACTTCGACAGGTTGACCTCGAGCGTGTTCAGGATCTCATCCGCGTAGTCCTCGGCGCCGAGCCTGATCTCACGCTCGCGTGCACGAGCGTCCTCGACGATGTCCTCGGCGGCTCGCTCGGCCTGCTTGGTGACCTCCTCGTCACCGACCAGTGTCTCCTGGCGCTCGCGCGCGTCCTTGATGATCCGCTCGGCCTCCTTCTTGGCCTCCGCGAGCATCTCCTGGCGCTCCTTGACGATCCAGCGCGCCTGCTTAATCTCCTCGGGGATCGTCGCGCGCATCTGGTCGAGGATGTCGTAGATCTCCTCCTTGTCGACGCGCACCTGGTCGGTCAGGGGCACAGGCTTGGCGTTGTGCACCAGGTCGTCGAGCTTGTCTATGAGTACGAGGACATCCATTTTGTATTCACCTCCGCGGGGCATCCAGCCCCGCGTATTGGCTCAGTTCGTCAGCGTGTCAGCTCTTCCTGCAAGCGCCTGGCCACCTCGTCTGGCACTAGATCGTCGATCTTGCCCCCAAACGTGGCGAGCTCCTTGACGCCGCTGGATGAAAGGAAACTGTACTGCGGCGAGGCCATCAGGTAAACGGACTCGATCTCCGGATCCTGGCGCCGGTTGAGCTGGTTCATCTCCAGCTCGTACTCGAAGTCGGAGATCGCACGCAGTCCCTTGACGATCGCCTTCGCTCCCACGCTCCTCGCGAAGTCCACCACGAGCGTCGAGAACGGCTCGACCCGCACCTGCTGCAGGTCCGCCAGCGCGCGTTCTACGAAGCCCAAGCGCTCCTCGATGCCGAACAGCGCACCGCTCTTGCGTACCGAGCGGTTGACGACCGCCACCACGACCTCCTCATACAGCGCCGCCGTACGCCGGATCACGTCCAAATGACCGTTAGTGATCGGGTCATAGGAGCCCGGACATACGGCTATCGATTTCTGGACTGGGGTCATTGCTGGCGGTGAATTGTGATCAAAGTGTCGCCGTAGCGCCGCTCGCGCACAGTTGTGAGCTCGAGCTCGAGCTGGGCGCGCCGGTCGCTCTCGACAACGACGCGCGCGCCGGGCCCAAGCAGCGACGGGAGCGTCGCCGAAAGCTCTGGCCCCCACTCGTGCGCCTGGCCGTAAGGGGGATCGATGAAGATCAGATCGTATGTCTCTTTGCTTGCCCGTGCGCTCCGCACGGCCGCCAGCGCGTCGAGCCTGCGTATCTCCCCACACTCGCGTTCGATCTCCAGCGCGTCCAGGTTGGCGCTGAGGATCCTCACCGCGGCTGCATCGCGCTCGACGAACACCGCTTTTTGCGCGCCCCTGGAGAGCGCCTCTATGCCAAGCGCACCGGTACCCGCGAACAGGTCGAGCACGCTCGTGCCCGCGACGTCGCCGAGCATCGCGAACAGCGCCTCCCTGACGCGATCCGAGGTCGGTCTGGTACCTCTGCCCTTCGGCGCTTTCAGGCGCCTGCCGCCCAAGCGTCCGGCGATCACCCGCATGCGTGTTCAGGTTCTCAAGCCGGGATCGGCTCGAGCGCCTCGCCACCAAACTCGCGCGCGAGCGCGATACCCAGCAGCGCGTGCTCGGGAGCCAGCAACTCGGGATCGCCGGCGAGAATCATCTCCGCGCGGGCACGCGCGAGCTCGAGCAGCTGTGCGTCTTCTGGTAGCCGCGCGACGCGGAACTGCCCAATGCCCGACTGACGGGTGCCGACCAGCTCGCCCTCCTTGCGCATCGCCAGGTCGATCTCGGCCAAGCGGAAGCCGTCCGCGTAGCGGACCAGCGCAGCTAGCCTGCCCGAGCCGCCGCCTGGTGGCCCTACGAGCAGGCATCGCGAACGGTGCTCGCCGCGTCCGACGCGTCCGCGCAGCTGGTGCAGCTGGGAGATACCGAAACGCTCCGCGTTCTCGATCAGCATGACCGTCGCGTTGGGGATATCGATCCCGACCTCGATCACGGTCGTGGCAACGAGCACGTCGGCCTTGCCCGATGCGAACGCGGCCATCGCCTCCTGCTTCTCGCGCGGGCGCATTCCGCCGTGCAACAGGGCAAGCTCATAACCCGCGAGCTCCCCCTTGCGCAGGCGCAGCAGCTCAGCGCTCGCGGCCCGCAACCCGAGCTCGGGTGCCGCTGCGCCCGCCTGCCCGCCGGCAACGCCCACCTCCGCCGCCTCCGCCTCGTCGATCAGCGGGCACACCACGTACGCCTGGCGGCCGGCCGCGAGCTCCTCGCGCAGCTCCGCGTATGCACGCGCTCGCTCCTGCTCCCCAGCGACCAGGCGCGTCTCGATCGGCTGACGGCCGCGCGGCAGCTCGCGCAGCGTGCTCGTGTCGAGGTCGCCATAGCGCGCGAGCGCGAGCGTGCGCGGGATCGGCGTGGCAGTCATGTGCAGCGTGTGTGGCGCACACGCGCCACGCCTGGCGGGGTCTCGCTCGCCCAGCGCAGCGCGCTGGCGCACCCCGAAGCGATGCTGCTCGTCGATCACCGCCACTGCCAGCGCGTCGAAGCGGACATCCGGCTCGATCAACGCATGGGTGCCCACGATCAGTGACAGCTCCCCGCTTGCAAGCTTGCCGAGGATGTCGCGCCGCCGGCCAGCGGGGGTGGAGCCGGTGAGCAGCGCCGCGGCTACCGACTCGCCGCCCAGCAGCTGTTCGATCGTCGCGAAGTGCTGCTCGGCGAGCGTCTCCGTGGGCGCCATCAGCGCGGCCTGGCGCCCGTGCCCGACCGCCTGCAACATCGCGTACAGCGCCACGACCGTCTTTCCACTGCCAACCTCCCCCATCAGCAACCGCTGCATCGGCGCGGGCTGCTGGAGGTCTCCCGCGATCGCTTCGATCGCCCTGCCCTGGTCACCGGTCAGCGCGAACGGCAGCCCGTTCTCCAGCCAGCGCCCGCCCAGCGCCTGCCTGTCCGCGAGCACCGCCGCGCCCGTACGCGCCCGCCGCACGGCGCGGCGCCGTAGGAACACCAGTTGCGCCAGCAGCAGCTCTTCGAATGCCAAACGCCGGCGCCCCATCTCGAGATCGTCGGGCATGCGCGGGAAGTGCATCGCCGCCAGCGCGCTCGCGCGATCGGGCAGCCGCTCACTTACCCGGGTCGCCGCCGACAGCGCCTCGATCACATCAGCTAGCCCGTGCTTGGCGGCGCGCACGAGCGTCAGGATCTGCGTCGAGGTAATGCCCTCTGCCGCTGGGTAGTGAGCAACCGCGTCACTGACGCCAGGGCTTGCCGCTGCCCCAGCGTTTGCTCCGGCTCCCGCTTCGGCGGTGAGCTCGCCGGCCACCTCCGCACCGGGAGCGTGGCTGGCGACGCTGAAGCCACCGCGCGCGTCAGCCTTGCCGTGCAGCAGCAGACGGGTTCCCGGCGGGTAGCGCTCCACCAGCCAAGGCTGGTTGAAGAACGTCGCGCGCATCGTCGCGGTGGCGTCGAACACCGTCGCCTCCACCAGCGGGCGCATGCCGCGCCGGCGCACTGGCCGTGCGCTGATGGCGCGTACCTGAACCGCCACTGTCGCCTGCTCTCCGGCCCGCAGCGCCGCGACTGTGCGCGCCTCGCGGCTGTCGCTCGGCAGATGCTCGAGCAGCTCGCCGACGGTTCGCAGCCCGAGCGTGCTCAGTCCCGCGGTCATCTTCTTGGCAGGCGCCTCCAGCGGGGTCTGCAGACGCGAGGGCCGCGGCCAGCGCACGGGCGCGTCGATCAACTCGTTCAGGGTCAGGCCGCGCGTTGAAGCAAAGGCGCGCGCCAGCGGCTGGACGGACCCGGTGGTGGTCGCGGCGTCCTGCGTGTGGGTCTCGGTCGCCGGCATGCGGCTTGCATCATGATCGCAGCGGCGGTCGTTGCGCTCCGGCGCTCACTCCGCGGCGAGCAACCACCAGTAGGCGGGCTGGCCGCCATGGCGCAGCTCCAGCTCGATCCCGCCGTTGATCATGCCTCCGACCTCGCCGAGATCGAGGGGAGCGTCGTCTCCATCGAGGACGCTGATCAGTTCAGGCGGACCGTCGCCATTGTCCCCATGCGCGAGGGTGTGCAGCACCGCTTGAAGGGTCTCGCGCGGGTCACCCCAGGCGAGTACCTGGTCCTGTACGAAGCCGACGGCATCACCGCGTTTGAAGCGTCCCTGGGCGTCGTCGCGGGCGGCTGGCGCGACAGCGCCGGTGCGCACATGCGACAGCGCCTCGGTCACGGCTTGGGCGTTCTCCTCGACAGATCGGTCGCGGGCGAATGCGACCGCCGCGAGGAGACCGGCCTGCTGACTGGTCGTGGGTGCCACGTGCACCTGCTTGTCCGAGAGCCGCGCGGCGTGCTCGGCCGCCATGATCACGTTCGCGTTGTTCGTGAACAGCACGACCTCCTCGGTCGGCACCTCGTGAATCCCGGCGAGCAGGTCGTAGGTCGAAGGGTTGAGGGTTGGCCCTCCGTCGATCGTGTGCACGCCGAGCTCGGTGAACAGCTGGCGCAGTCCCTCGCCGCTCACCACCGCGACCGCGGCGCAGCGCACATCAGCGCCACCGGCAGATGCGCTCGGCGCGTGCGCCGCGAGCACGTCTGCCGCGTGGTCGCCGGAGACGTGGTCGCCTTGCAGACGGCCGTCGCGCTCGGCCACCTGGGCGTGCATGTCGGCGACGTCGAGATGCGAGACCTCTCCAGCATCGGCGAACACCGCGGTGGCGAGCTCGGGCTGATCGGTGTGCAGATGCACCTTCAGCGTCGCGGCGTCACCAACGACGAGCACTGAGTCACCGAGATCTTCCAGCGCCGCGATGAAGCTGGTCGGGCTGAGACCGCTGCCGGTCACCGCGAAGTTCGTACAGAAGCGATAGGTCAGTGAGCTGTGCTCGGGGTGGGTGATGCGCGCTGGGGCGTAATGATCCAAAGGTGGCGGCTCCTCGCCACGCAGGGCGGCCACGACGCCGGCGAAGATGATCGTCAGGCCATATCCGCCGGCGTCCACCACACCCGCCTCACGCAGCGCGGCCAGCAGCTCAGGACCGCGCTTGACCGAGTCCTGGCCTGCCTCGACCGCGCGTTCGAGCGCGGCCGCGATCGCCTTGTCCTGCTCGCGCGCCTCCGTCGCGGGCCCGAAGCGCGGACTCTCAGGACCGTGGGCGAGGTCCGTAGCGATCTTGTGTGCCATCTCACGCGCCACCGTGAGGATCGTGCCCTCGGCTGGATTGCGCACTG